>Ga0137366_10002756_pt1 | contig 13490 bp, 16 predicted proteins | sample SagtaG_8_FD_104938 | JGI IMG/M metagenome (GOLD analysis project Ga0137366, IMG submission 104938) | Vadose zone soil microbial communities from Sagehorn Ranch, Mendocino, California, USA - Sage1_L_60_16 metaG | ecosystem: Environmental > Terrestrial > Soil > Vadose zone | place: USA... | reverse complement strand
TGCACATCAGGAGCATGGCGGTGCGGCCATCAATGCGGGGTCGGGGGATTGGAAAATTGTTGCTCCAGCGCGTCGAAAAATTCGCTTTAGCCAATGGTTACAAACGTTTGATTCTCAACACCACGCCTTTTCTCGCGTCCGCAACTCGACTGTATGAGCGGTTCGGCTTCCGGGTCACTGGTAGCGAACGCGAGTGGTTCGGAACGAGGCTTACCGCAATGGCGAAACAGGTGACCGGCATACCTCACATCCTGCGATAACCATAGCTTCGATGGGATCGATAAGCTCTACCCTAACTCTAGCTCTACTTAGCCTAGCTCTATGCTTTATCCTAGCCACTCTAGGCACTCAAACTCTATAAAAACCTCCTGGCTCTAGGATTTCGAGGCCCCACCCCTATACCCCGCTGGCTAATACAGAATCGAACTAGGCCTCTGCTATTAAGCCGCTTTTTCAGGAACTACAAATGAGCCGTCACATATTGCCAGCGGCTCCGCAATCGACACCTTCTTAGCCGCCCGCGACGGTGGTCCATAATAATAGCGTGGGCACCGAATACCGCCGCGTTTCCGGACTTCGCCGGGTGCGAGATGGATCATCTGCAAAGGCTTCTCCAATATTCGCAGCCAACGTCCAATTTGTGTCCAATGCATGCCAAGAATCTCGCCGAGCTTGCGCGTGGGTAGGAAAAACGGGATTGGCACCGGTTATCTGTTGCATCTCCCGGCAGATCGCCACAAGTAGCCGGATGCGCTGGTCTGTAAAACCTTGCACTTGTGGCAGTGGAGTAGCCTTTGCGCGGCTGACGGCCACTTCAATCGGAATTTCATCTAGACCGATGCAAGCATAGCTGTAGGCTTCAATAAACTCAGCATAATACTCGTCGCGTGTATGTCGCCAGAATCTGCGCGCGATAAGCGACCAGCGAACACCTCTAAGTTATCGTAAGTCAATGGCTCGAAAACAGTTGCCGTTTCCCATGCTCGACCAAACGTTAGGAAGAGCTATCCAACTAGAGGCGGTCCGAAGCTCGTCACGTAAGCCTTTGCTGTCGAACGACTCACCGAATCAAAATGAGCTGACAGCCTTATTCCCCGGATGGCGCGCCTAACTCGCTTCTGAAAAACAGACCCCTATACCCCCAGACGACACCCCTAACCTTTAGGCCGCGAAAAAGATGAGCCGCGCTACGCGAAATGCGAGTAAAAACTTAGTTGCCGAACCCTTACCGAGCCGCTATCCATACACCATGAGCATATCGCTCAAATCACTGGAAGAAGCCGTCAGCATACGGCGTCAAATTGCAGCGCTTGAACAGCGCCTTAGTGCGGTCTTAGGAACATCCCCTTCAACGCGCAGAGGCAAACGCAGGATGTCTTCTCAAGCGCGTGAAAAAATTGCCGCTGCAATGAGAGTGCGATGGGCTCGGAAGAAAGGCGGGGGGCGCTCTTCAACTACAAAGAGGAAGGGCGGGATCACAGCGGCTGGAAGAAGGAGGCTTTCGCAGCTAATGAAGGCACGGTGGGCTGCACGGAAGAGATCGACCAGGAAGAAGTAAACGTATTCACACGCCGGCCAGCGGTTAGCTGCATCATCTAGATGACATGTAAAGAGTGCGGGCAAGTGGGTTAAGCTCGCCCGCTCGCGTCGAGAATGTGAATCTCGCCTGAGCGAAAGCTGGTGCACATCTGTGCACAGTCGATTGCCTGACAGTTTCGCCACAGTGTCCTGTGGGCGAGATCTGGACGGATGCAGAAGCGATTGGCGCCTTGTTAGATCGCGTAATGCAGGATTGTCGCATTGATCCGCAGCGTGTTTACATCACCGGGCATAGCACATGGGCGGGCGGGTGCGCTTTATTTCGCTTATCGAATGCCCTCTAGGTTTGCGGCAGTGGTAGCTTTGAGCCCGTATTCGCCGATCACTGCTTGGGGCGATAGGCTCTCTCAGATTCCTCTTTGGCTGTTCATGGCGCAGCAGACACGCTGGCGCCCATCGCCGAAACAAAGGAGTTGGTTCATGCCATCGAGGCGGCGGGCGGACATCCTCGTTTTGACAGTCTGCCGGCGCGTGATCATTCTATTTTGGACGTCTATGACTGGCGCGATATTTACCAGTGGTTGTTGCAGGAGAAGCTAACGGCAAGCCGTGGCGATGACAGTAATTGAAAAAACCGCACCCTCGGGCCTGGAAAGTTTTTGAGACTCTTATTTAACCCGACTTTGTGCACTAGGTCGCTTCGTAGTAGTATCCAGTGATTGCATGGACGACTGACGAGATTGATCATCGTATCATCGCTAATTGGGTTTCTAATGGTGGGCAATGTCTCCGACGCTGGCTCGTTTATGGACTTCTTGAAGGCGATTGGGAATTCGATCGCTCATCCACAAAAGAAATCGCAATCGCACACTAAAAGCACCAAGCAACCGCCGAGTAAACACACAGCGTCGCCAAGCCCAACTCTGAGCCCGAGCCGCGGACCGCTCGACGAACATAACGTGCGCACAGCAGTGGCCGTCCCAGAAGTAAAAGGTGGAAAAGCCGATGTTCCATACGCCATTCCCGTTCCAGGAAAACAGGGTTTCGTTACCAGCCCGTTCGCACCCGAGTCAGGTTACATCGATGTTCACCAGTTTCCGCCCGGAACCTATGTCAAAGATCCCTTCACCGGAAAAGTTTTTCGGACGCCCTGATTGGTAAAAGGTCGGCACATGACGGCATGTGATTGTTAACCAAATCGCGATACTAAATGAAAACCAACTCCATCAGTTAGCCCCACGCGCGTATCATCAACCGCCGCCGACAACGAGAGGCACGGCAATTATCTCCGCGATAACACTAGGCGCCTACTCGATAAGCTCCTAGAGAGTGAATCTCAAGAACTTCTTTGCCGAACTCAAGCGGCGCAACGTTTTAAAGGTCGCGGTCGTGTACGCGATCGTCGGCTGGCTGGTGATGCGATTACGAACGCGGTAGTCTTGCTTGTTATCCTGGGTTTCCCGACGGACGCTAATCGTAGTTCTATCTTCGTGCGCACCTGGGTAAGGATCCGAAAGAATTTGCCACCATTACGCCGATCGTGTAAGTATTCGGTGATTACGTCACCCGACGTTTCAACGCATTTTCGGCCGAGCTGAAAAAGCCCGAGGGGGCTGGACCTTCGCTGAGACACCGCTTAGCGCGATCTCCAGGTTCACCTGGAGCCCCGAGTCACCTGAAGCGAGGCCGCTTGTTCAAAGCACCTCGTGAAGATGGTTCCTCGTTCCGCGCGGATTTGGAGCAGTCAATCCCAAATGAAAGGCCGTTTATGAAATTGGTTAGCTTCGGACGATACGCAAAAGCCGGTGCCGCCGTGGAGCGAGCCCACGTCACTTAAAGGCAATCACGACAGAGGAGGAGAGTACAGATGAACATTCCAGATCAGCCAATTGCGATGTCTGACCAAATCCACACCTACACCGAACTTCGGCAACAGATTCACGACGACCTGCGGATCCAACATCCCGAATGGATCGAGTCAAATGGCGAGGCCCCCATGTGTGATTTTTACGTAGCGCGCCTCATGGACCTGCTACACTTTGACGCGAATGGGCTAAACTGAAACGAGAGAAATAATACGAAACCCCATCCTGTGCGCGGAGGGGTTCCCCGGCTTGCCCAAATTTTGTGCGTACTTTGCCGTCGTCTAATGTGAACCGTCGGAAAACTTGGCGTAACCGACTGGATTGCTAATTGCGGCCCGGCTCGCCGGTACCACAAAGAGACGACCCCAATCCCACTCGCCGGGATCGGCAAGGTCAACGGAGCGAATGGGATGAGCGATACAACTCCGCAGTTCCACTAAGTCCTGAAAATCGTGCCGGTATTCGGGTAAACCGTGCGATAGTCTTTGATGAGGACAATCAGACGGGCGTTTCAGCCCCCACTATTTCGACTTTGGAGGCCGGAAACGTCGGCGGCTCGTAAAAAACGACGCAGGCGATTTTATGCACATTTGGACTGCTTGGCAAAAACGGGGACTTCCGACTCCGCGCGCTGATGATCTAGTTTCAAACTCGCCGTTGTGCTCGTGCGTCTCGTTCACGTTGCCAGCTTCATCGTAAACCCGGATCACAGCATCATGTGATCGACTGCGAAACTTTGCCTGTCCGATTGCGTGCGGAATTTCGGTGTACCACAACCGACCGAATGGCAGCGCATCGGAGAGCAGATCGACGCCCGCCTAAAGATTAGAAACGGAGCTGCCGTTCTGTGCCGCAGACCGTGCGTCAAGCTGTCGTAACACCGGCCCGAACTACGGCCTTTAGAAGGATCCTCACAACCGCGATCTCATCGCGAGGAAGCCACAGTTGCTTTCGGATGCTATTGAACGCGCGGTACGTTAGCAAAACTGCTTCCCGAGGGTCATCAGTCAGCCGAGAAGCGAAGTTGTAAACGGCGGGATAATGACGAGCGACCAAACTATCAAAACGCCCGAGGTTCGTTTTGATCGATGGGTTTCGCTTTTCGTTCGGTTCTTGCGGGAGGCGGTGCAGCACATGGCTGCTCTGGCTGGGCGGTCCTTTTATTCGTGGGGGGTCCTTTCATTTATCAGTTAGTTCTACGGAATTGCCGAAGCGGAGTTCCCTCGGATAGCGCGCGCGTTCACACCAATGCGTGATTGCAATATGGGCCTTGGTGACAAAAGTTGCCGCGTTGGCTGTGTCGGAGCGGGCCATGGCTGCGAATCCGAATCGATAGTCGTAGGGCGCCGTATGCCAAAACAAAAGTGAAAAGGGTCAAGCAACTCGAACTGAATCCATGGCCGAAACGTCAATAAAAGCCCTCAAGGCGATCTTAGAGACAATCCGCGAACAGGCGGATTTTGCCCTTAAGCAACTTCAAAAATCGGAAGAGGAGCGTTCGATGCGGTGGAAATACAAAGATTGCGGGTACGTTAAACACTTTACTCGGCCAGTTCCATTGGAAGCGGCCGGCCGATGTCCCAGGTGCAAAAGCATTTCGTTCGAGCCTGTCTTTTAAACCTCATTTGCTCGGTGTTTAATGAAGAACTTTGATCCCGCTGACAGGGTGAATCTCTTCACAAGTCGCGCGCCAGATGTTTTTGCCATGCGGATTCGTGTTCGCCGCATTACCTTCATGCATCGAATCGTAAAAGAGCCAGCCGGTGACCATCACGCGCTTGTGTAGAATTTGTTTCTTGAGCGTGGCCGTGGACGGAAAATGATAAAGTCGCCGGGTGCGCGGCGTTACTTCAACGACAACGTGCTTACTTTCGTCATTGGCGTTTGCGAGGTCTGTTACTAGCGCGATGTGCGTATCTTTGTGCGCTGCGTCCGTTGCGCCACAATTGCAGGTTTCTCGGCGACCAGGTTTTACCAGCGCAACGTAACCGACAATTGCCGCGGCTTCGTTGTTATCATATCGGGCGCCGTTCGCGAGTGCTTTCAATGTGATCGTCGGATTGACTGTGCGCGGCGCTTGCGAGCGATTCTTAAAAGGGTTGAGTAGATATTCCCGCGACCTAGGGTTGGCGTTGCCGTGTACTCCGCACGGAGCGGCGTACATCACCGTGGAGAGGAACAGTGAGAGAACTGTAATTCCGGTTTTCATTTTCGCGCATCATTGCGACCGTTCTGGCACTTTGTCCTTGCCCGGTGGAGAGCAAAAATGCAGAATCCCGGCTCGCGTGAAGTACTGGAAAACCGCACTGGCAATTTTGGCGCTGTCCGGGTCACTCGCGCTGGCCGACGACTTCAAAACGATTGACGGCAAAGAATACAAAGATGTTACGGTCAGCCGCGTGGAACCTGACGGCATCGTACTCAAAGCCAAGTCGGGAATTTCAAAGGTTTATTTCATTGAATTGCCTAAAGAGGTTCAGGAACGCTTTCATTACAATCCCGAAAGCGCAGCTGATTCGATGAAACAAGCAGACTCAGCGTTGTGGAACGGTCAGTTTGTTCAAGTCGCAGAATTGCTTAATCGGATTGCATCCGAGTATCCGACTAGCCCACAGGCCAAAACCGTCCGCGACTTACGCTCGTTTCTTCGCGACAAAGGGGCACCGCAGGATGCGCCACTGACTGCGAACGAGACGCAAAGATTGCGTTCGGTCATGGACGCGCTCGCTAGCATTAAGAGAAACTACCGCACTGCCACACCCGAAAAGCGCAAGGCAATGGAAACCCTGTTGGGGATCGAAGTTCTTCGAGATGCGGACAACGGATTAGGTTCGATTGCCCCCGCTGGAACAAAGCTTCGCGACGCAACGGACAAAGTGCGTCAAGGACAGTGAAGCACTGGGAGATCATCGCTGATAATCTCAGCAAAGCCGGTTTTAGTTGGGATACTCACCTACGATCGCGTCCGAGTAGAACGCCCACTCTTTCTGAATCCAGCCGGAACCGTCTCGCCCCGTAGGAACCGCTGCAGAAGTTGTCGAGCCCGTCGTTCGTTGCGTCGTTCCTTCCACCACTGATTCGTGCCTGAAGGATGTGGAAAGATCAAGAAGCGGCGTCCATAAATGCGTATCTCCGCCAGAAAAGGCAAGTCGCGGAGGCCGAAGCAACGCGCGACGTTCTTACCGAGCAGGACGATGCGCTCGACGCGCCAATCCAATAGAACGTCGGCGGCGTTAACGTTGCCTTTCGCGGGGTCGAATGCGTCGCTTTTGCGGCGCTTCCCGCTGTAGTGCGTATTCAGGTGCCTACGACGACACGCGATCAGCTCGTCGTAGCTCATTCCAGCAAGCCGTGCGATCTTCTGGCCGTTCGGGCCGGCGAGTGGTTTGCGCGGGTCGCCGCGTCGCGACGGCGCTTGGCCGACAAGCCCGATCTTGTTCGTCTCGATCTTCTTCTGTTTCATGGCGCCGCCAAGTCACGATAGAGCAGTGCCGGACTTTTGCGAGCCAATCTGTTGTGCGGCCTCCAGAGCTTACACCATGGGCGTCTAGCGAGTTAAGAGCAAGGTTCCCTGCATTGCCGACCGGCATTAAGGCCCGGCCTATAAAGGTGCATTTTTTGCGCGACAAATGGAGATCCCCTAGATTAAATTCTGGTGGTAACAACTGCGAGCACTCACCGGTGCGGAGAGGCGGTTATTGGAGGCCGCGCTGATTCACAAACATCGTGCTTGGGTAAGTCCCCGTGTAATCCTGGCCCCTCGCAGTTTGTTGCACTTTTTCTTCGGGACAAGCGCCGCAGAATTTTTCCAACGATCCGCATTGTTCACCGCCGACCGAATGGCAGCGCATCAGAAATCAGATCGACACCGCATTTATCTTTTGCGCGGGCGAATCTCGTAAACATGCATTTCCATCTCCCGGTGATTTTACGGGCTATTCCCGCCAATGTGCGTGGCGGACATGCGCGGGTTCAATGAAGCGGGCAAAGTGACCGAGACACACGAGCAATAGCGCGATTATATAGAGCAGCGGGGGCCGCTACTGGACCACGCGCAACGCCATCACCGGGTGAATTTCCCATGCAGCGTAGCCAGGAAGATGGCTTCTCCGGTTTGATCTTTGATCTTTAAGAGAATGGCCAACGTCAAAGTACGCTTTGCCAACAACGGTGATGACGGGGGTTTGATTGAGAGTCAGTTTCTTAGCGGAGCTAGTGTGAAAAGGGAATCGCGTCCGCGTCCAACCAAAAACCGTGCTGCGAATCTCGCACCACTGCGGTTTTGCTGGTATTTCAACAACAGCGATGCCCGGTTTGTCTCCCGTCGCATCTTGAAGCGCGATGTGTAGATCACCATCCGCTTCAACTTTGAGAGCAACGACGCGGCCTGTCAGGGCGAACCATTTGTTTTCAATCCCGGTGCGCTTTGAACTTTGAGTCAAAGGTACGTCTGGCCCGGCCCAACTGTAGATGTCGCTAGGTGTGACGGATTGAATCGCGTTTGCATCTGTGGGCGGAAGCGTCGGATCAATCTTCACTGACCAGCGATGTTGGCCGTGGTTGTCGTGACATGAGCAGGGCGAATCAAACGTGACAGGCGACTTTATTGTCGCGGCTGTGCTGCAAAGTAACGTTGTCGCAGCAAGGATGAGAGTTGCGGCCCGCGTCATTGCGCTCCGCTCATATCATTTTCTCATTGCTGTGTGGAGAACAAATAGGCCACAATCCGCCGCGTGAAGCCCTGGGAGATCATCGCTGACAATCTCAAGAAAGGCGCAGCTGGCGCTGCACTTCAGTCGCGGATTCTCACGGGGCAAACAATCTGGATTGCTGAGGCGCACCGCGACGGAAAGCGTTTCGTTGTGCACGCGGATGAAAAGTTGACTGCGTTTGTGGAACTCGAATCGGCAGTTAGGAACAGATGAGCAACAGACGGCTGCTTGGAATTCTTGGCTCAGCGATCCTGTTTATCGGGGTATTTATGCCTATCGTGAAGCTGCCTGTTGTGGGAGAAATGAACTACTTCCACAATGGCAGAGGCGACGGCGTTATCATCTTGGCGTTTGCGGTTACATCATTCGTTTTCGTACTCATTCGGTGGTATCGCCAACTATGGATCACATCCCTCGGCTCGGCAGCTGTCTTGGCTTTCACCTTTTTCAATTTCCAATCGAAGATGAGCCAAGTGACTAGGCAAATGGAAACCGAGCTTAAGGATAACCCATTCCGAGCTCTTGCAGATCTCGCTGTGCAATCGGTTCAATTCCTATGGGGCTGGGCCGTGCTCGTTATCGGGATCGCGTTCCTGATTGTTGTAGCCGCAATGAAAGATACCGATGATGATTGGTCACACTGAGAAAAGTAAACTCACCCACTCTTTGAAATCGCCCGCGTGGTCGTGCGTTTCGATCACGTTGCCAACTTCATCGAAAACGCGAATCATGGCCCGATGTGAGCGACTGTAAAACTTTGCGTAGCCGATTGTGTTGCTGACTGCGTTCGGCTCGCCTTACCACAGCCGACCGAATGGCAGCGCATCGGAAATTAGATCAAAGCCGCGATGATCGCTGCGCGGGCGAATCTCGTAAACCTGTATAGAAATCGTCGGTGTCTTACAGGGCCGCATCAAAGACGGGTTACAGCATCGTCCGAATGGCTGAATCTACCGGGCCTCTTGCGTCTGAGGTCGCGTAAAAAGCGGACAAGGTTGTGTTGCTGTTTATTCGCAGTAAGCCAGCGCGTGAATTGTTGATCGCGAAATTTCTTGAGCCAGATGCTTCGCAGTTTATCGAGTTCCTCCACTGGAATTAATGTTTTCCAGTCGAATGGTTCTGCTGCAGGCACGGGCAACCGTCGAGCGACGCGATAACTTCGGGCATCGGCAACGCATGACTTTCTCGCCTGAAGCCGATGTCCTATTATACGTTGCTCGACAAGTCGCCGCTCCTCGCGACGTCGCTCGCGGATCGTCCGTTCGACAAGAGCGTTAAGTCTATCCTGAACCTGGTTCCGACCAAAATGAAGTTTTTCCCAATTCACTACTTTCTCCCCCGACAGGTACGACGAAAAGTTTCCCTCTTCGATCCCGTCCTACCTGAAATTGCCCCCAAAAACCTATCGCAGCTCTTTCAACATCTGGATGCCTTCACAGCACACCATCACATTACCTGCGTCGCAATCCACCACGTGTTGCCAGCAGGTTGTGCGTAGGGATTCATGCCTTAGCAAACAAACCGACGCTGCTCGTGATCGATCGCTTTGATCTTCCCGACAATCTCGTGTTCGCTCTGGTGATGTCGCGTCCGGTGAAGTCGTATGGGTCAAGCTTGAAAAAGAAGCTGCGGTTTCTTGCGTCGAATCCGTGGCGGTGAAAGAAGTTTTCGACGGTGAAACTGCATGGGAAGGGAAGGTTGAAGTTTTCGATCTTGTTGGTCATCGCCAAGCGAAACGCGCTTACGCGTGGAGTTACCGCGACGGCAATCAAAACAAGACGTTCGCCGTGCTAGAAATCCCGCCAGTCGATTCGCCGGAGAGCGCCGTCAAAGTCGCAATCGCAAGCAAGCCGTGACCGCCCGATTCCGCGCGCGCGCGTGTGTGGAATTGTTCAGCACGGGCGTCGCGTACCCAAAAATCTTTGGCCTCTTCTTTGTCTCCGAGGAGTGGTTTTGCCAATACGTGATCAGCTCGTCACTTTTGACGCGTTTACTGTGCGCCTTTAAAGAAGCAAAATCTGCGTTCCGGTTCGCCGCGAACCATTCCACCAATCGCTGGAGCCAACCGCTGGCCGTCGTAAAATCCACATTTGATTTATGAAGCAGTTCTCGATCTTGCCGGCGTTCAGCAATTCGCGCCGCTCCTTGGAAGCATTACCACTTTTCCAATGGGCTACTTATAGACAGTTTCCGGCTCAGGTTCGGAAAGGAGTTTTTGAAAACCGGGATCGGAACCCTGGGCGGACAATCTGTTTCTGATTGCTATTCCACGCGCGCGTAGGCGGCAACGGAAATAACGGAATGCTGATCCAGCGCAAACGAAGTGGGACAACGTTCTACGATTGCGCGGACCTCAGCGCGGTGAGCCGTAAACCCCCACGCCGACGCGAACCACGCCTGGGCCAGGCCCTCCTGGAACTTCCGGCAGGTCGGAATTCGTGACATACACGCTCCTGCTGTCGCGTCGTTTGCCGAACGCGATGCTCGCGGGCGTGTCGAACTTGGCAGCTTCTGCGGGATCGGTGACCGTCGGAGTGATCACACCGGTCGCGGTATTCACTTGGACGAGCGGCGGCGTACCGAGCACCGCGAACCCAATCAGCACCGCGTGAACGTTGCCGTGCACGTCAACTGCGATCCCGTCCACGGTGAGGAGCGAGAACTGAGGCGTCACAGCCACAACCGGCCCTGCGCTGCCGTCCGGCGCGATGGCGATGCGCAAGAGCATGCTGCGCTCCGTGTTCGCGACGTACAAGGCGGGGGACCGATGGAAGTCGCTGAAGCCGATTCCGTTTGCGCCGGGCAACGGAAACCCAAACGGATCATCGGGAAGGGGCTCGAGCAGGGGATCCTGTGCCCATATGGCGAATGCACCGTTGGCGTAGCGCCAGATCGCGCCCGTGCTGTCCGACACGTAGAGGCGACCTTCGGTATCGAACGCCAGGGCATTGGGCAATGCGATTGCCTCAGAGCCCGCCAGTCGTTCGATGCCACCGCCGTCAGGGCCGATGATATAGACGCCATGGGTCGCGGGATCAAATGAGGCAAGCGCTGCGCACAGGTTACCGGATCGATCAATCGCCAGGCCGAGAAGGCCCGGGCTCTCGGAAGACGTGTCACGAAGAGTGGCGAAGACTGCCGCCACGCCATCGTTGTTCACCGCAAGAATTTGATTGGTGATTGTGGTGCCGTCGAAAATGCGGTTCCCCACGTAAACAGCGCCTCGATGACTGACCGCGATACCCTCAGGCCGGTTCCCGACAGTAAGCACGACAAAGGTCTCGACCTCGCCTCGTTCGAGTTGAGATAAGGCCGCCGTCGGCAACACGAGGATCAGAGTCAGCAGGCTAGCTGCAAGCATTTGGCTTTTGGTAGTTTTTTTGGTTTTTTTCATGGCCAGGTACTAAGATTCGTCGGGTCGGGCGCGCGCACAAGCGACAAGGCGCGCGCACGGCTGCCTACATAGATTGACGCGGCCTTTCCCGTGAAGGGGTGTGAGTATAGGGGTCCCCAGTCATTACTCGCAGGGAGATTGGTCACGGTCACAGCAGAGTCAGTCAATCCCACTCGTGCTTTCACGGGAGTCGTTGCGGTGGACGGCGAGTGACCGAGTTGCCCGCCAATGATCAACATGAGCGCGAAGAAGGCGATGCAGCCAATGATGATTAGCGCACTAGCATTGATTTTTTGCTTGGGTGCGCTGACAGGCGGCGGCGGGGAAACAGAAACTTGCGGCGTTGGTGGTGCAGCACTGCGCGGAATTTCAATCTCGCTTTTGCAGCTAGGGCAATTCACGACTATTCCCGCTCCTCTTTCCTCAACGGCAAGATGCTGCCCACAGCGCGGGCAATCGAATTGGATGTCCATGCTAGAATGTGCGGTTTCTGCGCGGTGAAACTTCGTGAACGTGCACAGGATTCATTGATGTCATCACGGCCAGCGATTCAATCACACAGCGCCGGGATATTGGAAGGGCAATCGGCGATCGCGTTCGCTGATCTTTCGTAGTCAATCGGTGTAAGGAGGCTCGGTGTAGGGAGTCACGGCGGGCGCGGCATCAAGATTCTGGCCGCTAGGATGTGCGCCAATCGGCAGTGAAACAGGTACCGAAAATTGAATGCGGTTTATTGTTTCATTGCTTCGTTCGGATTGACCTTTAGAGCCAAGGCCGAATGCTCCGGTGAACACCGCCTACCGCCTTGTGTTTTAGTGCCTTTCGCGGCTGTGATCGCTACATCAAACGAAATTGATTGGGGAGCAGGTAAACTGTATCTTTGTGTTCGTGGGTTTACGCTAGCCTTTTTGGCTGTCGCGTATTGTTGAGCTGCCGCAACTCCGTCGATCACTTGCTTAATTGTTTCAGCAACAAAGTCGCGTAGCTGTAATGGTTCATCGGTGTTCATGGCGCGATCTAATCATAAAGCGCGTGAGTCGTAAAGCGTGCACAAATGCTCGCTGACACGGCTGCCGCACCAGCCGTCATTCAGAAACCAGAAACCGATTCTGGCGTGATCCCTGACCGCGCTGGAAACCTATTTACATTGCAACTTGATGCCGAAAAAACCGGAGAAGAAGTTAACAGGCATCCCCAAATTCCCCATCCCCATAGGAGTGCCTTGGTTAGCGAGCCAAGCGATTTTTGAGCAGTCGCTTGGCTCCTTTTTTGCTTTTACTTACTCCGCAGCCAATTGACGTTTTTCTTAGCAACCAGTAGGTCAACAGTTGGAGAGCTAAGTGGTTGCCAGACCAAAAGACGTTGCGAGAACTTCGAGCGCAGAAATCCGTATGAAGTTCTTGAATGAGCGATTTGTCCCGGCGCGGTGCTCGACGTGGCAACAGTAAGAGCGACGCAATAACTGGCGGCATGACCGTGTATCCTTGGGACGACAGATGCTCAAAGCTAGTCGGAATCAACATCGTAAAAATCTCGGAAGGGGACTACCGAGACCATCCGGACTTGTGCATGAAAATTGTCGTTGAGGCGCTGCTCTCGCTTCCGTCAGGATCTTATACGGTCGTTAACCATACTGAACCAGTGCCCTGCGTGATGGATTTCCGCCTTGCCGATAAGGGCTGTGGATTACGATTGAGACCGTTCGACAGAGAAACGATCAACAGCATAAAGCAGCCAGCATGTCTGCGCGTCGTGGTTGGGTGAAGAAATACGACGCCAACAAAGCTTCAAAGACGTTCCAGCCCCAGGGGTGCGGTCTGATTTCAATTAGCGTCATTTGCCGCGGCCAGCGGTTGGCTGCATCGCCTAGCTAGGCCTGTCCAGTTGATGGTATCTCGTCTGGCATTGGCTTAGTGCCGATGACATGCGACTCCAGACAGGCCGGCACCGGCCGAAGTGTCGTGAAATACTCACCCGATG
>Ga0137366_10002755_pt1 | contig 13493 bp, 7 predicted proteins | sample SagtaG_8_FD_104938 | JGI IMG/M metagenome (GOLD analysis project Ga0137366, IMG submission 104938) | Vadose zone soil microbial communities from Sagehorn Ranch, Mendocino, California, USA - Sage1_L_60_16 metaG | ecosystem: Environmental > Terrestrial > Soil > Vadose zone | place: USA: California... | reverse complement strand
CTGCGCCGGTATGGCGGAAGGAGCGATTGCAGTGTGTGGTTACTCTGCCCGTCAATATTATAGCAAACGACTACGATCGAAAGCTTCGGGAGCGGTTCAGATATGTCCATGCCAGATGTCACCACATTTATGTCTTGGAAAGCGACCGTTCATCTCTTTTTCGACGCGAGGATGCCGCTGGCCCTAGGTTGGACAATCACAGCGTGTTCATAATCGAACTCCTTGTTCGGCGAAACCGGAATGAGCGCCACGCATTGCATAACTTCTTTCCGCACTGTCCGAGCGCCTCCCGGATGGATACCTTCAATCCAGCCCACCAAGATCACCTGGCGACCTAACAGCGACTGGGGAATTCTACCGGGGAAAACCACTGTGCAGCGCGCCGCATCAAAAATGGAACAATCGAATGGCCTTTTCATGAATAGCGCGTCCCGTTTACTAAACTCGGCGCCCCGAGGAAAAAAATATACCAGGCGCGAGAGCGGCTCGCATTGAAGGACGACTTGGCTTTTAATCGCGGAGGAGGAGCCCGCCGTGATGTCCCTAGCTTGCTCGGTCGTGGCCAGAGGCGCAGTAAGCGGCGGGGTCGGCTCAACGAACACTATGTTCGCCTTTTCGGGATCAGGGAAAATTTTCTGAAAGACCGAAGACGCAGATCGTAAGCGTTCGATGATGTCGCGTTTGCCCTGCGTGGACAACTTGCAAGAATCAGGTCTGGACGTCGCTACGACGCCAAAGTTCATGGCCAGGAGTCGAAAAGAACCCACCGCGACGAAAAGAACCAGAACTGCAGCCACGCTTCTCAGGATCGCCCTAGACCGATTTCCGAGAGGTAAAATCAGCGGGTCGGCTGTTGTCGAAGCGTGAAGCAAAGGACGATCCGGCGCCCGATGCAGGGCGCGCAGAACGACATTTGCGATGACGGTCGCGGTGAAGTAGAAGGCCGCCAGATAGAACAAACTAAAGAGCCAGTCCGTCATCAGAACAGCGCGGTAGAGGATAGGATTGTTGAACAGGGCATTGGCCAGCCCGGCGCCGAGCAAACTCCAACTAAGCAATGCGACATCCCGCCAGTGGCAATACAGGAGGCTGGTGACCATTCCGATCGCGAGAATAATGATTCCAGCGCGAGAAGGCGCGAGTCGCCATGCGATCATGAGTCCAGACGAGACGACTAGAAACACACAGCCGCCGAGTGACCCCGAACGTATCCAAATTCGCGTCCCGCTCACGACAAGCAACGCGACCGTGAGCCAGAAGAACAGTACCTGTGATTCGACCAGCCAGGTCCATTGGCGAAAGGCGAAGGCCTTATCGCTCGAGCGCACCTTGAGATCAAAACAGTTGAGGTATTGCCAGTATGAACCCGCAACCTGCCGTAAATAGAACATGGGATCGCGCCGGACATTCTTGAGCGACTCGGCAATAAAGTAATTGTAGCGAGCGCCGGGTGTGGGACTGACTCCGGCCCGGTCCGCATCTGCTCGCACCAAGGACGTCCATGTTTTGTATTTAGGAGAGGTTGCGCTGTATAACAATTCCCCAACGTTCGTCGAAATAGACCACACCCCCTGCACCAATCTTTGGCGGACGAGCCAGGGAGAGAGGGCCAGCACAATCCCCATGCAAAGGGCAATTGCCGGCACGATAGCTCGCTTTACTCTCCGTATCCGCAACCATTCAGAGAAAATAAGATGGCCGGCATAGAATGGCGCACAGACCAGAGTCAGCGGGTGAGTTAAATTGGATAGCCCAAATAAAACGCCACCGATGATAGCATGCTTGGCTTTCCCCCCGCGGTTAACCAGCAGGAGAAAGTAAATGGCTGCTACAAAGAACAGCAATCCAAGAGGCTCAGTCGTTGCCTGGGGGGTTTGAACAAGTTGCGAAGGATCGAAAACGAAGAAACATGCAGCCGCTATAGCGATCAGATCGTTAAACACAGTGCGCGCGACAAGAAAGATGAGCAGGGCGGACAATGAGCCAATCAGAATGTTTAAAACAGTAATGGTCTGGGAGGAATAGCCAAACCACGTATAAAAGAGGGCCAAAGCGACCGACAGCCCCGGTCGATATACGTTTCCCAGCCCCCGGCCCTCGGCGAGTGAGATTGCTGCCGTAGTCCAGAAGGCCCCATCGCTGCACGGAACACCGCGCACGGCGAAAATATTGTCGAAGTGTGGATGCGCGACGCTAAATTGGATGCGTACACACAGAGCGACCAAAAAAAACAAAAGCGCGCCAGCGAGCGGACTTTGCGCAAGTGCTCGAAGACTTCCGCGAATCTGATGGTAGTTAACTCGCATTAAACGGCCGAAGGCGCGAGGTCACACATGAGAGGTGTCTTGGAAAAATGGGTTCCATCTTCTGCGCGTTCAACTAATCTGGTATCCGCGTAATCCATGGCCCTCACGTCTGCTATCTTCGTTCTTGACCGTGGAAATTTCGTTGTGGCATGAAATAACGATTGCGGTTCTTACAGCGAGAAAAATAACAATGTCACATTGATGGTTGCCGGTTGTACTGCTTTGCTCCTAACATATGCAGGACTCAAGAGGGGTAACAACTGAGAAGCTTGCGCATCGGTTCTTTCATTTGCCTTGTCTTGCTACATCACTCACGCTCATAGCAACTTTTCTGTGCGTTTGGCCGGAGGTTCGGGGGATGGCCACCACTTCACTATGGGTTGATGAAATTTACAGCATCAAAGAGTACAGCGCGAAGGGTCCTTCGTTCACAATGACACATTATATTCCGAACAATCACATTTTTTTTAATCTGCTGAACTCCGTCACACCGGGCCGCGATCGCTTCAATCCGCTCCGAGCTCGGCTTTGGTCTGTGGTTTTCGTGGCTTTAGCCTTTCTCATAATCATTGTATCTCAGGCATTAGCTGGTCAGCTTTTTGAGGGCAGTTTTCAATCGTTTCTTTTTTTAGCGAATCTTTCGAATCTCGACTTAATTTTACAGGCGCGCGGTTACAGCGTTCTAGCGTTCGCTACCATGTCATGCATCGTGTTAACATGGGATTATTTCCGCAGACCATCTCTGGTGGCGTTTGTTGGGATGGCACTCGTTGTGTGGCTCGGAGCCTGGTCCGTCCCGATTTTTCTCTTTTTTGGGGGTGCGCTGTTTTCTGTCCTCCTAATTTACTCGCGGGATTGGCGTTGGCTTGCATCCGGCGCGTTCGCTTTGGCGCTTATTGGTCTGGTGTATTGGCCGGTCCGCAACGCGGTTTTAGAAAGTGCGAGAAGCTATGCCGGAGCGTGGGGCACGGAATTCGAGACTTGGGCTGCGATCGGCGATATTTTTTCACGTTACCTTTGCTTTCGCGTGAGCGATTGGTTGACGTTCCTTATTGTAACGCTCGTAACCGTGGCGTTTCTTTCAGGGCATATCAAGAGCCCGTCGGAAAAGGCTTCGCTTTGCCTCGGACTGGCCATGTTGCTCAGCTTTACGGTGTGCTTGAAACTGCAAACACCCCTGAAGCGCACGATGGCCTTCACCGTGATCCCGTTCGGCTTTATTGCGACCACGCTTCTGGCGAGACTCCTTCGGAGTGTGGCTCCTCGGTGGCAAAGGCTCGGGATCATGTTCGGGATCACGATAGCAGCATTGGTATTCGCAGGGCACGTCCAGAAAACGTTTCATTTCGTGCCGATGGAAGCATGGCTCGAGACAGCTCGCACGATTGAACGTCGGTTCCCTAAAGGGACCGAGGTGGCGGCGCAATTCAGACCCGAGTTGCTCAGCCTCTATCTTTCGCCGGATTACCCCATGACGAAGCAATTCGATACCGCCAAGTTCATGGCGGCGAAACAGATTGTGGTCGATTCTTCGTTTATGCCAGAAAGGCGTTTCCAAATAAATCAACTGCCGCGAGGGTACGCGGCGACGACGGTTCGGCAACGCCGCGGAGGCAAACAAACTATTTATTTCTGGCCAACCGACTGAGAGCGGTATTCTCCATAATAACCGCGAGTCTTGTTGATCGTTGCTGTGGCCCAGCCCGCACGCGTTTTGATGCGTGACGATTGAACGTCAGTGTTGACAGCCGCGACTTGTACGCAATAAAGCTCATCCGGGGTTCGCTCCCGAGATGAAGGTTTCAATCGTAATCCCTTGCTACAATGAAAGGAATACGATCGAAAAGATTGTCGAGACCGTTCGGAACACGCCGCTGGAGAACAAGGAAATCGTTATCGTTGACGATGGCTCTCAAGATGGAACTCAATCTGTGCTGAAGGAGGGGATTTCTCAAATAGTTGATCAAATCATCTACCATCCGGTAAATCGTGGGAAAGGGGCCGCTTTGCGCAGCGGCTTTGCAGCCGCTAGTGGTGATATTATTCTAGTGCAGGATGCCGATCTGGAATACGACCCGGCAGACTATCCGCTACTTTTGGAGCCACTGATGTCAGGCAAAGCAGACGCAGTTTTCGGCTCCCGGTTCATGGGCGGGCGGCCGCATCGTGTCCTTTTTTTCTGGCATATGGCTGGCAACCGGTTTTTGACCCTGCTTTCGAACATCTTTACTAATCTTAATCTGACCGACGTGGAGACCGGCTACAAGGCTTTCAAAGCTCCTCTTATCAAAGCAATTCAGATCGAGGAGGACCGATTCGGCGTTGAGCCCGAGATAACTGCCAAGCTTGCCCGCACAGGCTGTAGAATTTACGAGGTCGGGATCTCGTACAGCGGACGGACTTATGCGGAGGGCAAGAAGATCAATTGGAAGGACGGCGTCAGGGCGATTTATGCCATAGTAAAATACAATCTCCGACGGCGAGAAAGTTGAACGATCCGCAGCGAAACTCATTGATCTGTTGGGGAACGCCCTAGCAGTTTCGCAAAAGCGAGCGGCGCAAATTGTTTTCCAGCTCATTTTTCACTACCCTTCGCCGTGCCAGAGTTGAAAATCGCTACTGAAATGAAGAGCGAGCACCAAGTTGCAGGTTGGCAAGGGACTTGCCGATGGGATCCCGGCATTCGTAAAGAGAAGGAGTCTGCGATGCGGCGATATTTTTATGACAGCTTGGCTGCCTACCTTTCGCTATATGTTCGCCCGGAAGATGAAATTGTTGAAATCGATCCTCACAGTGCCGGCCTGGGGGAGAGATTCGCAAATTATCGCGCAGTCCCCAGTATCGCGACGTTCAAAATAACTCATCAACCGCTGCCGGACTACGTGTTGCTGAACGGCACAATCCACTATGAACGCGACATTCAGGAGCTGCTGAATCAGTTGCAAGAATCCTTGGAGGGATCGGAGCGGATATTGTTCGTTTATTACAGCATGCTATGGAAGCCGCTTGCGCGTTTCGCTTCAAAGATTAGCATACGCAGTCGAACGCCTGAACAGAACTGGATCGCGCATGAGGATTTGGAGAATTTCTGCCATCTTGCTGGATTTGAAATCATCCGCCACGACTTAAAGCTGCTTTGCCCAATACCAATTCCATTCCTGGCAAACTTCTTAAATCGTTACGTCGCGCCGCTGCCCTTTTTCCGGCTTTTTACCATGCTCAACATCGTGATCGCGCGCGCGCTCAAACCGGAGCGCAATGCGCGACCGTCTGTTTCTGTTATTGTGCCGGCCCGTAATGAATCGGGAAACATCAACGATATTCTTGCCCGCTGCCCGATGATGGGACCGGAGGACGAGATCATCTTCGTCGAAGGCAATTCCACAGACGATACATGGGAAAGAATTCAACGGGCCGCCAGCGGGTACACAGGCGCTCACGGCCTGGTCCTTGCTCAGCAAAAAGGCCACGGAAAAGGCGATGCGGTGCGACTGGGATTCGATCTGGCCACAAAAGACATTCTGATGATCCTTGACGCAGACCTGACAACGCCTCCGGAAGAACTGCCGAAATTTTACAATGCAGTTGCTGCAAACAAAGCGGAGTTCGTTAACGGCAGCCGATTGGTTTATCCCATGGAGAAGGAGGCAATGCGGTTCTTTAATATCGTGGCCAATAAATTTTTTGCCGCCGCCTTTTCCTTTGTGCTCGGGCAACGCTTCAAAGACACGTTGTGCGGTACGAAGGTTCTGTCCCGGGCGCGCTATAAACGGCTCGCCGCGAGTCGTGAGTTCTTTGGCGATTTTGATCCATTTGGCGATTTTGATCTCCTTTTTGGTGCAGCCCGGATGGGGCTGAAGATTGTTGAGATTCCCGTGCATTACCGCGAAAGAAAATATGGCACCACCAATATTCAGCGCTGGCACCATGGCCTGATTCTACTGCGCATGCTGGTCTTCGCCGCGCGGCGCTTGAAGTTTCTGGGGCACGAAACTCTTCATGCGAATAGATCGCGGACGAAACAGGCTAGTCGGTTGGCGGCAGGCCTATAGTTTTTAGTCTATCTCCACGGATTTTCTAGTGCAAGATCGCATTGCTAAAGAAGTTCAACACGGACGTTTCCTCGCACAGCACGGGGCAGGGGAGATTTGGAATTGGGAGAGTCCGGCCGGCAGAATCCGCTGGGCCCGGCGAGTAAAGATGCTCAGCAGTCATTTGCAGCTAGGAATGACCGTGCTTGAGTTGGGATGCGGTACAGGCTATTTCACCCGCGAGTTGGCGCGCTCTGGAGCGGACATTGTCGCGATTGACGTCTCACCTGATCTCCTGGAAATCGCGAAGGCGAACTGTTCTGCATCAAACGTTCGTTACGAGATCCAGAACGCCTATCAATTGAGCTATCCTGACGCTGTCTTTGATTCGGTGGTGGGCAGCTCGGTTTTACATCACCTCGAGATCGAAGAGGCGCTGCGCGAAATCTACCGCGTGTTGAAGCCCGGTGGTACTATCTACTTTACAGAGCCGAATATGCTGAACCCTCAGATCGCGATACAAAAGAACATTCCCTGGATTAAACGAAAGCTTGGCGACTCACCGGAGGAGACCGCATTCTTCCGGTGGCCACTCCGGCGGCTGCTTGAGGAAACGGGGTATGATGACGTTCGTGTTGATCCGTTTGATTTTCTGCACCCTAAAACCCCACTGCCTCTGGTTGACCGAATGGACTCGTTGGGCCAATTTCTTGAAAATGTGCCAGTGATGTCGGAGATCGCTGGCTCACTCTATATCCGCGCAGTCAAGAATGGCAGGATAACTATGCGCGGCGAGGAGGCGAAAGACCGCGCCGCAACATTGCGCAATCGCGCGCGGCTCGGCGCGAACAAAAATCTCCTTTTCTGGTATCGCGAACTTTACCGTGATCAGTTCAAGGACTTTCAAAATCCGGCCGCGCTTTCGATATTGGAGATAGGAAGCGGCACATCGCCGCTGAAACAATTTCTCCCGAACGTCGTAACCAGTGACGTGCTCGATCTGGATTATCTGGATCTTGTGTTTGACTGCCACGAAATCGACAAACTGGACGCGATTAAAGACAACACCCTAGATGTGATAACGCTCACCAATGTGCTGCATCATCTGAAAAGCCCCATTGCGTTTCTTAACCGTGCGGCTGGCAAGTTAAAACCGCGTGGCAAACTGATCGCCACTGAGCCGTTCTTTTCTATCCTATCGACAGGGATCTACAAATACCTCCACCACGAGGCTGTTGAGTTCGACGCGCGTGAGCCTGAATTAAGTGAAGTGCGGGGGCCCCTGGCGTCGGCTAATCAGGCATTGCCCTGGATGATTTTTTTTCGGCAGCGCGACTGGCTCCAACGCTTGGATAAGAACTATGACATGGTGGGTCTGTCTGTTCGACCCTTCACCGCACTCTCTTACATGATTACAGGAGGAATATCTCACAAGCTTCCAGTGCCACATTTTCTTTACCGCATCTTATTTCCTGTTGATCTGGCTCTTAGCCGTTGGTTCCCGCGGTTGTGCGCCTCATTTTTTATCGTAACTCTGACGCGGCGTTAATGTCCGTGGCCTCTGTTCTCCGCGGTGTTGGAAATAAAGTCTACAAACCGGGTTTCCAATCTACCAGCCGCTTTACGCAGTTTACAAAGCATATGGTGATCGCGTAGGGCGGCAGCTGCTGAAAAAGGTCTTGTTTCCCGGCGCAGTGGTCGCGGACGCAGGCGCGAACATCGGCATTTACTCGCAATTTCTGTCCCGCTGTGTTGGACCTACCGGCGCCGTCCATTGCTTCGAACCTTCGCCGGATAATTTCAAGCGATTGCGCACTGCCATGCGCAAGCTCCGAAATGTGTGGCTATCTCAAGCTGCAGTGGGAGAGCATAGCGGCGGGTCTAAGCTCTACATTTCAGATAAGCTAAACGTGGATCATCGGACTTGCATGGCCGATGACGAGTCGCGCGGCGCCATCCCAATTGAGATGGTGGCGCTCGACGATTACTTCAAGCCTGGCGAACGCGTCGATATGATAAAACTCGACATCCAGGGCTACGAACTCCATGCATTACGAGGGGCAAAACGCGTTCTGCGGGAAAACCGCAACATCCAGCTTTTGCTCGAGTTCTGGCCTTATGGTCTCAAGGAGGCCGGTAGCAACTGGAAGGAGCTCATTCAGATGCTCCGTGACCTTAGCATCGATCCTATGCTCGTCCGAATGGATGGTTTGATTCCATGCCAAGCGCGTGATGTCCGAAGCGATAGCGCGTGGTACGTTAACCTGTTCGCAAGTCGGGGGAAATCCGGAATTGATGGGATCACGTTTGAACCCGTCCCAAGGAATGTGACCTGGCTTCCTAGGCAATCGCTATGATACTCATGTTCTCGCGTTAGCTCGGAAAAGCAAGATCGTCGGGAAAGGATAAGTCATATCTGGCGGGAAACGCGCAAGCTGAAATTGTCGCTCCAAAATCTTTGGAGGAACGTTGTACGTTCTTTCGTATTTGAAATTTCCCTGCTGTTCGATCCGCCTGATCATCGCCTCGGTTTGCGTCGTGTCAACGGGGCCTGTGAAGCCAACCAGGAAAAAGTCAGCAGGTTGATCAGCTTCTTGCGGTTGAACGGTCACGCTTTTGCTTTTCAGTGGCTCAACCGCAGGCATTACAGTGTAAAACCAAGGTCCGAAACGCGACACGGCAATCGTTGTCGGTGAATTGGCGATCACCTTGTTCAAGTCCTCGCGAAGCGCTGAACGAACGTCTTTTTGCTCCATGGCGTGGGCGTATGCCGCATCAAAAACTACGGAAGGTGCAATAACGAGAACAGTAACAATCGTTAACAGAATCGCACTCATCCGCTGTTTCTTCAGTAGGCGCAATAGGTCGCCATAAGCCAAGCCAACCAGGATACAAAATCCTGGGAACAAGAGCATCGTCGTGCGAGCAAAAATCGCCTGCCCAAGGTAACCCTTTGCTATACAGTACAGATATAGAGCAGAGAAGATTAGTATAGGAAGGGATCGGCTGTACAACTTTCGCCGAAAAACAAGATATAAGATTGCGCAGTAGGGAGGCAGCCAAAGGAAAGGGTACATCGCAAACGGAATCACGTATGTAATATACTGCCAGACCAGGGAAAGATTGAGGAGTTTGTTTGCGTTGAACTCCTGTAACGACGCATATTTCATCGTCTCTCTGGTGATCGCAGCAATCACTCTTCGAGAGTCCAAAAACAGCTCGGGATGCCCGATAAAAAGGCCCGCAGCAAAGCCGACAACGATTAACCAAAGTGAACGCGAGACAAAGGCTTTGACGCGGTCGAGCAATCTCTTCTCCCGACCGTCGGAGTCCATCCCGCGCGCGAGGAGGAGATACAGGCACGGAATAACTGCAATGATGGCCACCGGATAGCGAGTCGCGGCTCCCAAGCCTGAAATAAAACCAGCGCCAAGGAGCATCCACCAAGTCGGTCGTGACTGGACCTTTAAGGATAACCAAATGACCAGGCTGCATAGAAGATTGCTCAACACGTGTGGTCTCATGAAGTGCGCGTAGATCACCTGCATCGGTAGAGCGGCATAACAAAGGGCCCCCAGAAGTGAAGGATAGAACTCGTGCGTTCCTTCTTTGATTGCGAGAAATACAACAATAACCGTGCACACGTCAAAAAACACTGACATCGAGCGACACAGATACAAAAGATCGCCGTGGTTTTCGCCGTATCTTGAAGCGTCGGAAAGCGCCTCTGATTTCCCAAGCAACTTAAGTGCCGCTTTTGGCACGGCCCAAAGATAGTAATTAAAAGTGCCTTCGAAATAGGCTGCGGGCGTCTCGAGGCGGCCTTTCAGCAGATCAATCTGGAGTACTCCCCTTAGACTATAGAACTCGTCTGGGTGAAAGTTTCGAGTGCTTCCGTAGCCGCTCGTTAGCCCCCAAGCTAACCCAGTTATGCGGAGGTAACTTGCCAAGACAAGTACCGCTAAAAGGAGAGCGACTCGAATAGCTTTTTCCACAAGGTCCACAAGCTCTGATGCGTGAATGACCTAGCTTAGCGTTTGAGGCTAAGCTATAAAGGCGGTTGTTGTTGGTGTTTGATTTTGCGGCTTTCTCTGGCGGCGTCAAGCTTTTGTCTTTAGCTATAAAGATAGGGTGGTGTAAGGAATTTGTGTAAAAGCAAAAAAAAGAAGGGTGTATCTCGATTTGTTTAAGCACCAACAGAAGGTAGAAACAGCCCATTCAAGGTAGGAAAAACTCGTCATCAAACCTCCCCAAAGTTGAGTGCGACTGCGAGAAGCAAAAAACTCCGAATGGTTCATCCATGTTCCGGAGGAGAAACATCCGGAGCCTCTCGGTGCGGAGGTGAGGGCGGATCTCTTTATCAAAAAAGTCGTGATCTTAAGCGTCGCGCCTGCGGAAAAGGCCGCAGCAGCCGTAGATGCCACAGAACTCGAATTGGTTCTTGTCGAGCGCGTGAGCAACAGCCTTATAGACACCGTAATCCGCGGTTCCCTCCCAACGAGAGTTATAATCGTGAAAAAGGCAGAACGATCCTGGCGTGAGAAGCTGAGAGAGACGACGGCAGGCCTTGCTAACGTCATCGTAAGTGTGTGAGTGATCGACGAACGCGAACTGGAACTTCCTACCGGTGTCAACCAGCTTCTGGCAAGAGGCGTCCGCCTCTCCCACCATGAATTCTATGTAGCGGGAGAGGTCCAGTCCAGTAAGGGTGTGGCGAGCGTGCTCGGCCAATCGCTGTTTCAGCTCCATGGTGACAATCCTATTGTCTCTGCCGGCGTCGCGGACAGCCCGAGCTAGAATCGAGGTGGATAAGCCAAAGCTTGTCCCAAACTCCAGGATATCACCTGGCGCGTAGTAGGCCATCTCGTAGAGCTTAAGAGCGTCCTCACGGCGGAGGTGCCCTTGGATTCCAACATCGATCAGGATACCTTTCGTTGGGCATTCGTGATAATAACGATGTTGGTCATTAATGAATTGACCAAAACTGGTGATAGTTGGGTGGTACGCGCGTTCTCTGCCGAGTTCATCGCGTCCCATCCAGGTCTCCGGATGGGTAACGAATCCACGCGGTTCGCGCTGTGACGTGATGCGCGCCGCCGCAGGCGCTCCCGGCCGGGGCTCGGACGTTTTTCGCTGAACTGACACGATCAACTCCCATTGGCCGACGATTGGCGGCACGAACTGAACCTGCGGTCGCATCCCCAGGTTGGGGTCGTATTTAACGGTGTTTATGGGCGCCCCGATCGGAACGACATTGGGATGGTTCGAATCGTGGATCAACTTTCGCTGTTGCAAACGATGACTCCATTGGGCGTCCTTTAGCCCTTCATGCAAAGCCTGCATGGCGTCTTCGACAAGAAAGTGAGAGGGGTGCCCGCTCCAATGCGACCAGGCGAACCGCAGTCCATGTTTTTTGAGCGCCCCCTCGCCGGTCACCGAATCTCGCTCGAAACTGGGCAGTCGCAACCAAATGCCGGCAGTCGCATGCCGGCACATTTGGATGAGAACTTTCTTTGACCACTCCCGGTCAGGAAGATGCTCGAGGAAATCCAAGGCCAGATAGTGGTCGGCTTCAGGCCAGACAAAGTCCGGCGAAATAATATTAGCGGCCAGAAACTCATACCCCTTTTGAGTCACCTCAGTCCGGTATTGCTCGTCCCGGTCGATTCCAAGGCAAAGTGCCGGCGACGGGGCGGGCATTTGGTTCGATGCGGCGAACCGTCTGAATGCATCGATCGCACCACCTTTTCTGGTACCCAAATCTACTACCGCGTAGCGATGCATTGGCACAGCAGCCGGACTCTTACTTCGGGCGACCCATAGCGCCGCAGAGCGTTCCGCTCCAGTGCTCCGTCGGAGCGACTCGAAAAACCGAAGCTCAGAGACGCATGCTTTCTCGATGCTGTAGCGTGCTGCGGTCTTCAGCCCTTCCCCCACAATGCTCTGATACAGTTGGGGCTCACTGATGTAACGCCTGACCTTTCTCAACACGTCTCCAGCATCGTTGGGAGCCGCCAGCAACGTGTTCACCCCGTCCACGGCATACTCGCTGATGCCGCCTTGGGACGGTAAAATCGTCGCGCAACGGCAAGCCATTGCCTCAAGGCCAGTGCGCCCAAACGCCTGATAGGTGGAGGCATCGATGAAAAGAGAAGACTCCCGCATGAGTTTCGCAACTCCTTGCCGGTCGAGTATTCCAAGCACTTTGTATTCGAAATCGACTGGCTGCCGGTCAAGAAAAGGATCGTTGTGCTCCAACCCGAACATGCGGATCTCTACTCTGTCTCCGAACTCTCGCTTGATTCGTCTGAGTATTTCAAAGGTTAACCCGGGCGATCTATACTCGGACGCCGGCCGCACCATTGCACAGACAACAAAAGGCGTGCCCGGCTTGGGACAATCATCGGCAAAAAAGATTTCCCGGTCCAGGCTCGGCTCAACTTTGTGGACATGTACGCCATGTTTTTGGGCAACGGTCTCACAGAGCCACCGAGTCTTTGCGAAGCAACGCATCTCCGGAATAAGGGTGTAGGACTCGACAGCCTCGGGGTAGTTCGCCTCGCTCGGATGACAGAAATTTGGCTCGTAATCCTGAATGTAATAACAGGGAACAACACCGGATGCTTGCTCCAGCAGCGTTTTCAGCGTGCGAACGGTTTTAAACGCGGTTGCAACCACGAACTCGAAGTGCCGGGCATAGCCGATCAGTTCCGCCATATTCTCAGAGACATGAAAAAGATTGCCTGCCACGCCGGGAAATCGCTCCCGATAAAAGCTCTCATCCTGCCGGCGAATCGCCACCTGTACGGCAGCCCCAAGCTTTCTCAGCCCGTTGGCTTCTTGCACGATCGAATTAACCCCGCCACCAGCGGCTCGCAAATTCATGAGGAACAAGATCGAGCACGGCGGCGCATCAACCACACGCGCAAAAACAGAGCGGGCGCGCGCCAGTTCCGGTGAGTTCCGCAGAACGGTCGTCGCCTGGTCCACTTCTGCCCCATATTTCTGACGCAAGATCAACTGGGCTTGCCCGGACAACTCACGGCGGGTCTCATGTGAATAGCTCCTGGATTTTGCATGGAAGAGGTAGCAATCGTCGGAGATGGCCCCGGAAAAACCGGCTTTGCCTGCGCGCAGACAATAGTCGTTTTCCTCG
>Ga0137366_10002739_pt1 | contig 13526 bp, 9 predicted proteins | sample SagtaG_8_FD_104938 | JGI IMG/M metagenome (GOLD analysis project Ga0137366, IMG submission 104938) | Vadose zone soil microbial communities from Sagehorn Ranch, Mendocino, California, USA - Sage1_L_60_16 metaG | ecosystem: Environmental > Terrestrial > Soil > Vadose zone | place: USA: California... | reverse complement strand
TCGGCGGACGGCCGGGCGCACGTGGCGCGCGAGCCCGCCGGCACCTTTGTGGCCGTGGGTGACTTCCCCTTCGGCGCGGGCCTGTTGCTGCCGCGGGGCGACGGCGGACCCCAGGTGGCGGCGGCGGTCGCCGACGAGCTGCGCCGCCTGGTCGCGAGCATGCGGCTCGCGCAGCTGCACGAGCCGGGGGAGCAGCCCGGGCAGGTCGTGTCGCGGCAGCTCGCGGCCCTGGCGGGCGGAGCGCTGACACTCGAGGGCATCGCGTAGGCGGGAGTCGAGCTGGCGCACCAGGTGGCGCAACGCGCGGCGGCGATCGTGCTGCCCGCGGCCGGCGCCGGGCCCGGGGGCCGCGTGGTCGCGCTGTCGGCGGGCGCGGACGGGCGGCTCGATAAGCTGGCGGTGCCGTCCGAGGCGCCGGTGATGCGGGCGATTCATTCGGGTGTCCCCGTCGCCGCCCAGGGTCCCGATGACATCTTCGGCGCCGCCATTCCCGACCGCCGCCGCGCGGAGCGCGCCGGCACCGCCTATCCGCTGCGGGACGGACACTTCGTGATCGGCGCGCTCGTCGTCACCGGGCCGCCGATCGCGCCCGCCACGCCGGCGGCCGACGTGCTACAGCGACTCGTTGCGGACCTCGGCTCCCGGCTGGCGGCAGCCCGCGCGGTCCACGAGGCCGAGCAGAGGGCGGTGCGCGATCCCCTCACAGGGCTCGCCAACCGCCGCGAGTTCGACCACCGGTCCGCCGTGGCCGCGGGCAAGCCGCCGGCGTTCGTCACGCTCGTGTTCGTCGACATCGATCACTTCAAGCGCTTGAACGACTCGCTGGGACATCAGGCGGGCGATTCGGCGCTACGCCACGTGGCCGACATCCTGCGTCGCGCGGTGCGCGACAACGACCTGGTAGCGCGGATCGGCGGAGAGGAGTTCGCGATCTGGATGCCGCACACGCCGATCGAAGTCGGCCTGGAGGTGGCCGGGCGCATCCGTGCCACCGTGGAGGCCTCGGCGTGGCGCTGGAGCGGCCAGGCGTATCCGCTGACGTTGTCGTGCGGCGTGGCGAGCTATCCCGATACGGTGCGCGACCTCGCCAACCTGCGAGGCGCGGCCGACGCGGCGCTGTACGCCGCGAAGCAGGCGGGCAGGAATCGCGTGGAACGGGCTCACGGAGCTGTGACGCGATAGACCGGATGGATCTCCCACAGGGCGCGCACCGATGCGTTGCAGCGCCCGTGCGCGCCGTCGATTGTGTCGCTCCGTCGCCCGCCACGCCGGTGCTGTCCATCGAAGAACGCTGCTCCGCTCACGCGCGCTCGAAACGGCCGCGCGATGACGCCGCCGCGGCGAACCTTCGCGTCGCCGATCAGCGAGTCGAGCGCCGCCCGGGCCCGCGCGTAACGGAGGCTGTTTTTCGGGGCCGGGATTTCGACCACGATGCAGGAGTCGGAGGGACTGTCGGACCGCTCCGTGAGCTCGACGTGCCAGTCGCCGTCGTCTTTGAGCTTGTCGACCCGACGTACCCACGCGCTGATGTCGTACACCTCGCGCTCGCGCTCCGAGCGAGCCGCGCACCGGTCTCGCGGCCCGAGGTCGGGCGGCGTCCAGGTCGCGAGCATCGCCGCGACCGAGGCCGGCCGTGGCGCGAGGTCCGCCAGTGCCGTGTCGATCTTCTGCGTCCAACGGTAGTGGGGCTCGCGGCACCGTTGCGCTTCCGCGGGGCCGCCATGCAGACCCACCAGCGCGAGCCCGATCACGCTCGCCGCGACGTCAGGTCGCAGCACCGGTCAGCGCGAGGAGGCGCTCCTGCGAGCCGCGGGGATCCGCGCCCGGCGTCGCCGTGCGGCGGCGATAGCCGCCGTCCGGCTCCAGCTCCCAGGCGGTCGGATCGGCCAGCTCGTCCTCGAGGATGCGGTCGAGCCGGGCGCGGCACGCCGCATCGAGCACGGGCGTGACCACCTCCACCCGCTGCCGGAGATTGCGCGGCCGCCAATCGGCGGAGCCGATGTAGTACTCGGGATCGGTCCCATTGGCGAAATGGTAGACGCGAGCGTGCTCGAGAAACCGCCCCAGAACGCTGACGACGCGGATGCGGTCCGACAGGCCCGCCACGCCGGGCCGCAGCGTACACACACTCCGCACCAACAGCGCGATCTCGACGCCGGCCTGCGACGCGCGGTACAACGCCTCGATGATCTCAGGATCGGCCAACCCGTTGAGCTTGGCACGAATGCGCGCTGCCCGCCCCGCCCGGGCATGCTCCCCTTCCCGGTCGATCAGCGCGATCAGACGCTTCAGCAGGTAGGTCGGTGACACGAGGATACGCCGAAACGGCGTCTGGGGAGGCTGCGAGGATCCCGACAGCTCGTTGAACAGGTCGTTCACGTCCGCGCCGAGGGCCGGGTCCGCCGACAACAGGCCTAGGTCGGTATACATGGCCGCCGTCGCGGCGTTGTAGTTGCCGGTGCCGATATGGACATAGCGCCGAATGCCGCCCGCTTCGCGGCGCACGACGAGCGCCGTCTTGGCGTGGGTCTTGAGCTCGACCAGACCGTAGACCACCCGGATGCCCGCTTCTTCGAGCTTGCGGGCCCACTCGATGTTCCGCTCTTCGTCGAACCGCGCTTTGAGCTCGACGAACACGAACACTTCTTTGCCGTGCGCGGCCGCGCGCACCAGCGCGTCGACGATGTCGGAGCGCCCCCCCGCGCGATACAGCGTTTGCTTGATCGCCAGCACCTGCGGGTCGTCGGCCGCCTCGGCCACCAGGCGCTGCACCGTCGTCTCGAACGCATCGTACGGGTGATGTACGAGGACGTCCCGGTCGGCCAGCACCGCGAAGATCGACCGGCCGGCCTCGATGGGCGCGCCGCCCTGGTGCGGCGCATAGTCGAGCCCCGGGAGCGGCAGGCGAGCCAACTCGCGCACGCTTCCGAGGTCCACGAAGTCGCGCGCCTCGTACACGTCGTCCGAGCCGAGCGGGCTCGTCGACGCCGCGTCCTCGTACTGGAGCTCGCGCAGCAGCAGCTCCCGTACGGAGCGGGGCATATCCGCCGCCACCTCCACTCGCACCGCCGCGCCGAAGGGCCGGCGCTTCGTTTCCTCTTCGATCACCTGCAGCAAGCTCGCGGCGTGGTGCTCGTCGAGCTCGAGGTCCCCGCCGCGGGTGACGCGGAAAGCGTATGCCTCCTCGACCACTCGCCCGGGATACACCATACCGAGATTGGCACGGATGACGTCCTCGACCGGGACGAGCCCGCCGCCGTCCGCCAGGTTCACGAAGCGGGGCAGGGTGTCCGGCACCTTCAGGTAGGCGAAGTGCACCGGTCCGGCGCGCGAGTCCCGCACGAGGGCGGCGAGCGAGAGCCGCAGATTGGGCATGACCGGGAAGGGATGCCCGGGCGCGCGCGTCAAGGCTTGTGGCGTGACGAGCGGAAAGATCTGGTCCGTGAAGTACAGCCGCAGCGCTTCATGCTGCATCGCGGACAGCTCGTCCCACCGGAGAATCCGAACGCCGTGCTCCGCGAGCGCCGGCCGGCAGACCTCGCTGAAACAGCGGGCCTGCCGCTCGAGCAGCGCACGCACACGGATCGCGATGGCGTTGAGCTGCTCCTCTGCCGCCGGTCCGTCCGCGCCTTCCAGCGTCGGCCCCCGGCTGCTCGCGCGCTTCAGCGCGGCCACGCGCACCATGAAGAACTCGTCGAGGTTCGCGCTCAGGATCGACAAGAACCGGATGCGGGCGAGCAGGGGTACGCCGGGATCATCCGCCAGATCCTGCACGCGCGCGTTGAACTCGATGAGGCTGAGATCGCCGTTCAGAAAATGATCCGGACCGGCCCGGTCGAGATCGGAGAGCGGAGAGCGCAACGCGAAGTCGGACAGGCGCACTCGTCGCTGGCTGCCGCCGGGCAGCGTCGCCGTAGTGAGCGTGGGGCGGGGCGCCCGCTCCGAGAACGCGTCCGACCGTGCGGCCACGGTGAGGGCGGCGAGGGTGCGCGGATCGCGCAGGGACGGCGAGCCCGCGCTGGCGAGCAGCTCGCCCAACGGCAGCCATTGCAGGCGGCCGTTGCGGTCGGCATCCCGCGCGCCGGAGACGCGCCGGGCCAGCCAGACCTCGAGGACCGGCCGTGTCGCCCCCGCGGGCGCCGTACCGAGCAGGCGGATCTGGCCGTCCGCACTGCCGAAATGCGCGCGCAAAACCTCGCGACACGTATCCTCGCCGCTACCGCCCCGGACGGGGAGCGTGAGCGCGCCCGCTTCCGAGAGCATTGCCACGCATCCCTCGGCCAGGACCACCACGGCCACCTCGCGGCTGCCACGGGCCACCTGCGCCAGGTCTTCGCCTTCGAGATCGCGGAGCAGCTTCTCGGCTCGGTCCACCTTTCCCACGAGCAGTCGACGCAGGCCGTAACGCTCCTGGAACGCCCGGGCGACACGCTCCAACCCAGGTCGTCCCGCCGCGAGCTCCCGCAGCTTCACCTCTTGAAACGTCCGTGCCAGCCGCCGACTGCGAACCGTCACGGCGTCGTACACGACGTCGTAGCGCGCGCGCGCAAACCATCGGGGATGGGTGTGCCGCAGCCGCCGCTCAGTTTCGAACGCGATCCGGGGAACGAGCAGGGTCGGCTCGATGAGGGCACGCAGGCGGCGCGCCGGGTCGGACATCCCCCGGAGTGCTTCCTCCCCTTCCAGTTCCGTGACGTCTGCTTCGAACGTCTGGGGCAACACGAGCGGCTGGCCGCCCTCCCACCGGCCGACGGTGCGCAGCGTGAGGATGCGCCGATCGTCGACGCGCGTCCGGAACCGGCAGCTCACGCCGCGGCGCCGCAGCGTCCAGTCGGCAGAATCGAAGTAGACATCCCGCTGGAACATCTGCTCCACCGGGCCGGCGTGGAGACTCAACGGGAGCGCTTCCGTCACCATCTGGTTCAGGAGCGCCAGGTTCGGCACGTCGCCCGTCCATGCGGACGTCATCGCTAGAACGGGAATCCCGCCCGCACGTACAGTCGCGTGCCCTCGACGCTGTGCGCCGCCGCCAGGGACACGGTGTTGGCGGTACTCAGGAACGCGAACCACAGGCCGCCGCCGGCCGCCGCGTGCCAGCGGTCCGAGGTCTCCCCGGACAGGTACACGCGTCCGGCGTCGCCGAGGCCGAACACACCGAGCTCTCCCGGAAGCAAGAGAAAGAATCTCGCCACCGACAACCGCAGCTCTACGTTCCCATACACGGCGGCGTCGCCCGCAAAGCGATGCTCGACGAAACCGCGCACCGTCGTCGCCCCGCCCATATAGGCCGCTTCCTGCAGAGGATAGGTCCCCCACACCCGTTGCGCCGCGACTCGCACCGCGAGCGTCGGGTGCAACGGGATTCGCGCCGTGAGGTACGAGCGCGCTTCCGCATGCCCTTCGCCGAACGGCGTCGTGACGTCGAGCGCCTGCGGGTACCAACTCCCGCCGACCCCGAGCCACAGCCCCCGGCGCGCGGCACGCGGGTCGTCGCGCGTGTCGAGGTGGAAGTCCGCTGCGCCGCCGACCTGGCCCAGGTCCCTGACGCCATACGGCCGTGCGGCGTCGATGAACGTGCCCGGCTCGAGGTTGGTGTGGGCAAACTTGGCAACGGGGCCGACCGACAGGTCGACCGTAGACGACAGCGGAAAACGCAAGGCGGGGGCGAAGAGGTACTGCTGCTGTTTCACCTTATAGAAGTCGCTCGAGCCGGCAGTGGCGGTTTCGTTGCCGAAGCCGTAGAAGCGCAACACGTCAATTCCGGACGCGCGCAGCTGCAGCGTCACGACTGCGGGAGGCACGATGCCGCGGAACTCTCCCGCGAGCTCCGCGCGGAAGGTGCGGGCGGCGGTCGCGTACCCCGCCCTCACTCTCATGCGGGAGTTGTACGGGAGCCGGCGGAACTCGTACCCCGTCCCCAGAGCCCCGGCCCCCACGAACAGGCCCACGTCGGATGTGTACCCCAGCCACGTCAGCGGCATCCAACGCGAGCCCCAGTCGCGCGGAAATCCGAGCGTCGAGGTGTCGCGCGGTGGCTCGTCGTAGTGGCGTGGATCCACGGACGTTCGTGGCCCCGTAACGAAACGGTTCTTCCCACGGTCGTCGTAGAACCGCGTCGTTCCCGCGCGCGAGGAGTCGATCAGCTCGTCGTCGCCTCCGCCCCCGATCACCCGGACCAAGGGCCCCGATCCATCAGACCCCCGCACGATGGCGCGGTCGTCCCCACCGTGCAGGAAGAGTCGGACTTCTTGCGTCTCGCGTCGGTCGAATGTCCGGCGGTAGTACGGCTCCCCACCGGCGCGGGCCGAGAGTCGCACGGCCAGTCGCCCGCCCCCGAGCCGGTCGACCTCCGCCAGGTCGGCCTCGTCGGTGGCATGAATCTCCACCACCCCGGCGAGCAGGGAGTAGTACCGGTCCGTGATCCGCGGCAGCTGATCCCGCCGTCGCCGCAACGCCCGGCCGAGCGTCGCGCCGTTCTTCGCGTAGTACTCCGGTGGCAGCCGTCGGACGGCCGCGTCGATCACCGAATCGGAGAGACGCGACTGCAAGGCCTTCGCCACCGAGTCCCACACCGGCTTCGCGAGGTCCACCAGGAGGCGCCGGTCGGGCACTTGGCCAGCGAAGGTGAGACGCCAGATACTGGGATAGTGGTCGGCGAAGCCGACGACTTGCGGCTGGTAGAAGCCCGTCAGCCACACGAGCACGCCGTCGAGGCGCGCGAACGCCTGGTCGCGGTCGCGCGGGATGGGGCGCCACCAATGAACGTCGGCCGAATCGAAGCGCGCCCAGCGCCATTGATCCTGGTGCCGGTCCCAGTCCCCGATGAAAACGTCCATCAAGCGGGCGGCCAGAAACGCGCGCGAGTCCACCCGGTGGCGCGAGTTCCGCTCGAGGTGCTCGAACAGCTTCCTGGTATTGGCGAGATCGACGGCCCCAGGGACCGTGGGCTCGTTGTCGGGTCCTTCGGCCGGGCGCTCTTCGATCATGCCCAGCTCGCCGGCCTGCGCGCAGGCGATACCGGCGAGGCGGCGGTCGTCCGGCAGGACGAACAGCCGCGGCTCCGCATTGAGCACGCCGGCGGCGTCGAGCAGCGGGGCAACGACCAGCGGGGCGCCGGGGTGGGCGGAGCTGATCTGATCCTGGATGATCGCGCGGACGAACGTGGCGCGCAGCTCGGGAGGGAGTGCGAGCGTGGGGTCCTTGTCGACGGAGCGGAACGCGTACTCGCGCCCATCCGCCCCCGAGAAGTGCAGTGTTTGCGTCTGGCGCCGACCGCCGCACCGTTCGGGTGTGAGCCCCCCGGCGTAGCGGGCAAGGTCGAGTACCTCTACCGCGAGGGGCGTCCCCCACAGGTCGCGGTAATGGGCGCCCAACAGGAAGCGATGCAGCCACCCCACCTGGTAGCGCGCTCCGGCAACTACGGTCCGCCGGGCCGGCGAGTCGGCCGGGGCCGCCGTCTGCCCGTGAAGGCCGACGGGTGTGAGCGCCATCGCCAGTTGGAGCCCGATCCGCCACCCCGGCCCACTCAGTTGAGCCACAGCCCGAACTCCTCCGTCGCGTTTCCAGCGCGATCGACGACGATCACACCCAAGCGCGCGCGGCCGTCACGCAGGAACGCGACGCGCATGAACCCGCTGGCGCTCCGCGCGAACTGGGTGCCGTCGAGTAGGGTGACCCGGTCACGATGCCCGAAGATGCCCGCCCCGCTGACGAGCTCGTAGCGGGCGCTCGTTCCGCGGATCACCTGGAGCGCGTGGTCGTGCCCGGCCGCATAGATGAGCGGAGCGGAGCCCGCGAAGGCGCTGTCCAGCGCGGCACGCATCCGCTGGTAGGCCGCGCTCGGAGCATCCTGGCTCGAGATGCCGCTCTCACGGGCGATCGGATACACCGAGCCGATGAGGGGAAGGGGGAGCCACAGCCACGACTTCCACGCCCGCAGGGGAAACACGTGGTCCTGCCACCCGAAGTGCCCACCGTGGGGGCCGCCACTCAGCAGCGGGTGGTGGGCGATGACGACCACCCGGCGCCCGCCTGCCGTGCCCAGCGCCGCTCGCAGCGAATCGATCACTTCGTGCTCGGAGCGCGCGGGGCACGACGAGGCCAGGCCCTGCGGCTTGAGTCCATCTTGTAGCCACCACTCGGTGTCGAGTGCCACGAGGCGCACGGCCGCTCCGACGTCTACGACGACGGGCCCGGGGCAGCCGCCGCCCGGCAGCAACGCGGCGCGGGCGCCGCCCTGCGTCGCGACGAAGCGCTGCTGCCGCCGCACGGCATCCCATCCTCCTGGTCCCTGCCCGTCCCAGTCGTGGTTGCCAGGCACAAACACCCCGCGCGCACCGCTGGCTCGCACGACGCCGAGCTCGGCGCTGAGCCGACGCTCTGCTTCGGGACGACTCGCGGCGCCCGAGTCCGGGAGCCCGCGTGGGTAGATGTTGTCGCCGAGAAACACCACGACGGCGTGGGGCGCGGCGGTCGCCGCGGTCCGGAGCGCCGTGAGGACCGGCTCCGAATCGGGTGGCGCCGCCGGTGCGCCCGCATCGCCGATGAGAAAGAGCGTGACGTCCACCGACCCATCGGGCGCGGCGGGCAGCGCCACTGGAGCGGCGCTCACCTCCCGCGACACGGCGCAGCCTGGCCAACCGATCCACAGCGCCGCCAGCGCGGTGACGCGCAGCCGCGCGGTGCGTGCCACTAGTCCTGGCCCCCCTTCAGCCCCCGGAGCGAGCGGAACTCTGCGGCCACGATGTCCGGCGCACCATGGGCCTTGAGGGCGTCGACCAACGCCGCGGCAAGCCCGTCGTCTTTGAGCCGGATCAGGTACTCGAGCGTCGACGTCCCGCCGTGCGACGGGACGATTTCGGCGAGCTTCCAGCGCTTGACTTGCTCATCGAGCACGCCTTCGGCCACGCGCTGCGCCGGCTCGACACGGGCGGCTCGGATCAGCAGCGCGCCATTGAAGCGTTTCTTCCGCTTGTCGTCGGCCGCGGCCTGGAGGTGCGGCTCCAGCCTGACGGCGCGGTCCGCACCCAGCCGGTCCGCGTAGATGTTCCCGACGTTCAATCGCCAGAGCGCCAGGACGGTCGCGTTGAAGACGAGCGACATGACCGCGGCGACGATCGGGACATAGACTCCTGCCGCGAGCCCCACACCCAGGGCGAGGTAGATGTACACGACATCCTTGGTGTCCTTGAGCGTATTACGAAACCGAATGGCCGCCACGATCCCGCCGAGTGCGAAAGCCAGGGCCAGACTGTTCTGGACGAGGATCAACGTTCCCGCAACCGTCATCGGCAGGACGATGACGGTCTGGACCACCGATTGGTCGTAGCCCCGCTCCTGCTTGGTGATCATGTAGACCCACGCCGTCGGGACCATCAGCGCGAGCGCGCCGATCATGGAGAGGAACGTGATGAGGGCGAGCGCCGTGGAGCCGAGGCTGGCCGGCCCGGGGGTCCCCGTCGCCTGTTCGAGCGCGTCTTTCTTGCCGACCGCGCCGTGGACGGGGGAGAGTTCCTGGAAACGCTCGAACAAGTCGCGCAGCTGCGGAAAAGTCCGCACCAGCGCGATCGTCACGAGGCCGAGGACGATGTAGTACGCCGCCAGCCGCACGAAGGGGGATTTCCAGATCCGGCCCATAGCCCTCGTTTCGATTGCGAAATAGAAGGGCCGGTGCCTGGGTTGGCTAGATGCGTCGCTCGCCCGGCAGACGGGAGATCGCTAAGTTGCGCCCATGTTAGATGTGCTGGAGACCCTGCGCGCCAGCCTAGCGCCCCGCTACGACGTCGAGCGCGAGATCGGCGCCGGTGGCATGGCCCGGGTGTTCCTGGCGGTGGAGCAGCATCCGCGTCGCCGGGTGGCGATCAAAGTGCTCGACCCCGAGATCTCCACGCGGCTCATGCGCGAGCGGTTCATCCGGGAAGTGGACCTCTCGTCGAACCTCAGCCATCCGCACATCGTGCCGATCTTCTCGGCTGGCGAAGTCGACGGGCTGTTCTACTACGTCATGCCCTACGTCGAGGGAGAGTCGCTCCGACATCGGCTGTTGCGGGAGCGACGGCTGCCGCTCGAAGCGGCCCTCCAGATCGCGCAAGACGTCGCCGACGCGCTCGCGTTCGCCCATGCCCAGGGCATCATTCACCGCGACATCAAGCCGGAGAACATCCTGCTCTCGAGCAACCACGCGATCGTCGCCGACTTCGGCATCGCGCGCGCCATCAGCGCCGCGGGCAGCCTGACGCTCACCCAGGCGGGCCAACCGGTCGGCTCGCCCGGCTATATGAGCCCGGAGCAGGCGATGGCCCTCGGGGATCTCGATGCCCGCACCGACATTTACAGCCTCGGCTGCGTGCTGTTCGAAGTGCTGGCGGGGAACCGCCGGCGCCGAGCATGACGGAACGCCGGGTGCACAACTGGACGGCATTGCAGACGGCGCCGGCAATGCAGCGAGCCGGGCCCGACGTCGCGCGCGCGGTGAAGCACGCCATCTCCCGGGCCCTCGCCCCATTCCCAGATGACCGTTTCCCCACGGCGACCGAGTTCGCCGCGGCGCTCGGAGCACCGGCGCATCGCACGAGCGTGCCGACGCGCGGCATCTTCGCCGGCAGCCGGGGACGGAGAACCACGCTGGTCCTGGGCGGCGCCTTCGTCCTGGTCGGCGCCGGGGCGGCGGTCCTCCTGCTGCGCCAGCGCGCGCCGTACCTCAACGACCGTCGCGTGGTCGTGGCGGTGATCGAGAACCACACCGGGGACCGCTCGCTCGACAACGTCGGCCACATGGCGGCCGATTGGGTCACGCAGGGCCTGGCCCAGACGGGTCTGGTCGAGGTCGTCCCGTCCGTGTCGGTGATGAGCTCGTCGCTGGTATCCGGCGAGCACGGACCCGGCCATCTCGATGCCGCCGGCATCAAGCGCCTGGCGCGCGAGACGGGTGCCGGCACCGTGGTGTCGGGCGCGTACTATCGGCAGGCGGACAGCATCCGGTTCCAGGTCCAGATCTCCGCGGCGAAGGACGGCACGGTGTTGCGCGCATTGGACCCGGTGGCGGGACCGATTGCGCAGCCGCTCGGCGCCGTCGAAGCTCTGCGGCAGCGCGTCATGGCCGCACTCGCGACACTGTTCGACTCCCGGCTCAGCCGCTGGGCGACCATGGCGAGCCAGCCGCCGAACTTTCAGGCCTATCAAGAGTTCATCGCGGGCCTGGACCGGTTCGTCCAGTTCGACATGCGGGGGGCGATCGCCCACTTCGAGCGGGCGGCCGCCGTGGACACCACGTTCCGGCTGCCCCTGATCTTTGCCGCGAACGCCCACATGAATCTGGGTGAGTTCGCCGCGGCGGAATCCACCGGCCACGCGCTGGAGCGGCACGTCGAGCGGTTCGCCCCACTCGACCGGTCGTACTTGGCGTGGGTGCTGGCGACGTGCCGGGGTGATGGGCCGGAGGCGCTGCGGTCCGCGCGCGCGATGGCGAATCTCGCGCCCGGCTCTGAGGCGCTCTACCTGCTCGCCGAGGACGCCATGGCGCTCAACCGTCCGCACGAAGCGGTGGACGCCCTCGAAGCCCTCGGCCCCGACCGCGGGTTCACCCGCGGGTGGTGGGTGTACTGGTACGACCTGACCACCGCGCTCCACCTGCTGGGCGACCATCGCCGCGAGCTGCAGCAGGCGCTCGAAGGCGTGCGCCGGTTTCCCGACAACCCGCAGATCCTGACCACGGAGGTCCGGGCCCTCGCGGCGCTGGGCCGGGTGGCAGAGCTGAGGCGCCGGGTCGCCGCGAGCGTGAACTTTCCTCCCGCGCGAGGCTGGGCGCCGGCGGACGTGCTGCTGCTGGCCGCCGTGGAGCTGCGGGCGCATGGCCACGCCCCGGAGGCGGACACGACGCTGGCCGAGGCTCGCGACTGGCTGGCCGCCCGTCCGCCCGCAGAGGCGGCCTCCCAGGCGCACCAGCTGCGCGTGGCCCTCGTCGCCTACACGGCGGGACGGCTCGCCGACGCGCAGCGCGGCTTCGAGGGCCTCGCCGCGGACAGGAGCCCCGGCCGGAGCGACTCGCTCGCGGCCGTCGCGGTAATGGGCGACGGGTGGGACCAGATGGACTATCTCGGTTACCTGGGCGCGGTCGCCGCGCGCCAGGGGAACCGCGACCAGGCGTTGCGCGTGGACCGGACCCTCGCGCGCGTGAAGCGGCCCTATCTGTTCGGCCGGCCCACCGTGTGGCGGGCGCGGATTCAGGCGTTGCTGGGCGAGCGGGACGCCGCCGTGGCCCTGCTGCAGGAGGCGTTCGCCCGGGGGTACCCGCACGCCCACGGCCTGCACGTCGATCTCGCGTTCGAGTCGCTGCGCGACTACGGGCCGTTCCGGGAGCTGCTCACACCCAAGGAGTAGGGTGACCCGCCCTTGCAGGCCGCTGGCCCCGGTGCATATTGAAACCCCTCAGATGTGTTGATCCGCGAGGCGCCTTCGGTTTCGTCGCCCAGACCTCGAGGGAGCAAATCGTGAAACCGGCTGAGGGCGCAGTCGCTTGGCCGGTTTCTTTTGTTCGTCCACGGAGGTTGCTTATGCCTCGCCTCTTCACGGCCATCGTCCTGCCACTGCTCCTCTCGCCGAGCCTGGGCGTCGCCCAAAGGGCGGATATCCGCGCGCCATCGAGCAAGGCGGCGTTGGTCATTCCCACGACCTCGGTTACTCGCCTCTCGAGTGGAGAGGGTACCCGGGGTCATTTTTGGGCAGGCGCTGGCATCGGTCTGCTTGGCGGTGCCCTCATCGGCGGTGCGATTGGGTCGACTACGGAACTCTGCCTTGACAGCTGCACTGCTGCCCAGGCCCGATCCGGCGCGATTGCGGCTGGGGTCATCCTCGGCGGGTCGGCGGGGTTTCTGGTCGGTGGCGTCATCGGCGCGCTAATTCGGTCCCCCCGGTCGAGCATCAGCGTGGGTCCGCGTCTGCGCGACCCCGGGTTTACTGTGCAAGTCAGGTTCTAGTCGACCTGGCCTTCATGGCCGATTCGTTCCATCGCCTGACGCCGCCGACGCCCCCATCGGCCTGGACCGACATACCGATCCGGAGGGCGCGAGCGCCTGGACGCAGGACCGGGCGCGGGAGTGGTGGGCGAGGCACCAGCTGGCGGTGCCTTAAAGATGGGAACGCCCTCCGGCCTGCGCGAACAGCGTATCGAACGCGGCCGCCACGCGGCGGCGCACGACATCCGCGGCATCGCTGGGTGTCCGGAGCGCTGCGCCCACCGGCTCGAGCGCGCGCCGCACCGTCCCCCGTGTCGCGTCGATGATCTGGACCTGGAACCGCACCGAGTCACCATGCCTGTAGTAGGAGCCTGCGACGATCGTCCCGGCGCCGGTCTTCTTTGCCAGTGCTTCGACCGCTGCCACGTCGAGATGTCCGGTCTCGGTCGCCGGCACCACCTCCACGACGCCGCGTCGCGCGAGCTCCTCGGTGACCCAATCGGCCGCGAGGTGACCGAGCGACGCAAGCGCCGGATCGCCCGTGAGGTCCTCGAACCTGGTGACGACGACCCG
>Ga0137366_10002738_pt1 | contig 13527 bp, 12 predicted proteins | sample SagtaG_8_FD_104938 | JGI IMG/M metagenome (GOLD analysis project Ga0137366, IMG submission 104938) | Vadose zone soil microbial communities from Sagehorn Ranch, Mendocino, California, USA - Sage1_L_60_16 metaG | ecosystem: Environmental > Terrestrial > Soil > Vadose zone | place: USA... | reverse complement strand
TGGAGTCGTTCGGCAACCCGCGCAAGTTCGCCCGCTTCGCCAGCCGGCTGGCCCGCACCAAGCCGATCGTGGCCGTCAAGGCCGGCCGCTCCGTGGCGGGAACACGGGCGGCCACCTCGCACACCGGTGCGCTGCTGGCCGCATCGGACGTCTCGGTGGATGCGCTGTTCCGGCAGGCTGGGGTGATCCGCACCGACACCCTCAGCGAGCTGTTCGACGTCGCCAAGCTACTGGCCGCCCAGCCAGCCCCGGCTGGCCGCCGGGTGGCGATCGTCACCAACGCCGGCGGACCCGGCATCCTCTGCGCCGACACCTGCGAGGCCGCCAGTCTCGAGGTCCCGGCGTTCTCCCAGGAGCTGCGGTCCCGCTTGGCGGCAGTCCTGCCGGCTGAGGCGGCCGCTGGCAACCCGGTGGACCTGCTGGCCGCCGCCCCGCCGGAGCGCTACGGCCAGGCGGTCGAGCTGGTCGCGGCCTCCGGCGAAGCCGACGCCGTGATCGTCATCCACGTCCCGCCCCTTGCTGGCGATCAGGGGGCGGACCAGGTGGCCGCCGCCGTCAGCCGGGCGGCTGCGCAGGGCCCCCCAGCGGTGACGATGCTGGCGTCGTTCATGCGCTCCGGCGACCCTCCCGCCGAGCTGCGTGGCGGGCAACGCCAGCTTCCCTGCTACCAGTTCCCGGAGGAGGCGGCCAAGGCGCTCGCGCGCGCCGCCGACCGAGGACAGTGGCTGCGCCGCCCAGAGGCCCGAGTGCCAGCTCTGCCGGGGATCCGCCAGGAGGAGGCCGCCGCGGTACTGGCGGAGGTGCTCGCAAGCGGCCCCAGGTGGCTGACCGTCGAGGAGTCCGCCAGGCTGCTCGACTGCTACGGCCTGCCGTTCGCCCCCTGGCGCCTCGCCGGCACTCCGCCGCAGGCCGGTGAGGCAGCCGCCCAGCTCGGCGGTGCAGTAGCGCTGAAGGCGATCGCCCCCGGACTGCTCCACAAGACCGAGGCCGGCGCGGTGCGGCTGGGCCTGCGGGGACGCTCGGCGGTGACCCGCGCGGCGGCCGACCTGACCCGGCAGCTCGACGCCGCTGGCCAGCGACCCGAGCAGTTCCTGATCCAGCGGATGGCCCAAGGTGTCGCGGAGCTGCTGGTCGGCGTGGTCAACGACCCGACCTTCGGTCCGGTGGTCGCGGTGGGAGCCGGCGGCACCAGCGCCGAGCTGCTCAGAGACGTCACCGTCCGGCTCGCTCCCCTGACCGACCGGGACGCGGCCGAGGCGCTGCGGGAGCTCAAGACCTTCCCGCTGCTGGACGGGTGGCGCGGCACACCCAGAGCCGACCAGGCCGCACTGGAGGACCTGCTGCTGCGGGTCGGCCTGCTCGCCGACAACCATCCCGAGATCGTCGAGCTCGACTGCAACCCCGTCATCGCCGGCACCGACGGCGCCACCATCGTCGACGTTCGCGTCCGAGTCGAGCTGCCACCTCCACCCCTGCCGTTGAGCGCCCGGCACCGATGACCCGATCCGGCCGCGTCCGATCCTCGACACTGGCCGCCTGGCGAGACACGCCGTTCGTCCAGGATGGGGGCACAACACGACCTGGGTGCTGGAGTCGCTGGGCAGCGCGGCCTCCGGGCTGCACGCCGGTGAGCAATGACGCCTCCGGGAGGTTGGGCCGAATGGGGTCCGCAGTCACGGTGCCCGGCCGCTCGTCGTCGTGCCGGGCTTGGGTTCGTCAACGAGTTCCGCTCGGAGCGGCCGTCCAGGCGCTTCACGATCGCATCCGCCATACCGACGGCACCAGCGGCACGCAGCTCGAACACCCCGAGGGCCGCATCCTCCCCGGGACGCTGGTGACCCGCGGGACAGCCCGAGGGACGGTGACGGCCACCGGTGCGTCGACGCGCCTGGGACGCATCGCCGCCAGCCTGCATCGGCCGTTGACGCCAGACGGACCAGGTCAACCGGGCACCGCTGACGTCGCCTGCTCCACCAGGAAGTCGCGGATCGACAGCATGCCGACCAGGTGGTGCCCGTCGACCACTGGCAGGTGCCGCACGCCCAGCTCGGCCATGCGATGGGCCGCCACCGCCAGGTCGTCGTCGGGAGCAACCGTGACTGGCCGGTCGGTCATGTAGTCGACCACACGAGTGGTGGCCGGGTCCGCGCCTTCGGCGAGCGCGGCGACGAGGTCCCGCTCGGTGACGATGCCGACGAGCCGGTGCTGCTGGTACACGGGCAGGGCACCGATCTGATAGCAGTGCATCCGCGCGGCCACGTCCATTAGGGTCTCGTCAGGCTCGGTCGTGATGAGCACGTGGTGGCAGCGCTCCGAGACTCGCATCTCACTCTCCCCTCCTCGCAGGGTCCTTCTCAGTGCCGGCGATCGCCAGTTCCGGCATCGCGGGGAAGGGGATGCCGTAGCGGAGCTGGAGGTCCTTGACCTTCAGCAGGGCCGTGCGCAGGAGTTCCTGGCGCTGCGCGGCGGTCGGGACCCCCAAGCCCGCATGCCGCGCCAGCAGGTCGACCGGCGGTTCCGGTTGCCGGTGGTCCGGGCCGCGCACGACGGTCGACAGGAAGCTGGCGGCGGTCTGGACTTGCGCGGCCGCTTCGGCTCGTTCCCGTGCTGAGAGCAGCGGCCAATCCCTGGCGGCCAGCGCCCGCAGGACGGCCTGGTGGCGTTGGGCGTCACGCGCGGCGTGACGGAACGCCGTGGTGAAGGTCGGGAGGGTGCAGGTGGTCGCCCAACCCTCATACAGCGCGCCGGTCACCAGCTCCAGGAGCAGCAGCCCGCCTTCCACCACGCCGACCCCATGCTGGTCCAGGGCACGCCGGCAACCAGACCAGCACTGCTCGGCCTGCTCGTACGCGTCGTGAAGGTGGCGGGCGAGGTCGTTGGGTGGCGGGTCGTGGAGTGGCCAGTCCGGAGTCAGGTGCCGCAGCATCATGCGGCACAGCTGCTCGTGCTGCAGCTCGTCGCGCAGCATCGCCAGCAGCGACCAGCGAACCTGTTCGCTGTCGCGCCGCTCGGTGGCGCCAACGAACGCGGCCGCGTATGCCCGTGGGCCCAGCCCCTCGACCGCGGCCAGCAAGGACCACCAGTAGGCGATTGCCTCACCCTGCTCCGTTGTGAAGGGGCCGAGGTGGCGGATGCTGCGGTCCAGGTCGGCCGCGCGCCAGAACTGGTAGCGCACCGACTCCCACAGCCACCCGGGTTCGGCCGCGGAGGTGGGCTGTCCCTGCGGGGGCGTCTGCAGCGGTGGGCTGGTTGTCGGTGGCTGGTCCATCCCGCAGGCTTCTTGCCGCTGTGCTGCCATGACACCACCTCCCTCGCGGCGGTGGTTGCTCCACCATCCAGGCTGGACCTCCACCTCCGATGGCGGCAGGGTCCCGCGGCCCTGCTCGCCAGGGACGATCGCCGACAGGCGACCTTCCGGAGCCGCCCTTGAAGCAACCTGTGTCCCGGAGTCGAAGGGGCCCCAGGGACCCGTGCCGAGCGGTGGTTCGTACGGCCGTTGATGGCAAGTTGCGTCCGAGCCTTGCCCAGCGACGCGAGGTCCAGTTCGGCGTCGAGCCCGGGCAGCAACCACCGGCTCGTTCGGCCGATAGGGGAGCGCGATGCGAGCGGTGAGCAGGATCATCGGGGGTCGCTGGCGGCTGCGCGTCCGGTCTGGTGCATGGGCCCGGTTGGATGCGGGACCGGAGCCCAGCGGTCTGGGGGTCTTCCGGTCGCCGACGCCGGACTTCGAGTGGCCGACCATGAAAGCGACCTGAACAACCTAGGAGGTGGCACGATGCCAGCCAGCACTGCCACTGCCGGGCTCGGGACGATGAGCGACGGCGGGGCGTTGACGTTCGCCCGCTACGCTTACCCGCCCAACCAGCTCGGCTACTGCGGTCCAGCCGACCACCAGGCCCTGCTGGAGCATGCCGCCGCTGGGGTAGCCGGCCATGGCCTGGTGGAGCTGGTGCGCGGCTTCGATGGAGCATGGCCCTATCTGGAGCTGATCGCCGCCGCCAGCCGCCTCCGCGATCCGTTGGACCCACGGGTCGTCGAGGCGTACTGGATCGGCAACTCCCTGCTGGAGCGAGTGGCCGCGGCGGCGATCGTCGGATCGCTTGCGGAGCGGTTCGGCACGCGGGCCGGAGGCTCCTTAGATCGGCTGGTCGAGGCCGCGCTGGCCGGGGCGGTGCCGCACCACAGTTTCCACGTGTTCGCGGTGTACCCGTGGGTCGGGCTGCTCCGTTCCGGGGCGGTCGAGGACCCGCTAAGGGTCCTCGACCGCTGCCGAATCCGCTGGGGTGAGATCCTGATCCAAGATGGTTCCATCGTGGTGGTCCGCTACCAGCCGCTCACCTGGGATGGCCACGTGCTGGGGCTCGGGGCGCCCACAGTCGAGCGCGTGACCGGCGCGGCCGGCGGGCTGGCGCTGGCGGGGGCGTTGTCGCCCGGCGACTGGGTCTCACTCCACTGGAACTGGGTCTGCGAGCGCCTGAACTCGCGCAAGCTCGCCGCCCTCCGGTACTACACCGTGCGGCAGCTCGCCATCGTCAACCGGAACGCGCATTCGGCGCCCGCCGCCGTCCTCACCTGAACGCCCGGTACCGCCGGCACGCCGCGACCGCTGAACGAAGGCTGACGCTGACTTGCACCTCACCTGGCGGATCGACGAGGGGATGAAGGGCGGTCCCGGCCGGTGACCCATCGCGGTGCTGGTCGGCGGGCTCACGCGCTCCGGGCGGCTCCCGCGGTGACCAGGTAGGTTGTGCAGGCCCTGAGGCTGTCCATGGTTGGGTAGTCTCGCTCGGGGATCTCCACGCCGGTTCGTTCCTGCAGCCCGATGATCAGGTTGAGGAAGTCCATGGAGTCGATGTCGATCTGGTCCTGGAACGGGGCGTCCGGGTCCAGCTCGTCAGGGGACACCTCGGGGGCGATTTCCCGCAGGGCTTGGAGCACGATCGTGCGTGCCTGTTGCTCGTTCATAATGCCTCCGGTTCCTGGAGGAGCTGGTCGATCGCGGCCAGGAACAACCCGCCGCGGTGCCCGTCGCTGATACGGTGGTCGGCCGCCAGGGTCGCGGTGACGATCGGGCGGGCGCCGACCATTCCGTCGGCGGCCCAGGGCTGCTCGGTGATCTTCCCGAAGCCGACCAGGGCGACCTGTGGCGGGTAGATGACCCCGAACACGGACTCGACGCCCTGCTCGCCGAGGTTGGTCACGGTGATGGTCGGGTCGCTCATCTCCGACCCGCGCAACCTTCCCGCCCTGGCGCGCGTCACCAGGTCGCGCAGCGCATGCATGAGCTCGCCCAGGCTCAGCCGGTCGGCGTCGTGGATGGCCGGGGCGATCAGGCCGCCCTGGCGCAGGGAGATGGCCACGCCGAGGTGGACCGCGTGGCTAGGCGTGAACTGATCGGCCTCCATGAATCCGTTCATCTCGGGCACCTCGTGGATCGCCAGGGCGACCGCCTTGAGCAGCAACGCGGCGGGGAGCAGGCGATCGGCGACCGAACGGGCGGAGTTCTCCTCCTGGAGCCACCGCAAAGTGCGTTGCAGGTCGATGTGGGTGGCGAGGTAGTAGTGAGGGATCTCGCGCTTGGACCGGGCCATGAGGGCCGCTATGGCTTGGCGCATGGCGAGATGGCGCTCGGCGGCCGACCCGGTGGCCGCCGCTGGCGCGGTGGGGCGCTCGGTGGTGGGCGGCTGGGTCGGAGCGGCAGCCTGGGGCCGCGGGGTCTGGGTGGCGCGGTCGACGTCGGCGAGGGTGACGGCGCCGTCCGGGCCGCTGCCGTGCAGGCCGGCGAGGTCGACGCGGAGTTCCTGGGCGCGCCGGCGCGCCGCCGGCGAGGCGCGCGTCGGGGTGGGCCGAGCGCGTGCCGGGACGGCCGCCTCAGCGGGTGGCGGTGGGGGCGCCTCGGTCGGGCGCGCGGGCCTGGCGGCTGGTGGTGTGCTGGCGGTGGCGACTGCCGCGCCTTCGACGTCGGCACGGGTGATCGCGCCGCTTCGGCCGGTCCCGTGGATCGCCTGGAGGTCGACGCCGAGCTGGTGCGCGAGGCGGCGGACCACCGGCGAGACGGGTCTGGCCTGCCGGGCCGGCGGTGCCGGCTCGACGGTCGGCGGCTTGGTCTCGTGTGGCGGCGCGGGCGCGGCCACCACCGGTCGCGGCGCGGGCGCGCGTGGCGGCTCCGGCGAGGCGACGGGTGGTGGCGTTGTCTCGGCGGGGGAGTGCACGGTAGCCAGGACGGTGCCGACCGGGACGCGGTCGCCCTCGGCCACCAGGAGCTGTTCGATGACGCCGCCCTGGAAGATCTCCACATCGATCGCGGCCTTGTCGGTGTCGACCAGGGCGACGACGTCACCGCGCTTGACCGTGTCGCCGGGCTTGACGTGCCACTCCAGCAGGGTGCCGGCGTCCATGTCGGCGCCGAGCGATGGCATGCGGAACTCAGCCACCGCGCGTCACCACGCCGCGGGCCGCGTCGAAGATGCCGGCCACCTGGGGAAGCGCGGCGTCCTCGAGATGCTTTGCGTAGGGGATGGGTACCTCGGCGCTGCACACCCGCGCGACCGGTGCGTCCAGCTCCCAGAAGGCGCCTTCCATGATCCGGGCGCTGACCTCGGCGGCGAGGCTGCCACTGCGCCAGCCCTCGTCGACCACGACGGCCCGGTGCGTGCGCGCGACCGATGCCAGGATGGTTGCCTCGTCCAGTGGGCGGAGCGTGCGCAGGTCGATCACCTCGGCTTGGACGCCGTGCGCGGACAGGGCGTCGGCGGCTTCGAGGGTCTTTGCGAGGCTGCCGCCGTAGGTGATCAGGGTCACGTCGCTGCCCGGGCGGCGTACGGCGGCGCCGGTGATGTCGACGGGGCCGGCGTCCGTCGCCAGCTCACCGCGCAGGTTGTAGAGCGCGCCGTGCTCGAAGAGCAGGACCGGGTTGGGGTCCTCCAGGGCAGTCCACAGCATGCCACGGGCGTCCTCGAGGGTCGCCGGCGCGAGCACCTTGATGCCGGGAATGTGGGCGTACCAGCCTTCCAGGCTGTGGGAGTGCTGGGCGGCGAGCTGGCGGCCGGCCCCGGTGGTCATGCGGATGACCAGCGGGACGCTGAACTGCCCACCCGACATGTGCAGGATCGTGGCGGCATTGTTGATGATCTGGTCCAGCGCCAGCAGGCTGAAGTTGACGGTCATGATCTCCACGATGGGCCGCATACCGCCCAGGGCGGCGCCGATTCCGGCACCGACGAAGGCCGACTCCGACAGCGGCGTGTCGCGGATGCGCTCGGGGCCGAACTCCTCCAGCAGGCCCTTGCTGACCCCGAAGCACCCGCCGTAGCGGCCGACGTCCTCGCCCATCAGGAACACGCGCCGGTCGCGCTGCAGCGCCTCGCGCAGCGCCTCCCGGAGTGCCTCGCGGTAGGTGAGCTGGATCCGGGTCCCGGTCGCGGGGCGCTCGCCAGTCGTCGGGCCGCTCATGGGGTCGCCTCCCGGTACACGTTGCGGGTCAGCTCACCGACGGGTTCGGGCGTGCCGGCCTCGGCGAACGCCACCGCCTGGTCGATCTCGGCGCCGATCTCCGCCTCGATGCGGGCCAGGCCGTCGCTGTCGAGTGCGTTCTTTTCGATGAGTCGGGCGGAGAAGGTGGCGATCGGGTCGCGGCGCTTCCACGTCTCGACCTCGTCCTTGGTGCGGTACAGCTCGGGGTCGTACATGGAGTGGGCGCGGAACCGGTAGGTGCGCAGCTCCACGAAGCACGGCCCGCCGCCGCCGCGGACCAGCGTCGCGGCGCGCCGGACGGCGGCTTGGACCGCGAGCACGTCCATGCCGTCCACCGGCCAGGCCGGCAGCTCGTAGCTGGCGGCCTTGAGGGTGAGATCGGTCTCCGACTCCGAGCGGGCCAGCGCGGTGCCCATGGCGTACAGGTTGTTCTCACACAGAAACAGCACCGGCAGCCGCCACAGCGCCGCCAGGTTCATGGACTCGTGGAACTCGCCCTCGGCGACCGCGCCCTCGCCGAAGAAGCACGCAGTCACCCGCGACCGGCCCTGCAGCTTGTCGGCCAGGGCCAGGCCGACCGCCAGGGGCAGCCCGCCACCGACGATGGCGTTGCCGCCATAGAAGCGGGTGGCCACGTCGAACAGGTGCATCGAGCCGCCATGCCCGCGGCTGCACCCTTCGACCTTGCCGTACATCTCGGCCATGATCGAGGAGGCCGGCATGCCGCGCGCCAGGGCGTGGCCGTGCTCCCGGTAGGTCGTGACCATGGCATCGGTGGGATCCAGCGCCTGCATCGCCCCGACCGCAACCGCCTCCTCGCCGATGTAGAGGTGCAGGAACCCGCGGATCTTGGTGGCGCTGTACAGCTCCACGCAGCGCTCCTCGAAGCGGCGGATTCGGAGCATCTCCCGCAGGAGCTGGACGTTGTGCTGTGGTGTGGCCTCGGCGAGCTGCTCCGGCTGGCTTGGAGACGCCGCTGGGGATGTCATCACCGACCTCCCAAGGTTGACAGGTCGCCCTCGGGAAGGCCCAGCTCGCGAGCCTTGAGCAGGCGACGCATGATCTTGCCGCTCTGGGTCGTCGGCAGCTCGGCGCGGAAGTCCAGCTCCTTGGGGGCGACCGCGGCACCCAGGCGCTTGCGAGCGAACCCGAGCAGCTCCAGCCGCAACTCGTCGCTGGGCGCGTAGTCCGCGTTCAAGGAGACGAACGCCTTGACCAGCTCGCCGACCACCGGGTCGGGAATGCCGATCACTCCAGCCTCCGCGACCGCCGGGTGCTCCAGCAGGGCGCTTTCGACCTCGAAGGGGCCGATCAGGTGGCCGGCGGACTTGATGACGTCGTCAGCGCGGCCGACGAACCAGAAGTAGCCGTCGGCGTCGCGCCTGGCCAGGTCACCGGTGAGATACCAGCCTCCGGCGAAGCGCTCCCGGTAGCGCGCCTCGTCGCCCAGGTAGCCGCGGAACATCGACGGCCACCCGGGCAGCAGCGCCAGCTCGCCCTCGCCGCCGGGCTCCTGGACGACCTCGGCCCGGCCGCCGCTGATCACGACCTTGCCGTTGCGGTCGCGGCGTAGGACAGCGGCTTTCACCCCTGGCAGGGGCCGGCCCATGGACCCGGGTTTGATGTCCATGGCCGGGTAGTTGGCGATCATGATCCCGCCAGTCTCGGTCTGCCACCAGTTGTCATGGATCGGCAGGCCGAACGCGCTCTGGCCCCACACCACCGCTTCGGGGTTGAGCGGCTCGCCGACGCTGGCGATCAGCCGCAGGCGCTCGAAGTCGTACTCGCAGGCGACCCCTGCCCCGAGCCGCATCAGCATGCGGATCGCGGTCGGCGCGGTGTACCAGACCGTCACCCGCTCGTCCCGCAGGATGCGGTACCAGCGCTCGGCATCGAACTCCGCCTCATCGACGATACTGGTCACCCCATGGGTGAGCGGCGAGATGATCCCGTAGGACGTGCCGGTCACCCAGCCAGGATCGGCGGTGCACCAAAAGACGTCGTCGGGTTGCAGGTCCAGCGCGAAGCCGCCGGTCGCGTGGTGGGCGACGACCGCCTGGTGCACGTGCACCGCGCCCTTGGGTTTGCCGGTCGTGCCGCTGGTGAAGTGCAGCAGGGCAGGGTCCTCGGGATCGGTCGGCTCGATCTCGAACCGGTCGTCAACGCTTGCCATCAGCTCGTGGAAGCTGCGCGTCCCGGGAATCGGCTCCCCACCGTCGGGGCCGACCAGCAGCACATGCTCCAGGTGGGGCAGGCGTTCCCGGATCCCGGCGACCTTCCGCCGGTACAGCGTCGGCGTGGTCACCAGCACCTTGCCCTCGCCCATCGCAAGGCGCTGGTGGATCGGCTCCGGGCCGAAGGCAGCGAACAGCGGGCATACCGCGCTCCGGTTCTTCAACGCTCCCAGGACGCTCACGTACAGCTCGGGAATGCGGCCAGTCAGCACGAACACGCGCTCGCCTCTGCCCACTCCCAGCGAGCGCAGGACGTTCGCGAACCGGTTGGTCAGCTCGCGGAGCTGCACGTAGGTGAGGTCACGGCGCGCGCCGTGCCTGCCCAGCCACCGGATCGCCAAGTGGTCACCGCGTGCCCCGCCGGCGTGTCGGTCGACCGCTTCGTAGGCGATGTTCAGCCCGGCCCCGCCCGGCAAGCCATCCAGCGCGAGCCGGGCCGCCTCCCAGGAGAAGTCCTCCCGCACGGCCTCGTAGTCCACCAGGTTGGGGACGACCTTCCAGCCCCCTCGCGGTTTCCTGATCGTCGGATACTCCGTCTCCATCTGGCACTCCCGACGTGGTGGCGGGCTCGTCCCCGGAGACCGAGTGCCGGGAGCCGAGTTCCCGGGCGCTCCGTTGCCCGCATCTCATCCAAGAAGGTCCAGCACGAACGGCACCTCCTCGCTCCCACCTAAAAGGCTAGGTCCGGGATGCCGGCCGCCCCAGGGTCCAAGGGCCCAAGCCCATGGGGACGGTGGTCTGGCGGCCCAGTGCGCCGGGGCCTGAACATCTGGGACCTTGGCCTCTAGCGGCGGCACAAGAGTCGGGGAGATGGTGAGCGCCGGATCACTGCCGAGCAGGAAGGAATCCGAGATCCATCACGACGAACTCCACGCCACCGCCCGGGCGCTGGTCGCGCCCGGCAAGGGCATCCTGGCCGCCGACGAGAGCACCGGGACCATCAAGAAGCGCCTGGCGTCGATCCAGGTCGACTCCACCGAGGAGAACCGCCGCGCTTACCGCGAGCTGCTGTTCACCACCAAGGGCGTTGATGAGTTCATCAGCGGCGTGATCCTGTTCGACGAGACGATCCGCCAGCGGTCCAGCGACGGCACACCCTTCCCCGAGGTCCTCACGCAGCAGGGCACCATCCCAGGGATCAAGGTCGACAAGGGCACGGTGGACCTGGCCGGGTTCCCTGGTGAGAAGGTCACCGAGGGCCTGGACGGCCTCCGCGGCCGGCTGGAGGAGTACCGCCAGCTTGGGGCGAGGTTCACCAAGTGGCGGGCGGTCATCACCATCGGGCAGAACTTGCCGACCCGAACCTGCATCGAGGCCAATGCCGAGGCACTCGCGCGGTTCGCCGCGCTGTCGCAGGAGGCCGGGCTGGTGCCGATCGTGGAGCCCGAGGTGCTGATGGACGGGGACCACACCATCGAGCGCTGCTACCAGGTCACGGCAGGCACGCTGGTGGGCGTGTTCGCGGCGCTGCGCGAGCACCGTGTCCGGTTGGATGGCATGCTGCTCAAGCCGAACATGGTGCTGGCGGGCCAGGACTGCCCGGTGCGGGCCGACGCGCGGCAGGTCGCGGAGGCCACGGTGGGGTGCCTGCGGGACTGCGTGCCGGCCGCGGTGCCCGGGGTGGTGTTCCTGTCCGGCGGGCAGTCGGACCAGGCGGCCACCGAGCACCTGAGCGCGATCAACCAGCTCGGCTCGCAGCCGTGGCAGCTCAGCTTCTCCTTCGGCCGTGCGCTGCAGGCGTGGAGAGGCGATCCCGCCAACGGGCCGGCGGCGCAATCCGCCTTCTACCGGCGGGCCAGGCTGAACGGCGCTGCCCGCCATGGCCAGTACGGGCCGGAGATGGAGCAGACCGGGTAACCACGCCACCGCTCGGCGGGTCGGGTGTCAACCGCTGAGGACCTGACTCCCACGGCCCTCGACGCCGAGGGCCGTGTCATCAATCTCCCATGCCAGCTGCGACTCGACGGCGATCACGCCGTCCACGGCGGCGACGAGCCGCTGCACCTCATCGACGAGGCTGTGCTGCTCCACTCGCCCGTCCAGCCGCACAACCCCGTTGTGGACGGTCACGGCGACCCGGTCCGATGTGAGGTGATAGGTCATCTCCAAGGTGTGGACGATCTGTCGGCGGACCTGCTCGTCATCGCGGAGGAATGCGGCCAGCAGGTCCCGCCGGGTGACCATGCCAACCAGCTTGCCTCCTGCGACCACCGGCAGATGGTGGATGCCGTGGACCTGCAGAAGCCGCGCGGCGGTGCGCAGCGACACATCGGGGGTAACGGTCACCACCGGGCTGCTCATCCGGTCCGCCGCGGTGGTGCGGGCCGACTTGCCGCGCGTGTGGCGTGCCAGCCGCTGCATCGCCGCTGGCGCGCGGTGAGACTGCTCCCGGTCCATGGCGAGGTCCATGCCTGACACCACGCCCAGCACGTGGTCCTCCTCGTCGACGACCGGCACGGCGGTCACGGCGCGCTCGCGGAGCAGCTTCGCGACCTCCCCGAGCGGCGCCTGTGGGCGGACCCACGCGACCCTCGTGGCCATGACCTCACCGACAGTAGGCTGCATGACGGTCACCTTCCCTCGCGACGCCCTGGGGCAGGGTTCGGATTGAATCCGTTGGGCGCCGGTGTCCATTGCCACTCACCTGGGCACACCTGGTGCCAGACCCGCCGCGGTCGCGCGCCCGTCGGATGGCCCTGGTGGCTCGCGAGCTGCCAGAGGGACGCAATGCCGGCGGCAGGGCGATCCCGATGCGGGCGGCATCGTCTGGCCGCAGGACGTCGCCCAAGGCACCCAGGACCGCCACCGTGACGCGCTCGGCCCGGATCAGATCGCCGAGCCCGCTCACCTCTGCCACACTCGCTACCAGGTCAGCCGGTTGGTTCGTCCAGCGGCACCGGTGCCGCGGAACCAGACGACGCAGGTCCCCTGGCATGCCGGCATACAGCCGACGGCGCTCACCGGCTGGCAGGCAGGCCACGAGCGCCTCCACGACCGCGCGCACGGCCGTCGGCGCCTGCTCGACCCCGACGCCCGCTCGCGCGGCGGCATCGAGCAGGGCGAGAAGCGGGTCGGACGGCGCCCGCCGGCGCAGCCGACCCTGCGAGGGTCGACCCTGTCCCGGCAGCAAGCCCACGTGCAGCCGGCACCGCACCGCCATGACTCCGGGAACCGCACCAGCGGCCCCGGTCAGGCTGAGCGCCTCGGCGATGGTGCCGACCTCGCCGTGCAGGGTCACCACGTGGCTGGTGACCATCACGTGCACACGGGGGACGTCCAGGCGTTTCTGGACGGGGCCGAGCGTCGCGCGGACGCGCTCGGCCAGGATATCGTCGCCGGCCAGCGGGTCAGGCCCGCGTCCCGCAAGGCGATAGCGGGCTCCCTCCACGACCCCGCGGAGACGGCGGCTCTGCCGGCGCGCGACGCGCCACTGGCGGACCGCCGTGTGGCGTTGGTGGAGCGCCGCGCCCGTCACTGCGTGCTCCAAGCGGCGGGCTCGAGTGTCACCTTTGGTTGTCATCGTCTCCACCCCCTCCACCGCCAGGGTGCTCCCCGGCTCGACCGCCCTCGTCGACCACCGGCAGCGCGCTGACGCGGTGCTTGCGCAGCAGCCCGACCACGTCGCGGAAGTCGGCCCGCTCGCCGACGACGACCACGCCACGGGTCATTACGTCCTGCACGGTGATGTTCATCGTCAACTCCCGATACGCACCGGTGATCGTCCAAGACTCACGTTCTCAATTGCTGCGGCGGGTCCATAGGGCGGGTGGTCCCGCGCCTTGTGGGCTTGAGTCGGTGCCATCGCATGACCCCGGCCTCT
>Ga0137366_10002734_pt1 | contig 13535 bp, 14 predicted proteins | sample SagtaG_8_FD_104938 | JGI IMG/M metagenome (GOLD analysis project Ga0137366, IMG submission 104938) | Vadose zone soil microbial communities from Sagehorn Ranch, Mendocino, California, USA - Sage1_L_60_16 metaG | ecosystem: Environmental > Terrestrial > Soil > Vadose zone | place: USA... | reverse complement strand
TTAACAAAAGAATTAAAGCTGGAGCTATCGGGAATTGATCTTCTTTTATCTACAAGTAACGATTGGTATTGTTTTGAAGTAAATCCTTCCCCGGCTTTTTCATATTACGAAGTTCATAGTGGTTTGAAAATAGCAAGAGGTATTGCGGAGTATTTAATAAAAACTTTGTAATTATATTGAAGTAAGGATTAATAGCGATTTCGATCTCTGTTATAACCACCTTTGTTATCTCTTGAGCGGTAACCACTACCAGAACTCTTTTTCCTTTCTTCTGCTACTTTCACGGTAAGGCGTCTTCCGCCAAGTTCAGAATCGCTTAACTCTTTCATTGCTTTTTCAGCGGCAGCATTATCCGGCATTTCCACGAAGCCAAAGCCTCTGCTCTTTCCGGTTTCTCTATCCAGAATCACTTTTGCGGAGTTGACAGTGCCGAATTCTTCAAATAGTTCTTTTAACTCCTGATCGCTAACATCATAAGGAAGACCTGTTATAAAAAGATTCATGAGAATATTTTGGGCAAAGGTACTTAAGCATGTTAATAAGACCTATGTAATCAAACATTAATTATAATTATGTCTTACTATTTGCACAATCAGCCGCTAAGCTTGCTGCTTTATTGTTCAGGAATTCACAAAACACTTTCAAATTTTGGAGAATTATTTTTTATGGTCTTTTATGCTATTCTTATGCATCAAATCTTATGCATCAAATCTTATGCATCAAAATAAAAAAGATTCAATGTTCAACTAACCTGATTTTTTAAAAGCTGTGTTATAGGAGTTTCAACAGTAAATTTTTTTATTACATCTTCATCATATTCGTTTTTTAAATACACGAGTCCCCAGTTAAACATATCATCCATTAACTTTCGTAAGGCAATTCCTTTTTCAGTCAAACTATAAATCACTACATAAGGGGCTTTTGAGCCATATACTCGTCTGTTAATAATTCCATCATCTTCAAGTTCTCTAAGTTGTTCGGTCAGTATCTTTTTACTGATCCTCGGCATACTTCTTTTCAACAAACCAAAGCGGTTGACTTCATTCCTGATAAGATGAAGAATAATAGGTTTCCATCTTCCTTCCATCAACCTAAGAATTTTAGTCATGATACAAATGCCGGCATCATAAGTTTGATTCTCCATAAAATTCGTTTTAACAAAACTTCTATAAATAACGATGTAGTTCCCAAATGGTAACTACTTGATGGCGACAATACTAAATAATAATATTGCCATCAAAAAAAGAAATGAATAAAATTGAAGTTACAAAGGTCAGCATTTACAGTCATTTATTAATGTTGCTTACTACAGTTCACCATATCTACGGAGCAATAATCTATAATACTCCCTGGCGGTTTCATGTTGTATTTATAAGTATTCCTGTCATTATTATTATAGCAATATCAGGTAGATCAATTTTCAAAAAGGAGTCTAATCGAAAAAGCTTTTGGTTTTGGGTTTATTGGAGTATAATACTTATTGCTTCCATTGGCTTTTTCGGTCTGTTTGAGGGAATTTATAATCATTTACTAAAAGACATCCTGTTCTATTCAGGAGTTAATAGAGAAGTTTTGTTTCAACTATTCCCACCTCCCAAATATGAAATGCCCAATGATTTTTTATTTGAAGCTACCGGTGTTTTACAAGCCGTGCTGGCAATATTGCTGATAATTCACTTTATACGCTTAACTAAAAGCGCGATGTTACGTACAACGTTGAGATAATAAAACAAACATAAAAAGGCTACTCAATAAGTTATTAAGTAGCCTTGAATTTTAATTATGCTGCTGCTCCTGCCATGTGTCTGCATTCTTCTGCGCACTGGTGACAAACGTCTGCACATTCCTTACAATGTTCAGTATCATGCTTTGCGCATTCTTCACCACATGTATCGCAAATGTCTGCGCATATTTGACAAAGTTGTTCTGCGGTTTGTCCTCCTATGCTCATTACCTGTGCCGCTGCATTGCAAACAGCAGCACATTCCATGTCTAATTGAATACATCGTGCCATCATTTTTACATCTTTCTCCTGTAAACAAGCAGAAGCACAATGATTACATATTGCTGCACAGTGCAAACATGCATCAACACAGCTTTGATAAGAATGGTAGCCTTTCATAATTTTTAGTTTTAATAGTTAAGAAAAAAACTTTTTGTTTTTGAAAATATCTGTTGTTGAAATAATTATTACAGTACAAGAGTGCGACGCACCATAAGTTCCTTTATGCACAACAGCCGGTTATATAATCATTCTACATCTTATGCATCATCTTGTGCATCATTAATTTTGGGTGCAACTCTATATATATTTCTCCTGCCATAGGTGTATTACCATAAAGATTTTGCAAACTGTTTGGAGGAAAATTTATAGATGCCTGTACTCCGCCGAGAAATTCAATTTTGCCTGCGTTGAATAATCTCCTATTTGTACCGAGTGTAAACTTGTGAATATTAAAAATTTTGGTATCACTAAATCCATGTTGAGTAAGTTCATCTTCAAGATCTAATTCTTCCATTGACTTTTGCACAAACTCATATCTTCCATACAAAGCCTGTTTTGGAAATTGTTGTGTTCCTTCAAGCAATATTGAATGTTCGCGATCATCTTTACCAATATCATTCATGCCCCAAACAAGAGCAGAAGCAAAATATTTTCCATCCATCGTAACAGGAGAAGCATATAAAGCTGATGCGGTGTAACGCCAGATATTTTCTTCGGGATGCAAAGCTTCAGGACTCTTTATATAAGCTTGCGAAAATTGTAAAGCCCATGATTTATTTGGATTAAATGAAAGACGATAAGAATAACTATCAAACTTTATCGGGTCAAAATCATAGCGATGTTCATCAGGCTCTCTTCCTTTGAAGGAAGAAAGTTCAAGTTTAAATTTATCTGCCCTTATGCCAACAGTGGCAACACCAAATGTAATATGTGTTGCATCCTGCCAGTGATGACTAAGAGGCGCATCCGGATCATTCAATGCGATTATGCGATGCATATAAGTTGGTGCACTGATTGCCGGTTCGCCGGGATAGCCAAAGTAGCCAAACACATCAACTTTCTTACTCAACCGCTGTGTATAGCTGACACTTAAACCTGCAAATAAATCATGTGGATGCAGACGGTCAACCAATGGTTGTCCTTTATAAGATTCTCCTGTTTGAAACAATAAAGGATAGCCATCTTTTCCAACAGTAAACGGATCAAGACTAAACATTGCCGTAAAATTGAACAAACCATTTTTACCCGTTGGTCTGTTATACATTGCCATGAACCAATTGGGCATATCGAATTGCGCATCGCTTCTTGATGTTTTATCAGTAAGCTCTTGTGTGTTATACCGGATAAAAACACTTCCATGAAACATCCACATACCTTTTTTTGTATGTGCCATGATCATATACATTGGATTATTATCCGGCGACCATGAAGTGCCTGAACCATTACGCTCCATGGGAAGTGATAGCGAGAAAGAGTGGTTCATGCCAGGCATCATCATGTCATGGTGCATATGCATGTCATGCATGTGCATCGAATCTTTCATTGGCATAGTATCCTTCATTTGTTTCATGTTCATGCTATCCATGTTCATCTTCTTATTTTTATTCATCTTCCTCATCTTCATTTTTGAAGTGCCTTTCATCTGCTTTTTCGTTGTATCAGACATTGGCATATTGTGCTGATGTTGAGCATTGCTGATTATGGTGAAACACAGCAGGACTATTATTATAATTATCTTTTTCATAGAATAAATTTTTATTGTGACTTGCTATAATTGTTTTTAAACTTTACTTCGTACACTTTATACAAATCGTTAAGTTGCTTCTTAGCTTCTGCATCATTTTTTTGATAAATCTTTTATCTGCGCTGTCAACTCTTCTTTATAGTGCTGAAAATGTTCGTCAAAAGCTTTTTGTTTCTCATCGTGTGAAGGCAAATTTTCATTTTGATATTTTGTCTTTAATTCGGTGATATGTTCTTTCAACCTATCCTCAGCATATTGGTGAAAAACTTCGACTTCATTAACCGTCTTATACATAAAATAATATTTTTAAAAAATGGTTTAATGGTGATCTTCCTTTTCAAGCATTTCTCCCTTTGGACCAATACCTTGTTTATATACAAGCTCCGAGCCATGATGACCTGCGATGGAAACTGTAACGGCAGAAGCCAATAATATCACCAGTGCAGATATTTCGATCCATTTCTTATTAATCCAAAATGTGCCTGCTATTTTTATTAATGATGCGATACCGCTTAATCCTAAAGTGATGAAAGCAAATTGCTGATGTGTTTCGAAAATCCGTTGTGCAACAGGATTAATATTACGTGCTGGTTGCGCATGAAAAACAGTGGCAGCCAATACTGCTGATATAAATCCTAAAACCGTTAATACAGTTACAGTAAGATTATAAATTTTTATTTTTCTGTAAACGACAACAAATTGCATTACGGCAGCAATAATGAGCAAGATCAAGGGAAAGTGAACGACCAATGGGTGATAATTAGGAAATTCATTAGTATAAGCGTTATTTTCATTTTGAGCTATCAGACTAAAGCTTGCTATAATAGTTATCAATATTAAACCGATCTTTTTCATACAGGATATTTGTTTAGTGAAACTTTATGATCACTGCAACAAAAGCTCAAGTAAGTAGTTATTCACTTACTGCCGTACGAAGTATCAAATAAGAAAAACGCAATAAGATTTATAGATAGCTACAGGTTTGGCTCCCGGTGGAAAAGAATAAATGTCTTTTGAAGAAAAAAGGTTGCTGACGCTGATAATTGCCTCAGAAAAAGTTTCTATTGAAAGTTCGAAATAGGATGTATAAGTTATCTGAAAGCCTGAAGTGTGTTTTTCGGTTTTTACAGTAATTTGTTTGTCTTGGCAACAGCCGCCTTTTTGCGTTGTCATTTTTTTTCACTGTCTGTAGACATGAAACCTATGCAGGCGACTTCACCCTGACAATAGTGAATATTCACCGTTGCACCACTAAAGCCGATGAAATATACAAGTATTAATATGATGGCAAAAAACTTTTTCAACCCAGCACGTTTTTAAAATATTGTCAAAAAAACTATGCCACAAAAGAGGTTAATTAAATCACGGGAATATTAATAGATTATTCTTTTTTTAATAGGTTTCTGAAAATGAAATAAAGTCCTGTTAAAATAAAGGGGATACTTAATATTTGTCCCATGTTAATAGGCAACGTGTTTTCAAAAGTTTCCTGATTTTCTTTTGCAAATTCAATCATGAAACGAGCTAAAAAACAAGTACGAGGAACAAACCAAAAAGAAAACCTCTTTGTAATGAAAGACCTCTTTTTTTGTAAACACTCCATAAAATAAAAAAGATGATGAGATAGCAAATGGCTTCGTAAAGCTGTGCAGGATGTCTTGGTATCATATCCACTCTTTCAAATACAAAAGCCCACGAAACATTTGCAGGCTTACCAATTATTTCAGAATTAAACAAGTTACCCATTCGAATAAAGAAACCGGAGAGAGCAACAACAATAACGAGTCTGTCAAGAGTCCAAAGAAAAGATTGTTTATACTTTCTACAATATAATGTTAATGCAGTAAGAATCCCTAAAGCGCCGCCATGACTTGCTAATCCCTGATAACCTGTTAATTCAAATTTTCCGTTTCTAATGGAGAAAGGTAAAATGATTTCCAGCAAATGGTGTTTATAATAACCAAACTCATAAAATAAAGTATGCCCTAATCTTGCGCCTATTAATGTTCCTATGAAAACATATACAAAAAGTTTGTTCAAAAAGAACAAAGAAACTTTTTCATTTCTGTAAATCTTCGAAAGCAGGAAATAGCTGCAAATAAATGCCAAAGCAAACATTATGGAATAATACCGGAGTGCGAAACCACCAATACGGAAGATTTCAGGATTTATATTCCAATTAATATAAAGGAGTTCCATATTGTTGGATTAATCCTCATTTTTTCACAGATACTATCCTCAAACCGGTTTACTTTTCCAATTCTTTTAATTTGGCTTTCATTTGATCAATTTCACGTTGCTGGCTTGATTTAATTTCTTCACACAACTTTTTAATTTCAGGGTCGTGAATGTTAGCTCCTTCACACATTAAAATTGCTCCTCCATGATGAGGAATCATAGACCTCAAGAATTGTTTATCGTTAACCGCAGTTTGCTGCCGGATGAAAAAAAAGAATGCAATTAAAGCAATGGAACTTAATGCAATAATTAAGCTGTTACGTTTTTTATTTCTGTACATGCTACTCATCAAAACAATCTCAATTATTATCATGGGCATGGTCATTAAGCCCGCCATATAAAATTGATTTACATTATTAAAAACATTGCTGAATGTATTTACCATTGAATACATGAGTATATACATACAGATAAAAGATAGCACTGTCATAAGAACAAGTTTCTTGTAGTGCTTTCCATGCATCATTGATTCATGCTTTCCAGGCATCATGGATTGGTGTTTTTCATGTTCCATTTTTCGAGTTTTAAATTGTGCAGAAATTTAATTACGATGTGCTTTTTTGAGATTAATGATATTTAGAGAGGTGTTACGGTCTAATTTATTTTGCCTTTAACAAGCTTGCATTAATTGCAACAACTATGGTACTTAAGCTCATCAATACAGCTCCCGCTGCAGGACTTAAAAGAATTCTTGATTTATACAAAATTCCGGCAGCCAGTGGTAAAGCCACAACGTTATAGCCTGTAGCCCAGCCCAAGTTTTGAATCATTTTTCTGTACGTTGCTTTACCAAATAAAATAAGATTCACTATATCTTTTGGATTGCTGTTTACCAAAACAATTCCTGCAGTTTCCGCGGCTATATCGCTGCCACTGCCAACTGCAATACCAACATCTGCCTGCGCTAACGCAGGAGCGTCGTTCACACCGTCGCCTGTCATGGCGACAAACTCACCCTTGTTTTGCAGCTCTTTTATTTTTTCCAGTTTCTCATGCGGTAATACTTCTGAGATATAATTATCTATTCCAATTTTTTTACTTACACTTTCTGCTACCTGTTTATTGTCGCCTGTAAGTAAAACTGATTTTATATTATTTGTATGTAATGTTTGAATAGCATCTGCGGATTCAGGACGGATTGTATCAGACAAAGTGATGTATCCGGAAAGTTTATTATCAATCAAGACAAATACAATTGTTTCATCCCCTTCTGCTGTAAAGTTTTGGGGTAGCGAAATATTTTTTTCTTTCAGATAACCCGGGCTTACAACTTTTACATTTTTACTTTCTACAACAGCTTCCACACCTTGTCCTGTAATAGCCTTAAAATTTTCAGCAGGAGGAACAGCGATAGATTTTTCTTTTACTTTTTGCATTACACCGGTTGCGATAGGATGTTCAGAATTTTGTTCCAGTGCAGAGGCAAGTCGTAACAATTCATTCTCTGAAATTTCTTTTTGCAGTGAAACTACTTTTGAAACTTCAAATTTTCCAACAGTTAATGTTCCCGTTTTATCAAATACAAGTGTGGTAATTTTTCGTGCATTTTCAAAAGCTGTTCTGTTCTTTATAAGCAAGCCATTTTTTGCTGATAATGCTGTTGACTTTGCAACTACCAGAGGAACAGCTAAACCCAATGCATGCGGACAACAAATCACAATTACTGTAACCATCCTTTCGATTGAAAATGCGAGATCTTTTCCTGAAAAATTCCAGATAAGAAAAGTTGAAATGCCTGCAACGATTGCAATGATGGTAAGCCATTGCGCTGCTTTATCTGCAAGTAGTTGTGTTTTTGATTTTGATTTTTGCGCATCCTGCACCAGCTTAATAACCTGTGCCAGATAAGAATCTTTTGAGCCATGCAACACGGAAACTTTTAGAGAACCATTGCCGTTGATAGCACCCGCAATAACTTTATCGCCTTTTCTTTTCTCAACAGGTTTTGATTCGCCGGTAAGCATGCTTTCATTTAAAGAGCTTGTGCCTTCGGTGATGATGCCGTCTGCTGCAACCTTTTCTCCGGGTTTTATCAAAACAATATCATTCTCTTTTAGTGTTTCTGTTTTTACATCCATAATATGATCGTCATGCACAAGGTGTGCATCTGAAGGCATAAGCTGAACCAGCAATTCCAATTCTCTTGATGCACCTGCAATTGATTTCATTTCAATCCAATGCCCCAGCAACATGATAAGTATCAGTGTAGAAAGCTCCCAGAAAAAATCCATTCCCTTCAAGCCAAAAACAGTTGCTGTACTATATACATAAGCGACTGTAATTGCAAAACCAATCAGCGTCATCATGCCAGGTTTCCAGGTTTTCATTTCATCAAGCCAGCCTCTTAAAAAGGGCAAACCACCGTAAAAGAAAACAACAGATGAAAGCAATAACAATACATATTGAGAACCCGCAAAGCTGATGTGAATATTTAACCAATGCTGTATCATTTGAGATAACAACATGATGGGAATGGTAAGCACAAGCACAACATAAAATTTTTGGCGGAAATCCGCAATCATAGCTCCATGATCATGACCACCGTGCATTTTACTGTGGTCCGATTGACCGTGATCCATCTTCGAATGATCCATTTTCGTTTTGCCATGGTTCATTTTTTCATGATCCATTTTGGAGTGATCCATTCCTTCCATGTTCATCTCATGGGCATCGTGGTCTTTATGCGAGTGTTCACCTTCTGAATGCTGATGATCTGAATGAGTATGTTTTTTTGCAGCAGATTGTTCACTGATGGAAAAATTTCCTGCCTTGGATACATATTGTTGAAGCGAAGAAACATCGGGATGTTTTTCCACGGTAACAGTAACTGTTGGCGGTTCAGTTGTAGTTTCCACTGCTTTCACATCAGGGTGTTTTGACAAGGCCTCCTTAATTCTTTCAAGGTCGCTGCTGTCTTTTGTGCCTTTTACATTATAATGGTGTTGATGTATCATGGCAAATCATTTTATTGAATGTTTGTGATTCAAAGTTATTCTGGATAATATCCAATACTGTTATACAATTACAGATTTGATTTATACATTTTTGCCCCCATTCCCTAAAGGGGAGTAAACCACAAGACACAAAGACATTAAGTTGCACTAAGACCTCGTGATGCTTTGTGACTTCGTGCCTTTGTTGTTTTCTGTTCATAATAGTTCTAAATGTACAAGAGTGCTACGCAACGATGATACCATGAAACGCTGACGCTGGTACGTACCATAATAAATACTTTAATAAGTCAACGTAACTCCTGCTCCCAATCCCATATCACTGTCGTAGTGAGAGGATAAAGCAAACCATTTGCTTACTATGTATCTCAATCCAACTGCATATTCTTTATCGGTGTTTGCCATAAAATTGAAACGCAGGCGCTTTGTTACCGGCACATCTTCACGACTTAACTGAAAACGGAATTTGCCATTGCCGTCAACTCTTGCATCTGCAACAATGAGTGTGGGCAAAGTATATTGTACACCTGCGACAAAAGTGTGACGATCATCTTTGTCGCTTACCTGCCCAAAGAGGTTTTTATAGTCGCTTTGTTCGGTTTTAATGCCATCTATTTTTTTGTAGTGGTAATCAAAACCAACATAGGGAAACAGCCATTGCATCTTGCCAAAGTATCGTCCGAAATTTATTTCAGTTTCATAACCATGGTGGGGTGTATAACCCAAATGCCATAAGCCTTGCAAAGCGTACCTGTTTGATGTCAGCATATATTCTCCATCGCTTCCGTTGCTTTCAAGCCCTGCTTTTATCATTGGATGTATCATTCTGTTATCCTGCTTAAAACTCCTGTATGCTTTTGCTGTATCGGTTAATTCAGAATTCAGAGGTGAGTTAGCATAGCTGAACACATTACCCATGCCAGCCATCATGTGGTACAATATATGGCAATGAAAAAACCAATTACCACTTTTATTTGCGGCAAGTTCTATGGTATCGGTTTCCATAGGCATGATGTCCAGCACATTTTTCAAAGGCGCATATTCGCCCTGTCCGTTCAACACTCTAAAGTCATGACCGTGCAGGTGCATAGGATGACGCATCATCGAGTTGTTGGTTATTATCACACGTACATTTTCTCCTCCCTTAATTAAGACTTTATCCCATTCATTCACAGTTTTATTATTTATTGTCCATACATAGCGGTTCATGTTTCCTGTAAGATTAAAATGCAATACCTGGGTTGGTGCATCCGGCAAAGTTGTTTTTACAGGTGAACGAAGCATAGTGTAATTAAGCGTTACAATGTCAGAGCTATTACTCATATTCATTTCTCCCATATTATCCCCGCCTGACGGACGGGCAGGCATTTTCATGTTCTTCATATCATTCATCTTCATACCCTGCATACTATCTTTTTGTTCATTCATGTTCATGTGCTGCATATTATCCATTTTCATATCTTTTGTCGTATCGGTTTTCATATCATTCATGTTCTGCTTATTATGCCCTTTATGATTTTCCTCAGCTCCGCCGCCTGTAATTTCAGGATACATTACTGTATTCATATCCATTTGCTGTAAGCTCATTTGCATACCCATGTCTTTCATATCACCATTCATCTTCATCATATTATTCATCATCTTCATGCCTTCAAAATATTTTAGGTTGGGTAAAGTTGGTGCAGGCATTTTCATACCGCTGCCTAACCACAGTGAAGTTGATTTTGTTCTGTCTTCTGCTGTTGCTTTAAATTCATAGCTCATGTTTTCGGGAACAGTTACAACTACATCGTAAGTTTCGGCAACGGCTATTATCATTCTGTCAACCCGCACAGGCACTACATCATTGCCGTCATTACCCACAACAGTTAATTTTCCACCTATATATTGAAGCCAGAAATAAGTGGATGCTGACCCGTTGACGATATGCAACTTCACTTTTTCGCCTGCTTTAAATTGCGATGCAGTATTTTCCGGTTTACCATTGGCTAAAAACCTGTCATAATACACATCGCTTACATCCATTGCTTTCATACGCCTCCATTCGTTGGTAAGCTTTGTATTAAAATAACCTTCTTTCATTGCTTCACTATAGCTTTGTGTACTTCCTTTTTTTATGGCATACCAATCGTTGGCAGTGCGAAGCCGGCGTTGTACTTCTTCCGGCTTTTCATCTGTCCACTCGCTTAGAACGAGCGTATATTCTTTCATTGAAGATGTTTCATTTGCAGATGGGTCTTCTCTTTTTTTAAAAATTAATGCTCCGTACATACCTGCCTGTTCCTGTAATTCGGTATGCGAATGATACCAATATGTTCCGTTTTGAACAATTGCAAATTTGTATAAATGCGTTGAGCCGGGCGGAATTGGTGCTGTTGTTAAATTAGGCACTCCATCAGCTTCATTTGGTAAGATGATACCATGCCAGTGCAGAGATGTTTCTTCTGATTTCAACATGTTGTGCAAATAAATCTCTGCTGTATCTCCTTCTGTGAAAGTGAGTGTTGGTGCAGGTATAGAGCCATTGATAGCATACGCATGTTTTTGCTTTCCTGTAAAGTTTACCATAGAATCCCTTACATATAAATCATAACGTACTGTTTTACCCGGAAGAAGATTTACTTTGGCTGCAATTTGATCGGCCGTATTTGTTTCATTACTATCAGCAACCATTGCAGTATCATTCATTGGCATATCCATTGGCATATTTTCTTTTTTAGATGGAACTGTATCTTTTGCCATTGGCATTGCCTCTTTTGCTGATTGTTGTGATTGTGGCTTTGCGGTTTTGATAGTTTTTTTAACCAATGTCATTCCGCACTTAGGACACTTACCCGGCTTGGTCATTTGCACTTCCGGATGCATTACACAGGTATATACTGTGCGCTCGGACTGCTTTTTTGGCATTGGCATTTGTGCAAATGAATAAGAATAAAGAGCCAAAACAAACATTATAAGAATTATCTGTTTCATCTTTTTTAATTTTTTATTGGCAACATTTTTTCTTTCGTATAAAAATTGATTTTAAAATTCTTAATATCGCTTTGCCAATACATTTCATTATTATTTATTTTTTTGTTGTAAGACTATCTTTTGTTTTTCTCGCCCAATTCATAATTATAGCTTTATCATCTTTTGAAAGACGGGCAGGCTTATGCATTAATTTATATGCAGCAAGTGGCATTGTGCCATCACGCATCGCTATTTCGATTTCACGCAACTTGCTCCTCTGCATTCTGGTTGAGTAGGAACGAAACTCACTGAAATTAAGTTTGTCTTTGCCTTTGCTGATATCATTTGCCAATAACCATCCCATTGGTTGAATGTTAAAATACCAGGGATAGTGAGTGTTGTTGCTGTGACAATCATAACAAGCATTTCTAAAAATGGTCTCTACATTTTCAGGAACGCTATATGTGTTTGTTACATCTGTTGGCAATACCCGCTCATTTTTATTATGAGTTGGTTGTATAAATTGAATTGCAATAAGTACAATCAGTATTGCTAACAGAATTTTTTTCGTGAGGCTCATATTGTGTCAGTGAAGGTTATTTAATTTCTTCCTTAACCGAACCACACGTTGGCATTTTTTTCCCGAGATAAGGATTCTTTATTTCTTTTGTTTCACTTAACCATATTGCTCCCTTATTGTTGTTGTACATAGGACAAAAGTCTTTATACAAAGTCTGTCCGCCCCCAAATGCTTTTACCAGTTCATACATATCCTGGCTCAGCATATCAAAATGTTCACGCTGATGTCCAATTTTACCGGCATTATCACCAATATGCTCTGCATTTTCTTTTACATCATCTGCCACATTATCATAAACTTTCTTTTGCTGTTCGTTTAAAGAAGCTTTATCTAATTTGGCTATTGCAGTAACTATTTCCTTGCCGCCATTTGCAGCATCATTTCCGTCATCGTTAGTCAACGCATTTTTTATATGCAGGTAGCCGCTTACAATTTCATTGGCTGGTGTTGCAGCTGTTGTATCCGTATTTGTTTGAGATGTTGCCTGCGTAGTATCATTGTTTGCATTATTGCTTTCGTTTGATTTATTAGTACCACTATTACATGCAGTAAACGAAATGGCAGCTATTGCAATAACAAAAAATATATTTTTCATCTTGTATTTTTTTGATGTCAATTAATCGATTATAAAAAATTTTATGAACCAGACTGTATTACTACTATCATCGTCTGTTGCGTCGCACTCTTGTACATTTGAATCTTTATTCAGCATAGAACAGGAGCAGAAGTTATTCAGGCTCCGGTCAATGCATAATGTGATTACGATAATAACTACTTCAATGTTTCTGTAACCTTACCGCAGGTAAGCATCGCACTGCCGAAGTAGGGATTTTTAATTGCTGATTCGCTGCTGAGCCAGTATGATTTTTTCATCGGGCAATAATCAACATAAATTGGTTGTGTAGAAAGTTTTTGCGCTTTAGCTAATGCAGCCATGTTTGAGGAGAAAGATGCAAAATGTTCGCGCTGGTGTTTGATTTCTTTTGTTTCTGAAATATGTCCGGCATCGGTTAAAAGCGCATTGCGATTGCCTTCATTTATTATTTTTTCATCGATACCGTTAAG
>Ga0137366_10002725_pt1 | contig 13550 bp, 10 predicted proteins | sample SagtaG_8_FD_104938 | JGI IMG/M metagenome (GOLD analysis project Ga0137366, IMG submission 104938) | Vadose zone soil microbial communities from Sagehorn Ranch, Mendocino, California, USA - Sage1_L_60_16 metaG | ecosystem: Environmental > Terrestrial > Soil > Vadose zone | place: USA... | reverse complement strand
GCCCCGGGCGTAAGCCCGGGGAAACGAGCAACGAAAAGATTCCGAGCCCCGTAAGGGGCGAAAGAGATTTCAGGTCGCAAATATTTCTCAAACCAATTTCTGTCGCCCGCTTTGCGGGCTTGATGTCTGGAGAGGCGTTCGAACCCCGGGCTTACGCCCGGGGCTACTAACATGCCGCCCGCTATCGCGGGCTCGTTGAGCCGTTTCCTTTTTTGCGATCCTGGCCGCGCCGTCACTCCGGCGGACACTCTTTCAATGACTTTCACGGGGGACAGCAGCGCCGCTACCGCCAACCAGGAAATCGAAATCGGCGCCGCGATCTGCTTGCATCACGTGGTCGTAGTAAAGCTTTGCATAGCCTCTGTCCGATGGCGCCGCTGGTGGTTTCCACGCTTCCAGTCGTCGCTTAATTTCGGAGTCGGAAACGTCCAGATAAAGTTTCCGCTTAGCAACGTTGAGTTCGATCATGTCGCCGTTCTGGACGATAGCAAGCGCGCCTCCGGCTGCGGCCTCAGGGACGATATGTAAGACTATGGTTCCATAAGCGGTGCCGCTCATCCGCGCGTCTGAGATACGGACCATATCCGTAATTCCTTTGTTCAAGAGCTTGGAAGGTAAAGGCATGTTTCCCACCTCCGGCATTCCGGGATAGCCGCGCGGACCGCAGTTCTTCAAGACCAAAACACAGCTTTCATCAACGTCCAGATTTGGATCATCAATCCGAGTGTGGAATTCTTCAATCGTTTCGAACACTACCGCGCGACCGCGATGGTTCATCAGCTCGGGTGTGGCGGCGGAGGGTTTGATAATGGCGCCATCGGGACATAAATTACCGCGCACCACGGCTATGCCTCCTTCGGCTTTCATTGGATCGCTGAGCGGCTTGATTATGTCACGGTTGTAACAGGGCGCATCCGAGACATTTTCGCCGACGGTCTTTCCGTTAACGGTCGGAACAGCTCGGTGAATCAAATCGCCCAACTCACGTATTACCGCGGGCAGTCCGCCGGCGTAATAAAAGTCCTCCATCAGATACTTGCCGGCAGGCATCAGGTTCACCAGGCATGGAACACAACGACCAAGACGGTCCCAATCATCCAGCGTAAGTTCTACTCCGATGCGCCCGGCGATTGCGAGCAGATGTATCACTGCGTTTGTGGATCCGCCGATCGCTCCGACCACTCGGATCGCATTCTCAAACGCCGGGCGAGTGAGAAACTTTGACAGGCGCAAATCTTCGCGCACCATTTCGACGATACGGCGACCGGCCACATGCGCCAATTTGTATCTGCGCGAGTCGACTGCGGGTATGGCTGCATTTGTCGGCAACGCAACTCCGAGTGCCTCGACGACGCTGGCCATGGTAGAGGCCGTTCCCATTGTCATGCAGTGACCGGCTGATCGATTCATGCACCCTTCCGCCTCCTTGAATTCGCACTCGCTCATCGTTCCGCAGCGAACCGCTTCGCTGAACTTCCAGACATCTGTGCCTGAACCGATATCCTGTCCTCGAAATTTTCCATTGAGCATCGGGCCGCCGGAGACCATAATCGCGGGCAGATCACAACTTGCGGCGCCCATCAAAAGTGCCGGCGTAGTTTTGTCGCAGCCTGCCAGTAGCACCACACCATCGATTGGATTAGCCCGAATTGATTCTTCGACGTCCATGCTCAGGAGATTGCGAAAGAGCATGGTAGTTGGTCGCATCAGCGTTTCCCCCAGGGACATTACGGGGAACTCGAGCGGCAGTCCGCCGGCTTCATAGACGCCGCGCCGGACATGCTCGGCCAAGTCGCGAAAGTGAGCATTACACGGCGTCAATTCGGACCAGGTATTGCAGATACCGATCACCGGCCGTCCGTCAAACAGATCATCGGGCAGTCCCTGGTTCTTCATCCAACTGCGATGGATAAAGCCGTCGCGGTCCCTGGGACCAAACCATGCCGAGCTGCGATGTTTCATAAGCATATCCGACAAAGTCTCTAGTTTGTTGGGACCGTTGTTTCCACAACAAGTTTTTGGGCAGCGGTCCCAACCGACAAACTATTATTTGCCGGCAAAGATCTTCGTCTGGTGGCGCGTAGCGAAAGGATCAGCATTGAAGCCGCCAGCGCTGACGCTGAGAGATAAAGGACACCGCCGACATACGAGCTCGTCTTCTTACTTAAATAGCCGACGATATAAGGACCGACGAACCCGCCCAGATTGCCGAATGAGTTGATCAAACCGATGGCTGCTGCCGCCGCTGTGCCTGTTAAAAAGCTCGTCGGCAGAGCCCAGAATCCGGGAAGATAACCGGCCGTCCCTGCTGCCGCCAGACAGAACATCGATACCGCCAGAGCGGTGTAGTTGCCCGCAACCACACTGAGCAGCAACCCGAGACTGGTCGTCATCATCGCCAGTGCTGTATGCCAACGTCGCTCTTTGGTCTTATCGGAATGCCATCCCATCAGGATGATCGACGCTAGCCCGAAACAATATGGAATAGCGGAGATCAGGGTCACGTGCATATTGGACGACCCAGATAGTTTCTTGACTATTGACGGCAACCAAAAGTTGATACCGTAAACGGCAGTCACCATGAAAAAGTAAGCTAGCGTTAACAAGATGACTTCACGATGGCGGAGCGCTTGCAGAATTCCCAGAGAATGCTTTGCCTGCTTAACTTGCTTCTCCCTTTCCAGCTCGCTAATTAACCACTCGCGTTCATCCTCGGGCAACCAGTTTGCCTGATGCGGCCAGTCCGTAAGATAAAAGAGAGTAATTACACCGAAAACTGCCGCCGGCACGCCTTCGATGATGAACATCCAACGCCAACCTGATAGCCCGAGCCAGTTGAGACGCATCAGGGCGCCTGACAGCGGAGAGCCAATGATGTTGGATACCGAGATTCCCGCCATCAGAAGTGCCACGGCTTTGGCCCTATCCTGATAGCGAAACCAGTGGCTGAGGTAGACAATTATCCCGGGAAAGAAACCCGCTTCGGCCGCTCCTAACAGAACGCGCAGCAGATAGAACTGGTTCTTCGTTTGCATCAACCCCATCAGCATCGCCACTATGCCCCACGAGATCATGATGCGGGCGATCCAGCCACGTGCACTCCATTTCTCCACCAAAATAGTGCCGGGAATCTCCAACACCACATAACCGACGAAAAAGATGCCGGCACCGAAACCGATGATAGAGTCAGTGAAGTGCAGGTCCCCCTTCATCTGAAGCGCGGCGAAGCTGAGGTTAACCCGATCAAGATAGGCTATGACGTAAAGCACAAACAGGTACGGCATCAGCCGGCGCATTACACGCCTGCGGCAGCGATCTGCAACTGGGTTCGCATCAACTTGTCGCTGCGCGGCCATTTTGATTCTCCCCTTCAATGCCGGATTAAGCGGCGGAGCTTATAGTTGATCCGCCGGTTGAGATTGCCCCGATCAAAATTTGCTCGATTAGGATTTGATTAAGGCCTGCCAGAAACGCCTTCTCAGTTTCTTCCTCAGTTAGCACCACCGCGCTTAGAGACATCCGTGCGAGTGCGAAAGCCCACGCCCTGGCGGTCGCGTCGTGTCCGCTGATTACTACCCGTGTGTTGTCGGCGAGTACTCGGCGAGCGACAAGTGCGTCGAGATCAGAAGCAATGAAGGCGCCTAACAAATAGGCAAACCTGTCCTGCGGAGTGCCTTGATTTTTTAGTTCAAGCAGCCGGGCGCAAAACAGTGTGCGAGAGAGTCCCGATCGCCTCTGTTCTGTCATGCCGGCCTCCAGCCAATCCGGCGTCATCTTGTCGGGCCAGTTGTTTCCGACAGAGCTGGCCAGGATCGTTTCTGTCTGCACGGCGTGAATCATTTCGCCTGACAACGATGTTACGCTTTCCTGGATCTTTCCGTCCGCGAGCCGGATGGCCTTCCAATGCGAGCCCAGGGTCAAGACCACCGCGGGCGGCTCAACCAAACCAAGGGCGTGCAAGCCGACACATAAGGTCTCTTCTCCGCGCATGACGTCGCCGGGATCGGACAAGCGAAAGTCAGCAGCGATTGGCCCAGAGCGCACGCCGGGCACCAGCAGGAAGGGAAGTGGAGTTACATCCGGAAACTCAAACCGAGCGGCGGCGGCGGAAAGCTCTCGCACCCCGGCCGGGGCCGTTATGTGCGATAGCTCAGCCAGTCCGAGTGGCGAGCCGATCATTCCGGCGGCCGCGACACAAACAGGTGCGCGTGATTTTAGAAGTTGCTTAGCCTGGTTCTGCACTGCTGCAATCAGTTCTTTGAGCGTTGCTCGAAGAGCGGTTGTCGTTCCCTCCTGCGCTGAGTTGCGAACTCCCACCTGTTTGCTCGCTTGCGCCAGCACTTCGCAACCGCGCAGCAACCAGACACGCGTATTCGTGGTTCCCATGTCGACATAGATCGCGCAGAGTTGTTCGTTGCTTTTCTCAAGGTCGTTCATTACAAATTCCAGTCGCGACTGATCGAGGTCGCTCCTGCGCGACTTGCTCCTTTTGATCTGAGCAAAGCGATGCGATCCACGAAGCCACACTAAACCTAACGAAACCGAACGAAACGAAATCAGTTGTTATCGGCTGCCTTTAGTAGTTGTTCGTGTGAATTGGTGGATCGTTGTCATTTGCCGTCGTGCCATTGGTACTCGGCTCGTACTGCTCGTCTCGAATCAACAGATGTGCGCGCCCTGGGTTTCGACATAGACGGCATAAAGCGACTGGCTTGCCGTCATGAACAGGCGGTTTCGCTTTGGCCCTCCGAAGCAAACATTGCTGCAAATCTCCGGCAGAAGGATCTGCCCGATACGCTGGCCGTCAGGCGCGAAGACATGAACACCATCATAGCCCTCGCCCACCCAACCAGCGCCGGCCCAGATGTTTCCGTCCGTGTCGGCGCGGATGCCGTCAGCGCCGCCGGCAAAGCTTCCATCCTTCATCTTTTGTTTCATCACTACGAACCCGCGGCTGTTGACTATCTTCTTTCCATCAATCACATCCCACACGGTAATGTTCTTCGGCGCTCCGGTGTCGCAGAGATAAAGCTTTTTATAGTCTGGAGAGAAGCAGAGCCCGTTCGGCTTGACTGCTTCAGTTGTGACGATATCGATTTTTGCGGCCCTGGCGTCGATGCGATATACGGCTTCTTTCAAGAAAAGCTCACCCTTGTTTCCTTCGTAGTTCACCATGCTGCCGTAGCCTGGATCGGTAAACCATATGCCGCCATCGGGATGCACCACGATATCGTTCGGCGCGTTAAAGGGTTTTCCCTGCCACTTGTCTGCGAGCACGGTAATGCTGCCATTGTGTTCATAACGCACCACCCGTCGAATGGCGTGCTCGCATGAAAGCAGACGACCTTCCCAATCAAAGGTGTTCCCGTTGGTGTTATTCGATGGGTTCCGAAACCGGCTTACATGCCCATCTTCGTCAAGCCATCGATGCTGTGTGTCGTTGGTATGTCACTCCAGATTAAGTATCTGCCCGAGCTGTTCCAGGCAGGGCCTTCAGCCCAGGACATCCCGGTGAATAGCCGCTGTATCGCGGTGTTGCCCAGCTTGTATTTGGCGAACCTCTTGTCGAGCACAAGAATGTCTCGATCGGGATAACGAGTGGGTGAAGCGCCCTGCCCATAGTCCCGATTTTGACTAAACGCCGCAGTCCCCACCGTGGCCGCCAGAGTTCCGGCAATAAAACCACGGCGACCCAACTCTAACTTTTCGATCTTGATATTTTCAGGTTTCAAGCCCGGTCCTCAGTTCAAAACTCATGACAACAAGTCAGGCAAGATCAACGATCTTACATTGGAGTGTAAATCGGATCCACAGTCCCGGATTTTCATCGAGTTGGCACGCGCGCGTCTTCGCATCGCTGGCAATTCGAGTTTCGAGTACTCGGCGATAGCTCGCCTTCTTTGCGGGAGCCGTATCGGCATCGACGATCGACTGCACGATTCGCTTCGCGCTTGAGATCGCGGCCGGCGCCAGGGTAAGAATGATATAGGCCAGATGCGAAGCATTATCAGGCTCAGGCCCATGGCCCAGAAAAAAGATGTCAATTCCGCCCAGGGCTTCTAATTTGTCGACGTAAGCGATCAGTTCATTTTCAAGATTCGGCACATCTGTCCGGATCGGAGTGAAGCTCTTTACCTGACGAAAGAATTCGGGACCGAGCAGGCGTTCGAAATCACGGACGAAGCTCAGACTGTTATCCATGTGCATCGGTGCCAGCGCGTCCTGCGTGAACACATGCAAGCGGCGCAGAAGATGGTCCTCGCCGGCGCGCGCCCGTTCCCCGAGTAAGCGGTGAAAAGCCTGTGCTCCACGCCCGCCCAGTAGAATAATCACCAGGTCTCCACTCTTCTGATGGGCGGCGGCTTCAAGTTCCGCGAGCATCGCCCGGCCTATGTCGGCTTCAGATTCGAGGATTTCCGGGCGAAGCTCCTGCACCAATAGATTTGTTAGATCACTTTTGGCTGGTTTGGTCAACCAGATGTTGGCGTCGACTTGGTGGCGACTTAATCGCGCGGCGTTGGCACCGGCCAGGTTTGGATCCATAGCCTTTGTCTCTGTGCTAATCATACGAGCACGGTAATCGATCGGCTTTTGTCTTGCCAGGAGTTATGGGGTTCAGCTCAACCAGCCGCGGAGAGGCGGCAGAGGTTAGCCCCGGGTGAGCGAGCGCAGCGAGCGTAACCCGGGGATCACGTCCCCAAAAAATCTGAGCCCGCTTTAGGGGGCGACAGAGAACGAACCTTGAGTATTAGCAAGACAATCATGTGACAGTTGAATGCGAGCACCCGGTCGCATCCACCACCCCAGCGGGGCTGCCCCGCTGGGAAGCCCGGTCCGCTCCTGGTTCTGTACCGAGTAGCAACCCAACAAAAGTTAGAAGGTGAGCTTTAATGCCATCTGTCCGATCCGAGGATCGGCGGCCGTTTGAAGCGATCCAAAGCGGTTCAGATTGTTGAATCTGGCAAAGTTGTTCACCGTGGTTTCGTCGCTCAGGAAGTTGACGTGGTTAAAGACGTTGAAGAATTCGGCGCGAAACTGCAACTTCACGCGTTCAGTGATCGAGAAATTCTTCGAGAGTCCCATGTCCCAGGCATAGAAGCCGGGGAAACGCACGCTCCCTTTACCGGCGTTACCGAAGGTGTTGGTTGGATTGGTCGCGAAAGAAGCCGGATTCAGCCAGTCCCTGCAGGGCAACGCTGTGCCGGACCGCGCGCAAGCGCCGGGACCATACGGGCTTCCAGTTACCACCGCCCGGTCTTGTCCGATACCCGTCCTGGAGTTATCTGATCCGGACAAGACCGTAGCCGGCCGGCCGGTCTGGGCTTGGACTAGTCCGCTCAATTGCCATCCGCCCAGGACATTTCGCATTAAAGAGTTCTGTCCCGTTAGCCGTGGCAGTTCCCAAACCCACGATCCGACAAACCGATGCTTGTGGTCGAACTCTGAAGGTCCGTAGTCGAACTGGTGTCGCAGGGGATCATCCCAGGGCCGAGCTGACGAAGTATCGAAGCCGGTGACGCCGGCGCCTGGAGGAAGATCGTCCAGACTCTTTGACCAGGTGTAATTTGCCAGGATCATTAATCCATGCGTCATGCGCTTCTCAGCCGACAACTGCAGCGAGTTGTAGTTTCCATTGATGTCCTGTAGATCCTGTTGCACGGTGCTGAACAGCGAACTGCCGGCTATAAGATTGAGCCTGGTATCTGCCGCTCCCCCGACTGGTTTTGGGTTCAGGTTCAGCGTTTCGGTCAAGTGTCTGCTCAGCGAGCCAACGTAAGCAGCGCGAACCAAAACATTCCGCGGTAATTGCCGTTCGATTGCCAGATTATAGTTGTACAAAGTCGGGGGTTGGTACTTATTAACCGGATCCCAGCTCAAGACAAATGTATTCGAACCGAAGGCAATGTTCGCCGCCGGGGGATAAGTAAAAGGAAAAGGATAGGCCGCGCTTTGTGATGTGCAACCTTGAAGCGCCTGCGTGGCTGCCAGGGTGCAGAGCGGGTCACTGAAGGTGCCGGGCTTAACCGTGGTGAGCGTGCTCAACACGAACTGCGGACTAAAGGGCGTCAGGTCCACAAACCGGTTGTTGATGATGCCCGGTATTCGGGTATCGTAAAAAATTCCGAAGCCACCACGGATGCTGGTCTTACCATCGCCGAAAACATCATAGGCAAAGCCCAGCCGCGGCGCGAAGCTACTGTAGTTCGGGCGGACTCCGTTCGTTGGAACACCTGCGTCGCCTGGAAAGAACACACCCGGAGGCGCGTTAGGAAATTGTTTGGAACGTACGCCCGCAATCAGGTCCGCGAGCCGAAACTGTTCCTGGCGTCCCTTGATTTCGCGCCAGGGAAGGGCCGGCTCCCAACGCAGGCCGAGATTCAGCATTAGTCGGCGATTGAAGCGATAGTTGTCCTGGACATAGAGGCCAATGAAGGTGTTGCGATTGTTCTTGAATTCTCCCGCACCCTGACGAAGCGCCAGGTTTCCGCTGTAATCACATAATCTGCCGGCCAGAAAGTTCTGGAAGAGAGGCGTGCTTGAGGGCTGACCAGGACACACCTTGGCAAAGCTGAACTCAGCCGGTTGAAAGAACTGATTGTCGAGGTCAACCCGGCTGCGCTCGATCACACCACCGATGCGTACGTCGTGCTTTCCCTTTACCCAGCTTAGATCATCGCTCCAGCTTAGATTGTTGCGGATGAAACTCGCCTGCGGGTTGTCACCGAAGCTGAAGCCGCTTTCGATTCGTATCTGCTGAATAGCCTTTTCCGGCGACTGGAAGGGAAGGTTAACCCCCAGATCTTTAACGTTTAATGCGTCGGCCGCGGGACCGCGCGTGGCATTCTCCGGCGCATAGCTGAACCTGAAATCATTTATCAGAGTGGATCTGAAAACGTGTGTCCAATGGACCAGGTAGTTTTGAGACTTGATGGTCGAACCGTCTGAATACGTCAGGAAATTATTGGCGTCGAAGACCGCATTCCTTTTGAAGTGATCGTAAAAGTAGCGAAACGTTAACTGGTTCTTTTGGGAAAAGGAATGATCCCCGCGCGCCGTGATTTCCCGAAAATCCTGCTGATCCGGCCGTGCGAAACTCGCGTGGTTGGATGAGTCACCTATCGGTATATGCTTCAGTAGCTCGATGACCGCTGGATCCGTCGCCGTGGCTCGCAGTGCGGCACTGGGCACAGTCGCTTGGTTTCCCTGAAGCAGATTGCGTTGGATGGTTTGCTGATAGGCGCCAAAGAAGAACGTACGATCGTGGATGATCGGACCACCGAACGTGCCGCCAAACTGATTGCGCTTGAGCTGATCTTTCTTCGCGGCGGCCCAGTTTCTCGCATTAAAGGCCGCGTTTCGCAGAAACTCAAAACCACTACCGTGGAATTGGTTGCTACCGGATTTGGTTATTACATTGACTACGCCGCCGGCGTTCTGGCCGTATTGCGCACTGTAGTTGCTCGTCTGCACGCTGAATTCCTGCAGCGCATCCGGCATGGGAAAGGGTTGATTGACGTTTGTATATTCGTCGACGTTGTTGCCTCCGTCCAGCTGGTAGCTAACCTGGTTCTGCCGCGAACCGTTGGTCACAATCGCCACTGCTCCGGGAAATGTCTTGGTGGCGCCCTGCAAAGCCCCTCCGGCGAAAGTACTGGTCGGACTGTTTGGATTGGTGGGATAGCTCACGGCGCCGGCAACCAGCAGAGTAAGTTCCGCCGCGTTGCGGCCGTTCAAAGGAAGCTCTGTGATGCGCTGTTGTTCGATAACCTGCTTCAACGCCGACGTGGTGGTATCGACTTGCCCAGTGCTGACATCCGTCACAGTAACCGTCTCCGTTACCGCGCCCACCTGCATGCTTACATTCATCGCAAGAGTTTGATCCGCAAGCAACGTAGCTCCTTTTTGAAGAAAAGTGCGGAAACCAGCGAGCTCGACCATCAGGTCGTACTGCGCCGGACGAAGCGAGTCGAGAACATAATATCCCTCAGCGTTCGTAGTAGTCGTGCGCGAGAAGCCTTTTCCCTCTTCGGTTGCAGTGACCTTTGCGTTGGCGACTATGGCGCCAGAAGGATCCGTAACCGTGCCGATGATGCGGCCGAAGCCTTGCGCGTGGGCCGGCGCAGCAAAGGCGAGTATGCACAGAAGGAACAAACCAAAAAAGGTAAAACTTCTCATGGTCAATCTCCTTTTCATTGAGCCCCGGTCCTGGCCGGCTCTTCGTGTCCACCGGCGATCTGAGTCGGAACTTTAGTAGTCCGTCGAATCGCCGGCGGCTGTTACTGCTTCGTTTTGGACTTCCTGCGGGAAATCATCCCCTGCGTTGCATTTCGCCCTGGGGGGTCTATCGCGAACAGCGACTGGAGAAATTAGAACTACTTGTTGATATCGAAAGCATGTCAGGTCTGACATACCGCTGTGCTGATTGAATCGAATGTAGTTCGACAACATTCAGCCCTCGCTACTGGTTTGCACAATGCCAAGTGGTCTGACCACTGCTAGAAAACGGCGCTCTTTTTATCATGTCCGCTTTGTCCGGTCAAGCTTTTTGTTTGAGAAATGGACAAATAGCTTAGAACCCATCGCAAGCCCTCAATATCGGCAGCAATGACTCTTGACAGTTTCCAGCCAGCGATGATAAACGTGACGGACTCGCGGCGGCGGTGCAGGAAATTGTATGACCTCTATTAAGCTCGGTACTTTTCGGGTGGTCAGACCAGCTGAGACTGGCTTGATGGCTGAGCAAGTCGTTATTCAGGTCCGCGATATGATTCGCGAGGGTACGCTGCGACCTGGTGACCGGTTACCGCCCGAACGGGAATTTGCCAAGCGCTTGGGCATTAGCAGGGCAAGCCTCCGTGTGGGCCTGCGTTTTCTCGCAGCGATCGGCGTCCTGACGTCACGTCACGGATCCGGCAGTTATATCGCCGACGGTCCGCCCGCCCTGGACAGCGAACCGCTCAGCATGCTCGCCGCACTTCACGGATTTACGACCGAGAAGATGTTCGAGGCCAGACGCCTGGTTGAAGTGGCGGTAGCAGGTCTGGCTGCGGAGAATGCCACGGATGATGACCTTCGGATAATGGCCGAAGAAGTAGCCGAGACTTATGCAGCGCTCCACAATCCGCAGGAATACCTTGTCCATGACTTTGGCTTTCATCGCGCGGTCGCGGCCGCTTCCGGGAATCCCATTCTCGCGACGTTCATGAAAATGGTAACGGACGTTCTTCATCAACGGCGGTCCAAGACAATCGGTCGATCTCGTGACCTCAAAGAGTCCGCAGAAATGCATCGGAAGATCTATCGAGCCATTCGCGCGCGCGATGTCGAAGCGGCGCGAAAGGCAATGAGTGAGCACTTGATTCTGGCGGAGCGAGCATTAGTGTCGGAGGAGGTCTCAGAGACTCCACCTGAACCGGTTCTGAGCGTCGAAGGTAGTTCATCAAATGGAAAACTCAAGACAACTAACTCACCACGAGCGCGTAAGAAAGCGTCATCGAATAATTGAAAAGGCTTGCGCAAATTGACTCCAGCGAAAACTTAGATAGGTTTGGAGTCAGACGGGAAAGTGCGAAAGCCCTTTCTTCACCAAAAGACAAGCTTGTTGATAAAGTCAGCAGATTCGACGGAGATAGCGATGAAAAAAAAGAGAACGCTTTCGGGCATACTGGGGTCTATTCTTCTGGTTGCTTCGCTCTGCGCTGGCATCCTAACGAGCAATCACCCGACGCTCGCGAACGTAGCCGACTTTGATTATTCAATCGCCCCCGACAACGCCGGCGTTTTCGACGTTAAAGCGTTTGGAGCAAAAGGCGATGGAAAAGCGCTCGACACACCGGCAATTAACCGCACCATTGACGCTGCCGCTGCCGCCGGAGGCGGAACGGTTTGGTTTCCCGCAGGCACCTACCGTTGTTTCTCGATTCATCTGAAGAGCAACATTGCTTTATACCTGGGACCCGGCGCCACGATCCTCGCCGCCGATCCCAAAGATGGGGATGGCAAGTATGATCCACCGGAACCTAACCAGTGGGATCAGTATCAGGACTTCGGTCACAGCCACTGGCACAACAGTCTGATATGGGGAGAGAATCTCGAGAACATTTCGATCGTTGGCCCGGGTCGTATCTGGGGAAAGGGACTGGTGCGCAGTGGCAGCCAGTCACGCACGAAGGAACAGAATGACGCGCTGGGAAACGCGCCCTCGGACCCGAGAGGTGGATCTTTCGGTTATCCCAACCCGCGCGACGCGGTCGAACCGGGCTGGGGTAACAAATCGATTAGTTTGAAACTCTGCCGCAACGTGATCATTCGTGACATCTCAATTCTGCACGGCGGGCACTTCGCAATTCTCGCTACCGGTGTTGATAATCTCACGATCGACAATATTAAGATTGACACCAACCGCGATGGGATCGACGTCGACGCTTGCAAAAACGTCCGCATCTCAAACTGTAGTGTTAACTCGCCTTTCGATGATGGCATCTGTCCGAAGAGTTCATACGCGCTTGGCTACGCGCGCGCGACTGAGAACGTGACCATTATAAACTGTCAGGTGAGCGGCTATGACGAAGGAACTTTTCTCAACGGCACCTACAAGCGCGAGTTTAGAAACCAGAGCGGCACTTTCAGTCCCACCGGCCGAATCAAGTTCGGTACCGAATCAAATGGCGGCTTTAAAAACATCACGGTTTCCAATTGCGTCTTCGATTATTGCCGCGGGCTTGCGCTCGAAGCCGTCGACGGTGCATTGCTCGAAGATGTCACCATCACGAATATCACAATGCGCGACATCAGTAACTCGCCGTTTTTTTTGCGTTTGGGCTTCCGCGGGCGCGGACCTAAAGAAAAGACCACGGTGGGCGCTTTACGACGTGTGATTATCAGCAACGTCGTTGTCTATAACGCCGACCCAAAATACGCTTCGATTATCAGCGGCATCCCCGGTCATTCGATCGAGGATGTGCGGCTGAGCAATATACGGATCTACTATCAGGGAGGCGGCACAAAAGATCAGGCTGCGCTTGACCCACCTGAGAAGGAAGATACATATCCGGAGCCGACGATGTTCGGTGTGTTGCCCGCCTATGGCTTCTTCATTCGTCACGTCAAAGCGCTAAGCATGAACGATGTCGAGGTCAGTTATCTAAGAGAAGATGCGCGGCCGCCGTTTGTTATGAACGATATTAAGGGCGCGGAGTTTTATCGACTGCGGGCGCAGCACGCTGTAGATTTACCAACATTTGTTCTGAAGAATGTCGAGAACTTCAACCTTCAGCAGAGCTGGCCACTGCCCGATACTCGCTTTGAGCGCGCTGAATCCAGGAGACTGTAACAGCGAAGAACGGGTAATCATTTAAGCGTCAAGCGCTCCCGACGACAATTAAGTTAAAATTACCGGCCGAAGGCGACAACTGCATGGGGAAGTCCATCGTATTCTCGAATGGCGACTTTTATGTCGTTAGGAACAGGTTGAGACGCACAAAAAACAAAGAATGGAAAGAGAAAGAGAAAAAGAATCTTATTCAGCATGAAGTTGTACCTCCTCTTGT
>Ga0137366_10002723_pt1 | contig 13555 bp, 13 predicted proteins | sample SagtaG_8_FD_104938 | JGI IMG/M metagenome (GOLD analysis project Ga0137366, IMG submission 104938) | Vadose zone soil microbial communities from Sagehorn Ranch, Mendocino, California, USA - Sage1_L_60_16 metaG | ecosystem: Environmental > Terrestrial > Soil > Vadose zone | place: USA... | reverse complement strand
GCCAGGATACGCTCGCTGACAACGGTATCGTCGTAGTTGACAACGCCGGGGGAGACCTGAGCGCGACCGAGATCAGCGGGAGCATCCTTGCCCAGCCCCATCAGGTCCGCTAAGCCTCCGTCGGCAGCCTGGTTTTTGCCGTTCTGAGAAGCATCGTATTTGCGGATCTGGTCATCAACCATTTGATTCAGCACGTCGGCCAGTTGTGGGTTGGCGACCAGATCCGGTCCTAGTGCCTCGACAGTATTCTGAAGTAGTGCCGCTATACGGTCGTTCCTCTGGTCGTAGTCTGATTTGTTGGGCATTGATTGCCTCCCATTGTTTGTGTGTTGCATAGAAGTACAGGTAAAACAGGTTATTTGCATGCTGCAAAGCAGCCATCACGTCACTATAGTCTAAGCCGACGAGTCCCTACTCCCATTAGCTTAATGGAGTTTCTCTTTTCTCCAGGAACACCCAGGTTAGCCAGGGCATGCAGTTGTGTCAGCAGGCTGTTGAGCGACCAGATTACGCGCTCATTTGACAGAACCTGCTCCAACGTTGTGCTACCGGAAGAAGATGGTGTGGTTGTGCTGGTCGTCCTAAAATGACCTATGACGGGAGCAATGGTCCAGAAAAGTGTGTCGGCCTGATCAGTCACAAAATCTAAGCCATACTGGCCTGACTCGGCTAAACTACTTGGGCCTTCGTTGTTAGAGAAACGCTCTACCCAATCGGTCAGGTCATAGACGGTCAAGTCTGGCTGATTCAAAGTTATTTCCACCTTGAGTACTGTGATCGTGAAATCGACCAGTTCCCTGAATTTGGTAGCCACCGAGCGTCGATCACTCTCGGGGAAGTCGACCGAGTCCATGGCGGCCTTAAAGTCATCGTTGGCCTGGGATACAATAGGCAGTACAATAGTGGCGCGCTCGACACGCTGGCTTAACGAGAAGAAGTCACTCGACTGATCGTCTGTGAAGAACGTGAGCCAGATGGTGCGCAGAGTACTCGTATAATTTTTGAGCAGACTGAATGCCGCGGTCTGAGCTTCATCATCATCGGTTGTAACCAGCGAGAGATTGTCAAGGAATCCTCGGCGTCCAAGTTGAGTCACGTGCAGCCCCAACGTATTGAGGAATGCGTTCACTCGATCTGGTCGAGGCTCATCTACACGACCAAACTCATCAACCAGAGCATTTATTTCCGCACGTACCTGCGCCCGAAGGGCCTCTACTTGATCAAGATCAGCTTCAGGGACAAAGGGCTTCAAACCCTCCAGTACCTGTAAGCTATCGGCAACTATAATACTGGCCTGGCGATAAAGGGTTGCTTGCCTGGCGGGAAGTGCCCCGGTGAATCCGCCGTTAGCGGAGATTCCACTTCCGCTTCCGTTCGGACCATAGAGCCAGACCATGCTGCGCGTCGGCCTGGAAGACACCAGCGGGCCGTCATTAGTACTCACGGAAGGAAAGACGCTATTAAGTGCGTTCACGAAGCCGCCTGGATTGCTACCATGTGATCCACCCAGTACCTTGTTGAAGGCTTGTTCTACTTGTCGTGCCATGATACTGGCATCACTGCTATTACTTGAACGAGATGCGCCATTATCGTGTACTGTTTGCTGGTAGACTGCGTAGCGGCTAAAACTGTTGGCGAGGTCGTTCAGGATTTGATTTTGTCTGCCCTCTTTATCTACTTCACCTGCAAAGGGATTCTGAATTAGCGGAAAGAGTAAGGACAGAAACCCGTTACGCAAGGACTGACGATCTTCGGCCCTGGTGCGAATTGTTTGGAAGTTTACATTTTTCCCTGAAGTGGAAACCATGGCTCACCTCTTAATACAGGCTGAATAGCAGGCTATCCAGGCTATCTTCAGTTGTACGATTAACATTTGTAGTCAACTGGTTGTACAGGATTTCCAGGTCGGAATGTAGCGCATCAAAGCTTATTATGGCCTCTATTGTGCCAACTGAACCTGTGTTCAGCCAGGCTGTTCTGACTGAAGCATCGCTGAAAGCTTTCACTACTTGCTGCCAGGCATCAAGAAGAGCGCTGATCTGAGTGTCTGTCAATTTTATTTGCTGATTGCCCTGCTGGTTGACAAAAAGCTGCGTTGTTAAGTCGATGATATCTTGCTTTGTGATTCCCGTACCCGGTGTCACTATCACTGGTATCGTGTTCAGCAGGGCAATAAACAGAGAGTTGCCACCAGGCAATCCGGTAGGTGGCAGGACTACAGGTTCGAGTTCTCTCGGTGCCTGGTCTTGAGGTCGTATTGCATTCATTTCTCCAATAAGGTGTTTAAAACTTTGCTTTGCCTCTGCCTCCTTATTTTTGGCCCCCGGAGTCTGACTAGCTGCGATGATATCGAAGTATAAACTTCCTGCCTTCGTCACGTGATCTTCCGTGGCTATGAATTGATCTCGCAGTGCAATGATGTCCGCAGGAGGAGTTTGCACGTCCTTTGCAAGGTTATCCTCCACCTCTTTCAGTTTATCCAGCGTGTTTTGATCTGTTGGATCTATTGGATGTGTTGGTTTATCAATTGTAATTTGTTTTTGCCAGGTCCGGCTATCCTGAACAAATTTGTTCACACAATCCTGCAGTCGCTGGAAAGTGCCTGATACATCTGTAGCCATCTTATCGCCTCCCTAAAGTGCGGTAAAAATTGTCAGTAATCGCCTGCGGCGTTGCCAGCCGGTTATCAAGGGCGAAACGAGCTACGCCAATCATGAAGCGGGCTGGGACAGCGCCGAGCTCCTGGCCAGAGGCCAATTGTCGCCCGGCCTGCTCAACTATCTCCATCTCCCTCGGTCCAAATTTGAGAACCTGAGATAGGCTCTTGTTTGCGAACTGCTTGTAGGGCTGAAAGGCCATCGTATCTACTGCCAATTCGCTCGCCTTGGAGAAAGTTTCCATGATGGGTCGCGGGATATCGGCTGGTGTAAGACGAGGGTAGAGCCGCAGCCAGACGAGCCTGAGATCAGCGGCCATCTTCTCGAAGCCCATTCTGCGGAGCAAGACCAGATTGATCAGTACTCGCAGGTAGGAGGTCGGATGCACCCCCAACGGATTGAACTTCACTGTACCGTCTGGAGCACGGCCTACAACGTCCATCAGGGATTCGACCGCCGCAGGGCCTCCCAGCAGGAGTGCGAACATATCGGCCATCATCTCCTTATGCCAGCGTGCCCATACCTGCGCTACACTGGGTGAAATGCCTCCTTCAGTGGTCAACCGCTGGTAGATGCGAACTGGCATCTCCTCCCACAGGCCCAGGTCGGCCTGCAGGTTATGGGATACTTCGTGCAGTACGCTTGAGAGCGCCCACACATTATCCAGACGGTGCTGTGGCAACATAGTCAAAGGAAAGAGATTCTTATTGAATCTCAGTCCCTGTAGCGGTACACCACGCCGATATGTGGCGGGAGAAAACCCACTCTTCGCGTAGCTGAATGGTAGTAAGCTCGGCGTTGGCTGCGCTGCACCTATGCCAACATAGAGGTCTTCATAGCAGTTAGCAGCGATACGATCAACTGAGAGCAGCCGCTCACCAAAGCTAGAAAGACGCTGTACGAACAGATCAAAGTAGAAATCCCATATGCCCTCAACGTAGAGTACGCGATTGCTAACAATTTGCTTGCGCTCCAGGAGAACGTGCAGGCGTTCGCCCGTTGGCTCGCGCCTGGCGGCGCTGGCGGCTGCTCCCACCCAACGCACCATCTCGTCAAGTTGTATCCGCAAACTATCGATGAAGCGATTGACGGCCTTGATGTGCGCCTCGCCTGGTGCGGCTGGCCCTGTGCCAAACTCATCCTTCGCAAAAGGTCGCAGAGAACCGGCATGCCGGGTCAGGTTGATCCCCTGAATAGTGAGCCAGTTATCAAGCAGACGCTGCTCATTTGTCGCCGCGGTAGCTTTCCGACTCTCAGCGCTTTGGTTAGTTGAAGGCTCCGGTGCCGACGTAGGCGGCGCTGCAGCCTGAGCAGTGGCTGACCCTGAGTCGCTTGATTGCACAGGTGGGTTCCCCTGTGCCGGACGTCGTTTACGAGCCGATTGCGGCGTCCCGTTTGCCTCTGCCGGGGCATTCGGTTTGCTTACATCCGTCAAGATCTTAACGAGTTCGTCATCATTATTAGAGGTTCTGGCTCCTGTCGTTGCCATAGTAATTGCTCCAGACAATCCTTGCCCTCATCGTTCCCCGCACGCGGCTGGGTAGCGCTACATTTCATGGTTCATCTGCTAAACTGTAACTCGTTGACGCCGCGGTGTAGGACGCAAAGGTAAAGCGTCACGAGTCTGGTTCATTCTGGAGGCGCGCACCTGCATTGCCATATTGCGCTGAATGGCACGCTGCACTCTTTGCGGATTAGACATAACACGCTTAGTAGCTACAGACATAGCCCCTACTGCCAATGGAGTGGTCAACTGTTGTGAACGGGAGAGATGGCGCAAAATCGCGATCGTGTTACGGTGGATTGCAGGCACAAGGCGTAAGAGTTGACGACCACCTCGTCCTTGCCGTCCCAACGTTTTTACCAGCCGCACATTGGCCTGGACGAGACCTGGCGTTACAGGTAGCATGGTCCGCTGTGCTCTCATAAACCTGATAGTCATGGGAATAGTAGCCGCGAGCATAGCTTCTGCCTCACCCTCGCTTTCAGCAGCAGCAGCATTTCCAGCCAGAAGCTCTGCCAGAAGTGCTTCGTGAACCTCTGGGTGTTCTACTTCACCGGTCTGCGAGAGCATATTGAGTAACTGATTCTCCATTTGAGCCACTTCCATCTCTGCCTCCTGGACCAATGAACCGACAATCTTTCCGGCTAGCGGACCAGCAATAGCACCAACACCAGGGATCATACCCGCAAGCGCTTTTGCGGCAAAGGGTGCCAGTTTCTTGGCAAACGGTGCTGCCATCTTTGCGACCTTCCCAATTGCCCGGCGAATCCTGCCAAAGAACTGGTCAGCCTCATATTCACCCTCTGCAGTCGGGCCGAGGATGGCACTGATCTCATCTTCGAATTCCAATTCCGGGTTGCTGTAGTGAGCCGCTTCGTCCTCAAACTCGAACTCAAACTCCGGATTGCTGTAGTGGCTGGTCTCTGGATTGGAGTAGTGAGCCGCTTCATCCTCAAACTCGAACTCAAGCTCTGGATTGCTGTAGTGGCTGGTCTCTGGATTACTATAATGGCTCAGCTCCTCTTCGAACTCAAGCTCTGGGTGGTTGTACGGATTGCTGTAGTGGCTGGTCTCTGGATTGCTATAATGACTCAGCTCCTCTTCGAACTCAAGCTCTGGGTTGCTGTACGGATTGCTGTAGTGGCTTGCTTCGTGAGTAACCGGTGCCTCAAACATTGCCATAGTGAATCCTCACTCTCTCTTTATTTCAGGAATTTACATCCAGGCGCGGGCGAGTGCCGGTCTGGGGTAGAGCGACGGTACGTTTGCGAATAACCATGTTGCGAACGAGGGCTCGACCACAAATGTCTGGTGTTCCCAGTACACGCGTAGCCTGACCTGCCATCACCTCTCTTGCCAGCGCTGGCGTAATCGGTCGACCTGTTCGTTGGATAGCATTGAGGGTGGCGAGTGTGCGACGCTGAATAGCAGGCACAGCCCCTATCAGTCGGCGACCAGGACGCCCCTGGCGATGAAGATTCCGTACGAGTTGGGCGTTGACTCTCACCAACATTGGAGTGATGCCCTTTATGCTCATCTTATCGCCCATCACGCGGATTGAGAGGGGAATAGCAGCACCCAGCAGGGCCTGTGCCTCGCTCTCGCTTTCCGTGTGGGTTGCTTCAGCCGCCATCACTTCAGTCAGGGCGGCCTCATGCGCCATCTCGTGCTCGGCGACCTCAGCTTCGTACTCGTTTGCACCAAAGAGACGAGCCTCATGGGCTGCCATCTCGCTCTCCGCCTGGGCAAAGAGCTTACCCAGCCGCTGGAAGAGCGCGACAATTTGCCGGTTTGGTTGGGTGCCAGTTTGTCCCTGTCCTATCTGCCTAAGCAGGTCGCTTCCAACCCTGGCTGCTATTCTCTTCGCCTGGGGCAGAGCTGCCTTTGCCGTCCTCGCAATCAATGACATCAAGCGACCAGCTTCATCCTCAAACTCAGAATTGGAGTAGGGGTTGCTGAAGTGGCTGACTTCGGGAGTTTCCCATTCCTCTTCGAGCTCAGGATTGGAGTAGGGGCTGCTGAAGTGGCTGACTTCGGGAGTTTCCCATTCCTCTTCCAATTCTGGATTGGAGAACGGATTTGAGTAGGGATTGGCGTAGCCTTCGGCAATAGAATACGGATGAGATACCTCGTCTTCCCACTCTTCCTCCATTTCAGGATTGGAGTAATAGGCCGCTTCAAATTCCATCTCGGCTGCACCAGTGCCATTGGGTGAGGCACGCGTCGACATAATGTTGCCCTCCTGGTACAATCTCAAGTGTACCTGTCAACAAGTAGCATGAAAAGGTTCTGCTGACATAAAACTTCTACGTAGTGGTTTCGTTGTACCCTTCCGTGCCAGGATCATCGGATTCAGGCGAGCTACTATTCAGCAAACAGGTTTTGACAAAAGCACGTAGGCCTAGCCCTCCCTGTATATAGGCTTCACGACCGCTTGCGATGTGGCGGATATAGTAGCGCTCTACCGGGACCGCCTTGTCTACTGAAACTCGCAAAAGAAAGGTACTGTTGCCTAACTGTACTTCTTCTGCCGTATCAGTTCGCACTACCTGCAAATGAGTGGCATCGGCCTGTGAATCGTACCAGCACTTCACTATAATAGAGACAGCATTACTGCTCATTATGTTTTTTCCAAAAATAGTGGAGTGCTGTACGTAAATACCATGACCAGATACACCTCTTTCCTGTCTTTACTGTTGTCTCTAAGGAGTCTAGCATGAGCGACTCTATCGCAACTCTATGCTTTTTCTATGCTGGCTCTATTTTTGTTCTATCGTGGGGGGAGACTCGCTGTTCAGGAGGGTATGAAACAGACTTACTGTTTCCGGCATGGGTGAGACATTTAGCTCATCGGCCAGTATGCGTTCGCAGCGCTGGTACTGGCGCAATGCTTCACTGCGATGACCCGCAGTAGCATATATCCGCATGAGCTGTCGATGTGCTACTTCGTCACATCGGTTTTCTTTGAGAATTGCGTTGGCCCATTTCACGGCATTTTCGTAGCTGCCAATTTCAAGATAATGCTCAGCTAATGCACCGCACATAACAAGGTAGACTTGACCAAGCTGCTCACGCTGAATAATCGGCCAATCAACGTAGAGGTCCTCTGTCAGGAAAGGACCTTTGTAAAGTTGGCAGGCCGCTTCATAATGCGCGAGCGTGGCACTTCCATTACTCTGTCGCCCAGCCTGGTAAAACGCCAGAAACTCGTCTACGTCAGTTCGAATCAGGACATCTGGATTTAGTTGGTAGACCCCATTTTTGCAGAGAACATAGCCACCACCTGTATCGCTAGCGTAGTGACTGTTGAGCGAACGCCGCAAGGCGCTGATGGCAACTTGCAGCTTATGATGCGCCACCTCAGGCTCGTCTTCAGGCCACAACAGTGCCATAAGCGTATCCATCGTTGCTCGATGGCTGGACTGTGCTACCATGTAGCGCAGTATTGCCTGCCCGTTTCGGTTGGAGCAGAGGGAAACTGTTTGACCTGACCGCTTTACCTCGAAACGGCCAAAGCACGTGAAATGCAGGGCGGGGAGAATATTTCCTTCTGTTTGTTGGATTTCCTCAGTAGGTTCCCCTTGTGGAAAATTGCCTATAGTTGGAGGAATGAATTGATCTTTGGAGTCTTCAGGTAATGGCTGTGACAACTGATGATTTTCAGAAGTTTTTTGGACTATGGCAGAAAGGTTACTATCTGTATCCCTCAGCAGCTCAGGCAATAGTTTTTCCAGGGAAGTGGCATGCGCTTGCTGCTTAGTATGGGCTTCGACCAAACGTTCGCTTGCGTGTTGAAGTGCTTGTTGGGCTTGCCAGTAACTCACGTAGTCATGAGTGAATGCATCGAGTACGGCAATGAGATTCACCATATTGAGAGAAAGCCTCTCACGAGCCAGTGCAAAAAAAGCTACCGCTTCTGAATAGTGCCCTTTCCGGATGCAGCTTAATCCATTTACGAGTGGTTCGACGGCAGAAGAAGCTTCCGACCTATCCTTCAGAGTATTCTGTTCAAATGAAGGTAATGAATCCATTCATTCTTCCCAAAAATAGCCCATTATAATGGGGAGAGAGTGCTGGCTAATTCCTCAGACCCGCTGAAGAAATAGCTACGAAGCACATCACTATGGCTGGTTCTTGGAAGCAGTTCGATTTTCTGCTAAGAGGCAAAACTGACCTCTATCAGGTCCCACAACACTAACGCAGTTCAAGGGCCTTTTTGGAGGGTGAGAAAAAAAAGAAAAGCCACTCTAAATGTAGTATATATTGTAGTAATTGTCAAGTAAAAGTGTGGTTAGGCAGGGCTATTTAAAAGTCAACAAAGAGCCAAGCAAGAGACGGACGGCTTGCCAGGGCTGAGCATCAAAGAGACGCATCTGGTGCGGGACATTGGAGACCCCTTGCCAATCGAGCAGGGCAAGCAGGAAGCTGTTGAGCGCGGCCAGCACACGAGGGGCTTCTCCCTTGCGCACTTGACAGTGATCTTCGCGCAGAGTGACATCCCGACGGAAGTCGCAAGCGGTTTTCAATGGCCCAGTGCTCGCGCACTCGCTCGAGCAGGCGTGCCGCAGAAGCCTGCTTGGGCGAGAGACTCGTGAGGCCAGAGACGACCTCGGTGGAGGTCTGGCCATCCTCGGTGACGGTGCGCGTCAAGCGAAAGACTTGCGCCACCCCAGTCCACTTGTCCGCCAGAAACTCGTTGAGTTCAGTGCTGAGCACGATCTCGCGGATTTCCAGGCGTCCATGCCCTTTGTCCACTGTGCGCGCGGTGCGCCAATCGCGGCAGTCGGGGGGCGGCTCGCTGAAAAAGAGCTCTCAATCGTCGCGCAGGCAAGCCTGGTTGCCCTTGGCGATGAGCACATAGTGGCCTGCCCAGCGGTGCACGCAGGTGCAGAACGCGTGTTGGGTGTGCAGGGCATCGGCGCTGAGAATGCGGCCCGTGACCCACAATGGTCTCAGGAACTCCGAGACGATGGAGAGCTCATTCTGCTTCTCGCCGGTGGCTTGCTCTTTGAGCAGCAAGCCTGTCTTGGTCTCATACAACCCGAGTTGATGCATGGGGCGCTGGTCGGCTTGCTCATGGCCCAGCGTGCCGCGTAAGGTCTTGCCATCCAGGGCCACATGCACATGCATCTCGCGCTCAGCTTGCCCCATCAGCCGACTTGGTTCGTCTCCACAGCGCTCGCTCGCTCGCACCCGCATCAAGGTCTGGGTAAGCAGCCTATTGACCTGTTGGGCATCCACCGCCTGCAAGACATGGCTGTAGGTCGCGGCGCACGGAAACGTCTGGCGCTTGGTCGGCAAGACGGTCCCCAGCCAGTCCGCTCGCAGGCGCACCCACTCCGCGATCGCCAGCGGAGTCGTCATCCCCGCCAATTTGGCGAGCAGGATCAGCGTGAGCACCAAAGCGACGCTGGAGCGCACGCCTCGTTTGTGCCGCCCATCGCTGACCTGCTCCAGCGCTCTCTACACCGACAACGCCTCCATCTCCGCGGGCAGCTTGATCTGTTCCATTGTCTGCCGGAACGTGCTCTACGCCTTCTTCGAGGAGGCCAGGGTAATCGATCAGCAGCGCCATCCCAACCCCCCCTTTCTCTACTCGCAGGGCCTGTTTCGCTACGGCTATTACCTGATCGAGACTGGCAGAGCTCAAGAGCTGCTCACCGATGCTCAGAAGCGCGCAGACTGGGGGAAAAACGGGGAGAATAGTTCGCTGCTATCCAGGGCCATCCGCTTGCTCATCCTGGGAGCCGCTCATCGAGCGGTTATCGAGAGTGGTGAGCGCATGCCGACATGCATTCGTGAGACCGAGCAAATCCTGGAAGAGGCCATCAGGGAATTCCGCACAGCTGGTTATGCTGACTACATGGTTCGTGGGCTCCTTGAGAGAGCACACTTCTATCGGATTCGTCACCTCACTGAGGATTATGGAAACGCCTTAGAGGACCTGGATCAGGCCACCTTCGAAGCAGAACGAGGTCAGATGGAGTTGCTCTACGCCGATATCCTGTTGCAGCGACTGGCTTGCTACCTAGACTTCTGGCCTACCATGAGCAATGCTGATCGAACGAATATCAGAGACAAGGTAGCAGAGACACTCAAGGAAGTAACCGATCTGATCGAGAAGCTTCATTACCAACGGCGAGATAGGATGTTGGCCGCCTTACAAATGGTAGCTGCGCAGCAAGGAGTGGCTAATCAGCCGTTCGGGCCGAGGAACCGTGATTCTCATCCGTAGGTCGCGACGGGTACTAGTGGGTCACGCCGCAATTGAGTAGCCCTTCACGAGTGCAGCCCCCGACCCTCCGAGTCGTCGAAGTCGTGCGCGCTCGCGACGAGCGTGGCGTTTGCCGCCCCAGACAAAGGAAGTGGGATCAGCATTCCAACCAGCAACCGTTTGCTCCAGCCAGTCGATCACCTGTTGAGCGGACTGTGGATGCTGCCCAGCCAGAGCGCGTCGCACGATGATGCGCTGGACCGACTCGGCCATATTGAGCCACGAGCCTCCCAAAGGCGTATAGAGCGGCATGATGCCGTTACCAAAGAGCCAGGGGAACAGGTCGTGGGAGAGATGGCCCGCCAGATTGTCCCACACCAGGAGGATGCGCAGCGGTGGCAGCCCCTCGTCGTTTTCATGCGGCCAGAGCCAGGTGCGCCAACGCGCCCCAAGAGGGCGCTCTGATTCCGCTGGTCTGCCCATTTCCACTTCTCGCAGCAAGATCGGCTTCAAAATCTTGGTCAATTCCTCTTTGAGCCAGGGGTGCAAGACCGCATTGGGAGCCGAGAGGACTCCTGTGGCATGCACCTGACCAGTCGCCGGGCGAAACAGAGTCAGGAGCTTAGCCGTGCCGCCACGCGCATACTCATGAGGCAACCGGCGTGGGTATCCCTGCAGGTGCCAGTCTTCTCCTGGTTGGGGAATAGCCTGATAGGGTCCTGCTTCATCCTGGCACCAGAGTTCTACTCCAGCTTCTTCCGCAATGTGGTAGGCCAGTTCAATCAGGTGTTGTTTCTCCTGCGCCTGCGGATCGTGGACGGTGACGACACCGGCTTTGCGCACACGCACCGCTGTGCCGGTCTGACACCAGGTGCGGCTACGTCCGAAGACATAGCCTGTTTTGTGCAAGATGCGGCGGATGGTACTGGCTCCGATACGCGGCAGGAGGTGTTGGCGCAGGGTCCGTTGCAGCAACCTGAGCGACCAGGTGGCACTTTGATCCTGCTCCCGATTTGGGGCATTGCGCAGTTGCTCCAGGATGCGTTGCCGCTGTGAGCTGGTGTAGGTGGGTTTGCGCCCTCGTCCATGGGCAATGGTGAGGGCTGCAAGTCCCTGCTGATTAAAGCGCTGGACCAACTGACTGACACTGTCTGCACTTTTAAAGCCGCTCAAACCAGCAGCCACCGTAAATGGCTTTCCTGCGTTCACGGCCAGCACTGCTTTGGCTCGTCTTACCGTATCCACTCGCTCACTGCTGGCTTTGGCTAGCTGCGATAAGGCTCGTTCTTCTTGATCTGTCAGCGATCGCAGGGGATGCTTCTGGGGATAGGGCATCGATGGTCTTCCTCCTTTTCTCCACTTTCCCTCTTCTTTCCTTGTAGTGTATCTCTTCTCACTGCTTGATGGCAAGGTTAATTGCGGCGTGACCCACTAGTGCTCTGTTCCTCAAGTGATGATAAAATAAAGGAAGGGAACAACTCCAGAGGAAAGGAGCGAAAAGATGCCAAAGCTTCTGCGAGTGCGAGCGGCCCAGGATGAGAAAGAAGAGCGATGGGTGCGCAAGCTGGCGGCGAGTCGGCATGGACCTGCCGATTGGCTTCTGCATGCACGCATGGTGGCGGGTAGTTGGGATGGCAAACGGGTAGAAGCCATTGCCCGAGAGTTGGTTTGTCATCCCCAAACCGTGCGGCGTCGGCTGCATCGCTTTGACGCGGAGGGAATCCAGGGGCTGGGAGATCGGCCCAAGTCTGGCCGACCACGTCGTTTGACGATCAAGGATGACAGTCGGTTGCTGGCTCTAGTGCGTCAGGTTCCCCCTGGAAAACTAGAAAGATTTTCCGATGGGAGCCTGGATGTCCGTGATGAGCAGGGCTCCGCGCAATGGAGCCTGAATGCCCTCGTACAAGCGGCCAAAGAAGCAGGCCTCACGATCAAACGGAGTCAGATCCGCCGCATCTGCTTGCGCGAAGGCGTGCGCTGCCGTCGCACCCATAGTTGGGGGACAAGTACCGACAAAGACTTTGTCCCAAAAGAATAGCGGTCGTCACCCACTACACGGCTCCGCCAGAGGGGTCGACGACCATCTGTACTGATGAATTGGGACCAGTAGTCCCGCGTACCTTTCCCCCAGCGCCAGGGTGGTCGGCGGATGGGCACCGCATCAAGGCACCTTTGGAGTATAGTCGAGGGCTTGAGAAGACCTGGATCTATGGAGCATTGCGAGTGCGCGATGGCAAGGAACTGACCCGATGCGCGGCCTCGCGCAACTCCAAAGGGTATATTGCTCTGCTCAGCGACATCGAGACTGACAACCCGACGGGCGACATTTTCGTGATTACCGATAACCTGACCAGTCACCTGAGTGCAGAAACCAACGCTTGGCTGGCCGAGCATCCGCGCATCCATCAGGTGTTCATTCCCAAGGGCGCATGCTGGCTGAATTTGCAAGAGGGCTGGTGGCGACTTTTCCGGCGGGATGCCCTGGCTGGACAGAGCTTTGCCAATCCCAGCGAGATCGAGCAAGCGAGGAGCGTGGCGACGACTCAACTCAATGCGCGGGCCAAGCCCTGGATCTGGGGACGTCCTCCCAAGTCGCCTCGCCACCGTCGGCGTCTTTTTTGTTATCGGATTTAAGGAACAGAGCACTAGGTGAAGATCACTTGTTGTATTTCTTAAATGCTATACACGATTTTACTCTATTGGAGAAACATACCCTTTTTTTCTCATCGCTCTTATCGCTTTCATTGTTCTTTATTCGTCTCTTCCAGCACATCATTTAAGCAGTCAGCAAGCAGAGGGATAAACTCTTTTTTGTTGTCCCAATAGTTGTGAGCTTGCAGCCCCCCACCGCTGCTGTTTTCCCAGTTATTTACAGCGGGGATGATATCCTCGATAAGCAGCTGCTTTTTCTCGCCAGTCTTAGGATCGCGCGCCTGAAAGAGACCGGTTAACTGGTCTGGTGTCGGCTCCTTGCTCGGATACCAATCGAAGCTGGGCTGCAGGCGGTCTGCGACCGGGTCATGTTCATCCCAGAAGTTTATCCAATGTGGAATCGGAGGTAGGGTATCCATATGCTGGCCCCATAGACATTAAGTTAAGAAAGGATGAGTTTAAAAAAGAGGGATGGACACCAAGGGCCTCAATCTGACATCATACAAAAAAACGCTTCTGAAGTCTGAT
>Ga0137366_10002720_pt1 | contig 13559 bp, 10 predicted proteins | sample SagtaG_8_FD_104938 | JGI IMG/M metagenome (GOLD analysis project Ga0137366, IMG submission 104938) | Vadose zone soil microbial communities from Sagehorn Ranch, Mendocino, California, USA - Sage1_L_60_16 metaG | ecosystem: Environmental > Terrestrial > Soil > Vadose zone | place: USA... | reverse complement strand
ATGGGCGGACTGGACGAACGCGGTCCCCTCACCCACGGCAGCGAGGAGGAACTGCGCAACGAGATTCTCTCAGCCGTCACACAGACGAAAGGGCGCAGGCTCATCCTGGCGAATGGCTGCTCTATACCAGATGATACGCCTGAGGAGTGGTTACATACAGCCCGCCGATTGATAGATGATTTGAAATAAAGGATGACATAAAAGGGCGCGATGTACAAAGTGGACTACTCATAACATCGCGTCCTGCTACACCTTCAGAAAATTTGGCAGGTACAACGTAACACAAACAGGTGGTTCGCCCGTACTATAAACAGGGAAGTCTGTTTTATAGCCTGGAAAGGAAGACCGCCTGTATGTCTGACACCAGAGCCCAACCACAATCTAGCTCTCAGCAGACATCTATGCAGAAACGCAGTCCCGAAGCGGAGTGGGAGCAACGTCTCACGGACCAATTGCCTTTTCAAAACAGCATTTTACAAAATGTGCGAGAGTCCATTATAGTTACCGACTTGCAAGGTAACATTTCCTACTGGAACAAGGAAGCCACGCATATATTTGGCTACCAGGCAGAGGAAATGCTTGGGAAAACACCACTTCTCTTATATCCCGATCTGGACCAGCAGCAATTTGCGGCAGATTTGCAAAGTATTCTGGCAGGAAACGACTATATAAACGTCTGGAAGGGGAAAAGAAAAGATGGCAGCACGGTATGGATTGACATAAAAACTACAGTTTTACGCAACGCGCAGGGTGATGTTACTGGTTTCATCGGCTCGTGTATCGACATCACCGAACGCAAAGAGTTTGAAACGCGCAAAGACGCATTTATCGCCCTGGTCAGCCACGAACTGAAGACGCCTATCACCAGTCTTAAAGGCTTCACCCAGGTCTTACAACGCCGTTTCAGACAGCGCGGCGACGAGCAATCCTTACGCTTTCTCGATAAGATGGACCGGCAATTAAGCAAGTTCAGTGTGCTTATCAGCGATCTGACAGAGATCTCAAAATTGCAGACGGGAAGCCTGCCTCTGCACAAGGAAGAATTTGACCTGAACGCCCTTATCCAGGAAGTCGTAGAAAATCTCCAGCCGATAACGCTCACCCACAAATTGCTGATTGAGCGTACGGGTGAGGTACACGCATACGGCGATAGAGACCACATCGAGCAGGTACTCACGAATTTGCTCAACAACGCAATCAAATATTCACCACAGGCAAACAAAGTAGTGATACATGTAACGACTAACCAGGACTATGCCACAATCAGTGTGCAAGATTTTGGCATTGGTATTGCGGAAGCTTACCAGCAGAAAATCTTTGAGCGCTTCTACCATATAGCTGATCCTATGGAGAGTACATTTCCCGGCTTAGGTATCGGCCTCTATATCTCGCGTGAGATTATACAGCGTCATAATGGGAGTATATGGGTTGAGAGCAAAAAGGGTGAAGGTTCGACATTCAACGTTACAATACCACTAAGGGCACAGACAGCAACAAAAAGTGAGTAGGAAGGAAGCGGTACCTATGCCAGATAGCCCCAAAAAAATCATTATTGTTGATGACGACGCTGACATTTTAGAGGCATTGCAAGCTATGCTGGAAGATGAGGGTTATAGTGTTGTGACAACTGATAGAGGCGAAGAGGTTGTAAAACTCTCGCATCTTGAACATCCCGACCTTATTCTACTGGACATGTTACTTTCGGGCAATGACGGACGGAAGATCGTCCGGCAATTGAGGAGCCAGGAGAGCACAAGAAATATTCCTATCCTTATGCTCTCAGCTCATCCAGGTGCTGAAAAAGATGCTCAGGCATCTGAGGTCAACGGCTTTTTGGCCAAACCATTTGAGATGGAAGACTTGCTAGCAAAAGTAGCTCAATATGTTTAAGCATTCCGCCTATGCCGGGTCGCCAAAGATGGTATAGTGCCAGCCCTTACGAGCCTCACCACTCAGTTCAATCATGACATGCTTGACCTGTGTGTATTCTTCGAAAGAATAGAGTGACATATCCTTCCCGATTCCACTTTCTTTATACCCACCATGTGGCATCTCTGAGGTGAGCGGCAGGTGGTCGTTAATCCAGACGGTGCCGAACTGGAGCACTTTGCTGGCACGCATGGCTTTATAGATGTCACGAGTCCAGACGGATGCTGCCAGGCCGTAGACGACATCGTTGGCTTTTGCCAGGGCCTCTTCTTCAGTCTTGAAGCGGCTGACGACGACGACCGGGCCAAACACTTCGGATTGCACGATTTCGGCGTCGTTGCGATCCTCCGCGATGATGGTAGGTTCGAAGAAGAAGCCCTTCTCGCAGCCTGCAATGACGGCACGTTTGCCACCTGTGATAATATTGGCTCCGGCACGCAGTGCACGTTCGACAAATCCTTCAACGTTATCACGCTGGCGGGCGGAGATTAAGGGTCCCATATCGGTGCTTTCGTTGCTAGGATTGCCGACACGGATCTGTTTTACCTTGCTTAGAAATGAGGAGAGGAATTCGTCGTAGACGCTATCCTGGACATAGATGCGCGTGGCGGCGGTACAATCCTGACCGCAGTTGACGTAACCACCGACCACGGCACCATTGGCACTGGCCTCGATATCGGCATCGGCGAAGACGATGAAGGGCGCTTTGCCGCCAAGTTCGAGATGGACATGCTTGATGTTTTCGGCGGCAGCACGCATGACATATTTCCCGCTGCGCGTGCTTCCAGTGATCGAGACCATGTTAACACCTCTATGGCTGACAAGACTGGGAGCGACATCGGGACCATCGGCGATAACGTTGAGCACGCCTGCAGGGATGCCAGCCTCCAGAGCCAGTTCTCCCAGTTTGAGCGCGGTCAATGGTGTTTCAGGCGAAGGCTTGAAGACGACGGTATTGCCAGCAGCCAGCGCAGGACCAAGCTTCCAGGCGGCCATCATAAAGGGATAGTTCCAGGGCGCAACCGAGGCAACCACGCCGACCGGTTCACGACGAATGATGCTGGTATGGCTCCCGCTGTACTCGCTGGCCGCTGTACCGGACAGGTGACGGGCAGCGCCAGCGAAGAAATGCAGGTTATCGGCAGCAAAGGGAATATCACTATCACGCGCCAGTTTGATCGGTTTACCTGTATCCTGCGATTCCAGTGTGGCCAGTTCGCCCGCGTGCTCTTCGACCAGGGAAGCAAGTTTCTCCAGCAGTGCAGCTCGTGCGCCATGTGGTAGATCGGACCAGCGACCATCGTTAAATGCGGCTCGCGCGGCTGCTACTGCGCGGTTCATATCGTCCAGCGTACTTTCGGGCACCTGGGCGACCACCTCGCCAGTCGCCGGGCTGATATCGTCAATGGTCTTGCCCGTACTGCTTCCGACCAGTTCACCATTGATCAACAGTTTGTATTCGGCCATGCAGTTTGCCCCTTTCGGATGAGTAAAATAACATCTATGCGCAATTACGAATATCAGAATTTCAACACACCTCCCCGCCATTTTACCACAGTGACCCGTAGAGGCATGCCTTGCGTGTGCCGTGCCGCTCGGTGGGCATCGACTCCGCATCGGGCCGCACGGACACCCATGGACGCACGGCACACGCAAGGCATGCCTCTACGGGTTATGGAGTTTCGACGTGCATATCGTAGCGTGCTAGCTCACGGAAGAATGGCGCGGTGGGCACGCACATTTCGGGACCGAAGACACCCCGACGCGTGATTTCGCCATTTGCGAGCATCCTCCCGGCTATGGCCAGTGGCGTTCCGGTGTCCAGTGCTCCCGCGCTAATGCCCCAGCGACGATAGGGTAGCACAACGACCTGGTTTGTGATCTCCAACGGTTGATCACCGGAGGTGCCAGTTGCGACTATACGCAATACATCGCAGTCCTGTGGCTCGACCTCTTCGGCAGGAAAGGCTTCGAGTAAGCGGATCAGCACTTCGCGTGGCGAGATGGCGACTCCGTTCACGGTGATTGGCTCAGTGCTACCCAGGCCGAGATCAACCAGGAACTTGAGCTTTGTCATGAAATCTCCTGGGAAGGCGATCTTGAATGAGACATGACGAATACCCTTCTCGCGGAAGGAGACGGGGAAGGTCACACATTCCGAATGCAACGAGTAGACGGCGGAGGCACGTCCAACCGGTTCAGGAAAGATCATTTCCTCCTGACCAGATAGTGGTCGCTGTGGATACCAGGTACCGTCCTGGAAAACCTGCGGCTCTTTGGTGAATTCATCAAGAATGGTGCGTATAGAATAGGGCGCAACCAGGGGAGCAGTTGAGGGCGTAGCATCGCTACAACCAAGCTGCACCTTGATACTCTCCACCCGGTCAAGCTTATCAACGGCAAGACGAGCAAGCAGATTTGTGACACCGGGAGTACCGCCCATGCCCACAATAGCGGTGATACCTGCTGCCTCTGCTTCGGCACGCAGTTCCATCAGCTTGCGCGTCATATGGAAGAGTCCACCCAGATCAGCATAGTGGACACGCTCTTTAATACAGGCTTTGAGCACCGGCAGATTAAAGACATACTCAACTGCATTCAACAGCACATCTGCTCCACGAAGCAGATTGCGCAGGCGTTCTTCATCGGTCACATCGATCTGCCTGACCTGGATCTTGCTGCTGGCGAGCGAGGAGGCAACCTCGTGGGCGCGCTCCTCGCTATAATCCGCAATTGTTACCTGGTCGACATCCTCATTTTCAATCAGCGTGCGAACTGCGATACGCCCCATCGCTCCGGCGCCACCGGTTACAATAATATGCATGTTATGCCACCTCGTTTTTCGGTGTTACCTGGCCCGTTGTCTCGGTAAGAGCGGGCGTTGAGACGGTAGTATGCAGTTCATGCAGGGTGTCTTCCAGGCGATTGAGAATGGTATCGATCTCTTCACGTGTGATGACGAGCGGCGGCTCAACACGAATGACGCGCGAATTGTTCAGTGTACCAGAGATGAGCACACCACGCTTGAAGAGGCCAGAGGCTACCGCGTACCCGATATCGTCATTCACAAAGTGTTGACCGATCAGCAGACCTTTGCCTGTGATATCTGTATAGATATCGCTATGACGCGCAGCAATCTCCTTGAGCTGCTTGATAAAGTACTCGCCCTTCTCAGCAGCTTGCTCCGCGATGCCTTCTTCCAGAGTGACATTGATAGCGGCAATGGCGGCGGCACAGGCCAGAGGATTGCCACCGGTTGTAGAGGTATGAATGAACGGATTGCTATTCATCACACTCCAGATCTTTGGCGTGGACATAAACGCACCGATGGGCATAACACCACCACCCAGCGCTTTGGCGGACGTGATGATATCGGGGGCGACATCCCAATGTTCAACGCCCCAGAGCTTGCCCGTACGTCCCATACCAGTCTGTACCTCATCAGCGATGAGCAGGACCTCGTACTCGTCGCAGATCTGGCGTAAGCGCGGCCAGAAATCGTCAGGGGGGACAATCGCGCCCGCCTCACCTTGAATCGGCTCCATTACAACGGCGGCGATGTCGTTGCCAACTTCGCGTGCAATACGCAACTGCTGCTCAACAGCATCGGCGTCGCCATAGGGCACATGGAAGATGTTATTATGCAAAGGGAGAGCAGGACGACGGAAAACGGCCTTGCCTGTGAGGGATAGGGAACCAGCAGTTTTGCCGTGGAAACCGCGCACCGAAGCAATAAAGCCACTCTTACGTGTATAGAGCTTGGCCAGCTTCATAGCTCCTTCAACCGCCTCGGTACCACTACCCACAAAGAAACTATATTGAATATCACCGGGAGTAATCTCTGCCAGCAGGTGAGCCAGCATGCCGCGCAGCGGATCAAGCAGTTCCTGCGTCGGCAAAGGACTTTTCTCTAACTGTGCCTCTACGGCCCCAACGACCTTTGGATGCGCCCACCCCAGATTGAACAATCCAAAGCCCCCAAGGCAGTCAATGTATTCGCGACCCAGTACATCCTTAAAGGTTGCACCACGGCCTGTCCATTCGACTGCCGCAAAGTCGCCAGCTTCGGCGACCGATTTGCGATACTCGATAAAACCGCTGTTATAATACTTTGCAAAATTGTTGACGGTCGTCTCAATCAACCACTCAGCCTCGCTTTTGCCTAATTGTGGTTTATGTACAATATCGAGATAGCGCTGGGAGTCGTTAAGGGCCTTTAGTAATCCATCGGCACTCATAAAAAACCTTTCTGCTACTGCGGAAAAAACCGAACCATCCCACCCCGGTCCGCACACCAGTTAAGCACTTCAAGATCGAGCAATTTGCTATTTACATATGCAGACCTGCACAACCATGCCTGTGGAAATGGTGAAACCTATCTCAATGGATAGGCATATATAAAAACTAAGGGCGCTTGCTACAGGGAACAATACGCACGGGAGGTGCAACGCACCAGAAACAACGGAGAGTACAAACTTAAAGCTACGGCGTAGAAGTCACCAACCTGACAGCTACGAGCGAGGGCAACAAGAAAAAAGGCAGGAGGAGAACTCAGGGATAGCAAGTGGACAGGTGGAAGCCCCGAAACACATAGAATTTCGGTATGTAACGACCTCTTCGTTTGCCAGGAATTTCTGTTTCCTTCATAAGGCACCAAATTTCGTTAAGAACGTATGAAACGCGTGGGATTTCTTCTCTAGACACAGTATAGCCTATAAAGCGAGTTGAGCGCAAGTCTTACCAAAGACAAGACGATAAAGCAGTCACATTGAAAAACACCTGGTTACACCCTATGGTATACAGGGTGTATTTTGGGCAACCAGCAAGGAGGTCGCGCTCTTCTGCCCGTTCTGCGTCAGCAGATAAAAACCATTGCCTTTCGGGTCTGCCACCATGCTTTTCACATCCAGCAGCGAATGGTCAGGAGCATACTGCTGCGCTAAATCCATGTACAGAGACGTATCCTGGGCTGCAACCCCACCACCTACCACCTCTGGCGTTGAGGAGGCAGGAGCCGGTGTAGAATTGGCTGGTCCCTGGGCCAGCTTCAGATCCAGGAGACGGGCTCCAATGCCATTGACGGCAGCAGCGACCACATAGAGATGGCTCCCATCATTGCTCCCCGCCAGCAGAGTCGCCCCAGGAACCGACAACGAAGGACCAGTCTTCTGAGGAAAAGGCGTGGGCACAGGGGTCTGCTGACTCAACGCAAAGTTCGTGGCACTTACTGATAATGGGGCTGGTATTGACGAGTTCGTGAGTACATTGACCGGACTTGGGCTGACACTCTTGCCATTGGCAAGTTGCAGACTCTGGATACTGCCATCACTCAACAGGAAAATCAGCGCGCTCTTCTGCCCGGCGTTCAACAGCGCAAGACTCACGATACTTTTCGAGATCGAAATGGTCGTGTTCGTCGGTGGGGTGTTGAAATGTTGCCCCTTCCCTGTCCCTGCAAGGGTATAGCTGACAATCTGCGGAGAGGTGGAAGCGGCCTGGGGCAGCAACACAAGAGAGACATTGCTCTTCCAGGCGGTCAGAAATTTCGGCAGATAGCCAGCAGGCATCCCAAGAGGAAGAGTGTTGGCTACTTGCAAACTGCCATCGGGCTGAGGGAGCAACAGAGCCAATTTATAGGTGAGCGTGCTTGCCTGACCGGGAAAGGAGACGAGCGCCAGGACACGTGAACCAGCACTGGCAACCGCCTCTACGTGAGCGGTATCCGCATCCCCGAGCGAAACTTTCTTTCCCAGTGTATGCTCTGCCGTCAATTGATACAGATTTTTATCATCGCCCAGCACATAGAAGAGGGAATTTTTTCCCGCAGTATCCTGAATGGTTGTCAGAGCTTTTGCCTGCACAGGCATGCTTCCACTAGTGATCGCAGTACTGGTCGTACTTGCACAGGGTAAGGTGACAATTTTCGCATGCTGATTATACGCAGTAATAGCACGTTGCACCGTCGAGGTAAAGGACCCCTGGAGCGTCTCAAACTGCGCATGTTGTGTCTCACTCAGTGAAGTATTTTGTACCGCAAGCAAATTGGTGCGTGCACTGGCCAACCTACTCAGGGCGGTAGCTGGGTCTTGAGCGACCGCCGCCCTGGCTTGATCAATCAAGCCACTGGCCGTACGCAAGGAGGTATCCACATTCACGGCATCATTGTGTGAACGTATGGAAAAATATGATCCTCCGCCAACCAGAGCAACAATGAGGAGAACAAAGAGAATCCGTGTAGGATAAAATAGACGACTACGACGAAGCTTTACATTATTTCCCAGAGCAGATCTTGCGGGTTCATTAGTAGTTGTTACTGGTAAAGGTGGAGGACCAGGAATAGCAGGAGTTACAGATTGAGGTGATACTGAAGGAACTGGTATATATATCGAGGGAGACACAGAATTAGCTTGCGTTATAGGAGGAAGCGGAGAAGGCTTCGATGCGATAATGGGAGACTCAGAAGCTGGGAGACTTTTCTTCAGTACAGGTGAAGGCAAAGGTTTCTCCACAGAAAGTGGAAGAGGGGATACCACAGGAACAATTGGACGAGCTTGTTGTTGCTGCCGCTGGATTTGTTCCTTATAGGCTTGCTCCAGAGCTGTGGCAAAGGCTTGAATATGGGTAAAGCGATCTTTAGGATCTTTTGCGAGTGCAGTAAGTATGACCTGTTCGACTTCGGATGCAAGGCCGGGTACTTTATCACGCAATAAAGGAGCAGGCGCGAGCACGTGCTGAGTAGCGATCTCCATAGGAGCGCCAGTAAATGGTCGCTCTCCACTGAGCCACTCAAAGATGATTACAGCCAGTGCATACTGGTCGCTGGCAAAACGCGGCTTGCCTCGTATCTGCTCCGGAGCCATATAGGAAACGGTTCCGGCCATCTCTAACACACTCTGAGAACGTGAAGTGGGAGCGATCATTGCAATACCGAAGTCGCTGACCAGAACTTCATTAGCTGGCCCTAGCAGTAAGTTCTCAGGCTTCACATCGCGGTGAATCATGCGTTCATCATGAGCATACTGCAATGCGCTGGCGACCTGGTTAACGTAGGGAACAATAGTGGAGAGTGGGATACGCGTGCCTCTGGGATGTCGGTGCCGCAAAGTACCGTTGGGAGCATAGTCCATTACAATAAAAGGCACATGATTGTCTACACCAAAATCTCGCACCTGCACAATATGAGGGTGCTGGAGACGAATAGTACGTGCTTCGTTGAGAAAACCTACCATATCACTATCAGTCAGTTGCGGCAATACTTTGATAGCCACGCGGCTCTTACGATGCATATCGTCAGCAAGATATACTTCACCAAAGCTTCCTGTACCTAATAGCCGTATCAGGTGATAGTGATCTATGCGTTGTCCCGAGTGATCAGCCATTCCCCCTCCCTCAGCAGGAAATACCCATCAATGTAATTCGATTGTATATGCATACACAGTGTGTGTCAAGTAGATCAGTCACTATTACAAAGTGGGGTGAGGAACTTCACTCATTCTTTACAGTTAATAAGCTACTGCCATACGCCCCTCAAGATAGCGTGCAAGCAATGCTAATGGGTAACAAATGCACAGAAAGATGAGCGCACCAAAGACGTAGATGAACATTTGCTTGTTCGGGTCCCCTGTTAAAGGGCTGGCGAGCGAGGTGGTCACCTGCTGTATTTCGATGACGCCGCCCAGGGTCGAGAGCAGGGCTGTGTCCTGCACCAGAGTAATAAAATAGTTGGTAAATGGTGGGATAGTGATGCGTATGGCCTGGGGCAAGATAATGTGACGCATCGTTTGACGCGAGTTCAAACCAAGGCTCAACGCAGCTTCGGTCTGGCCCCTATCGATGGATTCGATGCCGGTGCGAAAGACCTCGGTGAGATAGGCACCGTAGTTAAAACTGAGACCGATAATTCCGTAAAAGACGGCATCAAAAATGACAGGGGAGGGCAGAAGGCTATTATTTTGCAGGGTTGTCATCACTTGAAAAGCAACGTTATAAGGATCAATGCCGATATTTGCCAGGGCGCTATTTACGCCAAAGCCCCACAAGAGCAACTGAACGAGAATAGGAGTGCCACGTATCAATTCGACGTAGGCAAAAGCCAGCCAGCTTAGTACACGAAAACGAGAAAGGCGACAGAGGGCACCGATAAAACCAAAAATAGTTGCCAGGATGATACTAGACACAGCCAGAAAGATGGTTAAAGCGGCACCTTGCAACAACACGGGGAGATCGAGGATAATGGTATCATGGTATGTATATAGGTAGTAAACAAAGCCTCCTACAGCAGCCACGAGTACCACATAGAAGGCTTTATCAAGGATAGTTAGCCACAGGCGAGGTTTTTGCTCGCTCTTCGTCATAGCCGATTGCATCTTTTCTCTTCCTCCCAATTATTGGACTGACCGCAAGCGGCGCTCATAGGTACGTGCAAAATATGAGGTCGGTAGACTGAGTATTAAATAGAGCACAATCGCAATAGCAAAATAGGGGAGAGGATTACTGCTGTAGCGCACACGCCATACATCAAGTTTGGTCGTGATCTCTGCTCCGCCAATCACGCTGATAATCGCCGAGTCTTTGAGCATATAGATCAGATCGTTGACAAAAGGTGGAATCATTAAAGGAATAGCCTGTGGCAGTACGATATGAAAGAAGTTCTGGCCTGATGTCAGGCCAAGTGAGAGCGCTGCCTCCGTCTGACCGCGCTCCACCGAAAGTAAACCCGCGCGAAAGACCTCTGCCTCATATGCCGCGTAGTTGATGGCCAGCGTACCGACACCAGCCGTCCAGGTGTTCACATATACAGCCAGGCCAGAAGCAGCCAATAGACCGCTTATACCAAAATAAATAATAAATATCTGCGCGATCATGGGAGTGCTACGTATCACTTCGATATAAATACGGGCCGGAACCTTCAGCCATGTGATGCGAGAATTACTCATCAAAGCAAGCAATAAGCCAAGCAAGAGAGCGAGTGGGAAAGAGGCAACACAGAAGATAATGGTATTCCTGGCTCCATCCAGGAAATCAAGCAGTACCATCGAAAACTGATTCATGCATATGTCCTTTCTCGTCAGAAAGAGTTGCACGTACCTTTAACAACTAAAAACGGGAACAGGATTGTCCCATTCACCGTTTTCGTTATTAAATGGTACCAGGATCAAAATGCTACAAAATACCTATCTGGGCCTGGAGATCGTTCCACATCTGCCACTTCTGATAGATCCTCTTGAGCGTGCCATCTTTCTTCAGGGCAGCAAAAGCTTCATTGATCTTGGGGAGAAGTTTAGCCGCGTTGGGATTGCTCTTATTAAAACCAACGTAGTAGTTGTCGGTATAAATTGGCTTCCCAAGCAACTTCAACTGTGGAATAGGTGTAGCACCAGGTCCTGAACCAAGAATGTAGTAAGCGGCAATAGGGGAGTCCAGGAAAAATGCGTCAACCTTTTTCTGTACGAGATCGCTAAAGGCAAGCGTCCCGTTGTATGCCTTAATATGGATCTTGGGATCGCCCTGCATGATTGTCTCAGCCAGATAGCCACCGCCAGTTCCGACAGTCATACCTTCAAAAATCTTTATGTCGGTCGGGTTCACATTCTGAAAACGTGTATCATCTTTACGGACGATAATCTGCTGGCCGTAACGATAATAAGGATCAGAGAACAGCTCTGTTTTTTCCCGGTCGGCATTCTTCTCCCAACCGTTCATCACCATGTCAAACTGATTGGCCGCCAGGGCTTGAGCCAGGTTATCGTACTCAATCTCGACTTGCGATTGCAAAATACCCATCAAGCCAGCAATCGCCTGCGCAATTTCAACTTCGAAGCCGATCAATTTACTGGGATTTTGCGGATCCTGAAAGACATAGGGCGCACCACTGACATAGTCTGCCCCCCATTGCAACAGATTAGGATTTTTTAGACCCGCGGGAACTATTTTTGTGGCGCCAGGAGTCGCACTACTGCCGCCTCCAGTAGTGGAAACGTTGCCACCACAAGCCGCCAGCAAAGCTTCTAGAGTTCCACCTGCAACAACAAGACCTCCTGCCTGTCCGGCACGCTTCAAGAACGTTCGTCTGTTCAGTCCATCATTCATCATAAATGCGCCTTTCTGCTGATCTTCCTGGCCCTTGAAGCGGGTGGGGGGCAAGCCCCACCCCTACGAAATTTAGGGTAAGACAGACAGCACACGCTCCAGGAATAGCTGTGTGCGCTTCTCTTTGGGTTTTCTAAACAGCGCCTCGGGATCGCCCTGTTCCACGATTACGCCGTCGGACATGAATACCACACGATCCGATACATCGCGGGCAAACTGCATTTCATGGGTTACGACCACCATAGTACTGCCTTCATAAGCCAGATCCTTCATCACCCTGAGCACTTCACCCACCAGTTCTGGATCGAGTGCCGAGGTTGGTTCATCAAAGAGCAAGGCACGTGGCTGCATCGCCAGAGCGCGAGCAATAGCCACGCGCTGCTTTTGCCCACCAGAGAGACGACTGGGATACACATCACGTTTCTCGGCAAGGCCCACCTTTGCCAGCAATCTCTCACCAAGTGCCACTGCCTGATCCCTGGACATTTTACGTACCAGTAAGGGAGCCTCTATGACATTCTGGAGCACGGTCATATGGGGAAAGAGGTTAAAGTTCTGGAACACCATCCCCAGTTCGCGCCGCATAGGACTGAGTTGCTTCACTGACAGGTTGGGGTTGAGCCTCTCACCGTGAATATAAATTTCACCGCTTGTGGCTTTCTCCAGGGCATTGAGACAGCGAATAAGTGTGCTCTTCCCTGAGCCACTGGGACCAATTAAAGCGACGACCTCCCTTTTGTGCACCTCAAAATCGATATCAATGAGGACATGTTTGTCGCCAAAATACTTGTTGAGCTTGATAGTCTGGAGAACAAGCTCGTCCTGAATCGGACTGATTGATTGGGATGGCACAGTCTCAGTAGTGGGGCTCACAAAAGCGCCGTTTGTAATGCTCTGATCGGAGTTCATTAAGGCTCCTTCTCGCTGCGTAGCGAAATTAAACGCGCAATATTTATGAAACATCAGAACAATTTGAACGTACTGGCAGAAGTACGTCAAAGCGTAAACGCAGCAGTGAATATGGAACTAAGTATATGCATCCTCAACAGGTGTGTCAAGTTTACACTCATCTCCGGGTGCGGTTCATTTGTTTGCATGGAGCAAGCGCCGACGACCACCATGATCAGGTCAATTGTCCCTGTAGGGGCGCGATTTATAAGCCCGTGCACCGGCCAGGGGAGAGCCACGGGCTTATAAATCGCGCCCCTACAGGGACAGATTCCAATGATGCAAATTTATGAAACGCACCCCTCATCTCCTTTCTGAGTATAGTATACTTGCACCGCATCTGCATGGAAATGGCCGTTCTTCCCACCGCCACAGCTATACGACCTCATATTACCGGGAAGATGTCGCAGATATAGTAGCGCGGCAGCATCATCTCCCTGAAGCAAATTCCTGTAAATAAACCAATCCTTAAACGTGGCAAGCTATAGGCCGACAATGTCGGTCATTTTATGTACCGGAGGAGCTTTTATGACTGCCGAGAAGGTCGCTATTGTTATACCCGCGTTGAATGAGGAAGCTGCAATCCAGCACTT
>Ga0137366_10002717_pt1 | contig 13566 bp, 18 predicted proteins | sample SagtaG_8_FD_104938 | JGI IMG/M metagenome (GOLD analysis project Ga0137366, IMG submission 104938) | Vadose zone soil microbial communities from Sagehorn Ranch, Mendocino, California, USA - Sage1_L_60_16 metaG | ecosystem: Environmental > Terrestrial > Soil > Vadose zone | place: USA... | reverse complement strand
TCTCGGTCCTGGTGGACGTTGCCAAGAACGGTGTCCGCCACCGAATCCTCTTCGACGCCGGCACCACCCCCGATGGGGTAGTTGAGAACATGCGCCGCCTCGAGGTCGACCCGTCAGGCATCGAGACGATCATCTGCAGCCATGGCCACTTCGACCACACTGCCGGACTCGACGGCCTGATCAGGCGACTCGGGAGAGTCAACCTCCCGGTGCTCATCCACCCCCACTTCTGGCGGCAGCGGCGGTTGTCCATCCCAGGGCGCGGCCCGCAAGAGATCCCCACCACGAGCCGCCGAGCGCTCGTCGATGCTGGCTTCGAAGTCATCGAAGAGCAGCAGCCCAGCTTCCTATTCAACCGATCCGTCCTGGTCACCGGCGAAGTACCCCGCACCACCGGCTACGAGGCCGGGTTCCCGCTGCAGGAGGCCCGGCTTGACGGCCGCTGGCAGCCCGACGCCCTCGTCCTAGACGACCAGGCGCTCATCGTCGACATCAAGGACAAGGGCCTCCTCGTGATTACCGGCTGCGGCCACGCTGGGATCGTCAACATCTGCCGGTACGCCCGCCGCCTGACCAAAGAGCGCGCCCTCTACGCGATCATAGGCGGATTCCATCTCAACGGACCGATTTTCGAGCCCCTCATCCCGCGGGTCCTCGACGACCTTGGCGCCCTTGCCCCCAGTGTCGTGGTCCCGGCCCACTGCACCGGATGGCGGGCCCAGCACGCTATGGGTGCTCGCTTTGGCGAGGCGTTCATCCCGAACACCGTCGGTACGCGCTTCGAACTCTGATCGAGCGCCACCGGGCAAGCCGCGTGTCAGCGCGTTCTACGGGTCGTGATCTACATGTACTGGAACGAGCGCGATCACCCGGTAGCTCACTTCCACGCCTACCATGCTGGACGGCGTGCCTCGGTTTCGGCGAACGGAGAGGTGCTCTCCGGCGGCCTCGATCCCCGCGCCCTGCAGTTCGTCCGGGAATGGGCACGCCTCCGGCGGGACGAGATCATGGCTAACTGGGAACGGGCCCGGCGGAATGAGCAACTGCTCGCGATCGAGCCGCTGGCGTAGCATTGAGGGTGTGAGCGAGAACTACCTGCCAGTCGTCGCGGGCGTGGCCGTGGTCGGTGACCACTTGCTCCGCTTGCTGTTCAGCGACGGCACGGCCGGAGATGTCGACTTCTCGGCCGAACAGTGGACGGGTGTCCTCGCGCCGCTGAATGACCCCGGCTACTTCGCCGAGGTTACGGTGGATTGGGAAGCAGGAACCATCGTGTGGCCTGACGGGATCGACCTAGCGCCCGAGCCGCTCTATGAGCAGGCGAAGGCTCACCCGCTCATTGCCGCTTGACGCGCCTTTGTAACTTGCTTAGTCCCTGGTCTTACTGTAATTGCCGCCCCTGGAGCGTGGTCAGTCCACGTGCACGTGGTCGTGCGGTCAGGCTCCGGCCTCAGGTTCAACATCGTGTTCGGCGGCGTGCTGGAGGATCCTTGTCGAAGGCACGATGGACAGTTTGGGCGGCTGGAGGATGGCGGCTTGTCTGGGCGTTCTCCGGGCGAAGAAGAGGGTATCGAGGGCGCCGGGATCTGCTTCCCGGGGGCTGGCGTGAACTCGACGAGTGCGACGCAGCGGACCTGGCCGCCCGGCTGCTCGGCCACGCCATCTACGCGCCCGCGGCGTGCACCGGCTGGATGCACGCCGATCTGCACTCCGGCAATTTCCTGCTGCTCCCAGGCGGCCGCCTCGGCATGTTGGACTTCGGCGCGGTCGCCGCGACGCCCGGCGGCATTCCCGCGCCGTTCGGGCAGCTCGCCGCCCCGGGTGCTCGCCGGGGACGGCCCGGCGGCGATACGGCTGGCCCGGCAGGTCGGGGCCCTCGCCCCGGACGTCGAGGTCGATCCGCGGTTGATCATCGAGCTGCTTCACCCGCTCGCGGCTACCGGCGCCGACACCAGCTTCACGTACTCTCGCGCGTGGCTGCGCGGGCTCATGGCCCACCTCACCGAGCCACGCTTCGCACCAGCGTTGCGTAACTTGACCCCGCCGCCGCAGTACGCCCTGCTCTCGCGGGCGACGCTCTCGGCCGCGGGGCTCTTCGCGCAGCTGGGCGCGACCGTGCCTACCCGCGGGTTCCACCTGGCCTACTCGCCAGGGTTCCGCGACAGCATTTCCCCGGCGCAGCAAACGGGCGGGGCGCTCCGCCAGGCCAGCTGATAACACGAGTTTCCACGAAATGACGTGATCGCTGTCAGATTCCCGGCACCCTGGTCCTGGCGGCTTTGCCCGCGACCGGGTGCTCAGATCGAGCTGTTGGCACCCCGTCCACCGGTATCATCGCGCATCGCGCCGGTGATGCGGGACGCGGCGGGGGAGAGCACGAACGCGGCCGCCCAGCCGAACTCCTCGGGCTCGCCGTACCCGCGCAACGGGATGTGCTCAGACAGGCGGGCACGTACCTCAGCGGGATCGCCACGGAGGGCATCAAGTTCACGGACCCTACCGGCGGATCCTGACGGGCAGCAGCCCGTTGACCGGGGCCTGGCCGGGCCGAGTTCGCTGGCGAGTGTCTTCACCACCTGGGCCGGACCCGGGAACAGCCTATTGGAAATGGCCAGCTCCGTGAGCGGCCCGTGCACCGAGGGGCCAGCATGAAGACGGTCGAGGCGACCGCCCCGGCGAGGGAGCCGGGCACCTGCCGGGGTGGCAGCGGGTGCGCATCCGAGCGTCCGCCGCTGTGGGTCCTGTTGCCGATCGTTGCGGTGACCGGCCGCGCACCATGACGGGGGGAGCCATGTCGAGCCGTCGGGTGGGACCCAAGGCCTGAGTGGCCGCCGTCCTCGCCGCCGTGCCTGGGAACGGCGGATTGGGAGCGGCGGATGAGGGGAGGCATCCGCCGCTCCCGCGGGCGTGCGCCGACCTCAGCGCGCGTCGGCTGGCGCCGACCCGAGGTGGTGGAGCACGAAGCCGGCCACGTGGCGGCCGAGCTGCTGGCCGGCCACGAGGTCGATCATGGTGTGCTGACCGGCGAAGATCCGGCTGAGGGTGGCTTCGTTGGCGGCGGCCTGGAAGCTGCCGAAGGTCCGGGTTACGCCGGGATCTGAGTCCGAGCTCACAGTCAGCCGCTGGTGGTCACCATAGAAGGCGCTGAGTACGGTGGCCGCTGCCTGGCTGATCGTGGCGTGAGCGCCGGGGTAGGAGGGGTCGGGCGCGGTAACCGCGAGCGGGTTCCAGCCGGGGTCGCCGATGATGTGCGGGTTGCCCGCGGTGCTGCCCTCCCGGATCGCGGTGATCGGGCGCCACACCAGGTAGTGATACTTCGCGTCGTACAAGCCGATGGTGGCGTCGGCGAGGGTGAGATCAAGGTTCGCGAACACGGTGACCGCCTGCTCCAGGGTGGCATGCCGGGTCACGGCGAGCTTCTGGGCGATCTGGTTCCATACGTTCCAGATGGGTGCTGCGCCCCAGAACTTCGCCAGCGTTGTTTCGTCGGCAGTGCGGGTGGTGCTGGAGTCCTGGCCCAGGCTCTTGACCTGGTTGAGCGCTCGGGCGTAGGCGCCGCTGGTGATCGGCGGTGGCGCGGCGGAACGGAACTGCCGCCCGCTGCCGAGCACGAACGGCGTGACCGAGCCCCAGTTGGTGAACACCGGTGCCGGGAACTCCGGCGGAGTCGGCCGGTAGTCGCCCGGCTGGGTTCCGGCGACGAACGGCGGCGGGGTGGCCGCTGATCCGTCGGATGACCGGAGGCTTATGAGCCGTTTGGCGACAATCTCTCCGACTCGGATGCCCTGCTGCTTGCCTCGGCTACCGGAAATGGCCGCTAGCTCACCGGCGAGCAGTCGGTCCGGCCCGGCCTTCAGCGCCGGGTACAGGGCGGTCAGCACGTCGTGCGCGGCCTTGTCGGCAGCGGCGTCCGGCCGGGCACCGCGCGGTGCCGGCACCGTGAAACGGTACGAAGGAGCCGTGCGCGTGATCGAGGTCACCGCGTCGTACTCGGCCGCCTGCAGGAGCGCGAAGCTGCGGGTCGGATGGACGGCCGCGGGTTGAGCCCCCGGAGTGCCGAGGATGGTGATCAGTTCGCGGTTCCAGTCGACAACCGACCGTCCCGACCCGGGCGTGAAGGCGACCGCTGACCTCGGAACGGGCTCGTGCCGGGCCGTGGCAGCCAGCGCCGGGGAAGTCATTCCGGCGGCAACGGCAGCCATGGCCGCTAGGACAAGGGTCTTTCCCGTCTTGCGCATGCTTTACGGTTCCTCTCGCTTGGGTTGGGCCGGCCGCGCCGGCTCAGGCCACCTACTATCACGTTTAGTACCTGGCGAATGTTCAATGAGCGGACGAGCCGATAGCCGCCGAACGGCCTTCGTTGCTGGTCGCTTCTTTGCCAGGAGGATTTTCCGGTGTCGTGTCCCGGCGGTCCGTCCTTCCCGCGCTCGCCAGGATGGTGACGGCCAGCAGTATTCCCAGGGCAGCGGTAGCTGTGTCGGGGATGAGGTAAGGGCTGCGGAAGCCGGACGCGGCCGCTTGCGGGGCCGATGCGAGGCCGATGAGCACTGCTGCCCAGCCTGCCCAGCGCCGGCCGGCCCGGCATCCGCGCGCGGTCCGAGCGGTCAGTGCGGCTGCGGCCAGCCCGGCGGCGACCAACCCGGCGGTCGGGCCCGGATGCCGGGCCGCCGCCATGACCAGGCCGCACCGGGTCAGGTCCAGGGCGGTCGAGGTGAACAGCATCAACACGATCAGGCGCCGAACGGCCTGGGTCCCTGTGGCAGGCTCGGTCTTCCCGCCCTCGGCATCGGTGGTGCTATCCCGGGGCAGGCAGTTATTCATTCAAGACGCCGCGATCGCGTCGTGCTTTTCGAGTTGCTTGCGCATGGCATCCAGCGCGTAGTGCAGCCGTGATCTGGCCGTGCCGTGCGGTATGCCGAGCTCGCGGGCGACCGTAGCCAGTGTCCCGCCCCGGTAGAAGGTCTCCACGAGTACGGTCTGGTGCGCGGGCGACAGGTGCCGGATCGCGGCGGAAACGAGCTCCCGGTCCAGGATCTCCTCCACCCCGGAATCGGTCCCGACCTCCGCGGCCGCTTCCCCCGGTACCGTCATCGGCCGGGCTTGCGCGGCGCGGTTCGCGTCGATCAGCAAGTTACGCGCGACCCGGAACAGCCAGGGCCGGACGGGCCGGTCATCGGCACTCAGCTGGGGCAGGTGATGCCATGCCCGGATGAAGGTTTCCTGCACGATGTCATCCGCGCTCGCCCGGTCCGGGCAGAACTGATCGATGTAGCCGTGCAGGGCCTTGGCGTAGTGCGAGTACAGCTGGCGGATCGCGGCATCGGGGTCGCCGCCCAGCCCGTCAGGGACAACATCTGTGATAGCAGCCATAACTACTAACACGGATAGTAAGTTGACTATGTTCACTGCAGCCTGAACCGTAGGGCTGTTCTATGCGTGATAGTAGATAGCGGCGGACGCGCCGTTAGCATGCCAGGTTCGGGAGTGAGGATGAGACGTTTCGGTGAGCTGGAAGCCGTGATCATGGACCGTTTGTGGGAGTGGGAGCGGCCGGTGCTGGTGCGCGAGATGGTCGACGCTCTGCATGACGACCGGGCGCTGGCCTACACCACCGTGATGACGGTGATGGAGAACCTGTACCGCAAGGGGTGGCTGCGGCGGGAGCGGGACGGCCGGGCCTGGCGCTACGAGCCCACCAGGTCCCGGTCCAGCTACACCGCGGCGCTGATGAGCGACGCGCTGGCTACCAGCCAGGACCGGCGCACGGCGCTGAAGCATTTCGCTCTCCAGATGAGCCCGCACGACGCGGCGCTGCTGCGCGAGGCCCTCGACCAGGCGCTCGGCGAGCCCAAGGCCGGCCAGTCAAAGGCTGGCGAGTCCCGGTGACCGTCGCCGCGGTGCTGGTGGCGTATGCGGCCTGTGCCGGCACCCTGGGATCCAGGATGCTCGGCCGCGCTAAGTGGACGGCCCGGGCGCCGCTGCTGGCCATTGTCACCTACCTGGCCGCTGGCTGGTCGGTCATCGCCGCGGTCGGGCTGGCCGGCCTGACGCTGGCCGTTCACGCGACCGCTCTCGGCGGAGGGCTGAGCAACCTGATCGGAGCCTGCGTGCACCGGCTCCAGGCCACCTACGGCACCCCGGGCGGCGCCACCGTCGCCGGGCTCGGCCTGACCCTGGCGGGCGCTGTCGCCGTCCGGACCGCGCTCACCGCGACGGCCCACTTCCGGGCCGCCGGACGGCAGGCGCTGCGGCACGCGCAGACCGCGCGGCTGGTCGGGCATCCCGAGCCCGCGCTAGGGGCCGTACTCGTGGAGCATTCCCAGCCCGCTGCCTACTGTGTCGCCGGCCGGCAGCCCACGGTGATCCTGACCACCGGCGCCGTGCAGGCACTCGATCCCGGCCAGCTGGATGCGGTCCTGGCGCACGAGCGAGCCCACCTGGCCGGCCGTCATCACTGGCTGGTAGCCATGGCGAGGATCGGCCATGAGGTGCTGCCGTTCTTGCCGCTGATGCAGGACGCCGAAGAGCAGGTAGCACGGATGGTAGAACTGCACGCCGATGATGCGGCCACCCGGGCCCGCGATCCTCGGCTGCTCGCCACCGCCCTGGTCGTTCTGGCCACACCCGGCAGTCCCGCCCCGGCCCTTGCCGCAGGTGCCACCGACTCGGTCCAGCGGATTCACCGGCTCCTGGGACCCAGCGAGCCACTGGGGCGGGTACGGCGGCAACTGCTCCGCGCCACCGCCGCGGCGCTTGCCCTGACCCCCGTGCTGCTGGCCTTGACCCCCGCCATGGTCGCGCTCGCCCTGGGAAAGCTTCCGGGTGCCTAGCGTTCACCGTCCGCTGGTGTGAACAATCTCGCAGCTGGCCCCGTGTTGCCAGTCATGAGGATCCAACGCCGGAATAGCCTGCCCGAGCCGTCCGCCGGGCGCGCGGGCCACACGACGGACGCCCCGGCCCGACGCCTCCGCTGGCGGGCCCGCCACCGCCGGGACCGCGAGAACGTCTGGCAGGTGCCGGAATCAGCCGCCGGTGGTAACCGGACTGCGCGGGTGCAGGCCACACCCGGCGAGACAGTGGCCGCTGCCATGCAGCTGGCCATCGCGCTGCTCACTGCGGGCCTGGACTCACCCGAGCTGGAAGCGTGGGCGGCCGACGCGCTCACTCCGGTCGACGCGGACGGTCTGGGAGACTTCATGGCAGGCCTGCACGTGATCTCCGTACTGCTGCTGAACGAGCTGCATGAGGTGACGGGAGAGCCGTCGGCCGCGATCTTGCAAAGGCTGGCGATCCTGGCGGAGCGCCGGCGGGGGACACCCTTCGCCGACTAAGGCCGGCCGCCTGGCTGGCCTGGTCAACGCGGGCGACCGCCGCGGACATCTGGTCGTCAGCCCCACCGTGAACAGTCACTATCTCCTATTCGTGTTAGTAGATGAGCCGGCTTGACCGGACCGTTGCGACGATGACCGGGGCGGGCGCTGCGACGCCTGCGAAGGAGCTGGTTAGCTTGGCTGACACCACGATCAGCACTGGCCTTATCGAGCGCTCGGCGGCTGCGTTTGCGCCAGGCATGCAAGAAGGCGCCGGGGACGACGGCTTTTTCGGGCCCGCCAGCGTCACCTGGCGGATGAGCGCCGACCTGGCCTCGCCGGTGGCGGGCCTGCGGTCCTTGCTGATGCAGGCGCTGCATCCGCTCGCGATGGCCGGCGTCGACCAGCACAGCGGCTGGCGCCGCGATCCCGTCGGCAGGCTCGCCGCCACCACGGCGTACCTCACCACGGTCACCTTCGGCGACCGGGCTGGGTCCCGGCCGGATGGCGGGCCGTCGGCCGCCTGCAGGTCAAGGGGGCTGAACATGAGCTGGCCTGCCGGTTCGATCTGCGCCTCGATGACTCGCAGCCATGCGGCCCGCCGCGTCTGAAGGTCGCCGGCAGCTTGGTCATCGACTCGCAGTGGGTAACCCGCCAGCGGATCCCCGCACTCGGCCGCCGCATCGTGATGACGTGCTCATTGTCTCTCGAACCGGACATGTGAAGTGTGATGCACGTCGCACCCCTCCCGTGCTGTCCTGCTGAACCGGCCACATCTCCTATGCGTGTTAGTAGTTGAAAGCGGAACTACCGCGCCCGTGCGGGCACCGGGCCCGGGGGGACGGCCGCGACTACAGGAGGACATCCATGCTTGCTCGTATCGCCCAATGGCAGCCCGACCAGGGCGCGGCGGCGACCGCGCGCGCGGTAGGCGCGCTGGCACTGGCCGCGCTGGCCGTCATCCACGTCGTCGACTTGCCGGGCACGCTGGGCCCGGACCGGCTGGTCGGCATCGGCTATCTCGGGATCATCGCCGCGGCGATCTTGATCGGCGGGGTGCTGGTCGCCCGGCCGCACTGGCTGGCCTGGGCCACCGCCGCGGGTGTGGCCGCCTCGGCGATGACCGGGTACGTGCTGACCCGTGCGCTGCCGGGAGGCTTCCTAGGCGATCACGGCGATGTCGGTAACTGGCACTGCCCGCTCGGCATTGCCGCGCTCAGCGTGGAGTCGGTGATCATCCTGCTCGTCCTGCTGGTCGTGCTCGGCGCGTGGCAGGCGCGGATCCACGCCACGAGCGTGGCCGGACAGAACCGGCCTGCCGCCCGGCGCGCGCCCGAATACAGCCGACCCGGATGATCACTCCCCGGCCGGTCCGCCTCTGGTCGCGCCAGGCCTGCCATTAGATCCGCTAGATCCTGCCCGGCATGCCGCCGGGCCCGCAGAAGGAGTACCACAATGCGCACGTCCTCACCTGGCCCGCCCGGCCGCGCAGACGCGGCCCAGTGGCGGCGGTGGGTGTTCCCAGCGGCTATCGCGGCCGGCTTCGTGACCCTGCTGGTCCTGCCGCGGGGCGCAGCCCCGAGCATGGCGCTGAGCTATACCAGGTTCCTGGCCGATGTCAGTGCCGGGATGGTCCGCGCGGTGACCATCAGCCCGGCGGGCCAGGTCACCGGCAGCCTGGCCGGCGGGCACTCGTTCACCACCACCATCCCGGTCGCGCTCGGCGGCAATGGCCTCGCCGGCGATCTGGCGGCCCACCACGTCCAGGTCACCGCCACCACCGCTACGTCCTCGTCGCTGCTGTCGGTGCTGATCGGGCTGCTGCCGCTGCTGTTGTTCGGCGGTCTGCTCTATCTCGGCATCCGCAAGGTCCCGCTGTCCTCCGGCGGCGGCCTCAGCGGTCTGGGCGGCCTGGCCAAGGCGAAGGCGCGGGTCATTGACGCCGAACGGCCGGCCACCCGGTTCACCGACGTCGCCGGCTACGCCGCGGTGAAGACGGAGATCAGTGAGGTCGTTGACTATCTCCGCGACCCCGGCCGTTACCACCGGGCCGGGGCGCGCGGCCCGCGCGGCGTGCTGATGGCCGGGCCGCCCGGCACCGGCAAGACTCTGCTCGCCCGCGCGGTCGCCGGCGAGGCTCACGTCCCCTTCCTGTCGGTGTCGGGCTCGGGTTTCGTGGAGATGTTCGTCGGCCTGGGGGCGGCCCGGGTCCGGGACCTGTTCGAGCAGGCCCGCACCCGCGGGCCGGCGATCGTGTTCATCGATGAGATCGATGCCCTCGGCGCCCGCCGCGACGCCGGTGGCATAGTCGGCAGCGACGAGCGGGAGCAGACCCTCAACCAGCTGCTCGCCGAGATGGACGGATTCGAGGACGCCGGCGGGGTCGTGGTGCTGGCCGCCACCAACCGGGCGGACGCCCTGGACCCCGCGCTGCGCCGTCCCGGCCGGTTCGACCGCGAGGTCGTCGTCCCGCTGCCCGACCGGGCCGAACGGGCCGCCATCTTGGCCTCCCACGCCCGCGGCAAGACCCTCGGCCCGGACGCGGATCTGGACCAGGTCGCCGCGGCCACCCCCGGATTCTCCGGCGCGGACCTGGCCAACCTGGTCAACGAGGCCGCCGTCACCGCGGTCCGGGGCGGCCGCACCACCCTCACCGCCGCCGACTTCGACGGTGCCCGCGACCGCGTGCTGCTCGGCACCCGGCGCAGCAGCCCGCTGGCTCCCGGCGAACTCGCCACCGTCGCCGTCCACGAGGCTGGCCACGCCCTGGTCGCCACCTTGTCCCCGCACGCAGACCCGGTCAGCCGGGTCACCGTGCTGGGCGCCGGGCAGGCCCTCGGGCTGACCGAGACGCTCGCCGCCGATGACCGCCGACTGTACGGGGAAAGGTACCTGGCCGACACCCTCGCCGTCCGCCTCGGCGGCCGGGCCGCCGAGCGCCTGATCCGCGGCGAGGCATCCACCGGCGCCGCCGACGACCTGGCCTCCGCGACCGCGCTGGCGACCCAGATGGTCCGCGAGTTCGGCCTCAGCGAGGCGGTCGGCCCGGTCAGCTACAGCGGCCCGCCGGCCGGCTACCCCGGGCTTGCCGCGTCGCGCGGCTACTCCGAGCACACCCAGTGGCTGGTCGACCAGGAAGTTACCGCCTTGCTGACCAGGGCGGAAACCCGCGCCCGGGACCTGCTCACCAGCCACCGGGAGGCCCTCGCCCGGCTCACCGCCGCCCTGCTGGAGCAGGAGACCGTCACCGGGGACCAGGTCCGGGCCATCGCCCAGGCGGCCAGCCCTGCCCCTTCGACTGATAGCCGGCCTGCGCCCCTTCGGCTGGCATTTCCGGGTTCAGCCGCCGGCCACGAGGGCGCACCACCTTCTTCTACTAAACAAATTAGTAGATAGTGCCCAATCAATACCACAAGGAGCTAACCGTGCGACACCCGAGAATCGTCATCGCCAGCATCAGCCTGGCCGCCGCGGCCGCCATCGGCGGCGGTATCACCGCCGCCGCGGCGACTACCTCGCATGCCAGCAGCCGGCCTGCTGCCAGTCAGCAAGCCGCGGCTACCGTACGCACTGTGCAGGCAACCGTCGGAGGTAAGACCGGGACCATTCTGGTCAACGGTCAGGGCCTGCCGCTGTACTACTACCTGTCCGACACGGCGGCGAAGTCGGTCGTCACGGGAGCGCTGGCGGCGCTATGGCCACCGCTGACATCCGCGTCGCCGGCCGCCACTGGGCTGACCGGCAAGCTCGCCGCGGTCATGGACGTCCACGGCGACCAGGTCGCCTACAACGGTCACCTGCTGTACACCTTCGCTGACGATCAGGCTGGCCAGGTGACCGGCCAGGGAGTGCAGGGCTTCTTCGTGGCCACCCCCGGCCTCGCGCCGATCGTCGGCTCCTCGACATCAGCCGGCTCCTCGGCATCGGCAGGTACGGTCCCGGCCCCTTCGTCCGGCAGCGGTTACGGCTACTCGCCGACGCTGCGGTCCTCGCCGTGAGCATCCGCGCCACCGGCGCCACCGTCCCCTGGCACGATCTTCTGCTGGTCTACAGCTCGGGTATTGCCGCGCAGGGTCTCAACATCACGCCCGGCGGCCTAGGGGTCACCGAGGATCGCTCAGCCTGGCCCTGGTAGCGACCGGGCTGGGTACCGGCCAGGCCCTGGCCGCCGTGCTGCTCTACCGCTTCGCCAGCTTCTGGCTGGTCGCGCTGGCCGGGTGGCTGATCGTGTTCTGGCTGCGGCGTCCGCGAGCCCACCGCGGTCCCGGTCCTTCGCGGCGCACCGTTCACGAACAGGACGCCGCCATGGCCGCTAACCTACGTACCACTGACACACCAGCCGGGCTGGGTGCTCACGAACTGGTGCTGCTGCACGGGCAGCCGGGCTCGCCCGCCGACTGGCAGCTTGTCGCCGGACGGCTGCCCGCCCCGCTCCACGCCGTCGCAACTGACCGGCCGGGCTACGGCTCCAGCCGGCTTCCGGCGGGCGGGCTCGCCATGAACGCCCGCGCCGTGCTCGACGACCTAGACTCGCACGGGATCGCGCGCGCGGTGCTCGTGGGGCACTCCTTTGGCGGCGGGGTGGCGCTGTCGGCGGCAAGCCTGGCGCCCGGCCGGGTAGCGGCGGTGGTCCTGCTCGCGAGCGTCGGCCCGGGGTACGTGACCGGCTGGGACAGGCTGCTCGCCGCACCCGGCGCAGGTCGGCTGTGCGCGCAGGTGGCGTGGCGGCTGACGCCATGGATGGCCCGGGCCCGGCTGGCCAGGATCGCCCGGCGGCGGGACCGCACGCTGCGGCCGGACGAGAACGTCAACTGGCAGGTCTGGGGCCATGCAAGCCACGGACGCCACCCGCTCTGGCGTACATTCCTGACCGAGCAACGCGCCCTGCTGCGCGAGCTCGACGAGCTGGAGCGCGCCATCGCGTCGGTCCGGGGCCGGTTCTGGTGCTCGCCGACCCCAAGGACGCCGTGGTTCCCTTCGAAACCGCCCGCCGCCTGACTCGGGCCCTGCCGGATGCTCACCTCCAGCTTGTCGAGGGCGCGGGTCATAACTTGCCCCGGCGAGCCCCCGCGGTCGTCGACCGATGCGATCGTGGCGTTCCTGGCCGCGGCCCAGATCACCGACAGGCCCGATCGCTCAGCCAGCCGTGACATGAACAGCTCGTATGTCCTATCCGTGTTAGTAGGGCGGGCTCGGCGCGCGGCGGGCCCGGTGCCCTGCACCCGGAAGAAGGAGGGACCAGGTGGCGAACACCCGTCACGATCGTGCGGGCGGCAAGTCAGCCCGGCCGCGGCGAGGCCCGCAGGCCAAGATGGGCGCCCGCGAGCGGATCGCAGCCGAACGGGCCGCACGCAAGCGCGCCGAAGCTCGTCGGCGGTTGCTGGTGGCGGGCGCGGCGGTCACCGCCGTGCTGGCTGTGCTGGTGGCGCTGGTCGCCGTCAAGCTCAGCGCTACCCCGGCACGTCCGGTCGCCAGCGAATCGCAGGCGTCCTCCGCCGTCGTCCGGCATGTCACCACCGTTCCGGCCGCCGTGCTGACCAGGGTGAGTCCCGGCCAGGAGATCACCCCCCTGCAGACGGTCAAGACGTCCGGTCCGCCGCTGACCATCGGCGGCAAGCCGGCCATCGTCTTCGTCAGCGAGGAATCCTGCCCGTTCTGCGTGGCCGAACGCTGGTCGCTGACCGTCGCGTTGTCCCATTTCGGCACCTGGAGCCACCTCGGCTCCACAACATCATCGGCCACCGATGTGTACCCGAGTACGGCCACGCTCTCGTTCCGGACGGCGGTCTACCACAGCACGGAACTCACGCTGCGGACGACCGAGCTGGCGGACAACGCCGGCCGACCGCTGCAGGCCCAGAGCCCGCTGGACACCAGGCTCATCGGTGCCTTCGACGTGCCCCCCTACGTGAACAGCGCCGACCAGTCCGGGGCGGTCCCGTTCCTCGACATCGCCAATCGGTACATCCTGGCGGGCGCGCAGTACAACCCGCAGGTTCTCGCGGGCCTGTCGGCGGCCCAGATTGCCAGCCAGCTCAGCAACCCGTCGAGCCCGGTGGCCCAGGCCATCGACGGGTCAGCGCAGGTCATCATCGCAGCCCTCGACCAGGTCCTGCACGACAAGTCGACCCCGCTACGAGCACCGGGCGTATCCGGCGGCTGAAACCCGGCCGAGCGTGCTTACCATGCAGGCGCAGCAGCCGTCGAGGAATTCGGCGCCGCCCGGTCGAGCTTCCGGGGCCGGTCTGGCCGGCGC
>Ga0137366_10002715_pt1 | contig 13568 bp, 10 predicted proteins | sample SagtaG_8_FD_104938 | JGI IMG/M metagenome (GOLD analysis project Ga0137366, IMG submission 104938) | Vadose zone soil microbial communities from Sagehorn Ranch, Mendocino, California, USA - Sage1_L_60_16 metaG | ecosystem: Environmental > Terrestrial > Soil > Vadose zone | place: USA... | reverse complement strand
GGACTCGGGAGGAGCCGACACGTGGGGATGGGAGATGCTGATTACTTCTGCGGTTGCCATGCTTTTCTCCTGCTCTGACTGGGACAAACTGATCGCTCCGAGTCCCTTGTGCTCTTGGACGAACCACACGGGCATTGGTTAGAAAATATCCGGCCCCGTCTGCCCTTCACCCTAACGTCCGCGAGCTCGCACTAGAAGGTACGACGGGTTGCTGGGAAAAGTTCCTGAAGCAGGGGCGTTGCGATTATATAGCGTGAGCGGCAAAAAAGATGGGTGAGGGGTGGCCATGGGGTACTATCCCGAAAGCTGGCTCGGTTTGGTGTCGAGCTGCGCTCGACCGGACAGCCGAGGGCGGCTGTCCCCACATTTCTCAGTGGCTGTGCAGCTTTTGACAATCCTGAGACAACCATTCCGTGGGTATGCAGAATCTTGGCAGTTAGGGGTTCTGTGCGCCATTTATGCTGCTTAACTCCTCAGATCTCACCGTCTTGTGTTCCGTCTGGCCAAGACATAAAATGTTAGTGCCCAGGCACGATCCAAAGGAGTACCCCATCTTTATGTCCCGTTCCGAATTGTTGAGTCGCCTCGCTACGCCAATCGTGCTACTCGGTCTGCCAATCTTTGGCCTGACGGTGGCACCTGGAGCGATTGCGCAACAGGACAAGGCTGGGAGTTCGGCGGCTCCTGACCAAGCTCAGACCGGCCAGACTAAGGTTGACCAGACGGAAGACCAATCCGGGGACCCGCTTAAGCGACCCATCAGTGAGAAGCGCAGGAAAGAGAACGCGAAGTCGTTTAAGCATGAACTGAGTGTGGACGACAAGAAGTGGCTCAACGAAGACGTACGCTGGATCATCACCGACGATGAGCGCAAGGCTTTCATGCAGCTCTCAAACGAAGAAGAGCGCGAGAAGTTCATCGAGTCATTCTGGGACCGGCGCAACCCCGATCCTGACAGCGAAGATAATGCGTTCAAGGATGAGCACTATCGCCGGATTGAGTACGCCAATGAACATTTTCCAGCAGGCAAACCTGGTTGGATGACGGATCGGGGGCGGATCTACATTGTGTTCGGACCTGCTGATGAGGTCGAGTCTCATCCTTCAGGTGGCAGCTATGAACGACCCATGGAAGAAGGTGGTGGAGAGACTTCCACCTATCCCTTTGAAGATTGGCGCTACCGGCACATTGATGGAATCGGCGAAGAAGTCATCATCGAATTCGTAGACGACTGCATGTGCGGCGCCTATGAGATGACGATGGACCGCAGCAAGAAAGACGCGCTGCTAATGGTTCCGAACGCGGGCTTGACGATGTACGAACAGATGGGAAGGGCCAGCAAGGCGGATCGTTTTAATGGCAGCAATGGCCTGGAACGGATCGGGAACGGTCCAATGGGAGCATCATACAACCAGAGCAAACAGTTTGATCGGCTGGAACAGTACTCAAAACTCAACCAAGCACCGCCGGTGAAGTTCAAGGACCTGGAAGAGGTGGTCAGGACGCATATTTCGTATAACCTGATGCCGTTTGACGTTCGCACTGACTTTGTCAGAATTACGAACGATACGGTTCTGGTTCCGGTGACAGTACAGATCAAAAACCGCGATATTACATTCGCGAACAAAGATGGCGTGCAGCACGGCGTAGTCAACATTTTTGGCCGGCTTTCTACTCTCACCGGTAAAGTGGCGCAGACCTTCGAAGACACCGTAACCGCCGACGTCCCGGCAGAACTACTGCCGCGGGAGGTCGAGAATTCCAAGATTTATTGGAAGGCGGTGCCGCTCCGTGCAGGCCGTTACAAGCTGGACGTGGTGGTGAAGGACGTGAACGGTGATCGGATGGGGACCTGGAGCCGGGGTATTATTGTGCCGGCGTTTGATGAAGACAAGCTGGCGAGCTCCACACTGATCGTGGCCGACGAAGTGCAACCGGTGCCAACGAATAGCATCGGCACGGGAATGTTTGTAATCGGCACCACAAAGGTGCGTCCTCGGGTTTCACCGTCTGACGGCAAGCCGGTGGTATTCAAGCGCGGGCAGAAGGTGAATTTCTGGATGCAGGTCTATAATCTTGCGGTAGATCAAAAGACCCATAAGCCCTCGGCGAGTTTCGAGTATGACATTGTGAACGCGACGACCAACAAGTCGGTTGTGCACACGGTGGATTCTTCGGACACGATGGGCAATCTTGGCGATCAGGTCACACTCCAAAAGGCGGTAGCGTCTGCAAAGCTTGACCCTGGGGTGTATCGTATTCAGATTAAAGTGAACGATAATATTTCGAAGCAGACATTGGATCCATCGGCGACCTTCGCTGTGGAATAGCAAGTTTGAGGTCATGAATGCTGCGTAAGCTCGGCCTTATCGTAATTGCGCTCGGTCTGGCATTGCCGGGATGGTGCGCAGAACGATCGGCCACGATTTCGGGCTTCGTCCGCAATGCTCAGGGTGCCCCCCAGATGGGTGCCGTGGTTGAAGTGTTGGGATCGGCATTCGAAAACTTCAGAGTTTTTACCAACGAAAAAGGCTTTTTCAGCGCCTCCGGACTTATTCCGGGCGTGTACAGTGTCAAGGTTTCCGCCCCTTCCTTTCTACCTACACTCCGCGAAAAAATCGGTCTGAAAGCAGGGGCTGGAGTGCTGCTGAACCTGACCCTTTCGACCATTTTCGATGCTATTCAGTTTGCCCCGCGCCGCGAAGGAACCGACGACGGAGACTGGGATTGGGTATTGCGCTCGGCATCGAACAGGCCAGTGTTGCGCGTTCTACCTGATGGCTCTCCCGTTGTTGTAGCCAAGGGCGATCAATCGAAGCGAGATTTGAAAGGCACGCTTTCCTTCGTTGCCGGGGCGCCTGCTAACGGGTTCGGAGCGATCTCCGATATGAGCACAGGTTTCCGAGTTGAGAAGTCGCTGCTTTCGACCGGGACCTTAACGTTCAACGGAAATGTTGGATACGGTGCGAGCGTCCCGAACGCGGCTGTGCGGGCATCCTTCAAACACCAGATCCCGAATGGATCTACTCCCGAAATCGCCTTCACCCTGCGAAAGCTGACGTCACCGTTGATGATTGGGCAGCATAACGCGGAATTGCAGGCGCTGGCGTTGAGCGTGGGGGATAGTGTTTCTCTCGGCGACGTGCTGGAGTTGAAATTTGGCAGTGAACTGCAGACGATCCAGTTCCTGGGCAAAGTGACTGCTTTCCGTCCTTTTGGTTCTGTTTCAGCTCACTTGTCTCCGGATACTATGATTGAGTACCGCTACTCGACGTCACGTCCGGACAGCAGAGCGCAAAAGGGTTTCGAAACTTCCCCGGCGGACTTGAGCGAGACGGATCCGCGAGTCAGCATGGCGGGATTCACGCCGGCACTGGAAAGAGCCCATCATCAGGAAGTTGCGCTTTCACATCGCGAAGGCAGGACCAGCATGCAGGCGGCGGTTTATTCAGACCGAATAGGTGATCCTGCGCTGACCGGCGTGGGAGAATTTGCCTCGATCAATGGCGAGGTGTTGCCGGACATTTACTCGGGAACGTTCACTTACCAGGGACGCAATCTTGAAGCCCGAGGCATGAGGCTGGTGCTGGAGCAGAAGTTGGCTTCCGACATCACTGCCACTATGGACTACAGCTACGGTGGGACTCTGGACCTCAAGGATGGCGAACCGCATAATTTCGATGACGTGCGCGGGCAGAGCGTGACCAAAAACCGTCATGCGATTTCGGCGAAGCTGACGGGTACGACTCCGGGCACTAAAACGCACTGGATGGCTTCCTACGGATGGACGAGTGGTCGCGCTCTCACTCCCGTGGACATGTTCAACGCCTCTACCGGGCAGGCAGATCCATTCCTCGATTTCTTCTTCCGCCAGCCGGTCCCTGGAACCGGCGGACTGCCTGGGCACATGGATGTAGTGCTTGAGGTGCGCAACCTGCTCGCGCAGGGTTATGTGCCGGTGTTCAGCCAGGATGGTCGCACTGTCTATCTGGTGCAGTCGGCGCGGGCTGTGCGTGGCGGCGTGGCGTTCAGCTTCTAGGCCGCCTTTCAATTAGTATTCCGCCACTTCTTTCATCGCTAAATATAAATCCTGCACCTGGGGCAAAATCGCGCTCTCGAGCACCGGCTGATAAGCAATGAACGTGTCTTTGGCGGCGACGCGTCTTACTGGTGCATCGAGATGCTCAAATAGTTCATCGGCTATTCGCGCCGCAATTTCCGCTCCGTATCCCCAACTCAAGGTGTCTTCGTACGCGACGATCACGCGATTCGTTCTCTGGACGGACGCCGCTATGGTTTCCCAGTCATAGGGATTTAATGATCGGAGGTCAATCAGCTCGATCTTGACTCCCTGCTCGCGATCAAGCCTCTGCACCGCCTGCAGCGCGCGAGGCACGACGGCGCCATAGGTGATCACGGTCAAATCGGTGCCGGGGTGAACAACTTTGGCTTTGCCGAACGGAATCATGTAATCGGGCCCGGGATAAGCGGCGCGCCCATAGGTCTCGCGATACAGCCGTTTGTGTTCGAGAAACATGACTGGGTCATCGCAGCGGATCGCGGTGCGCAGAAGACCGGCCGCATCAAGAGCATTTGACGGGAAAATCACGCGCATTCCCGGCGTGTGGGTAAAAATACTCTCGCCGCACTGCGAGTGATAGATGGCTCCTCCGGTGAGATAACCACCAATGGCGACTCGCACCACGCAGGGCGATGAAAATGCGCCATTCGACCGCCAGCGCATTACGGGAAGTTCGTTTCGAAGTTGCATCATGGCGGGCCAGATGTAGTCGAAGAACTGGATTTCGACGACCGGCTTCAGGCCACGCACCGACATTCCTACAGCCCGCCCCACGATGCTCGCTTCAGCAATCGGGGAATTGAAGACGCGTTCCGACCCAAAGTCGCATTGCAAACCTGCCGTCAGCTTGAAAACTCCGCCCTTGCCCTTGACCATCTTCTGCTTCAGATATTCATCGCGACTGCAATCGGCTACGTCTTCGCCGAAAATCACCACGCGCTCGTCGCGTTTCATCTCATCGCGCAACGTGGCGTTGATGAGGTCTGCCATTGTTTTTGGCGCCGGTTTCTTTTCTTGAGTTGCATGCTCGGCTACGGCAACCTGGGTATCGAATGCAGGCGAGGAGGGATCAAGATCGGGGGAATACAGATACTCCTTTATGGTTTCTGGCTGCGGCAGGGGTGCGGCCAGAACCTGGTCCACTGCAGCTTGCAGGCCGTCATCCACTTCTTTTTCGAGACAATTGATTTCTTTTTCGTCAAGAATACTTTCGCGAATCAGGAACATCTGCATTCGCGAAATGGGATCGCGCGCGGCATCGCGCTGGCGTTCGACGTCAGGGCGGTAAAGTTTTTCATCATCGGATAACGAATGCGAGTACGGACGGATCACGTGGGCGTGCACGAACGAGGGACCAATCCCGGCGCGGCAGTGCGCCACCGCGCGCGACAATGCCCCATAACTGACCACAGGGTCTGTACCGTCAATCTCTTCAAAATGAAAATTGGGAAAGCCGGAAACCAGGCGCGAAATATTTCCGCCCGCAGTCTGCACTTCAACAGGGACGGAGATCGCGTAACCATTGTCCTCCACAAGGAAAACCACTGGCAGGCGCAGGTTCGATGCCGAGTTCATGGCTTCCCAGAATTCGCCTTCGCTACTCGTACCGTCGCCGAGTGATACGTATGTGACTTCGTCGCCATGGAACTGCACGTCTTTGAACTCGCGATAATCACCGACGAACTTCTGCCCCGCATTCGGATGCATCATGAGGTAGCGGCTGGCTTCGGCGCAGCCGACCGCATGCAAAATCTGAGTGCCTGTGCAGGATGATTGCGTGACTACATTCAGCTGTTTGAAACCCCAATGGGAGGGCATCTGGCGGCCGCCGGAGCTGGGGTCCTCAGCGCCTCCGACTGCGCCCAGCAACATTTCGTAGGGTGTCGCTCCCAGGGCCAGGCATAAACCGCGATCGCGATAGTAAGGGAAAAACCAGTCGTAACCCGGCTTCATGGCGAGGCCCGCAGCTACGGTAACCGCCTCATGCCCAGCGCCGGAAATCTGAAAAAAGATTTTCTGCTGGCGTTTCAGCATGATCTCGCGATCGTCGAGTCGCCGCGAGGTATACATCAGCCGATAGGCTTCGATGAGTTGTTGCCGGGACAGGCCCTCGTAGGTCTTGCCAGCCTTGTTCGCTTCGGCAACCGCGCCGGATTTTCCGTGAGACCTGGTCGGCATTAGGATCAAAAAGGCGCAACTTAGTTCGCGTGCGCCGGAGGATATTGTAAATCAGCCATCAGATGACAGCCATCAGCCGCAGGTACATCGTAGCGGGAAAGCTTGAGCCTTGTGCACCCCGCCAGCTCTGCTGCTCTGAATATCGTGGCATGATGGAAGAACAGGACGGCGCTTACGGAAGAATTGCTCATTATTACGGGTACGATGGGCGCAGGCAAGACCAGCGTTCTGGGCGAGGCGTCAGACATCCTTGCGCTGCGCCAGATCGCTCACGCCGCGATCGACTTGGATACACTCGGGCTTGCCTATCTTCCGTCAGCAGCTAACCGCGATGGTGTGATGTACCGTAATCTTCAGTCTATCTGCACAAACTATGATGCTCTCAGGGTGAAACGGTTGTTGCTGGCGCGTGCAATAGAAACCCGCGCCGAACTCGAACTCTGCCGGCGCAGTGTTTCAGCTGAAAACACCGTCGTCTGCCGTCTTACTGCTAGTGTCGAAACCATGGAGCAGCGCGTCAGGATGAGAGAAGCGGGTGTATTGCAGCAGGATTATGTCGGACGTGTGACGGAATTACGCGTCATCCTTGACCGCGCGCAATTAGAGGATTTCGTGGTCTGTACACAGAACCGCTCGATAACGGACACGGCGCAGGAAATGCTTACTAGAGCCGGGTGGATTTCAGGTTAATGATGGCTCACGTTGACGATAAGTTCGACCCGCGGTTGATGAAGCTGGTGATCTTCGACCTCGACGGAACGCTGATTGATTCGCGGCTCGACCTGGTCAACTCGGTGAATGCCATGCTGCGGCACTTCAAGCATTCTGAGCTTCCTGGTGAAGTTGTGGCTTCTTACGTGGGAGATGGCGCGCCCATGCTGGTGCGCCGCGCACTCGGCGATCCCGAGGACGAAGGGTTCTTTAAGCAGGCGCTGGATTATTTTCTTGCCTACTATCGCGAGCACAAGCTGGACAACACCGTCGTGTACGAGGGAATTCCAGAAGCTCTTCGGCATATTCAGGCGAATGGATCATTTCGAAAAATGGCTGTGCTTTCGAATAAGCCGGTGAATCCATCTCGCGCTATCGTGGACGCTTTAGGTTTGGGGCATTTCTTTGTACGGGTTTATGGCGGCAACAGCTTCGAGACTAAGAAGCCGGATCCGCTCGGGGTGAAAACGCTGTTAAAGGAAACGGCGACTGTCGCGAAACACGCAATGATTGTCGGTGACTCTTCGATCGACGTGCTCACCGGGCGCAATGCCGGCATCGCAACCTGCGGGGTCACCTATGGATTCGCGCCGCACACGCTGTGTGAGGTGCCGCCGGATGTGGTGATCGAGAGCCCGAAGCAATTGGGAGAGTTGTTCTTATAAAGCCGTTGGCTCTTGGCTTTCCTGTGCACTCGGTGGTTAACGCCTTCGTCTCAGCCTTCCTTTAGACTCGATGCAATGAACAATTCGCATGGGGCATTCACGCCTGCAGAGCTTCGCAAGCTGCGGAGTCTGAAAAATCCGCACGGGATCCAAAGATTTCTGGACGAGCAGCCGTATCATTTAGCCGACACGGGGTGGTCTCCGCGCCGCGTGCTGCGCGAAAATACCTCGCATTGTTTCGAAGGCGCGTTGTTTGCCGCGGCGGCCCTGCGCGTGAACGGATTCCCGCCTCTAATAATTGACCTGGAAGCCGAGCACGATACCGACCACGTTATTGCCGTGTACAAGCAACACGAATACTGGGGCGCGATCGCGAAGTCGAATTACACGGGATGCCGCTACCGCGAGCCTGTGTATCGCACGTTGCGCGAACTGGCGCTGAGCTACTTCGAGGTGTATTTCAATCTTCGGAGGGAGCGGACGCTGCGGACGTTTTCGCATCCTGTGAACCTGGCACGATTCGATCACCTCGACTGGATGACCACCGATCAGCCGCTGTGGTTCGTGGCCGAATACCTTTTCACCGTCCGCCATTTCCCGCTGTTGAAGCCGCAGATGGCGCGAAGACTGCATCGGTTGGATGAGCGCTCGTTTCGCGCTGGATGTTTGGGAAGAGCGGAGAAATGACCTTCTCAGGCGACTTGTTACGGTGTCAGTTCTGCGCGCACGTTTTTGGAAAGCTTTTCTAGGTGGCTGAGCTTTTTGTCGATGTCCTTTGGGAGAAAGCCTCACCTGGCTCATGTCAGCGGGCAAAGAGTTGCTTCGGCGAGTTCCTTTGAATCCCTCTGAAGCTGAACCTTGGCTGCGCGAGCACTGATTTCCTCCGGCGTCAGCTGTTTCTGGATATGGATGTCGCTCGGGTGTTCCATGTTGACGTTCTGGCTCGCAGCCGGGAGAACTATGAACAATATTCTCAGCAGAAGAGGGAGCAAGGCAATGTGCTGCATTTTTCACCTCCAGCGGTCAAAAACTGACGACTAAAGGCTAGAACGTAATCTTCGCGGAGAACTGGACTCCGCGTGGCCCGCCACCTCCCAGGAACGGATTGCCAACCCCCACGTCACCGGTGGTAGTGAGCGAATAGAATCCGCTGTGACGTCCGGTGAGGTAGTCCGGGGAACCTATGTCGCCGATGAAGTTGGGCAGTAACGGACTCGAGAAGTTCGGATGATTGAACAGGTTGAAAAACTCCGCGGTGAAGTGCAATGAAACTCGCTCGCTGATTGCCGTGTTCTTGAAGACCGAGTAGTTGAACTCTTTGAAACTTGGCCCGCGCAGGGAGTTACGCCCCTCGTTCCCGAAGTGTCGCGTGCCAGCCACACAATTGTCCTCGCTAGCGTCATTTGGGTCGGTTAGCGAAGACCATTGGCAAGGCGCTGCGAAGGCAGACAAATCGAGATACTGTGCCGGATTATTGGAGTAATGGATTGGGCCGATAACATCCGGCCGATCAAATCCCTCCGCCGCACCCGAGTAATCTCCCTCAAACTCATAGTTGAGGTGCCAGGGTTGGCCATCCTGCAGGTTCACAATGCCATTCATGCCCCAACCACTTTTTAGCTTCGCCCACGATCCGCCCCACTTGGGGAACTGGTAGGTGAAATTCCAAGTAAAGCGGCGGCGAATATCGAAGCTGGAGTTTCCGCGGTTCCCGGCAGGGTTGGTGCTGTCTTGGGGTTGGGCTTGATTAGGCTCGAAATCTTCCAGGTCGCTGGCCGTGTCAATCGAGTGTGACCAAACCATATTGGCCTGCGAAGAAAGCCCGTGCCAGCCGCTGGTATGCAGACTGGCTTGCAACGCGTGATAAATCGAGTTGGCGGAAGATTTCTCCTGGTTCATGTAGAACAGATTGGTATAAGGGCCGCGAACTCCATAGGAAGTCACACCGTTGGCCAGATCCGCCACTGTGATTTGCGCTTGACTCGGCTGGTTGATATCCAGGAACTGGAGTAGCTTGGTTCCTTTCGATCCCACATAACCGATCTGTGCGACGACTTTGTTTCCGAGTTGCTGCTGGACATTCAGATTGAAGTTCTGAACGTAAGGCGTGCGCATCTTCGGATCTACCGAAAAGAAATCTCCCTCGGCTCCAAATCCTGAGTACACCTGCGTTCCCTGAGCGATTGGTCCTGCGCTTCCTGTCGCGAGCGCTTGCGGCCCCGCGCCTGGATAGGCCGCGCCGGGACAGAAAATACAATTCCACGGCAGATGGCCAAGGAATATGTCGGCCGAATAGGCGTCATAGAACAATCCCCATCCGCCACGAATAACGGTCTTCCCCTTGCCTGTGACATCGTAGGCAAACGCCACGCGGGGAGCAAAGTTGTTGTAATCCTTGGCGTACAACTGTTTGGTCGGAACGTTGTCCCCGCCGTTGGCCGGGTCAAACGTCCACAGCAAACCGTTCTTTTCTCCTGTAACGCCAAAGTAGTCCCAGCGCATGCCATAGTTCAGCGTCAGCCGCGGCGTCCAGCGGAAACTGTCTTGCACATAGAAGCCGTGGCTGTTTTGGAACGTGTGCCGTCTTGAATTCCCTGTAACCTGCGCGCCATCATCTGGAGTTCCGCTGAGAAACGACGAAAGATCAGCAAAATCCAAGGTACCCCTGAAATTGTGATCGATTACGTGCGTGATCGTGGTGCGCCGAAATTCATCCCCAAGCTTGACGTCGTGCTTTCCCGATTTCCACGAGTAGTTGTCAACGAAGTGCCAATTAGCATCAACTCGATTTCGCGGAACCGATGTCGTGGCGCCAATTTGCGAGAAATTGGCGACAGTAATTGCAGGCAGCCCGGAGTCGTAAGCTCCAACTCCGGTATTCAAATGAATCGAACTGGGATTGAAACTCTTGTCTTCGGGAAAGAACCCTTCTGCGAAACGATTCCATCCCAGGCGGACTTCATTCACCTGCCTGGCGTTTACGACCTTCACCCAGGAAAGCGCGATCAGTTGCACCCGTGTCGGAGTAACTGTGTTAAAGCCCGGCAAGAGTCCACCCGCCAACTGCGCGAATGGGAAACTCTGATTGCTGTCGCCAAAGTAATACCGACCCGTCACGAAATTACTTGCATTGAAGTTGTAGTCGAGTTTGGTAATCAGGCTGTCCACTCGGTTGAAAAAGTGGGTAGAGGTCGAAAGGTTGGGAGTCTCCGCGCCAGTTGGGTTTTGGGCCGCATTCGGATTTGTGCAACCGGTGTCATCGCTATAAGCGCCAGCGATATTTGGTACCGGCCAAGGATTTCGGGCCAAGAGTGCCGCAATAACAGAATTGCTCGTTCCCCCATCGGCAGCGATTTGGGCGGGATCGGGAACGCAGGTTACACTCGCCTGTCCGCCGTTCTCACGCTGCCCCTCGTAGTCAACGTAAAAAAAAGCTTTATCCTTCACGATCGGTCCGCCAAGCGAAACCCCATATTGATTATTGTTAAAAGGGCTCTTCGGGTTGGGTGCTAAGTTGAAGAAGTTACGCGCTCCCATCTTGCCGCTACGGAAGAACTCCAGCATCGAACCGTGTAAGGTGTTCGTCCCGCTCTTGGTAACGATATTAATGATCGCCCCGCTGTTGCGGCCGTATTCGGCTTCGTAGTTTGAAAGAGTACGCAATTCTGCGACAGCATCGATCGGCAAAATTGTGGCTGGCGTGCCAAACACCCCAGCTTCGTTGATAGCTGGATCGTTACGATAGCCGTCATTCATGTCTGTACCATCGAGCAAGAAGTTGTTCGAGCGGCCACGCGAGCCATTCATCGAGAAGACGCCATAGGAGCCGGGAGAGTCGGTGATCTGATCCGGCGAACCCGCAATTCCAGGATTGAGGTAAATCAGCTTTGTGTAGTCGCGCCCATTTACTGGAAGGTTCTCCACGGCTTGGCTGGTCAAGGTTCCACCCAGCGTGTCACTAGTGGTTTCCACAATCGGCAGCGTCTCGCCTGAAACCTCCACCTTCTCCGAAACTTGCCCGGTTCGGAACACCACATCCACGCGCTTCTCTGCCGCTACGTCAACCGCGACGTTACTGGTCACAGCCGTTTGAAACCCGCTCTGCGTCACCGTGACCGTGTAGGTGCCGATGGGCAATTCGGGCAGGGAATAGCTGCCGTCGGCGCTGGTTTGAGTGGTGCGCTCGAGGCCGGTGTCCACATTGTGGACAATGACTTTCGCGTCGACCACGACCGCGCCTTGGGGGTCAGTGACGGTGCCGAGGATGGTCCCGCGGAAAGTTTGAGCCAGCAGCGACGAGGAAACCAAGAGTAGCCAGAGAACTACGCTCAACCGCGTTTTCATGAAGGCTCCTTGCGAATCGGAGAATTTAAATTGATGACAGTAGGCGGATTGTAGCGCAGTCGAATGAAGACCTTCCAGCGGCAAAAGCGGCCGGTGGGTCTAGGTGCACAACTTTTAGCTGGTCAATTGAATAGCTAAACGTTTTTCTATGTTCGCGAAAAATTCAGCATGCAGGCTGATTTTCGTGCGCGCGTCGTTACGGGCAGGACTGAACGAATGTTTCATTGTGCGAAGGGATTCACGACCCGCACACCGGCCAGCACCGAACCATGTTGGAAGTCTTCGCTATACAGCACTGTGGCGCCGCTGACGCGAACCGCGTGAACGATGAGCGCATCCCTGAATGAAATGCGGGTCAGCCGGTGCAATTCAATTGCGGAGATGATGTCGTTCACTTCGAATTTCACTACATTGGCTGAAGAGAAGATTTCTACCCTACGCTGGGCCTTATCTGCAGCAAGATTCAGTTTGCTCGTAGCGACGCTAAAATACTCCTGAAGAACTTGAAGCGAAAGCGCAGCGGTGCCTTTCTGGAAGTGATCTGAAAAAAGAGCTAAGGCATGATTTTGTTTGACCGGGAATGACCTGTCGTCTTGATAGACCAATACATTCGTATCAAAAAAAACCAAGCCGTTCATCTACGCTCGTGTATTTCTTCGCGATTGAATTTCCAACCGCGCGAGTCACCAGTGGAATTGCGCGTCAGCTCTCGCAGTTCAGCCACAAGCGCATCACGATCAGATTTGCCGGCGAGTTGCTCCAGGTATTCGCGCACAAGTTGATTCACGCTCTTGCCCATAGCTTCTGCGCGGCGCCTGGCCTGTTGGAGGACTTCATCATCAATCGACAGCGTCAAATTCATTACGAAATTATACGTGCGCACGTATTACGTGTAAATATGCTTTCCGAAGCCGTCGATCCAGCTAACCGCCTTTTCCACAGGCTCAGCTACTCAGGTGATTGGGCTTACCTGCAGGCGAACCAAAGCCTAAAACACCATTCCTAGTGGTCGTCTAAGCAGTAATCCGCAATTTGTTGAGGTTTTGAGAATGGGTCAAACGACAGGTGCATGACCTATAAGTTTCCTATTGACAGTAAAGCGGTTAGGCGTAAGATGTGGACAAAAGTGGTACAAAGTGGCAAAGACAATACAAGTCGTGAGCGAAAGTACAACAAATTTGGAGCGCCAGTGGATTTGAAGGCTGACACCCCGAAAAAGAGCCCGAATGAAATTGAAAAAGCCGAACTCGTCACCGTTTTTGCCTCTTTTCTGGCCATTGGCCTCGCTCAGCGCGGCCCGGACAGAGGAGGGCGGCTGTCCGCACGTGGTCACGGATTAACAAATGTTTCGCGGCAATCACCCAACTCGCGTGGACGAAAAAGGACGGCTCAAGGTCCCCGCGGAATTCAAGCGCGTGCTCGACGAGAAGTACGGTCAGCAATTTTACATCACGAGCTTCGACGGGAAGGTTGCTCAAGTGTATCCCTTCGAGGAATGGGAGCGGATCGAGCAGAAGCTGGCAGGGCTCTCCACTTTCAATCCGACGAAGAAAAAGTTTCTCGACCGAACGAACTACTGGGGTCAGCAG
>Ga0137366_10002714_pt1 | contig 13568 bp, 14 predicted proteins | sample SagtaG_8_FD_104938 | JGI IMG/M metagenome (GOLD analysis project Ga0137366, IMG submission 104938) | Vadose zone soil microbial communities from Sagehorn Ranch, Mendocino, California, USA - Sage1_L_60_16 metaG | ecosystem: Environmental > Terrestrial > Soil > Vadose zone | place: USA... | reverse complement strand
GACAACTTCACTATGTGGCTATCCGCCAACCTGGTGATTTCAACAATCGCTCTTGGAGCGATAGCTAACCTGGCATTTGGACTAGGTTTCTGGGATGGCCTGGCTGTTATTATTATCTTCAACATACTTGGTGTTTTACCCGTTGCCTTTTTCTCGACTCTTGGTCCCAAACTGGGTTTACGCCAGATGACCATCACTCGTTTCTCTTTCGGTTGGATAGGTGGCATCATCATGGCACTGTTCAATGTGGCTGCCTGCATTGGTTGGTCTACTGTCAACGTCATTATCGGCGGTCAATTGGTCAATTCATTGACTAATAACGCTGTTCCTGTATGGTTAGGAATTCTTGTCATCGCGATTCTTACAACTGTGGTCAGCATTTATGGCTACAGGTACGTGCATCGCTACGAGCGCTGGGCCTGGATCCCCATGGCCATCATATTTGCGATCCTGCTGGTTGTAGCAGTTCCGCACATGCACATAATACCTACACCTGCATTTGGAGCGGCTGAAATTGCAGGGTTCATCTCATTTGGTGGCGCAATCTTTGGCTTCGCTACAGGATGGAGTTCCTACGCTGCCGACTACAATGTCAACCAGCCTGAGGAGACACCGGCTGGACGCATCTTCTGGCTTACTTTCCTTGGTGTTATCGTTCCTTGTATTTTGTTAGAAACGATCGGTATGGCGTTTACCAGTTGGGTACCAAAGGGTGGTGGCAATTTACTGGCTGGTGTTGCTGCTCCGTTAGGCGGCTTTGGAACATTTCTCGTTGCTTTGCTTGCTCTCAGTACAGTTGCTAACAATATTCCGAATGATTATAGCCTTGGTCTCTCTATGCAGGTTCTCGGGAAGTGGTTTATGAGTGTCCCGCGCTATGTGTGGACGCTCATAGGGGCAATTGTGTATATCGCAATTGCGATTACTCTGGTTGCTATTGGTGGTAACTTTAATCAAACTCTGGAGAGTTTCATGCTTCTCGTTGCATACTGGCTGGGTCCCTATGCAATCATTCTCATCATCGAACACTTTGTATTCCGTCATGGGCGGTACAATGTCGATGATTGGAATACGGCCAGTAGACTCCCAGTTGGTTGGGCTGCGATAGTGTCTATGGTGATTGGTTTGATAGGTGCCGGCCTTGGTTTTGCTCAGGTATTCACAGTAAACGGGAACACGACACCTATCACTGGACCTATAGGTGGCTTGATCAATCAGCCTTATGGTATGGATGTAGGCTTCGAACTGGCCGTTGTGTTTGCAGGCATCTCCTACCTGATCTTGCGGCGTATCGAGATCAACCGAAGCCCACGAGGTGAGGTGAGTACTACTTCCGAGTAGCTTCTTCATATATATCGATTTACTGAGGCAGGCGGTCAAACCCGCCTGCCTTCCGTTTGCAACATCTCTATTTGGTACCATCAGGTGGTACGAGAGGAACATAGTATGCAATACGATCTAATTATCCGCCATGCTCACCTGCATCGTCGTGATGGTCTCATTGATATTGCCGTGAAGGGCGGACAATTCGCCAGAATCGCCAATGAACTTTCCTCAGATAGCGCTATTCACGAGATTGATGCCGCTGGCAGGCTCGTTTCACCTCCATTTATTGACGCGCATGTTCACCTGGATGCCGTACTTACCGTGGGACAGCCGCGTTACAATTCATCTGGCACACTGCTGGAGGGAATTCAAATCTGGAGTGAACGCAAACCGAGTTTGACACGTGAGGATGTAAAGAGTCGGGTTCTGGAAGAGGTTCGCTGGGAGGTAGCGCAAGGTACGCTGCACATCCGTAGCCATGTGGATGTGTGTGATCCCGCATTAACCGCGTTACGTGCCCTCATTGAGGTACGTGAAGAGGTACGTGATATATGCGACTTGCAGCTTGTTGCTTTTCCACAGGATGGTATCATGTCTTTCCAAAATGGGCGGGAGTTGATGCGTCAAGCTATCGAGTTAGGTTGCGATCTTGTTGGAGGCATTCCACATTTTGAGTGGACCCGTGATATGGGTGTAGAGGAAGTGCACTACACCTTTGATTTAGCGAAAGAGTTTAACCGAGACATCGACGTTCATTGTGATGAAACCGATGATCCACACTCTCGTTTTACTGAAGTGATGGCAGCCGATACGCTTGAGCAAGGGTGGCAAGGGCGAGTAACAGCAAGCCATTGTACAGCTATGCACTCTTATGATAACGCATATGCCTTTAAGCTGATTCGTCTACTGGCGCGTGCACAGATGAATGTTGTCGCCAATCCATTTGATAACGTTGTGTTGCAAGGTCGTTTTGATACGTATCCCAAACGACGAGGCATTACTCGTGTCAAAGAATTGCTGGCAGGTGGTGTCAATGTTGCGCTTGGTCACGACTCGATTATGGATCCCTGGTTTCCTTTAGGTAAAGGTGATATGCTTGCGGCTGCCCAACTGGCGCTTTTTCTTTGCCATATGAGCGGATATGAAGAAATTAATGATGTGTTTGACTTGATCACGGCGAATGCTGCGAAGGCTCTACGCATTCAAGATTCATACGGTATTGAGGAGGGCAAACCGGCGGATTTCTTTATACTTGATGCGCCTTCAGCTTTCGAGGCTCTACGTCTTATTCCTACGCGCTTACATGTCTTTAAACGGGGGCGAGAAGTGGCTCACACCTTACCAGGAAGAAGTGTTGTTAAAAGAAATGGAGATGAGGAAGGGAATGAGGTTACTTTCCGAATAGATTGAGAGTGATAGTATTTGGACGAAGAAGTTTCGTAGAATTTCGCAGGATATGATACAATTGAGATACTAAACTCTTGTATCAGCGCTTAGAAGTTGGTATCATTACATTAAGGAAGTACTGGCGAGTTCAAGGAAGAGAACTGCAATGCCAAATAAATACGAGCGCGAAATCGAAGAAATCTTACGTAATATGGAGCGAACTGAGCCTAAGCCAGGCCTGGGTCAGAAATTAGGCGGGCGAATACGCCGAAAATCGGATTCGCGTTCAAATGTGCGTAGACGTAGTGAGCCATCTTTGCATTTTGGCGTCTCGGAGTGGTGTCTTGCGATTGCGGTTTGCGCTTCTCTCTTTGCCGGTGGCTGGGCCTTTGCGCATGGGGGAGCAGATATTTTCACTGGCGTTATAGCCGTTATTGGTGCTGTCTGCCTTGGCATAGTTATTATTTTGCCATTCATGTCGCGGTCCCGCTCTCCGAGGCAATCTGGAGGATCTGGGAATGTGACGCCGATGCGGCGTAATCCCTTGAATAGTATTTCAACTCGTTGGAATCTTTTCATGCTCAAACTTCGTTACCGTCGAAAGAAGGACCACTAATACTTGACATATCGCTAGTAGCGTGCTATATTGCGCGTGCGTTCAAGTTGTAGCGTGTAAGCGGGGTGTGGCGCAGTTGGTAGCGCGCATGGTTTGGGACCATGAGGTCCGCGGTTCAAGTCCGCGCACCCCGACCTGAAGCAATAGATCTTCTATTTTGCGTTAGAATATGCGGGAGTAACTCAGTGGTAGAGTTCCTGCCTTCCAAGCAGGCTGTCGCGGGTTCGAGCCCCGTCTCCCGCTCTTATCTTTAAACCGTCTCTCTGGAAGAGCCTTAGAAGCTGTTTTGTAACAACCGAACGGTGAAAGGTGACAGAGTAGGCGGTTTTGTTTTGCGCAAAAAGGTGTACAGCGACTATCTGCCTCGCTATCCTTGCATTGCCTCACCAAAATCTTCCTTTGTTGGTCCCTCATAATCTTTCTCTCCCTGACTTCCAGTGGCGCTGCCACGAGGTCACAAGCGGGCTGATCACCTCTGGCCAAACCACTCCTCAACCGCTATACTCCCGACAAAAGGAAGAGGGGCGTGAGGCAGCGGAAGGGATCTGTCGCACGCGATCTCCGGTTGCTTGACTGACAGGAGGAACACGTGGGAAACGAATTGAGGATGCAAGCGAGACGGGTCTTGCTCCAGCAGGTTGCGCCAGCGTATCACCGGGCGTCGGGGACCCAAAAGCAACAGATTCTGGGAGAGTTCGTGACCTCCACCGGGTATGTGCGCAAATATGCCCAATGGCTGCTCAACCATAGCGAGGAGGTCTTCGCGCCGCCGACAGCACTCCGCCGCCGCTATGGGCCCGAGGTGGAAGAGGCGTTGGTGCTGGCCTGGAAGACGCTCAACCGCATTTGCACGAAACGCTTAATGCCGTTCTTGCCAAGCATCGTCGCGACCCTGGAGGAGGACGGGCACCTTGAGTTGAACGAAGAACATCGTCGCCTTCTCCTCTCGATGAGCGTAGCTACCGCAGACCGCCTGTTGCAGGCCCATCGCTATACTCACCCCCATGGCCGTTCGACCACCAAAGCCGGTCCCCTGCTCAAACAGCAGATCCCTATTCGGACGTTCGCCCAGTGGGACGAGGCCAAACCGGGCTTCCTCGAGGTTGATCTGGTGGCCCACTGTGGAGGGCGATTAGAGGGGAGTTGCCTGTACACGATCACGCTGACCGATGTCGCAACCGGCTGGACGGAATGTCTTCCCTTGCTCAACCGTGGGAGAGAGGCGGTACTGGCAGCTCTCCAACGCGCCCGAGCGCTCTTCCCGTTTCCTATCCAGGGCCTGGATACCGATAACGGTGGGGAGTTTATCAACGAAGAAGTCGCTGACTTTTGTGTGCGTGAGCAGATTACCTTCACGCGAGGACGCCCTTATGAGAAACGGGATCAGTGCTTTGTGGAGCAGAAAAATGGGGTGGTCGTGCGCCAGGTGGTGGGCCATGGGCGCTTGATGGGGGAGCACGCGTATCGGCAACTCGACGAGTTATATCGCGCTTTGCACTGGTATGTGAATTGCTTCCAACCATCGATGAAGCTGGTGTCCAAACAGGTCGAGGGAAGAAAAATCCGCCGGATCTACGACGCAGCCAAAACGCCGCTGCAACGCGTGCTACTCTCCGGGGCCTTGTCCCCTGCTCAGCAGCAGGAGCTGCGGACCATCGGGAAAGCGTTCGACCCCCTGCGGCTCTTCCAGCAGGTGGAACAGTTGCAGCAGGCGACCTTGCGCTGTGAAGCCGTCCGTTCCTCCGCCGGCCAACCAGCGCCGCCGGCATCGCTGGTGCCTTTTGATCTCGCTGCGTGCGCAGCAGGGCTGGCCTTCCCGGAAGGAAGTGAAACGGGTGAGGTTCCCCAGGAGGAGCAGAGGCGCGCGAATGCTCTGGACTGGAGACGGACCAGCAAAGATCCTTTCGCCGGGCAGTGGGAGCAGATTCTCGCCTGGGTGCAAGCGAACCCGACGCGCAGCAGCGGAGACATCCTGCGAGAACTTCAGTCCCTGTTCCCCGGGCGCTATGAGTTCTCACACCTGCGCACACTCCAACGGGGCATGCGTAAGATGCGGGCGCATCTGCTGCTGAGGCATGAGGGAGCAGCATTACCAGAAGAACCTCAGGCGATCCTGTCTCTCCCTGCCGAGCTGAAGCCCTGCAGTCCGGCGCCTGAGAGCCCGGCCACTTCGGCCCTGACTTCCGCGAAGCCTGAAACAGGCCAGCTCGCCCGGCGACCTCCCGCCGCCTCATCACCGTCTGCCGCTCATCCGTCCTCGCCAGAGAAAGGTCAGCGCCTGACGATCGAACGAGCGGTTGAGGAGTATCTCCAAGCCCACCGCACCGTCGAGCATCGCCCGAAAACCCTTGAATGGCACCAGATGGCGCTCGCTCATTTCCAACAGTTTGTGATCACCGAGCGTCACCTCCTCCTGGTCAATCAGATCACCGAAACAACCGTCTCTAGCTGGCTGGCGTTTCTAACGCAGGCGCCAACCACGAGAGGAACACCGCGTGCAGCAACTACAATCGAGACCTATGCGCGCTCGGCGCGGGCGTTTTTCGGGTGGCTAGTCGAGCGCGGAATGCTCTCGTGTTCTCCCATGAGCGAACGAGCCTTCCCTCGGACCCGCGTCCCTCTCCCTCATGTCGTATCGCTAGAGATCTTTGACCAGATGATGCGAGCGAGTTTTTCCCGGGAAACGAGAGCGCCTGGTGCAAAGCGCATGGCCGCGCGCGATCAGGCCCTCCTCTGGGTGCTCTTTGAGACGGGGATCACGGTCTCTGAGCTGTGCGCGCTACGTCTCGCTGATCTTGACCAACACACAGGCCTGCTGCGTGTGAGGGGGAAAGGAGGCCAAGAACGCGAGATGCCCCTCAGGGCGACCTGCCTGGGCCACCTGCGCTCCTACCTGAAGCATATGAAGCCGACGTCAAAGAGAGGGCTGGCGAGAAGACAAGCTGGTGGGGATCCACTGTTCGGTTCCAAGGGTAAGCAGCCGCTCACCAGGAATGGCGTGACCATGGTGTTTGCTCGGTTCCGCGCACGAGCGGGAATCAGTGATACCACCATGAGTCCTCAGATTTTACGCCACAGTTTTGCCCTCCGGTATCTGCAAGCAGGAGGAAGCCCACGGGGGTTACAGGAATTGTTGGGGTACGAGGGCATGGCCCCGGTCAGACAGTATCTGCGCTGGCAGGACCAATTGTTCCACCACCAGACACAGAACAGGAGCGAAGAGAGCGAATGAGGTAGATGGCGAAAGATTTTCGTGAGGTAATGCGGCACCTTGACTTGTCAGAGGATTACTCGTACACTCTCTCTAGAAGGAGCAGGAGATGAGAACGCAGTCCATCGATACACATCCAGAGACCGAGCTGGTGATGATCGAGCTGATCCGCAGGGCTCCCATGAGCAAGCGCTTTCGACTCGTGCAGTCGCTCACGCAGAGCGCGTTGTGGTCCAGCTTGCACGCGTGGCGAGAGCGCCATCGTGAGGCCAGCGAGCAAGAGGCAGCTGTTCAGGTCGTCTTGAACTGCTACGGCGCCGGTCTGGCTCAGTGCGTGCAGGAGGCGCTGGAGAGGCGTGAGTTCTGGCAGATGCAGCCCATCGATCTCATGACCGCGATGCAACCCGCTGTGCGGGCTTTCGACCACGTGGGCCTGTCCTCCTATCTCTCCGGCTCGATTGCCAGCTCACTGCACGGCATGCAGCAGCTCGCCCTGGATGTCGATCTAGTCGTGGACCTGCCCGAACCCTCCATTGCTCCGCTGCTGACCTTGCTCAAGCACTCCTACGCTCTGGACGAGGACGCGATGCGCGAGGCGGTGCTGATGCGCACGCCGTGCTCGCTGATCCATCTGGACACGCTGCTGAAGGTCGATGTGATCCTGCCGCGACCGTCTGCATTTGAGACCGCCATGCGTCCGCTGGTCGCTGCCTACACGCTCGACGTGCGCTACCCGCCTATGTGGGTGGCCTCGGCCTGCGAGATGATCCTGTTTAAGCTGCAGCGCTACCGGCGCAATGAACGCTCCCGCAGCGATGGGATGCGAGACGATAGCGAGTGGAACGACATCCTTGGCATGCTTAAGGTGCAGGGACCCAACCTCGATTTGGCGCTCCTCGAGCGGTGGGCCGACGCGCTCGATGGAGCGGAAACCTGGGGGCAGGCGCTCGTGGACGCTGGGTTGGCCGTTGCCTGAGTTGGAGACCTGCGGCACGTGAGCAGACGCGGAACCTGGATGCCTGGTGCTTGCTCTGTGGTAGCAAGAGCCGCGGTGCTGAGAAAGGAATTCCCCATCGATGTCACTGTATCATGATGTGATCGAGGCGCTCACCCCGCTGGTCGATGCGTTCGATCGACTCGGCATCACCTACTACATCGGGGGCTCAGTCTCCAGCTCGCTGCACGGCCTGGCGCGTCAATCACAGGATGTGGACGTGATCGCCGACGTTCGGCCCGATGAGGTACATGCTCTCGTCCAGGCGCTTCAGAGCGACTATTACGTCGACGAGCAGGCCTGGCAAGCCGCGATCCGCCATGGGCATCTCTACAACGTGATCCACCTGAACACCATGCTCAAGCTGGACCTGATCCCGCTCAAGCAGCGCGCCTTTACCAGGGAAGAAGCCCGCCGTGCCCAACCCCACCTTTTAGAAGCAGGCACACACCCGGTGCGCATCGCGTCGGCGGAGGATGCGATCTTAACCAAGCTCGAGTGGTTTGATATGGGCGGACGTTCCTCTGCACGCCAGTGGAACGACATCCTTGGCATCATAGGTAGGCAGGGAGCCTCTCTTGATCTAGCCTATCTGCGTCACTGGGCCGACGCGCTGCGGGTGCGGGACCTCCTGGAGCGTGCCCTCACCGAGGCTGGCCTCACAGGGCCCTGATTGCGCATTGTCTTTGCCCGCTTGAGTGATCCTTGGGTTCTTTATATACTCAAGCCGTGAGCGAGAAGGCTGTGAGCTATTTCCATGCTCGCCATCTGGCTGTCGTCCACGGGAATGAAACAGCCGGTTGGACATAGCTCTCCTCACTTTTCTCGGCAGAGCATTCAGATCTGTTCTCCTGTGCATTGGCGTTAGAGCAACCATAGGGTCAAATTCGGATGAGGCAGTGCGGTGGTATGAGGGCATGGCTTCGGTCAAACAGTACCTGCACTCGCAGGACCAATTGTTCCACCACCAGACACAGAACCAGAGCGATGAGACCTGGTGAAAAGAGCAGGCCATTTTCAGCTCCGCTCCCGATCTGGATCGACAAATGCGAAAGCTTTTCGCCAGGGAATGCACATTGCAGGCAATCGTGAAAATTGTCGAGGCCCAGGTGAGGTTACCCCGTATCATTCATGGAGGAGAGTGCTTCCTGAATCAGTCTCACTTTATTGAAGCAGAAGGACCAATCTATCAAGCCGGTGCGAGCAGAGGAGGCGTGTACAGTACACGACCCTTGAAATAGGTGATAGATGAGCGACGAGCAAGAAGTGATCCTGATTGAGCAGCACACCTTGACATGCTACGGCATGCCTGTCATTATGGTGCGTTTGCCCGATGGCCGGCCAGGAGTTGTCCTGAGGTTCCTCTAGAAAATTTACACATCGGCCCCAATGCCCAGGTGCAACGCGGTCGGCCTGGTTTGCCACCATTGTCGATAGACTATGATTGATTAACCCAATCTTTTTAACCGGATTCGTGCAAGACAAAAAGAACAGTTCTGGCAGAGATCACCGATGGTAATGCCGCTATGAGGCTTGGCGACCCAAAGAGAGTAGATGTATTGCACTGCAGCCGAGATCAGTCATGGAATTGAGAGGAGTTGACCGAGGATGTGTTAGCCTCATCGCCTCGTTCAGCTGACGACTCATTGGGATGGGGTCCCACAAGCAAAAGAAGTTGTTGCGATGCGCACAATCTGTGCTCTCCAGCCCTTAACCTACGATGTGCGTTTGCCCGACGAGGGTAACACTTCTCACAAAAGAAAAGAGGGTAAGCAAAGTGATGAACAAACATACGATCAAACAGAAAAAGCGTCCTCCCAGGCGTTCACCCAGTCTGGTCAACACTGTGCCGTTCCCTTTGCCATTTGTGATGTTGCTCTGTTGGATGCGGTCCTATGCGGGTGACGAGGAGTGTAGCTGTGGCGCCTCTCCCGACTATGAGATCGACTCGTTTGTCGATGCGGAAGGCCTCCTTGAGGCGGAAGGTCCGGTTGAAAAAGATCACATGCTCCTCTCCGCTCTGGAGCAGCAGCGAACTGGTGCCTTTGCAGTCTATCAAACCTTCCTGGTCTGCCGACAACACGCCCTCCAGCTTTTCACTGAGCTCTATGGTGAGCAGGATGCACAACAGGCGCTTTCTCCGCTGCTGTTAGGCTTCAGTAATCTGACGGTGACCGTGGGGAGAGAGATCGCCGATGCAAAAAGCCCTCACGGAACCCTTCAGGTGTCCTACACGAATGCCACCACCGTCCCAGAGGTGATAGAGGCGCACACTGGGTATGCCGTCACAACGATTCCCAAATGATCTTCCACGGAGTAGTGCACAGTGAGGGAGCCCCTAAGAAATGCTCTGATTCTCTTGCCCGTGAACCAGAGCATTCCTTCTTTTCTTGAGACCATTCTGCTCACCACTCTGACTTGGAAGCAAGCGTTATGAACAAAGGCGAAACGGTGTCTGTCACAGTTTCTCAGGAAGACGCGCAAGGATTTGCATCAGTAAGGCTTCTACGTGGTCAAATTGCCCGGAATACTCAGTTGACTCTGTCTACAGGAGGCCGAGACGATCTTTCATACTGGCGATGACATAGTACTCGGCCAGGGCCGCCTTTGAGACGAACGAGCCAATTCACATGGGCGCGCACATTCCTTCCAATCGAGGACACCATGACACAATCGCAGCAGCGCTTTCACCACCCCGCTCGTGCTCACCTGCCATTAGCTGAGGAGCTCGCCCTCGAATTTCCGCTCGCGCAGCAGCGCATTGACCCGTTCGGTCAAGCCTCTACGCCTGGCTTCCTTCTTGATGTCGCGTGCCTCCTCGGTGAGGAGTTCTTCCTCGACGCTGTAGACAGCCTCCTGCCATTGTTTGTGAACCTGCACCCAGCTCTCCGCCAGCTCACGGACTTTGACCTCCTGCGGTTCGAGTCTTTGGTAGCCATGCGCCTGCATGAGTTCCTCGACCTGTTGCCTGTTCCACATGTAGAATGGTGTGCCATCCTTCAGCGGCGTCGGGGTGCAGTAACCATTGCCAAGAGCCAGGGTGGTTGGATTACCATCATCGCTCCGCAAGCCCAGTTCCTTGAGCTTCTTTCCCATCGCTATGGCCGACAACCCGAACTGCTTCCCCAGCGTCGTCTGGTTGACCCAGACATCGGCAAATTTTAAACGACCTTGCTTTCCCATGAAGACCACTCCCACTAAGACTCTTCAAAACCATGTCAGTGGTGCCCCCCTCTACGAGGTGTCCCCGCCCAGGCGCTTGCCGGGATACCGCCCTTTTTAGCTCTGGCGGCAGGGGCATCGCCACAAGGGGGTCATATCTCTATAAGAGCATATCAGATGGCACTCAGCTCTATGTCACGAGAAATCACGATTTGCTCACGGGCATTATGGGGAGCGGAGCGGCTTTTCTAGCTTACGGGTCTCTCAAAGCTCGTGAGTATTTCGTGAGGGTAGATGAAGTGCAGATGATGGGAGCCTGTTAAAATAGCCGCAGTAAGGCGCAGCTTGCGCTCGGTTGTCACTCTATCGAACGGAAAGCGGACCTGGAGCCGCGCGATGAGTATTGTCACCAAACTCCAGGTCCAAGTTGCGGATCCTAAGGGGCTGCCATCATGGCAGCCCCTTCCAAGAGGTGTGTTATGAGCGATGAGCAAGAGCAGGATTCATCACCACTCGTGCCGATTGAACAGCAAACCATCATCTTCTATGAAAAGCCTCTCGTAGTCGTCCGTTTGCCTGACGGTCGCCCTGGCGTTGTCCTACGCCATTTCTGTGACAACCTGCAATTGGAGCCGACCAGCCAGGTGAGGCGCATCAAACGAACGGAGGCGATTGCCGATGACCTGATGTATATCCAGATCCAAACCGAGGGCGGACCACAAATCATGCCGACGTTGGTGCTGCGAGCTGTTCCATTCTGGCTTGCTGGCATTGATCCCAAACGAGTGCGAGAGGAGATCCGCCCGGAAATTTTGCGCTATCAGCGAGAAGTCGTGGATGTGCTGTACGCCTGGGCGCAATCCCCCAAAGTGGCAGACCCACCAACAGCTCTGGTTCCTGCCGAGCAGATCCTCAAACCTGCTCCACCGGCTGATGATGCCGGTCTGGAGGTGTGGCGTGAGTATCACCGACAGATGGTGGCATGGATCGACTGGCAGCATGATATCGAAACCTGGCGGGGAAGTGTCGAATCTCGCTTAGAGGGCCTGGAGGAAGTCACCAACCTGATTCCTGAAATTCTGGAGCGCCTGGGCCCACCGACACTGACACCGGACCACCAGCGTGCGGTCCAAAAATATGTCCAGCAGGTACATGAACTGAGTGGGAAACCATACGGGACGGTGTATGAGAGCCTGAAGGAGGCGTTTGGAGTTGCCAGGTACGCTGATATCCCTGATCAAGACTGGCAACGCGTGGTCCAGTGGTTCAGGGCGCAAGTTGAGCCGTGGCGAAAAACGTGATGGCTCATCAAATGGTGCGGAAGGGCGTGGGCCGAGCACCACCGAAGAATTGGAACTGGCGCTGAGCAGGTATGCGCTCCACCTGCTGGATGCGCCGGAAAGCCTGGCCAAAGTCCAACTCGCTTCGCTCATGGAAGCCCACGGCAAGCAACTCCGTGCAGCCCTTTTTGTCAGGTACTGATATCCACCGGTAGGCTCGACGACATCCTGTGTCCCCGACACGATTGAAGGTCCCGAGGATCGTGATGTTTACTATGCCAAAGAATATCGGTAACCGCTACAACAGAAAGGATCGCAAGACCCGGGGATGAAAAAGCGCACTCGCACTCGTTATATTCAAAGATACACACTATTGTACAGTCTTCCTATTTATTTTTAGCAAACAGCGTCAAGCGACGTACTGCCTCTTCGGGTCACATTGAGAGCATTCGGCATTTCCACTTTTATCAGGTCGTGTTTGGAATAGATGAGGGAGACCCACTACGCTGTCAAGGAGGAAACTGACGATGCTCTCCCGCGAAATCGACGACGGTTCCTATACGCACACCCGGCTGCACTACCACGCCACCGTGCGTGAGCTGCCCAGCGACGAGCGCCCACGCGAACGCCTGGAACACTTCGGCGCGGGGGCGCTCTCGCTGGCCGAGCTGCTGGCCATCATCCTGCGCACCGGCACGCGCGGCGACAACGCTCTGGAGCTGGCCAATAAGCTGCTCTCCAAGTACGGGGGGCTGCCCGGGCTGGTGCGGGCCGATTTCCACGAGCTGTGCGCCGAACACGGCATGGGCGAAGCCAAGTCGGCCCAGGTGAAGGCGACCCTGGAGCTCGGGCGCAGGCTGGCCCTGGTGCAGATGGATGAACGCTACCAGATCACCACCCCACAGGATGCGGCCAACCTGGTGATGATGGACATGGCCTACCTGGACGCCGAGCAGACGCGCGTCCTGCTGCTGGATGCCCGGGGCCAGCTGGTCGAGAAGGTGAGCCTCTACCAGGGGACCGCCAACAGCTCGGTGCTGCGCGCCGCCGAGGTCTTCCGCCCCGCCATCATCCGCAAATGCCCTGGCCTGATCCTCTGCCATAACCATCCCAGCGGCGACCCGACGCCCTCGCCGGAGGATATCAAGGCGACGAAGCAGCTCTTGGCGGCGGGGCGCATTCTGGATATCGAGTTGGTCGACCACATCATCATCGGCCACCAGCGCTTCGTCAGCCTCAAAGAACACCTGCGCTGGAAGTAGGCTGGAGCCGCCGGGACCTGGCATAGTGACATTTGGCCCGCAGCAGGCACCCGGGGCAGAGCGGGTGCCTGCTGCGGCAGACGAGCGCCCCGAAATCGAGCACCGCCCAGTTCACCTCAAGCCCGCGCTTGCTCCTCACCAGACGAAGAGCGAGCGCGCGCAGCGTCCGTGTGCGGTTCGCCTCGGTGCCGTCGCATGGTCCGAGGAAGCGACCCAGGAGGCGGGCCATATTGACATCGAGGAGCGGCTCGGCTCGCCCGTACACGATGGCCAGCACCGCGCTCGCCGTGTAGGGGCCGATCCCCGGCAGGCGCTCCAACTCCTTGCGCGT
>Ga0137366_10002709_pt1 | contig 13578 bp, 8 predicted proteins | sample SagtaG_8_FD_104938 | JGI IMG/M metagenome (GOLD analysis project Ga0137366, IMG submission 104938) | Vadose zone soil microbial communities from Sagehorn Ranch, Mendocino, California, USA - Sage1_L_60_16 metaG | ecosystem: Environmental > Terrestrial > Soil > Vadose zone | place: USA: California... | reverse complement strand
TATCCATTCCAGTGCCATGCCCCGGCTTGACCAGAACAACCAGAAATCGACGATCCTTTTGCATTCCGGGAAAATTGCCGTTACGCCTACCAATCGTCAATGTTTGGGAACTATCGTCCCACGCAAAGTCAATCGTCGCGTATTGGCCCTTTTCGTAGTTGTAATTGTCATTTTCATCCTCATACAGCGTAAAAGTGCCATTCGCGCCGGGATAAATGCGGAGCTCGATCGGATCTTCGGGTTTCTCAGTCGCATATTCCATAACAGGACCAAGAGGCAAAATTGCGCCTGCGCGAATGAAGAGAGGAATTTGCTTCAACGGCGATTCGATGTCCAGTTTCCGGTTGCCGGCAAGCGACTCACCATTCCAGAAGTTGGTCCATTTCGTTTCTTTTGGTAAATAGACCGAGCGTTCATCACCAGGAGCTGTTATAGGAGCAACCATAAACGCCGGCCCAAACATGTACTGATCGCCGATATCGTTGACATTTGGATCGTGCGGAAAATCCATAACCAGGGGACGCATAAACGTGTCGTTGTTATGGGTAACTCGCCACCCTTGGGAGTACGTGTACGGCAATAAACGGTACCGAAATCTGTCGTACATGAGCAGATCGTTGTACGCAAGTGGCCACTTCCACATTTCTGTGGCTGTTTTGAAACCATGGATGCGCAGTATGGGACAGAAAGTGGAATACTCAAACCAGCGAACTAGCAGCCGGTTATAATCGGCTGACGTATACTGATCCGTGGGTCGAAAGAATCCGCCGGTATCGGTGGTCCAGTAAGGAATTCCGCCAATAGAGAGATGCAGTCCAGCGGGTATCTGCTGACTTAATGCCTGCCAGCTACCGTGGATATCTCCCGACCACGTAGACGCAGCGTACCGCTGAAACCCCAGAGTGGCGGTCTTACCCAATTGCACCACGCGTTTAGTGGAGTCGGCCGCCCGTTGCCCTTCATATATACCCTGATTGGCAGCCTGAGGAGAGTAGTACGCGTAGGGGTTTCCCGAGACATCACCGAGGTTATCAACATACACCGTATGGTTCCTGAGCTGTTCATTTACCTCTTCGCCGTCCTGCCACCACGCATCGACCCCAATATCAAACATGTAACGTTTCAGGTACTGCCATCGGATCTCTCGCGCTTTCGAATACAGCTCATTTACAAAGCCGGTGTCATCCGGAGTACCACCGGTTCTCCCGTGAATGATTCCATGATTCTTTTCCAGTTCATCGTAGACCTCGCCTTTAGGGTCCTGCCAAACTGAGATCATGTAACGAAAGTTTAGCTGGTGAAGTCTCTTGATCATTTGGGCTGGATCCGGATACGTGGTGGGGTCAAACTGATAGGCTCCCCAGCCCCATTTCCCCCAATATTGCCAGTCTTGAACAATCAGATCCACCGGGATGTGGCGGCTGCGGAATTCCTCAGCCGCATCCAGGATTTGCTTTTGGCTGGAATAGTGCTCACGGCATTGCCAGAACCCGTATGCCCACTTCGGAAACAACGGTGCGGCGCCTGTAAGCAGACGATACCCCGCCAGTACCCTATCGATGCTCGGACCATAGATGAAGTAATAATTGATGCTCTCGCCGACCTCCGATCGGAACACTGTGGTGTTACCGAGCGGCCGTCCATATAGCTTCGCCGACTTACCGCCTCCGAGCAGCCGTACCGGGTAGGTCTGGCCTGCCGTCAGGTGCATTTTGACCACAGAGGTGTACGGCACCCACATATTCTTATTGTCGTGAACCATTTGGCTGCCTACGGCAATGCCGATTTCGCGGGTCCCATCTCCACCTTTGGCAAAGAATACGTAGTCGTCAGCCTTTGGGGCAGTAAACGTTCCCGATTTAGTCCGCTGATCCAGAGGAATTTCTTCCTTGGGACTCACCGGGTTGAACTCCGTTAGGGACTCGTTGTCCCACACCACTCCATAGCCCCGGCTGGACACCATGACCGGAAAGGCACCGATCATGTTTTGGCTAATTAGATCGATGGGTATTCCACGCCAATTCCAGATGCCGTCCTGCGCCTCAGCCATTCCATAAAGCGCCTCATCGGGCGGGGACACGAACTCCTGCTGCACGTGGTGGGTGTCTTGATGATTCACCATCGTCCTCAACATTGCCTTGCCGCCATTTCTCGGCTCAGCCAGGAGCTCGTTACCTGTGGTAGTAATAAAAGATAGCGCTCCGGTACTGCGAACTACCCGGACTGACAACACATCAGATGTAAGGCGTATTTCATCCGGAGTCTCGACAATGTTTAGGGGCAGCGGTGAGTGGTCCTGACATCCGATTACAGCGAGACTTGTGTCGGCGGGAGTCTCATTGCCGGGATTATAAGAAACGTGCACTATGTTGTTATTGCAAAATGACAACTTCATCATTCCGGGGTGCATTGTAAATACCGCACCTCCATCGGTTTTGCGGACCGATAGGACAGCAATAGGGGCTGCGGGTGTCATCGGTATTAGATAGGTCTCAGGAGCGATTACATCCACGCGCTCTTCAGGGTCGTCCTGTGTCAGCTGCTTGTGAGCTGATCCGCCAGGTGCTTTTGCTTCGCAGTTTAGTCCTGGCCATCCGGCGAAGCAGACAAGAAATGCTAGCGTGCAGCCCGTCCTTTGCAGTCGTGACATGGGCGACTGAACCGCGGGGTTGTGTTCTACATCGAGGGGAGAGATGATGCGTTCGAAAGCGTAAAGAATCAGACCTTTGAAAGCTATGCTCCTGGTACGCGAGGATCTCAACATGCACTCCTGAGTTAAGTTGATGAGCGCGCCGACAGGCACGCTGTTCTGCAATCGCAACCGTATTTCCCGTCTAAAGTCTTTCTGCCGCTTGCTGGAGTGCGCGAGTAAGCGGATCACGCTGCTCACTGGCGACTTATGTCTGTGGCCGATTGCTCAATTGCAAGGGTTGCGTTGGCATCCCACTGTTCGTGCAGCCGCCTTGAAAGTTCAAAAGCCTGAGCGGCAGCTTTCTTGTCCCCTGCCTTTAAATAGAGGCGACCCATCTGATAATGGATAGTGCCATCATCATCACCAGTGGTCACCAACTTAAATTCCGACAGCGCCTCATGATCGCGGCCTGTTCGGGCGTAGACTTTACCGAAAAGCGCGTGGAGCCTCGGCATGAGTTTCTGCGGTATATCACGGCATTTCTTGAGATGGACCTCGGCGTCAACATACTCGTGCTGCTGCACGAGTATTTCGCCGGCCAACAAATTTGCTTCAGGATCGTTAGGATTTTTCTGCAATACGTCGCTATTCGCCGCCAATGCATCGCGACTGTTTCCATCCTCAAATAGTGCTATCGCCAAACCGAGCCGTCCAGCGCGGCTACCGGGGTCCAATGCAAGCGCTTGGTGATACTCCGATTCTGCATTCTCCCACTTCCGCTTTTGACGGTAGACATCCCCCAACAGCACGTGCATTCGCGGAGAATTAGGATTGATCTCCCCCGCACGTGTCAACGCGGCGGTAGCCAACCTCTCATTGGCCTTGGATTCCCAATACATTCCGATCTGCCGAGTCGCCACGTTTACTGCCAGCCGTCTTGCCGCCAATGCAGCGGTTCTGTAATCTCCCGCGTAAAAGCCACATGCGGCCAGGATCGATAGCTTTCGGCTTGGCAAAATACTCACCCGGCGGCGCATGTTTTCGCCGCATTTGCGGAATTGCCCAGCCAGGTAAAGCTTCTCAGCATCTTCAGGCACTGGCGATGCCGGGGTTTGTTTCCCGTTTGGAAGCTTGCCGTCAAAGTTGTCAACCCACGCCAGCGCCGGAGCATTGGACGCCAGGCCAGTTTGGATCGCGTCCGTAAACCCCGCCGGAATCGAGTCTTGTGCTTTCCTGGCTTCTGCCAGATCGAATAGCTTCTGGGCCTGTTCGATTGTGACTCCGTCGTGCAATAAGGGCAGGCTCTCCTGAAGAAAGCCATTGTCTGCATTCCAAATCGTAACCAGCTCATTCAGTGCATTCCCCGTGTCGCCTTGGACTAAATGCAATGCCGCAAATCCAAGCCGGGCGAGAGGGCACAGTGACTTGGCATTTATTTCTCGATCGAGTTCAGCCTTTGCCTCGATGATCTTCTTTTGCCGCAGCAGCACGATTCCATAGCTGGCGTGCGAGCAAGGAGCGGATGAGGCCACGGAAACCGCAACCTTATAGGCACGCGCTGCATCGACGAGCTTTCCCTGTTCAGCGAATAGCTCCCCGGCGCGTAAATTGGTGTAGTTTGAGTTCTTATACGCGCTTGTCATCACGCGAGCGTCGTAATCCACTTGCTGCAGGTAAGCCATGCCAAGTCCAAGCCATGCATCTCCATCTCCAGGGTCCATGGTCACAACTCGTGAATACGCGTCACTCGCTCGGTTACCGTTTCCCGCCGCCGCGAACGCGCGGCCCAACATCAATGGTGCTTGCGCATCTGCCGGGTTAAGCTTCTCGGCCTTCTCAAGGAACGGGATCGCCGCATCGGCATGCTTCAGTTCCAGATTGTCGATCCCCAGAAAAAGTTGGGGGACGTATAACGACGGATTGAGACGGGCCGCTTCAGCGAAGCTCTTGATAGCCTCGGGAAAATCTCGCGCCTCGTGGCACATCAATCCCAGGTCAGCCCAGAGCTCAGCCGTCTGGGGGCTTAACTGGACCGCATTTCGATAGGACGCGGCGGCTGCGGGGAAGTCCTTTCTGGCCACGGCTTGTTGGGCCGCGGCAAGAAAGGATTGAATCTTTTCGTTTTTATCTGCCTGCGTCGCCCAAACTGCCGCGGTCGAAACCGCGGCGATGAAGACAACGAGACTCGGATATTTAAAGCGTCGCACGTCGGAACCTATCGGACCAGCTTAAGGGACAACTGTACTTGTCTCGGCCCGTAAGTGCTCGAGCTCTCGCCCATGGTGGCGCTCCCTATGCTGGAATTAGGTACACCGAAATTGGGATGATTAAAGGCATTGAACATCTGCACTTGGAATTGCAAACGGACTCTCTCTTTGATGTTGAACCATTTTGCGAGTCCCAGATCGAAGTTGACGTACCCGGGAGCCCGTAGGTTGGAGTAGTAACGAGGGCCATTGCCGAATGTGAATGCGGGCGCCTGGGTAAAAGCGGCCGGGTTGATGAAACAATATCTCGATCCCACAGGGATAGCGTCGGGCCCCGAGCCGCAGGTCCCGCTTCTCAAAGGCGCCCCGGTCAAATTGGCATGCTGATTCCCTCCAAAAAGACTTGCGGAGTTCTGGTTGGAGTTGCCAATGGACATTGGCAAACCGGCCTGGATGCTGGTAATCCCCGACACCTGCCAGCCACCGGCAACAGCATCTTCAACCGCGTTCATGCCGCTCGCGAACCTCTTGCCCTTGCCAATTGGCAACTCATACACGTAGTTCAAAACCAGAGAATGAGGGATATCCTCGGCATCGACCGACCAATCCCCCCGCAGATCATAGTAATTGCGAATGCTTGAACCGCCAGTATCTGCGTTAATGGACCCCCACTCTTCCGGGCCGCCGACGTCTGAGAGGAATTTCGAGAAGGTGTAGGAGGCCGAAAATAGCAGGCCCTGGCCGAAACGATGAGTGAATTTTGCCTGCAACGCATTGTAGTTGGTTTGTCCAACGGGTTCGTTCAAAGCCGAGACGCCTCCGCAGAATTCCGGGTAAGGCATTAACAGTTGTGCTTGAGTGACATAGTGGACCCCCGGGTTCGGCCCAGCCACTTCGCAGGACATAGGTGGAAGTCCAAGGGAACTCAACGCGCCTGCAAACGGATTGGGCACCGGGGTGTTCAACGCCGAACCCATGGAAAGATATTTTGGATTGAGTTGGCCGTAGTTCATGCCGCCCAGGGTGATGCGTTCTCCACGGCTCCCCACATAATTGACATCCAACACGTTATTTGTGGTGATCGCGTACTGCACTCCGAACATGAATTGTTGAAGTCGCGGATCGGGACGGTACGGATTGACGTCGCCGTTTCCAGCACCGGCGTTCTGACCGACGTTTGTCAGACCCCCGAGCTTGTTTCCAGTAATGGACACGAGGCCCGACTGAAATGCCTGTGCGAGGGGCGTTGTAACGGTGATCCCGTCGACCGAAGAAGTCCACGGCGTCGATGCTGCATATCCGGGGTTCGGTCCTTGGCCGTTATAAAAGTTTCTCGAGTAGTACAGGCCATAACCGCCTCGCAAGACCATCTTCGGCAGTACGGAGTAGGCGAAGCCAATGCGGGGAGCGAGGTCACGCAAGTTCTTTCGATATAGACCCCGATTTCGGGGAGTGTTGTAGACCTCCGCCCCATACACCGGAATTCCCGCGGCTACGCTGATGGGGTTCAGTGCGTGGAAATCGAAATACGCCTGTTGATTGCTTCGCTCGTTCGGCGGGAGCTGGACTTCATAGCGGAAGCCCAAATTCAGAGTGAATTTGCGGTTCAACTTCCAATCGTCCTGGACGTACCATCCGTGCATATAGTAGTCCGTCGCAGGATGAGCGTTAAATCCAGTGGAGCCGGCGGCACCGGCGCCAGGGGCTCCAGCACCCGCCATAAAAGAGGCAAAAGCGTCTCCGGTACCGGCGATCGGGTTCTGCGGGTCAGGCCCCGCGGTCATGGCATTCAAGAACGTGAAGATTGTTGGAGTGACCCTGCCACCGTTGTTCGTTTGCCAAACACCCATATACCCGAACGAGAACGAATGGGATTTTACGATCTTATTGAGGTCCACGTTCAGGCTGACATTATCCTGCGGGAAGATACCTTCTCCGGCTCCGGCAGTCGCCCCAAGAGGGGCGTAGCTGGTACCAGGAAAGCCGACCTGCGGAAATTGCGGAGTCCAGGAATCGAGCTGGCCAGGTAGCCCGAGCGTCGAGGGCAGAAATCCAAAGCCCTGGACGTGGTTCCCGCCGGTGTTACGAACGAAGAAGAGGTTGCTGCTTAGAACAAACGTCGGCGAAAAGACGTGAGAACCGCCTAAAACTCCAAACATCCGGTTGTTCGGGTCGAATAGCCCAGGGCCTGCAACGTCAGCCGATCCGTAAAACTCCGCTTCACCGACCTTTCCCTCGTGCTTATTTGAGAATTGTCCGTAAAGTCTGGTCTTCTCACTGACGTTATGATCGATACGAATGCCCCACTCGTTTGAAGACGTCGCCTGAGTCGCGGTTGGATTGAAGTTGAACCCGCCGCCTGGATTCACTGGCCCTGGCCAGTAGTTTCCGGTGGCAAATTTGCTAGCGAGAGCGTCGATGGCACCTGGTCCGGTTGTGGGTATGATGTTTCCCGCATATGGATCGCGAATGAAACCCGTTCCACACGACCTTGACGTATAAGGATTGTAGATTGCGCCCGCAAAGATGGGCCGCCCCAAGCAATCTGTACCTAATACAGTGGAAGTGAGCTGCGCTGAGAAATCGCCCGCCAATTGCGCCGCTGTGGGCACCTGTAGGTTCACTGAGCCGGCGTTATGCAACCTCAATCCAGAATAGACAGCGTAGAAGAAGGTCTTGTCGCGCTGTTCGTAGAGCTTGGGTATGTACAACGGCCCACCGACGCCGATGCCGAACTGGTTACGATGGTCGGGGGTTCTACGATGATTGTGCAGTTTATTAAAATACTCGTTGGCGTCCAGAGCTTCGTTACGCATGTACTCGTCCGCAACGAAATGAAAGTCGCGGGTGCCGGCCTTGGTTGAAATGTTGATCACATTGCCGGTGCTCCATCCGTATTCGGCTGAAAACGAGTAGCTTGTCACCTTGACCTCTGAAGTGTCCTCCACCGCAGGCACATAGAAGATCCCTCCCCAGGATTGGGCTGTGTCATAACCGCCGTTCAGAAGGAACAAGTTGGTTCCGAAATAGCCCCCTCCAAAATTGAGGAACGACATGTCCTGGTCGGCTGTGTCCTCGCCGCCCCCCGCCGCCAATAACTGGCGATCGCCCAGGTTGTTCACCGACGAATCCAGCATGGCAAAACCCAGCACATTTCTGTAGTTGAGCGGAAGTTCCTCGATCTGTTTAGTTGAGAGCTGGGTGCTGACGTTCGCGTCTTGCGTTTGAAGTAGCGGCGCGGTCGCGTCGACTGTGATTTGCTCAGTCGTGCCTATAGTCAAGCTGATCCCAAGCTTAAGCGTATCTCCCGCACTGAGGACAATTCCCACCTGCCGTCTTGTAGTGAATCCCTGGGCGCTGGTCTCCAGGGTATAGGTGCCCTCCACGAGCAGAGCGAAGGAGAACTCCCCCGTAGGGCTCGTACTGGCGGTTCGGCTGATCCCGTTTTCTGGATTGGTGAGCTTCACGGTCGCATTCGGGATGATGGCCCCCGACGAGTCTGTCACTGTTCCTGCGAGTGAGGCAGTCGTACTTCTTGACTGCGCTTGGAGTACAGGCAGAAACGTCACGGCAAGGGCAATAACAAGCGACAAATTCCGAAGTCGGCACATGGATGGGGCCTCCGTAAGATTTCACTCCCGGAGCGCTCGTGCCTCTCCCGACCACCGGCGACACGGCCATTCGAGCGCTTCTGGGCGACGCGGTGCATAAGTACCCCCCGGACCTGTTTGCGTATAGGTTGGTTACCGTAGGCTACAGGTGTAGAAAGCCAATTTTTACAATGTGTTACCCTACACGAAAATAAATCCGTAACATACCCACGAAAACTGACCAGGGTCACGCGCGACTGTTCTGCGGCTGAGCAGGAATCGCACATTGCTGGGCTGCGAAGTCTGTGAGCGCTCACTATTCAATGAGCAATAATTCGCGTCTTGAGTGTCACAGGGACTCAGTTCATGTCCCCGGCTCGCGGACAGGGGTCAAGGCTACAAACGAGGGCTAGCTCGACTGCATGAGTTTTTCTCAGGGTAGATGGCTGACCTGCGAACTGACTCATTCGGCGCTTCCGCACTGAGATAAATCCTCTACCAGACGAGGGGGCGGGCAGAGGTGGACTTCGCATCGCAATTTTGGCGAATGCGACAGTCTCGCTGTAAGAAACCGTCTGTCTTTTATGAACGCCTTGCGTTGCCCTCGGGCATGTCGATAGAGATTTCCGGCGGATTTTTTTCCGGCCGTGCAAGTCTCCCCAGCCTGCGCTGTGTCGATTGGCGCACGACTAACCCAGGCTTCAGCACAACCCGTTCAGGCTTTCGCGGCACAGTTGAGTTTAGGGATTCGAGAGTAATGCGTGCAGCTTCGGAGGCAATTTGCGAAGCCCGCAGATCGATGCTCGACAGCGGCACGAGTAACGTGTCGTCATAGTGCAGATTCCCACAACCGATAAGCGCCACATCCTCAGGAATTCTCAATTTGTTGTTCAGCAATCCGTGCATTGCTCCAATTGCAAGCAGATCGTTGAAACAGAAAATTCCGTCAGGCCTCGGATAGAGGAGCAAGAGCTGACGCGCTGCCTGAGCGCCACATTCGCGAGTAGTGTCCCCATCTGCTTTGGAGACCGTGACAATGTAATCGTCCCTAATTCTCATGCCAGCAAGCGCCAATGCCCGTTTATACCCTTCCAATCGACCATTGCCAGTGCTAATTTCCGGGCCACGAATGTGAGCGATCCTTGTGCACCCGATCTCAATCAAGTGCCTCGTGGCCAGTAATCCGGCTGCTTCATCATCGGTGCCAACGAAATTCGCCGACAGGCCAGGCAAGTCGCGATCAATCAGGACATACGGTGTTCGTTGACTCTGAATACGGAGGAATGGGTTGACGCTCGAGCGGCAGGACGCTATCAGGAGTGTGTCCAGACGGTGAGGAAGCAACTGTTCGATTGTCTCTTCTTCCACATCCGGATCTTCGTCGGACGAGGCAAGGACTAGGGAGTAATCCGCGATTTCTAGGGCATCGGATAGCGACTTGGCAATTCCTGCAAAAAAAGTGTGGTACAGGCTCGGTACGACCAGGCCCACCAGGTAACTGCGTCCGGTGGACAGACTTCGCGCCACACAGTTGGGGCGATAATCAAGCTCTCTTACCCGGGCAAAGACCCGTTTCCGAGTCGCTTCTCCGACGTCGGGACGATTGCGTAAGACCCTGGAAATCGTCATTGCCGAGACACCAAGGTCACGCGCTATGTCCTTCATTCGTGTACTCGTAGAGGTGATAGGCCCGCCACCCGCCCTCCGGCAAGATTCCGGATTTGGGCACGTGGATTTGCCGTCCGCAAGATTCGCTCGGAAGCACTCGGGCCCCTCGCAACCACCAGCGACTCCGAATCCCCAGGCGCTTCTGCGGTGCGGATATGCATAGGAGCCCCCTTTGGTCGCTGCTTCTAGGTTTGCTACAGTAGGCTACAGGCATTAGATCTATTGTTTTCAATCTTTTACGAGAAATATGGAGGCGCCGGTAGTATACCCGCTGAAACTCGCGTCGTGCGGGGACCCCGGTTCAAGATCCACTCGACCGTGAGCACCCAGCATCAGCTCGGAACTTGGTTTCTACAATACTTGCCTGCTGGTTCCGGTACCGTAATTTTCGCGCCACGGCTCAGGGAGGAAATTCAGTATTGACAATGCTAGTGGGGAAGCAGATAAATGCCGACAGAGATCGATAACTTTACCGGTTGATAAAGGGATTTCCAGCGGCTTACGCCAGCTATACAAGAACAATCTATGGCCACCCAACACAATGCGGTCCCGGACGTCGTTCCCGATCGATCCGAGATCCGAACGCTGTTGGAAGATGTTCTTCGTAGTGCACCCTTTCGGACCAGCCCACAGTGCCGGAACCTTTTCCGTTACATAGTTGAGCACAGCCTTTCCGGTTTAGACGATTCTCTTCGAGAGAGGGTGATCGGAATCGAAGTGTTCGGGCGCACTACCGACTATGACAATGCCGAGGATCCAGTGGTGCGCCTCCGTGCGGCTGATATTCGAAAACGGCTGGCGCAGTACTACTTGGCCAACGAAAGCGTACCGGGCGACTGGAGGATTGAGATCCCGACGGGATCATACAAAGCGTATTTTCACAGGGTAGAGCCGCATCCGGCTTACACCGTCGACGGAATCGAGCAACCGCGTTTGGCAGCGGTTGTGAACGAATCCGAAATTGTGAGTAGAAAAACGTCCGCGAGACGGCGGAAGCTTCAATGGATGGTACTTTTATTTGCAACGGTCGTAGTGGTGGCAATTGCTACATTGGTGATAACGCGTACGACTCGCACGGTGTCTACACCCCAGAGCGCGTTCGACCTGTTCTGGGAACCGGTTTTACTGAACTCGAGGCCGGTACTGGTGTGCACAGGCACCAATCGCGTTTATCGCTTATCAGAAGATGCGCAAGCGCGCTATCGCAAAAACCACCCCGCTCCAGAAGGCGTTAATCCGAACCTGGAAACGTATGTTCCAAGAGCAGACTTCAAGTTCACCGTTGAAGACTTTGTTCCGGTGACGGACACATACTTAACCACCGGTGATGCTTCGGCAGCCGCGCAGATTGCGACTCTGCTGGTTTCCCGCCACCACGCCCTTGACTTGCGCTTCGGCAGTGATTTTTCGTTCGGCGATTTGCGTGAGGGCTCCGCCGTTCTGGTCGGAGGGTTCAACAACAGCTGGACCCTGAACATGACCGATAATCTTAGGTTTGTATTCGATAGCGGGAACACCGCTCAAATGCATGTTCAAGACCGGTTCGACCTTTCGCGCTCATGGGGGCCGAAATATTCCAACGGAAAGCTCGTTGAGGATTACGCAATCGTTTCGCGAATACTAAATTCGAAGACAGGAAGCGTTCTCGTGACAATTGGCGGACTCGACTACTCCGGCACTCAGGCCGCCAGTAATTTCGTCACCAACCCACAATTCATTGCGGGGTTTGCAAAGCAGGCGCCCAAGGATTGGAGCAGAAAAAATCTACAAGTGGTCCTCCATACCAATGTCACAGAAGGTATTCCGGACTCCCCCACAGTAGTGGCTGCACATTTCTGGTAAGACCTCAAACCTCAAACGATCAACAGGCGTCCGACTCCTCCCTTCATGAGCGCTTCCGTCAGCGCGCCAAGCCATCGTTGAACGCGAAGTCTCGTGATTACCTCCCTTCGAAATGGCCCAGCACTCGTCTGTGCATAACCTGAAGTTTGTAGGTGCCAAGCCTCCACGTGGCTGGTCTCGACCCTCCTAGGAGGAGGCGGCGCGCTCGCGCCGGAAGTCGACTTACGGGACGCGACTCCGACCGACATTCCATCAATCGATTGGCAGAAAGACTCGTCAGATTGCTTCAAATGACTGTGCTGACGGTGTGCTCCAGCCTTGCACGAATTAACATCGCTGATGGAACAGTAAACCTGGACCTCGCGCAGTGCGCCGTGACAGACTCCGCCCACCTGCGCAGCCGCGGTCTCGATGCCACAGGCTTGCAATCAATCAAAGCATAGATTGTAGGGCATATAACTGACCAGATTTAGCTTCCGCTAAACCCCTTGACGACTTCACATATTGTGAAGTATTCTTGATAGGTGCACATCGTTACGCGTAAGCACCTGAAGGAGGCGATAGAAACCTACCCAGATGCAGCGAACGAAATTACAGCCTGGACCGCCGTTGTCGAGGCGGTTCCCTGGCACAATTTTGATGAGGTCCACAGAACGTTCAAAGATGCCGATTCGCTAGAAGGCTACGTCATCTTTAATATTAGGCACAACCGGTACAGGCTTGTGACTGTCATCCACTATGCGAAGACGACGAAGCAAAGGCAAACGCAAGGGCATGTCTACATCCGCTCTTTCTTGACGCATAAGGAATACGACAATCGCAGCAACTGGGACAGGAGGTACGGAAAATAATGAGCACAGTTCTCGCAAACCCGGCGGAAATGATTGCGCATGGCGCCCCCCGCGTCATACACAACGATGAAGAACTCGAAATGTATACTGATGCTCTTTTCCAACTAACGGCGCTGGAAAATCCTTCGAGCTCTGAAGTTGAGGCAATCGAACTCCTAACCTTGCTTGTGGAACGTTACGAGGAAGAGCATTACTCCGTGCCCAAGGCTGATCCGGTTTCAATTGTCCGATTTCTCATTGAACAGCAACATCTGACACAGCGCGACCTCATTCCTCAATTTGGTTCAGAAAGCGCCGTTTCGATGTTCATGACCGGACAACGAAATCTCACCTTAGAACAAGTGCGGAAATTGAGCACTCGGTTCAAACTTCCCACTGACGTTTTCATCCCCAAGGCATCCGTCCCACGCAGCCCAAAGCAACTCGCGAAAGGGCGCTCACGTTCTCGATAACCGTCTCTCCGGATTGGCCACCGAGATCAAGCGGAAGAGGGTGACTTACGGCCGATAAGTCGTCCGCGGTTATTTCCGGTTAGCCCGTCATCCAGGGACAATCTACGGTCACAGAGCTCCCTTGCGCGCGTGGTCCCGGCAGATGCTAATCTGGCGTAGCAGCCGATGAACAACCGTGAAATCCAGGCAGCTTGGAAATATCACGATGGCACTAAGCACTCTTACTGGAGTATTCGTAACCACCCTCACTTCCTGGACTGGGCGAATCGGCCGTTGCCTTTCAAAATCTACCCAAAGATAGAGCCTCTTCCACTGCCGCGGGACGTGCCGCAAACC
>Ga0137366_10002697_pt1 | contig 13601 bp, 12 predicted proteins | sample SagtaG_8_FD_104938 | JGI IMG/M metagenome (GOLD analysis project Ga0137366, IMG submission 104938) | Vadose zone soil microbial communities from Sagehorn Ranch, Mendocino, California, USA - Sage1_L_60_16 metaG | ecosystem: Environmental > Terrestrial > Soil > Vadose zone | place: USA... | reverse complement strand
GTTCGGTCGGGTGTCTGGCAACTCAGGGTGCGAGGATGCCCCCCTCAAAATAAAGGAGACTGTGGCCAAGGCGAGAACTTGATTGTCCGAAGCCCGAAGCCCGAAGCCTGAAGCCTGAAGCCTGAAGCCTGAAGCCTACGTTCTTCGCAGCCTTGCCAGTCCAACTCCCGCTGAAATCAAGAGCGATCCTGCAATCCGATTTGTGAGTTTCTCAAAACGCGGGTTGCGAGCTGTTGAAAGAACCCTTCCTGCGAGTTGTCCATAGGTAAGCAGAATCACAAACTCAACCACGATCGAACTGATCCCAAGAACGAAAATCTGGAAGGCAACGTTGTGCCGCGCGTCAATGAATTGCGGGAGAATAGCGGTGAAGAACAGAAGCGCTTTGGGATTTGCTGCCTGCAGAAAAAATCCGTCGCGGAGAATGCGCGAGCCACTGCGGAAGTTTGATCCGGCCTCCGGCAGCGACATTACGGAAGACTTGCCGAAAAAGCTGGCGACCCCAAGATACACAAGGTACGCGGCTCCAAGCCATTTGATAAGAAAGAACAATCTGTACGAGGACACGATTATCGCGCCGAGGCTGGTTGCGGAGAGAACGAAGTACATCGCATTGGCGCTCAGGATTCCCCAGCTTGCCCAAACCGATTTTGCCGGGCCGCGCTGAATTGCCTGCGACAGCACGTACAACACCGCCGGACCTGGCGTCATGCTGAGTACAGCTTCGGTGACCACGAACAGCAGCCACACTTCCCATTTCATTCCGCTACTCTCCAAGTCCAATTTGACGCGCACTATGCGACGTGGCGCGCCAACAAAATGGTTTGATCGTCACTCTGCCCGCCGAAGTCCTGAGCAACCGCGCGTAATCTTGAGAGCAAATCTGGCAGAGGCAATTGTGCATGCTCTGCAAAAGCGGACTTAATTCTTTCCAAACCAAGTTCATTCCCATGCCGATCGAAGACTTCACTCAGGCCATCGGTCAAGATCAGCAAGACGTCTCCCGGCGAGCTCTCAATGCTGGTCTCGGAAAAGTCCTGCCCGTCGAGTAACCCCAGCGGCGCATCCTGGGGCGGGTATTCCGTGACACTGCGTGACTTGCGGTGATAGTGCAAGACCGGCGGATGCCCCGCCGAAGCGAAGTGAATCTGGTTTTCCGTGTTGCTTTGAAGGACTGCGACAGTCACGAACATATTGGACGGCTTCAGCGGAAAAAGCGCTCGGTGAACTCCGTTTAGCGCCTGCGCCGGAGAATCGCCTTCCTGCAGGCGTGTGCGCATGGCGGTTTTGAACATGGCCATCAATACGCCGGAGGACACGCCATGGCCGGAAACGTCGGCAATGTATCCGGTCCACTTGTCCTGAGTTTCCGTAACATCAACCAGATCTCCTCCCACTTCGCCGCTAGGTTGAGAACGTCCATAGAATTCGAATTGGCCAATCCGTTCCTTGATCTCAGGAACCAGGGAAGCGTGGATTTCGCCAGCGAGCGTAACTTCCGTTCGAACGCGGAAGTAGCTTTCACCGAGACGCCGAACGAAAACAATGAGCAGGAGATATCCCACGATAATGGAGAAGATTCCGCCAATACCCAGCCAAATCAGCTGATGCTGAAGCGCGCCAGGTTGCCCGGCGAGGCTTCTCGGCGCACCTTGAAGCCGGTGCCGCCAATACTCAACGACAAACTGCAGTACGCCTAACACCGCGAAACCCCAGTATCTTCTCGTAATCCCGGAGGCGGCGTAGCCAACGGCGAATGTTCCAGAGAGGGCGACAGCCAGCAACACTTGTCGGGTGGTGTGCTCAACGACGTCCATTTGTTGGGTGACGAAACCCATTGTGGCGAACAAAAAAAACACGACCGCAGCGCCCAAGAGGCGGGACCTCGTGGGTACGGCAGACCAGAACCCAATTGGAGCAGGTCGCGAGAAGATGTTTCGGTATCGGGAAATTTCTACCCTCCAACAGCGCTACACCATTTCAGTGCCCCACAAGTCGTGCAGGTGAACAATTCCTTCCAGGTTGCGGTTTGCGTCCACAACCGCCAACGAGGTAATTTTGCGTTCCTCCATGACTGCAAGGGCTGTCGCGGCGAATTCCTGTCGAGAAATTGTTTTTGGATCACGAGTCATACATTCACCCGCGGTGAGATCTAGAGCATCCTTGCCGCGTTTTTCCAGCAGGCGGCGAAGATCGCCGTCGCTCACAATACCCAGCAGGCGATCGCCATCTACCACCGTCGTCACCCCCAACTTCTTGCGCGACATTTCGTAGATCACGTCGGGCATTCTGGTCTGTGCAGTGACTTTTGGAATGGCGTCGCCCAAGTGCATCAGCGTCTCGACTCGCGCCAGGCGCTTGCCGAGTTTGCCTCCAGGGTGGAGATTGGCAAAGTCTTCTTCTTTGAATCCTTTCTTTTCGGCAAGCGCGACTGCGAGAGCATCGCCCAGCGCCAGCATTGCTGTCGTGGAAGCCGTTGGGGCGAGCCCCAGTGTGCAGGCCTCTTCGGCGACGGCGCAGCTGAGAGAAACCTCGGCGGCGGAAGCGAGGGTCGATTGCTTTTCGCCTGCACGGGCATTGGCGGGCGAAGGTGTCCGCCCCGCACTCACACCATCATCGCAGGTGATCGCGATAAGCGGAAGTTGGAGGCGCTTGATCGTTGCCAACAGTTGCAGGATTTCCTCGGTCTCGCCGCTTGCCGAAAGCGCGACCACAACGTCGCCCCTTGCCAGCATCCCGAGGTCGCCGTGCAGCGCCTCGACAGGATGCATAAAAACCGCAGGCGTTCCTGTGGAGCTGAGAGTCGCGGCAATCTTGCGAGCGATCAGGCCGCTCTTGCCCATGCCGGTTACAACCACCCGTCCTGAACAGGCGTGGAGCAATTCAATGCCACCATTGAAATCCTCCGCCATCGGCCCGCCAAGGCGGTCAGCGAGATCCTGTAGAGCTCGGGCCTCTATACGGACAACTTTTTCCCCGATGCGGTGCATGGAAAAAGGATGGTAGCAGGAAATAGGAGAACGTGATTAGGGGCTAGTAGCCAGTTGTTTAGTAGCTAGTAGTTAGCTCTCATCCCGCGACTGGTGAATTACTAGCCGCTGATAACTAATCACTAGCCACTGCTTTACTGGTCCCTCGCCGTCGCTGGGCTTCGCTCTCCAATGTATTCACCAACGACCTTCTTCCACTTGCCCTGTGCTTTGAGGATGAATTCGATTGCATCGCGCAATGCGCCATCACCGCCACCGTGTTTGGTGACATAATGAGCGTCCCGCTTGACTTCATCGCGTGCGTTTGCGACCGCGATGGCTAGGCCGCAATTCCACATCACCGGAAGATCAATGACGTCATCGCCCACAAAGCACGCTTCCGCAGCAGTGATCTGCTCCTTTTTCAGGATCTCCTTGAATGAACCGAGTTTGTCCTGAATTCCCTGATACACATGTTCGAGTTTGAGGTCACGAGCACGCAGGGCCACGGTTTCAGAAATGCGCTTCGTTATAAGGCCAGTTTTGATCCCCGCTAATCGCGCCAGGGAAATTGCGGTGCCATCGTGCGCGTGAAACCCTTTCGCCTCGACAATGCTGGAGCTCGACAGGCCGAACCCTCCACGGCCTTCATGTTGAGCGGCATGATTGCGGGTGGTTAGCTCGACGCCAGCGGGTGCGGGAAAAAAGAAAAGTTTGCCATCGGTAAGTACGCCGTCTACGTCGAAGAGAAGAAGGTTGATTTTCTTGGCGCGCGATTTGGGATCAGGCATGCGCGGATTGTAGCAAAAGAAGTCGGGGGCCCTTAGCTTCAAAAGCCAACGACCAACGACCAACAACCAACAGCCGCTCTCATGTATGCTTTGCCACCCAAAGCAAAATGGCGAAGATGATGATTGGAACCAGCGCCATCGCCACGTAGAGGACGATACGCCGTGTCATCGGCTGCTTTCTGACGCGCCAATTGGTTAGCTCTACGCGATCTGCGGCCACGCCGACTTGGTCTGGGTGCGCGAGGTCATGTGCAAATTCGCGGGCTGAGCCATATCTCTTCGCGGGGTCTCGTTCCATCGCGCGATAAATGATTTCCTGAAGCTCGGGCGAAATCGTTGGATCAATTTCCCGCGGCGGCACAGGATTATTCAGCAGGCGATCATTCATGATGGTGAATGCGTTCGGACCGGTGAACGGCACTTTGCCAGTCAGCATTTCGTACAGCATCACGCCCAGAGAGTAAATGTCGCTGCGGGCATCGCCACGCTTGCCCTTTACTTGTTCTGGCGAAATGTAGTCGGGAGTCCCCATGGTGGAGGAAAACTTCGCAAAGGTTAGGCGGCGCGAGCCAATGCTTGCGGCGATACCGAAGTCAATCAGTTTGATGTGATCGTTCGCGTCCACCATGATGTTCTCGGGTTTCAGGTCGCGGTGCACGACCCCGTGACCGTGAATGTACTCGAGCGCCGATGCGATCTGCGCGGCGATTTTCAACGCGCGTTCCGGCGGAAGCTTTTTCTCCTCGTTCAGCACTTGACGAAGCAGGCGGCCATCGGCCCATTCCATGGCCATGTACAGCCGGCTGTGATGGTCTTTCGGGAAAACTTTCATCACGCCAGGGTGGTCCAACTTCTCGCCAATTTCCTGTTCGCGGCGGAAGCGTTCATAGAACGCTGGATCGGCTTCCATCTCCGGATGGGGAATCTTGATGGCCACGGGCTTGCCGGTTATCTCGTCCGTGGCGCGGAAAATCGAGGCCATGCCGCTGCGAGCAGCCAGGCTTTCAATCAGATAATGGTCGAGCTTTTCGCCGGTGTGAAGTGAGGTCATGGATGGGGAGATGGCGTCGTCGAAGAATTCCTCGTCAGGATGATAATGCCAGAAGAGCGGTAAAGGGCGCATAAAAATGCGGCTCTTACCGGAACTGCATCCGGCTGCTTCGACGCTCTGTCATTCCAACCGTAGCAGGAGCATTTGCCTTGTGAATGGTCCTGCGGACTGTGTTCCGCTCACAGGTCTGCGTATCGCCGATCCGCATATCTTTTGCTGAGAAAAGCAGGCTCCTCGACTGCAGAGATCATTTGCTTCGCGAGCGATCTGCTTTGCTCGGAATGACAGAACTGATGTGTCAGGCATCAGCGCCGCCTGTAAGGCCGGCCGCGATACATTCCCATACGCTCGACGCCTTTCACCCGAATGAGCTGCACGCTGATGTTGTCGCTACCATCGTTTTCGCATGCCGTGGAAATCAATGCCTGCGCGGCGTCGTCTAGGTATTGGAACTTGCCCATTAGCACGGCGATTTCGTGTGAGGAGAGGCAGCCGTGGAGGCCATCGCTTGAGAGCATCAGAACGTCGCTGGGCAAAAGCTGGTGTTCGTCAATTTCCGCGCTCACAACCGCCTGGCTACCCAGCGAGCGGCTGAGCAGGTGCCGCTTTTCAGATTCCGCAGCCTCCGTTTCCGAAAGAAGCCCTAAACGCACCTGCTCGCCAACCAGCGTGTGATCATGGGTCAGCTGGGTTGCGTGCCCCCGCCGAATCAGATAGCAACGAGAATCGCCGACGTGGGCGATGGTGACGCGGTCATAGCGCAGCAGACACGCCACGAGAGTCGTTGACATCGAACATCCGCCGGGAGTGGCCGCAGCCGCAGTTTCAAACACTTTGACGTTCGCAGCTTGCACCAGGCGCTGCAGGCATGCAGTCGGGGTTTCATTGGATCGGAAGTCGCGGAAGCCAGACTGCACGGTTTCTACGGTCAAATGCGAGGCGACCTCGCCCATGTCCTGCCCGCCAACTCCATCGGCAAGTGCGAACAGCCAGCTGCGAGCTTTGGCTTCGTCCGCTGAAGCAGGAGTCACGTGGCCGATGAAATCTTCGTTGTGTTCGCGAACTTTGCCCGGGTGGGAGAGTTCCGCGAACTCCAAGTCAAGCATCGAACTCCCGGAAAAGGTTCGGCCACCAGGGTCGAACCTGGCGGCGCTGAATGGAATGCCTCTGTGAATTTGTAACATGATCACGTATTACGACAGGCGGAATCGCTCATCTTGCCCTTCTTGTTCTCGGCTTCAAAAGTTGGCGCGGGCTGGCCTGAAAACCATCGTGGTCATGGCAGGAGGTTGCGCGCTCCAAGCCAACCCGCGTATTGTCGGCCGGCGGTGCCGGCTGTACCACGAAAACTAAAATCCGGCGAGGCACAGGTCCGCGCCTTGCCGGAGCAGAAAATTTAAAACATGAAGCCGGCTTCAAGAACACCGCGAGGCTGGTTCACGCTCGTACCCGATGTGCCGAAAGTGAATCCGGGTGTCGAGTCGGTTGCGTGGACAATTGCGAAGTCGCCCCGCAGGAAGAATGCATCTTTGCGGTAAGTCGGTGTCACAGTGAACGAAAAAGCACCGCTGCCCGGACCGTAGAGTAAGTTGACTGACCCGCTTGCCAGGTTCCCACTCGACTTGATGTATTCAGGCCGAACCGCGAGCGAAAACCCGCGTTTGAAGTTATAGGTCGCGAGAACCGCGCCACCTTTTGTGCTCGCGCCTTGAAGGATTCCAATGCTCGGGTTGGTTGGCACGTCAGTGTACTGAAAATAAGGCTGGACGACCCAAGCACCTTTGATATAGCTGTAGATCAGGTTGTAAATCTGTGAATTGTTTAGAGCCAGAGGTGTCGCAAGTGTGCTCTTGGCGTATGTCCCAGCATTGCCACCACCGACAAATACCAGGCTATTTGAGGCATTGAATGCGTAGGCCAAGGATCCGGTAAGCCAGGTGTAGCGGTTCGAATAAAATCCGTCATTCCAGCTGAAAGCCGTGGTCACCTTTTTATGCGTCCAGTTGAGCTGGATACCGCGGTTAACTGCGTTCTCTTGGCCCCAGAGCAGGCCACGCTCGATATTCATGTTTTGAAAACTAAACGTGTATTCGGCGCCGATCAGGGTTGGTAGCGCGCCGACTTCCACATTGAAATTCCCTTTAACGAACTTCGCGTAGCCTTGTGGAAAAGGCCCATACACGTTCTTCACCGTGTCTGCGGTTGAAAGGTAAGGCACCCCGATCGCAGGGAGGTTGTAGGCGCCGCCCTGCAAATAGAATTGCCACCAGCCAGTCGTCTTCTGCACAAACACTTGAGCATTGCTTATGTCCCAATGCGACGAGTCATCGCCGGTAACGTGGTTGCCTTCGGTCCAGCCAATACCGCTCAAGATTCCCGTAACCGCCAATTTTCCGCCTTCCATCTCACGAGGCGGCGCAGTTTGCAACGGCCCGGACATGGACGGCATGGGAAGAGGTTGAGGGTCAGCGGGCTTGGCGTCGGGAGCAGGGCTTGCAGCCGGCGCAGAACTCGGCGCCGCTTGGGGGCTTGATGGAGCATCCTGCGCAAGAGACGGAAGCGCCACAAGCGCCAGAAATAAGAAGGGAAGGAAACGTAGAAATCGTTTATGCAAAGTTAATCTCCTTTTTCGAAAGCTTGACCACTGAGCGAACTGATCTTGCGCTTCAGCGTAGGCGTGCTCTTGATGATTTGACCTTCGCCCCGGCGCCACGTGTGTCGTGACTAGTGGTTGAAAAGTATTGCGTTCTCACAGGGGTGTCCAATTGATTGTTTTTTTTGCTGCGATTAGAGAAATTTTGAAAAGAGAAATCTATCGAGGCGATAAGAAAATTTCTCTGTGCGATGAAAACAAAGAGCAAGCCGAGACGACGCCCTTCAGCTTCTGACCGAATCACGAATTTGACTGATTTGGTTTGTGAATAGAGAACTGTGTGCGTCTCCTCATTACGAAGTCACAATCCGTGCGCGGAGAGTACGAGTGGCGAATCCGCAAGCTGTTGCTGGGGTACTACTGCTGCCCTATCCTCGCTTACTTCGCTGTTGATGTTTTTTATCGATATTAGGCGGCCAATGATGACCACAGTAACTCATCAACTATTTGATTCTAATGGGTTTGACCGAAATTACCACCGTGGTTCAATTCCCCTTTGGGTGGTTGTTCCGGTTATTGGTCCAGCCTATACTTGGTTCACTCTGGTAGGAATTCTCCGTCAGGTTCCGGGAAGGTAGGGCAGAGGTGTGCGTGACTCTGCGAAGCTTTGCCCGGTATGCAAAAACGCCTGCAAATCGCCCTGATGGCCACAGCTGTCGCGACCCTTTCTCTCACGTCCTACGCGCAAGCGGCGTCGCACGCCTCAATTACGCCTGCCACCGATGACACCGGGCACAAAGTGTACGTAAACGACGTGGTTGCGCCGTCCGCAGCTCGCCAGACCTTTCGAACGCAGCAGAATCACCTTGCATTTTGGAGTACCACTGAACGCCGCTGGAAGACCGTCCCACATGCGAATGTAAAAGCGGCCCAATCCGCCGCAGCTGAGGTGGACCAATACTTGGGCAAGTCGCAATCCACGCAAAACTCTTTGTCCTCTGCTGGGTTCAGCCAATTGGAGGTCAATGCCGCTATTGACAAGGCCGCCGCTCGCCACAATGTGGACGCGAATTTGGTGCGGGCCCTGGTGAAGGTCGAGTCCAATTTCAATCCCAACGCCGTATCACGCAAAGGCGCGATGGGACTGATGCAATTGATGCCGCAAACGGCACGGCAACTCAATCTAACGAACCCATTCAATCCCGAGCAAAACGTTGATGCCGGGGTGCGGCACTTGAAGCAATTGCTTGAAAGCTATGGCGGGGATGTGCGGTTGAGTCTTGCCGCGTACAACGCAGGATCCGGGGCGGTGGCGCGTAGTTCAGGTATTCCCAGGTACGCGGAGACGCGGAATTACGTGAAGCGGATCACGGAGCTATACGGTGGAAGTCTTGGTAGCAGTTACGCTTTCGGCACATCGCGGGAGCCAGTAAAAGTGCAACGGGATGCCCGAGGCGTGCTTTACATCAGCAACACGGATTAAGAGCATCTAAAACGGCGGCAATAGCGGTTTGTAGGCAACCAGGTTCAACAGTCTTCCAGGGACAAGAACACGGGTCGCGAATTGAATTGCGTTGATCCCAGACAAAGCGCCTCGCGCGCTAGCGGAAATCTCTGCGAACACCAGCTTAGTTCGGTGACCGCCGTCCTGCTCTGTATTCTGCTGACAACCTCTCTCGCCGAAGCCAGAATCCACCGTTCGCAATCGTGGGCTGAAAACCAGTACGACAAGGCGGAGTCGCAACGTGAATCTCTGATGGGTCTGCCCGAGCAGGCCCGCACCCGCCAGCAATATGAGAGCGTAATTGCCGCGTATCGCCGAATAGTTCTCGAAGCGCCCATTTCAACCAAAGCTGACGGCAGTGCCTTCGAAGTCGCCGAACTCACCGCCGCAATGGGTCGCTGTTTCAAAGATGATGCCGCACTTTTCTCCGCGGTGCGCGAATACAAATTCCTGCGAAGGGAATATCCTGCGAGCAAACATCGAATCGAGGCGCTGCTCGCAATCGGCGTGATCTATAAGAATGATCTCGGCGATGTCGCTGACGGACAGGCGGCGCTCGAGGAATTAGTTCGCCAGTACGCGAACAGCCAGTCCGGGCAAAAAGCTCGTGAGGAGCTGAGTTCGCTTGAGATTCCCTCCCCTGAACGGATGACGACGCAAGAATCAGTGAGTGCGAAATCTAAGGAGGCAGGAAAGAAGGGCCAGCGAGAAGCCTCGGTCGTCGCTAAGGATGGCGATCTGATTCAAGTCACGGGGGTGGAGCACTGGTCAACCCCCGACTACACGCGGGTGGTGGTTGATTTGGAACAGGATGTGGAGTTCGAATCTCAACGAATCGCCAATCCCGACCGGATATTTTTTGACCTAAAAAATGCATCATTGCCTTCAGCATTGAAGGGAAAAAGTTTCGACGTTGACGATGGACTCGTGAGAAAAGTTCGAGTAGCACAATTCCAACCGGGAAAGGCACGGATCGTAATCGAGACCTCAGCCGACGCTACATACAATGCGTCATTATTGTTGAATCCGCCTCGGCTGATTATTGACGTACATGGAGACGACACCGGAGCGAAACATGCGGCGGCAATCTCAGCGAAAGTAGAGGCTTCAACCAGTGACTCGGGCGTGGTCAAGGTAACTCCCGCGGCGGAAAAATCCGTTACGACCAGTTCCGGGGGGCTTCCGAAGAAAGTAGTCGTCGAAGCAGACGACGATGATCCCGCAACTGGCGATGCCGATCCGCCTCCTACGAAGGCAAGCCCAAGGACTGCAAAGGCGGTCGTACAGACTAAGGCAACGCGCCGTCAAACGGCTTCCATCAGTTCGACGCGAGAAGCGCAGCCCACCTCGAGCGGGGACCGGTCTTTGATCCGGGCGTTGGGATTGAAAATCGGCAAAATTGTGATTGATCCCGGCCACGGCGGCCACGACACCGGCACAATCGGGCCGAACGGACTCCTCGAAAAGGACCTGGTACTCGACGTGAGCAGGCGGCTAGGCAAACTTCTGGAAGCTCGCTTAGGAGCAGAGGTCGTGTTCACCCGCCGAGACGACACCTTTATTCCTCTCGAGACTCGGACCTCAATTGCCAATCAGGAGCAGGCCGACTTGTTTGTTTCAGTCCATGCCAATTCCAGCCACGATCCCGACGCGCGCGGAGTCGAGACTTATTACTTGAATTTCACGTCTTCGCCGGAAGCACTGGAAGTAGCGGCGCGCGAGAACGCCGCATCGGACAAAGACATCCACGAGCTGCAAGACTTGGTCAAGAAGATCGCGCTGAAAGAGAAGATCGAAGAGTCGAGGGAGTTTGCGTCGGACGTCCAGCAGTCGCTGCACAGCGGGCTGTCTGCGAAGAGTGCCGGAATCCGCGACCGAGGCGTTAAGAAGGCGCCATTTGTGGTGCTGATAGGGGCGAATATGCCTTCGATTTTGGCCGAGATTTCTTTCATCAGCAATCCCGGCGATGAGAAAAAGCTCAAGGGACCTGAATATCGGCAGCGCATCGCCGAATCCCTTTATCGTGGGATCTCGCGGTATGTGAACGGTCTCGGTGGAATTAAGGTGGCCAGCCGAATCGAGAAAGCATCAGCCGACTAATACTTTGGCGATCACTTTACTCAGCGGCTTGAACTCATTCTTGAGCCTAAGTGCCGCGCTGGAAACTTCCTCCAGCCGTCTGTACTCTAATAAATAAGAACTTGAGACTCCCTGACTTCATGAGCATCCCGCGCCTTTATTGGGTTGTCGCCCTATCGGTCATTTTGCTGTCTGACGTGTGTTTTGCGGCTGCACCGCCTTCCTCGTTGCTTCCGCGGATCTTCGCGGGATGGCACCTTACCAAGTCCAGCCCGGCGAGTGTCGACCCTCGTGCCGCGGATGCCACAAACGCAGCCGTGCTCAAAGAGTACGGTTTCATCGACATCACGACCGCAACCTACACCCGTGATGACGGACGACAGCTCAGCCTGAAAGCGGCACGTTTTGAGGATGCCAGCGGCGCATTCGGCGCATATACCTTCTATCGAACCGCCGAAATGCATACCGAAGAAATTGGCGATCAGGGATCGTCCCTCAATCAGCGGGTTTTGTTTTTTCGCGGCAAGGTTCTAGTGGACGCAGTGTTCCAAAAATTGTCCGGGATGTCTGCAGCGGAGTTACGAGAACTCGCTGACAGTTTGCCAAAGACTCCTGGTACAGAAGCGAAATTGCCTGATCTTCCGGGATATCTCCCGAAGGAATCGTATGTTGCGAACACCGCGAAATATATCATCGGCCCATTGGCTCTTGAAAAAATTGATGCGCCCTTCACGGCACAATATGTGGATTTCAGCAAAGGCGCAGAGGTTGTGCTCGGAGATTACAGCGTTTCGAACAATGCCGGGAAGCTCATGCTGATCGGATATCCGACGGCGCAGATCGCTGCCAGCGAGCTCGCGAGGGTCGAAGCGGCGCAACAGGCTCACCAGCTCCAGGAGGAGCCTCTCGCCAAGCGGCGCACGGGTCGAATCATCGTGCTGGCCGGCGGGAGCCTTGGTGCAGACGCTGCCAAATCTCTGGTTTCGGCGGTGAACTATGACACGGATGTGACCTGGAATCAGAACACGTATCACAATCCGCGTGACAATGTGGGGCGCGTGGTGCTTGGCGCCATTCTTCTTGCTGCGGTCATAATGGGACTCTTGCTTGCCAGTAGTGCCGCTTTCGTGGGCTTCCGTCTGACCGTGAAACGGTTGCTTCCCGGCAAAGTGTTCGACCGCCCGGAACAGGTTGAGCTGATCGCCCTGAATCTCTCCAATCCGCCCCCGCAGAGCCATGAATCGGGTGTAAGCTCCTCAATTAAAGCCGGTTGAGCCCGTACCAAGCACATTTGTCTCAATTTGAGGCAAACCCGAACTTCAGTTATGCAATGTACAATCTACTGAAAACAATACACTTATTTCCTAAAAAGTTTCTTGACACCCTAGTCCCCGCCTCATAAGATTTCGCCAGAAAGTTTTGACGGCATAAACCTCCGTTGGAACTATTCTCCCTTGAAAAGAAGAGGCCGCCCTGTTGCCGGGTGGCCTTTTCGTTTGCAACAGAACTAATTGCGTGAAGAAGACGTAATCTGATTCAGGCGAAGGGGAGGGAAACTATGTTTTGTGATCAGTGCGGCGAAAAGTTGCAGGCGAATCAGAGCTTCTGCAGTCGCTGTGGCAGAGAAGTGATTGGTGCGACACCCGGCTATCCGCGCCGGAGCCGAGTTCAGGAACATGTGCGGCTGCTGGCGATTCTTTGGTTCGCTCTTTCCGCCTTGCATGTGCTTGGTGGCGTCATTCTTGTGATTCTCGCTAACACCTTATTTCTTCATCTGCACGACATGGGGGCACCGGAGGCGCCGACTGCGTTCCTGCATCCCCTACTCACTTTTGTGGGATTTTTTATTTTGGTCAAGGCCGCTGCTGGATTTGCGACAGGTTGGGGACTTCTGCAGCGGGAACCGTGGGCGCGAGTGCTTGCGCTGATTCTTGCTTTCCTCGATCTGATCAACGTTCCTTTAGGAACCGCACTGGGCGTATACACACTGTGGGTCCTGTTGCCAGCACAGTCGGAGGAAGATTACGAGAAGTACCTCAGTGCTGGGGCATAGCTCCAGCCGGCACCGGTGATATACTTCGCGCCGTTGTTCTACTCCAGTCTCGCGCTCGACCCAGTTTTTAGGCGTGGGACTTCGGCAGCGAAAATTGGAAATAGTCCCCCGAGGCGCGAAGGCTGCACGTAACCTCACCTTTATCCGAAAGAGACTCTGGTTTCTTTACGCATTTCTCGGCCACATTTAGAATCAGAACAAGCCGACGTAGCTCAGTTGGTAGAGCAGCCGATTCGTAATGTGCGAGTCTTCCCACATCCTCAACAACTTACACTCGCGGAGGCGCGCCAAATGTGCATTTCAGCCCCACTATTCGTGCGGGTTTCCGCTGAGTCGTGAGCTAACACGAGAGAAACACGAGAGACTTTTCGCGCAGACGACAGATTGGAATTGAACAGCGGATTATTCGTTTTCTGAGCAACGGTCGGGAGAATGCGAACTTGAATAGCGCGCGTTAAGATTCCTGCATATTCTGCAGAACAATCGGCGGACGGCCGTCTGCCCCTGCATGATTCTGGTTCCGGGTCCACACGTGCTCAACGGAGCAATGGATCTTATCGC
>Ga0137366_10002692_pt1 | contig 13613 bp, 8 predicted proteins | sample SagtaG_8_FD_104938 | JGI IMG/M metagenome (GOLD analysis project Ga0137366, IMG submission 104938) | Vadose zone soil microbial communities from Sagehorn Ranch, Mendocino, California, USA - Sage1_L_60_16 metaG | ecosystem: Environmental > Terrestrial > Soil > Vadose zone | place: USA: California... | reverse complement strand
CGGCTACGTCCAGGACGACGTCGCGGCGGCGATCGCGGAGGAAGGCATCACCGTGTTCGCGGTCGCGCAGGCGTCGGCCGCGGAGTTCGAGGAACACCTGATCGGCGCCATCCGGACGAATCCGGCGCTGCTCGTCGACGACCGGGCGGAGCTCACTCGCATCCTCTCGACGAAGGAGACGGCGCGGGTCGCGGGAGTCTGGGGCGCCACCGAGCAGACCACGTCGGGCGTGACGAAGCTGCGAAACATGGAGCGGGAGGGGATCCTGCGCTTCCCGGTCATCGCCGGGAACGACGCGATGTGCAAGCACCTCTTCGACAATCGTTACGGCACCGGGCAGTCCGTGTTCACGGCGATCCTCGCTCTGACCAATCTCTACCTGGGGGGCAAAACCGTCGTCATCGCCGGATACGGCTGGTGCGGAAAGGGGCTGGCGCGACGCGCCGCGGGTCTTCAATCACGCGTCGTGGTGTGCGAAGTGGATCCGGTGCGCGCGCTCGAGGCGGTTGCGGACGGCTTCGCGGTCATGCCGCTCGAGAAGGCGGCCGAGATCGGAGATTTCTTCATCACGTCGACCGGAACGCATGCCGTGTACGGCCGCGAGCATTTCGAGCGGATGAAGGACGGCGCCGTGCTCTCGAACGCGGGCGGCCTCGACACCGAGATCGACGTCCCGGCGCTCGAAGCGATGGCCGCGGAGAAGCGCGAGGTTCGCCGCCAGATCACGGAGTACCGCCTCGCCGACGGCCGGCGACTCCACCTGCTCGCGGAAGGCCGGCTCGTCAACATCGCCGGGGGGGACGGGCACCCCGTCGAGATCATGGACCTCTCGTTCACCGTGCAGGCGCTGGCGATCCACCATCTCGCGCGCCACCGCGGGGAGCTGCCGCCGGGCGTGCACCCCCTGCCCGCCGAGATCGATCGCGAGATTGCGGCGATCAAGCTCGAGACCCTGGGCGTCTCGATCGATTCGTTGACGCCGGAGCAGGAAGCGATGCGGCGGAGATGGCAGTGAGGCGGGGAGTCCGCGCCGCTCTTTTTCTCTGCGCGGCGGTTGTGGGTCTCGTCGGTTGCGCCAGTGCGCGGCCGACGCCGGCCTATTGCGCGGAGCTCCACGGCGCCGGACCTGGCTCCGATGCGCTCGACCCCGAAGCGACCGGATCCGCGCGGCTCGAGTTCGACGGCGCGTCGATCCGATTCCACATTCGGACGTCGGCGAACCTGGGCAAGGTCGTCGCGACTCACCTTCACATCGGCCCGGCGGGAGTGAACGGGCCGATGGCGGTCGAGCTGAACCCCGGGTTCACGGGCGAGGTTCTCGACGGCTCGATTTCGGTCGACTCGGATCTCGCGGCGCGCGTGCTCGCGAACCCGTCGCACTACTACGTCAAGCTGCACAGCCGGAAGTTTCCGGGCGGCGCGATCCGGGGGCAATTGCATTCGTGCGGGCGGGAAAAGTGACATCGGCGATAGCCTTCAACATCATCAGGAGCTCTTGATGACCTTTGCCAGCGTCGGAGATCTGAAGCGTCATCTCATCGCTTACATCAGACGCGCCCGCAAAACGAATGAACCGATCGTCGTGACTCGCTACGGAAGGCCTTACGCGTTAATCCGGGCCCTCAAATCAGAAGACCTCGGGAGGTCGGGGTGGAAAGAGCTGGCTGAACGACAGCTGAGCTACGCCTGGGAGAACGACAACGATGCGCTCTACGACTATCTCTAGGGTCCGCGTCGTCTGATTCGGCGACTCATCTCGCCACGGAAGAGCCTGGATTCTTCACGGAGCAGGATGAGGAAACAGCCCACCGTGGAATCCGTCGACCTCCTCGTGCTCGGCGGGACGGTCCTGACCGTCGACGCGCGCGACACGGTCGTCTCCGACGGAGCGGTGGCGATCCGCGACGGCGCCATCGTCGAAGTCGGCCCGCGGTCGAAGCTCGAGCGCCGTTTCCGGGCCCGGCGGTCGATCGACGCCCGCGGCCGGATCGTTCTCCCAGGCTTCGTCAACGCCCATACGCACGCCGCCATGACGCTGCTGCGCGGCGTGCGGGACGACGTCCTATTGATGACCTGGCTCGAGAAGTACATGTTTCCGCTGGAGAGGCGCTTCGTCACGCGAGAGTTCGTGCGGTGGGGAACGCGGCTTGCGTGCTGGGAAATGATCGCGTCGGGAACGACGACGTTCGCCGACGGCTACTTCTTCGAGGAGGAGGTGGCACGCGCCGTGGACGAGGCCGGCCTTCGGGTCATCGCGGGCCAGGGGATCTTCGACGTCCCAACGCCCGACTCCAACGGCGCGGCGGAAGGTCTCGCGCGGGGGGAAAGGTTCCTCTCCGACTGGACGGGCCATCCGCGAGTCACTCCGGCGCTCGCGCCGCACGCCTGTTACACGGTCGGTCCGCGCACGTTCCAGAAGACGGTGGGCCTCGCCGCTCGATTCGAGGCGCCGGTTCTGACGCACGTCTCGGAGTCCGACGGGGAGCTGGCCATGGTGAGTGAACGATACGGAACGACGCCGGTCCGTCACCTCGCCGCGCTCGGGCTTCTGGGGCCTTCGCTCACCGCGGCGCACTGCGTTCGCGTGGACGAGGAAGAGATCGCTCTGCTCGCGGCCGGCGTCGTCGGGGTCGTTCACTGTCCGGAAAGCAACATGAAGCTCGCGAGCGGGGTCGCGCCGGTGCCCGAGATGCTGGCGGCGGGCGCGCGTGTCGGTCTCGGCACGGACGGCGCCGCGAGCAACAACGACCTGGACATGATCGGCGAGATGGGATCGGCCGCGCGGGTGCACAAAGTCGCGTCGCTCGATCCCACGGCCGTGCCCGCACGGGTGGTTCTGCGCATGGCGACGCAGGGCGGCGCGGACGCGCTCCACGTGGGAGAGCGCATCGGCTCGCTCGAGACGGGAAAGCGCGCCGACCTGATCGTCCTCGACATCTCTGGTCCGAACGCGTTGCCGCTCTTCGACCCTACGTCGCACGTCGTGTACTCGGCGCGCTCCGACGCCGTCCAAACGGTGGTCGTCGAAGGCAAGGTCCTGATGGATCGGCGCCGGTTACGGACCCTCGACACAAAGGAGATCCGAAACCAAGTAACCCGATTCGGCCGAAGAATCCGCTCGGCTCTGGCCTAGGGTTCGCAGGCCGCCCGGCCGCATTCCGGACCGAAAGGGCGGTACTCGGGCGCAGCCTCCGGTTTTGTTGAGTCCCTCTCCATAAATAACGCTCCCAGAGCCATTTAACTGACCCCACCCGACGAAAGTCTATTAGACTAAAGTCCTAGGTCCTAAGTCCTAGGACCCTCTCGTCAAAGGAGGCGTGTCATGTTCCATCGCTCGCGAGCCTCCGAGCGGAGAAACCGCGCACTGTTTCCGGTTGGTCTTCTTCCGCTCGCGCTCCTGACCGCTTCGACGGTTCCGGCACTCGCTCAGGCGCCCTTTGTGGTTTCCACTTCGGTCTCCCGGGACGATCGGGGGGCCGCGGCGGTCACCACAGTGGGCCTCGGTGCACCCGCTTATCACCCGTCGCGCGTTCTCGTTCGCTTTCGAAACGGGGCACCGGTCGATTTTCTCCCGGGCTCCGGTCCCGCTCGCGCCTTCCCGGGAAATCCCCATCTCTTCCTGATCCCGAATCCACCGGGGCTCTCGGTCGCCGAGGTCGTAAGGCGCTACCGGGCAAATCCGAACGTCGTCAACGCCGAGCCGGACTTCGTCCAAGAGGCCGTGGCTCTCCCGACCGACCCGCTCTGGAGCCAACAGTGGGACATGACGAAGATCGCCGCGCCCACAGCCTGGGATTCCCAGACCGACTCCGGCGACGTGTACGTCGTCGTAATCGACACCGGCATCGATTTCACCCACACCGATCTCCAGGGCAACCTCGACAGCGCGGACAGCCGGACCTGCATGAACAACAGTTGTTCGGCCGGGGGCTCGGACGACTACGGGCACGGCACCCACTGCGCGGGAACGATTGGCGCGGTCGCCAACGACGGCATCGGCATCGCGGGGCTCAACTGGCAGGTCAAACTCATTTCGTGCAAGTTCTTGGGCTCGAACGGAAGCGGGTACACCTCGGACGCCGTCCTCTGCTTCCAACACGTCAAGGCGTTGAAACAGGGAGGCTTGAACATCCGCGTGACCAGCAATTCCTGGGGGGGGAGCGGCTTCAGTCAGGAGCTCAAGACCGCGATGGAAGATGTCGAGGTTTTGGGGGTCGTGAACATCTGTGCCGCCGGAAACAGCGGGCAGAATGCAGACGTCTCTCCGATGTATCCCGCGGGGTACGACAGTCGCGGAATTATCTCCGTCCTCGCCTCCGACCAGAACGATCTCGGCGCGGGCTTCACGAATTACGGACTCTTCAACGTGGACGTCGCGGCGCCGGGCGTGAGCACTCTCTCGACCGTCCCGCTCTGCACTTCTCCGCCTGCCCCGCCCATCGCGATCTGCGATGCGAGCGGTTACAAGACGCTCTCGGGGACATCGATGGCGACGCCGCACGTCTCCGGCGTGATAGCGGCACTCGCGCACCGGAACCCCGCGCTCACCGCTTACGAAGCTCGCGACATCGTCCTCGATCCGGGAAGCCTGGACGCGTTGAGCGATCCGCGCGCACAGACCACTTCGACCGGCGGGCGCCTGAATTTTCCGAAGACGCTCGCAAATCCGCGTCTTTCTGGCCCCATCGCACTGAATGGCTTCCCAACTCTGACGATCGGGCCGGACGTGTTCGCCCCCGCGGGAAGCCCGGTGAACCTCACGGCGAACGTCTCGGATCCGGACAGCGATCCGCTCCGGGTCGCCTGGGCCAAGTCCGGGAGCACCGCATCGCAGTGGCTCTTTGGGTGGATGTCGAGTCAGCTCTTCCCGAACGCCAGCGGGAGCTCCGTCTCCTTCATCGCGCCCTCTCCCGCGCGAACGGCGATCGCCTCCTACGACGCTTCCGTAGCGGACGGCCGCGGCGGAGGAGCCCACGGCCGAGACTACGTGACGGTTTCACCGGCTCCGAGCCCGGGTCTTCCGCCTTCGGTGACGCTGACGGTGACGACCACGGATCCGTCGACGTTTCCGGTCACGGCTTCCGTGAGCTTTCCCGCGACGGATCCGGAAGGGGGTCCGGTCGGGAAGGACCTCTGGATCGGTCAGAGTAACGGCGGAAGCGGAGCCTGCTGCTACACGGGCTCGACGACGAGCGTCGAGCTCGACAGCCCCGGCGTCTACCGCTTTTCGACCACGGCCATCGATCAGGAGTTGAACCTCTCCGCGAGGCCGAGCGCAGTGGTCAAACTCGGAGGCTCGACCGGCGAGCCGCCGATCGCAAGCGCCAGTCTCGACAGGTCGAGCGGCCCGGTTCCCCTGACCGTGAACATCGACATGAGCGCGAGCTCGGATGCCGACGGAACCATTCAGTGGTACTTCATGAGCTGCGGAAACGGTGGCGGCACGTCCGGGTCGCCGAGCCCCCTCGGAAGCTGCCGGTACGACACTCCCGGCGTGTACTGGCTCATACTTCAGGTCCAGGACAACGGCGGCAACGTGGACCTCGTCTCGGCATACGTCGTGGCGACGCCGGTCCCGGGCGGCCCGGATACCGAGAACCCCACGGTCTCGATCGCGAGCCCGACTTCCGGCGCGCACGTCTCCGGAAACGTCTCGATCCGCGCCAATGCCTCCGACAACTTCGGAGTCACGCGGGTGGACTTCTTCCTCGACTCGGGGACGACACCGATCGGCTCGGCGACGTCTTCGCCTTACACCGTCACATGGGATTCCGGGACGACGCCACCCGGAGCGCACTCTCTCTCTGCGACGGCGAGAGATGCCGCAGGGAACACGGGCACCTCGGCCGCGGTGCCGATTACGGTCGATGCGCCGACGCTCCCGCAGGTCTCGATCACGAGCCCGGCGAACGGGAGTGCCGTGCAACGCAAGTCCAGCGTCTCGATAACCGCCTCGGTCACGCCGGGAAGCTACGCAGTCAGCCGCGTGGACTTCCTCGCCAACTCGGGCGTGGTCTGCTCCGACGCGACCGGCCCGTACGGCTGCAACTGGCAGGTTCCGGCGAGGGGAAGCACCAAGAGCTATCTGCTCCAGGCGAAGGCCTACGACGCGAAGGGGAACGTGGTGCCCTCGGCCATCGTGACCGTCACCGCCCGGTGAGCTGCTGGTCTCGAGCCCGGGGCAACAGAGCCGCGGCGAGAACGACGAGCCCCAGAGCGGCGTAGGCCGCGGCGAACGTGAACGGGGTCGGGTCGGCGACTTTCCACGGCAGAAAGAACGTGCCCTGCGCGGTCGGCGAGTGGATCACGCCGAAGAGGCAGAGCCCTGCGCCCGCGAAGAAGTAGAGCGCGCTGCGCGCGAAACGACGATCGATCAGCTCGGCCCCGCCGGCGCCCCAGAGGACCGCGGTCACGATGAAGCCGTTGCCGAGAAGGCGGACCGAGCGGAAGGTCTCGGCGAGATTCCCGGTCAGGTGCGCCAGCGCCGGACCGGCGGCCGAAACGACCGATCCCATCTCGAGCGACAGCAAGAACGCGATCGACGGCAGGATCGCGAGCGCGACCGCGGGGGCATGACGGGCGGGCGTCGCCAGGACGCCCTGCGCCAGGACCTCGAGCCCGATGTAGATGAGGATCGGCGCGACTGCCGCTGCGGGAATCCAGTCCACGAGGAGCGGCAGGTAGCCGAGCATCCCTCCCAGCCCGACGAAGAGCGCCGTCGCAGCCGCATACCCGGCGCCGGCGCCCATCTTCTTGAACGCCGGATGGCCGATGTACGGCGTGCTCTCCACGACGCCGCCGCAGAGGCCCGCGACGAGCGTGCAGAAGCCTTCCGTCAGGAGGATCCCGCGGGTGTCGTATTCGTCGCCGGCCGCCGCCGCGCTCTCCGTGTTGTCGATACCGCCGATGATTGTCATGACGGCGAACGGGAGCGCGATCGGAAGGTAACCCCACGCGAGAGACAGACCGCCGAGAAACCGGGCGCTCGGCCACGGCACCGCGAGACGGAGAGCCGACCCGGATGGAGCGGCCGCTCCCGCGACCGCCGGCAAGAGCCCGAGAGCGCCCAGGCCGTAGTGCAGCCCGACGGCGATCGCCGCCGAGACGAACGCCCCGGGCAGTCCCCACGGCAGCCGGACGCCCGCGACGAACGTCACCAGGATCACGCCGAACGCGACGAAGCCGACGATCGGGTTCGCGACGACTCGCAGGAGCGGGAGAAAGGCGATCAACGCGAGCCCGGCGCCGGCGATCGAGCCGAGGAGGCCGGCGCGCGGCAGCGCGGATCGCACGGCGTTCCCGGACATCGAAAGCGCCATCTTGAAGATGCCGACCAGCACGGTGACCGCCATGCCCACCTTCCAGGCGAGGACGGCGTCGCCCGTCGCGAGGTACGCCGGGCCGAGGACCGCGAACGAGATCCCGAAGACGCTCGGCGCGTTCAGCCCCAGCGGCATGGCCGTGACGTCGCCGCGTCCCGTCCGCCTGGCGAGGCGCCGCGCCATCCCCGCGTAGATCAGGTCGCCGACGAGGACTCCGACCGCGGTGCCCGGGACGATGCGATGGAGGACGAGGTCCTTCGGAAACCCGAACGCGCCCACGAGAATCGCGACGAGGATGACCAGGTTCGCCACGTTGTCGAACATGAGCGCGAAGAACGCGTTTGCGTCGCCGGCGCGGAACCAGGGGTTGCGCGTGACGGTGGTCAATTTCGCGGCAAGCTACCACGCCGGTGCCAGAATCCCGGCGTGGGCGACACGAAGACATCTCAGCTCGATCTCTTCGCCGCGTCCGCGCCGCCGGCAACACTCCGGCATTCACCGGAGCAGGAGCGGCTGGAGCGCGAGCACGCGGAGGCGGCCGCGATCGCGGCGAGGCTACCGGAGAACGTCTTCTTCGGAACGAGCTCCTGGAGCTTTCCGGACTGGGCGGGAATCGTTTACTCGCGACATGCGAGCACGTCGCAGCTCTCGCGCGAAGGCCTCGACGAGTACGCGCGGCATCCGCTCCTGACGACGGTCGGGATCGACCGCGGCTACTACGCGCCGATCCCGCCGCAGGACCTCGTCCGATACGCGGAGCAACTTCCGCCCCGATTCCCGTGCTGCGCCAAAGCCCCCGAGGCCGTGACGTCCGCGGCGCGGCCGGCGCGAAAGGGCGGCGCGAAAGGGGAGGCCAACCCGGACTTCTTGAACGCCGCGCTGTTCGAGGAGGAAGTGCTCGGCGTTTTTCGAGAAGTCTTCCGCGACCACGCCGGACCATTCATTCTTCAATTCCCGCCGGCCGGAAGCTCGCCACCCGCGCCCCCGGCCGCGTTCGCGGAGAGGCTGGATCGCTTCCTGGCGGTTCTCCCCTCGGACTTTCGTTACGCGGTCGAGCTGCGCGACCCCAAGCTTCTGACCCGCGAATATCGGCAGGTGCTCGCGGCCCACGGCGTCGCGCACGTCTTCAACTACGTCACCGCGATGCCGATGCCGGCCGAGCAGGCGGCGGCGATTCCGGTCGAGTCGGCGCCGTTCGCGATGGTCCGCCTCCTTCTCCCGCCGGGGACCTTCTACGGCGAGCGGGGCCAAGCGTTGAAGCCGTTCGCGCGCCTGTCCGACCCGGACCCGGAGATGCGCGACCAGGTCGTCTCGCTCGCCCGCCGCGCGATCGACGCGGCGATCCCCGTGTACGTTCTCGTCAACAACAAGGCGGAGGGTTGCTCGCCGCTGACGGTCCGCGCGCTCGCGGAAAAACTCGCGGACGAGCTCGGCCGTTAGCTCCGGCGCCGCTCCGGGGAAGATCCTCCGGCAGCGTCGCCGACTCGAACGCTGCGAGAAAGTCCGCGTCTTCCATCAGGCCTTTCGCCCGCGCTCGACCAGACGGTGACTTTCGCTCGCGGTGAGGTCGAGGCCGTAGATCCGCTTCAACTCGGCGATCTGCTTGAGCGTCGCGGGAGAAAAGGCCGCTTTCCCCTCGAAAGCATGGAGCACGATTCCTTCCAGCAGATCGCCGAGCGAGAGGTCCTTCAGGTCGGCGAGCGCCTTCAAGACTTTCAGGATCCGTTTCTCCATACGAACGCCGGTCTGGACGCGTTCCACGGCTGCATCGGATTTTTGCTTGCTTGTTACCATGGTACAAAGGTACCACGGAGGCCGCGGACCCCGTCGTCTTTGGCGATGCCGCGGGGCAAATGAGTCCCAGGACACCGCCCGTGGACTGAGGTACGATTTTCGTGGTTGATCCGCTGTTCCGCTTGCTCCTCCGAGGCCTCGGACCTGGCGCGCTTCTGCCCCTCCTGCGGCGAGCCACTCGGCCCGATGTCGCAGGCCCCGACCGGGCTCGCGACCCCCTCTGCCGCGGAAGCCGCCGCGCGTCGACCTTCTTCGTCGGCCGTCGGCCGGCTCGGCTCGGCCGACTCGATCGATACGGGCGGCTTCGCCCCCGGAACCGTCCTCTCGGATCGCTACCGGGTCATTGGTCTGCTCGGCCGCGGAGGAATGGGCGAGGTCTACCGGGCGGACGACTTGAAGCTCGGGCAGCCCGTCGCCCTGAAATTCCTCCCGGAGAGCCTCGCGAACGATACGGTTGCCCGCGAGCGTTTCTACTCGGAGGTCCGGCTGGCGCGTCAGGTCTCACACCCCAACGTCTGTCGGGTCTACGACGTGGTGGACGTCGAAGGACGCCATTGCCTTTCGATGGAGTACGTCGACGGTGAGGACCTCGCCTCGCTTCTGAAGAGAATCGGGAGGCTGCCCCAGGACAAGGCACTCGAGATCGCGCGACAACTCTGCGCCGGCCTCGCGGCGGCGCACGACCGCGGGGTCCTGCACCGGGACTTGAAGCCTTCGAACATCATGATCGACGGTCGCGGCCGTGTGCGCATCACCGACTTCGGGCTCGCGGTTGCTTCCGGGACGAGCGCCGAACACGGAGAAACCTCCGGAACCCCTGCCTACATGGCTCCCGAGCAGCTCGAAGGCCGGAGCTCTACCGCCCAGAGCGATCTCTATGCGCTCGGTCTCGTGCTGTACGAGATCTCAACCGGGCGCAAGGCCTTCGAGGGAGCGACCTTCGAGGAGTTGAGGCGCAAGCACACTCAGGAGCCGCCGAAGACTCCGTCGAAGCTCGTTCCCGGATTCGATCCCGCGGTCGAACGGGTCATCCTGAGGTGTCTCGAAAAGGATCCGCTCCTCCGTCCTTCTTCCGCACTTCAGGTTGCTTCGGCCCTTCCCGGAGGCGATCCTCTTGCCGCGGCGCTGGCGGCGGGGGAGACGCCATCCCCGGAGATGGTCGCCGCCGCCGGGGAGGAGGGCGCGCTCAAGCCGGCCATCGCATGGACGCTCCTCGCCGGTATCCTCGCGATCGGAGTCTTGATCGTCGCGCTTTCCCGTTTTTCGACGGACCTCGCTCTCGGTCCGCCGCTCAAGAGTCCCGATTCACTCGCGGATCGCGCGCGAGATCTCGTGCGGCAGTTCGGCTACGACGAACGTCCCGCCGATGCCGCTTGGTGGTTCGAGCGCGAATACGACTATCTCCGTTACCTGGGCCTCCACGAGCCGTCCCGGAAGCGCATCCGGGAGCTCGCGACGGGCGAGCCGGGACCGTGGTCTTTCTTCTATCGCCAGAGTCCCCGGCTCATGGTGCCCTCCAATTCGCACGGTTTGGTCCTGGCGGAGGGAATGGTCACGAACGTCGATCCGCCCCACGAGATCCCGGGGATGGTGACGGTCAACCTCGACCCGCGAGGACGGTTGCGGTCACTTCGCGCGGTGCCTCCGAGAATCGATCCGGCCCGGTCCGAAGAGAAAATCGATTGGGGGCCTCTCTTTCGTGAGGCCGGTCTCGACCCAGCGCGCCTCGCCGCGGCCCGGTTCGAATGGGCTCCTCCGACGGCTTACGACAGCCGCGCGGAGTGGCAGGGATCGTCCGCCGCCCCTCCGCACGTACCGATCCACGTGACTGCCGCCGGGTATCGCGGCAAGCCCGTCTATTTCGGAATCATCGGCCCCTGGGAACGTCCGTCGGGGATGGGGCAGGCCGCCGTCGCTTTCCGCGCACGCATTGGCGGAGCGATCTTCGTGACCGTGGTTTTCGGGTTGTTGATCGCGGGCGTCGTGTTCGCGCGGCGAAACATCCGTCTCGGCCGCGGCGACCGCCGGGGTGCGCTGCGGATCTCGGCGGTCGTCTTCGCCGCGTCGATGGTCGCCTGGCTCCTTCGGGCTCACCACGTGCCCGACGTGAGGGGCGAGTGGATTCTGCTCGCCCTAGCGCTCGGAGACACGCTGCTGGGGGTGGCGTTCGCCTGGCTGAGCTACATCGCTCTCGAGCCCTACGTGCGACGCCGTTGGCCCGACCTTCTGATCTCGTGGACCCGGCTGCTCGCCGGACGGCTGCGGGATCCTCTCGTCGGACGGGACCTCCTCGCGGGAGCTCTAGCTGGAGCGGCGAGCGCGGCCCTGGTCCACCTTTCCAACGCTCTCCCGGCGTGGATCGATGCCCCGGGGATGACGCCGGTTCCCCCCTCCGATCTCTTGCTGCGGGGAACTCGCGAGGCCGCCAGCTTCTTCTTTGCAAGGTTGAACGAGGCCGTCTTCGACTCGCTCGGGATCATGTCCTTCTTCTTTCTCGCCTCTTCCCTCCTTCGCCGGAAATGGCTCGCCGCGATGCTGCTCGGCCTTTTGAACCTCGTACTTTCGCTCAGCGGAGAGAATCTCTGGATCGAGGTTCCGATCGCGATTCTCCAGGCCACGATTCTCGTGTTCCTCGTCTTTCGTTTCGGCCTTCTCTCGGTGGCGGTGTTGGGATACGTTTTCGTCCTTCTTCAGGTCGCTCCGATCACCCTCGACTTCTCGCAGTGGTACGCGGGACGTTCCCTGCTCGCGCTCGCGGTCTTCGTCGGCATCGCACTGTACGGTTTCCGCGTGGCTCTGGGGAAGCGCCCGGTTTTCGGGACCGTCATCCCGGAGGACTGACGGCTAAAGCTGAAACGCGTACGAGAGCTTCAGGAAGAGCTGCCGCCGCGCCTTCTCCAGCCGGTCTTCCTCGGAGACGGTGCGGTCGTTGCCGTATCCGACGAAGAGGACCGACTGCCAGTTGAGCTTGTAGGCGAGAAGAATCGAGCTGTTGAAGTCCCCTTCCGTGCGCAAAACTGCGAAGGTGTACAGGGAAGGGTCCCTCTTCGTCTCGACGTACTGTCCGATGATCCGCAGGAACGCCCGCGCGTTGAAGGTGTACTGGGTCCGCAGGCGCGCGACCGACGCGGTGAAGAGCCGCCCGCTGCGCCCGTCCTCCGTGTCGACGTCGAGATATCGCCGGCTGCCGTCGAACCGAAGCTCCACATGGTCGGTCGGTCGCACAGTCGCGAACGCGGTGATGCTCCCGCCGGTGGCGGGACGCGCGTTGTCGAAGTCCACCTGCTTTCCCAGGAAGCCGTCGATCCCCACCTGGTTGAAGATCCGCGACGGGCTTCCGTCCGCGTGGTAGATGAGCTGCGTTCGGTCGAACGTGTGTGTGCCGGCACGCACCTTGTCGAAGCCCATGCGGATCCGGATGAAGGAGCTCCCGAGGGCATCCATCCCGAAGCCGGGTGAGATCTGTCGAAAGATGAGTCCACCGTCCCGCTGCGCCTGGTAGTCCGCCTGCAGGAAAGTCCGCAGGCGACGGATCACGCCCGTCGGCCGGAACGTGTAGCCCGTCTCGCCATAGGTCTCCCGGTAGCCGACCTGCGGGACGAATCCGTCGTCGGCGCGGAAGCCCTCGGAGATGTCCCAGTAGGCGACGAACCAGTCGATCGTCCGCGTCGAGCGTTGCCACCAGACCTCGCCGGCATGTCCGGAGAGCTTCTGGCCGTTCCATGCGGTCGCCAGCTCCGGGCGGTCGGGCGTCTGGCTCTTCGAGAAGAGAAGCTGACCCGTGACCGTGTCCTTGTCGCTCGGGCTCCACCGGAAGTCCGGCCCGAGGACGCGGTTGTATCCTCCGCCGTCGCGGTCGGCGATCTCGCGGTCCGTGACCAGGAAGCTCGCGAACGATTGCCCGAACTCGTGCCGCACACGGCCGATCGCCGCGATCGAGTGGAACTCCTGGTCGGCGAAGGCCGACGAGTTCGGGCCGGGCAGGATGACCCTTCCGCCGCCGCGGTCGTCGACGACGAGCGCCGTATACGCAGTGTGCCCGATCTTCCCGGTGGCGCGGGCGCCCCACCGGGGCGAGGTGATGGTTCGCGTGTAGACCGCCTGGATCGGGGTCGAGAAGAGCTCGATGCCTTCCAGGAAGAACGGCCTCTTTTCCGGAAATAAGAGCGCGAAGCGCTCGTTGGCGCCGATCTGCGCCACATCGGACTCGATCTGTGAGAAGTCGGGATTCACGGTCGCGTCGATCGCCGTGGTGACGCCCGGCGTCCACTTGACGTCGACGCCGCCGTCCGCCTTGATCGATTTGTTCTCGAGCGGTGACCCGACGTCGTCGCGCGGAAGCGCGTCCTGGTTCGCCGTCCCGTACGGCGCGACAATCAGGTGTCCGCCCGACGGCAGCCCGCTCAACCCGGTCAGAGGATTGGACTGGCAGATGAAGCAGTTGCTCCCGCGCGGGATCTTCATCGAGAAGTACTGGTAGCGGAAATCGCGCGGGCG
>Ga0137366_10002681_pt1 | contig 13635 bp, 11 predicted proteins | sample SagtaG_8_FD_104938 | JGI IMG/M metagenome (GOLD analysis project Ga0137366, IMG submission 104938) | Vadose zone soil microbial communities from Sagehorn Ranch, Mendocino, California, USA - Sage1_L_60_16 metaG | ecosystem: Environmental > Terrestrial > Soil > Vadose zone | place: USA... | reverse complement strand
ACGGTTTCCGCGCACCGGTATTCCCGATTCCTTCGAATCCCTTTCGGAGTACGAGGATTACTGCAAGCTGTTGATTAAGACCGGCTGCATCGACAACGCCAAAAAAATCTGGTGGGACATCCGCCTGCATCCATTCTTCGACACATTGGAGGTGCGCGTGTGCGACGCTCAAACCCGCGTGGACGATACGCTGGCAATTGCAGCGCTGATCCAGGCTGTCATCTCAAAGCTGTTTAAATTGCTCCGGCAAAATACCACCTTCCGCATTTATCGCCGCCGTCTTCTGGATGAAAACCGCTGGCGCGCCGCGCGCTACGGCATCGATGGAAAACTGATCGACTTCGGTAAGGAAACCGAAGTGGAGGAACGAGATTTGCTAAACGAATTGCTGGAGTTCGTGGCAAGCGAAGTGAACGAATTCGGCACGCAGCGCGAAATAGCGCACATTGAGCGGATCATGCGTGAAGGTACGGGAGCGGATCGGCAACTCGCAACCTATGAGCGCACGCGCGATATAAAAGCCGTCGTTGATCACATTGTTACCGAAACGTACGAAGGATTGAACGTGTCGGCGCAAGCTGCGCTTAGTACCTGATTCTCTCTTCCTCGACTCGTCAGGTCGAGAAGGGCCAAGACAGCTTTCGATATCACTTTAAATTATTCGTCTCCGTTCAATCGTCTCTGAGATGAATGCCACCGCCGTAAATTCTCCAAAAGTAGTAGGCCGCTATGGCAATACCAAGAGTGACAATGCCTAGGCGCACGACTGTCCGATTGACAAAGCGCACCACACTACCGCCCAGGTAGCCGCCCAGCAATGCGCCGGCTGCCATAACAGTGCCATACTTCCAATTCACCTTACCTTCCAAAAGAAAGACTGTTACAGCAACGGCTCGGAGGCTGCCACATAAAGCATTTTTCAGTGGTAAGACGGAATGAATGTCCGTCAGGCCAATCAGATCAAACGCTGCAATTACCAGTATGCCAATGCCAGCGCCAAAATATCCGCCATAAATCGCGACGCCAAAAAGGAGCGCGCTCGCACCAATTTGGAGCGAAACGGGCGGGACGGAGGTCGTTTCAATCGGAGCGGGCGCGCCTAACGACTGGCGGGAACGACCAGTACCGGGCTTAGCAACGGGCGCAATGTGAGCAGACTGGCTATCAGAATAAGCCACGGGATCAAGGCCGTAAAAGAGCGGTTGCCCGACCAGCTCAGCAGCAACGCTCCAAGCAGGCTACCTAACAGGCTTGGCAAAAGAAGTCGCCAGAACCAATGGCGCACGGGAGCCAGATGCTTGCGGCCTGCCCAGGTGCTTGTCATGTAAGCAGGAAGAAGCGCAACTGCGCTGGTTGCGTCAGCTGTCACTGGCGGCAAGACAGTCATTAGCACGGGAAAAGTTAACAACCCGCCGCCGCCAGCTACCGAGTTAATTGCCGTAGCCACGACGGAGACAACAAACAGCAAGATGTGCGTCTCCATTGATAACCAGCGGATCAGGCTCAACCCATTGCGAAAACTCTATTCATTGTCTTCGCGTCCAAAAACCAATGTAACAATCAAACCCAAGATGCTGACAGCCACGACCATTCCCAGCACGGCTGGAAGGCCAAATTTGCTTTTAAAAATCGGCAGGACGAACACGCCGAGCGTAGCCCCTGTTTTCCCGACGCTGGCGGCGAATCCACTCGCGGTGGCTCGCAGTTCGGTCGGAAACAGGATCGGCGCCAGCGCAAACGTGGTGGAATTAGGCCCAGCGTTCATTAACAGGTTGAACAAGATAAACCCGGTAAATACCAGCGGAATGTGTCCCGCGCCTGCGGGAGAATTTGCCAGGTAAACAGCGATCATGAGCAGGACCATGCCGCAAGCCATTCCCGCGAAACCAATGGCCTGCATGCGGATCCGCCCGAACTTTGGAACTGCCCAGATTCCAAGTAGGAAACCGAAGAGGAGGAACAGATCGATTGCACCGCTTCCCCTGACGTCCGCCAGGTCGTGAGTGATGGCGCCACCTGTCTGGCCGGAGATATCAATCGCGCTCAGGATAATCGGCGTGAACAGTCCAACGCCATAGGTGGCGATATCCATCAAGAACCACGGGACGGCGACAAGCACCGTGCGGGCGCAATAGGTGTACGAGAATAGATTCGCAACCCCGGGCGCTCGTGCCGGCGCAAGGGAAGTTGTGAGCCTTTGACCTCCGGCATTGTCGGTAAGTTCCAACACTGTCTCACGTTGCTCCGGCAGGATCCGGACGAATGCCTGTGCCGCCTCCGCAAATCTGCCTCGAGATATCAACCAATGAGGACTATCTGGTTCCGACATGCGTAACAAAAAAAAGAGAAGAGCAATCACGCCTTCGGTGGCGAGGAAAAGTCGCCAGCTCTGTGCGCTGTTCACAGTTTTAAGCAGCGCCAGAGAAATCGCAGCCGCCAGTAACATCCCGACCGATTGACAGGCAATTGTGGCGACCATCAATCGCGCGCGACTGCGCTTAGGCAATACTTCCGAAACGTAACTGCCGCTAACGGGGAAATCGACGCCTATCCCCACCCCGACGAGAAATTGCCCAACAAACAGTATCACGGCTCCATTGGCTAACGCGCTGACTGCCGCGCCGACGCAAACAATTATCATGTCGGCCAGCATCAACGGTTTTCGACCAAGGTGATCGGCGATTGGCCCGCCAAGTCCTGCCCCAAAGACAGCACCGAGCACCAGGCTTGCGCCGATAAGACCAACCACATCGGGCCGGAAGTGAAACTCAGCGATAACGAACGGCATCGCCACGCCAAGAACGAAAATAGCGAAGCCATCAAGCAACGTGCCGCCGGTCGAGAGCGCCCAGAGCCTTCGCTGGATGGGTTTCAGCGCCGACGCGTCCAACAGCAGCGTCAAGCGTTGCGATAGCGTGATTTCAGCCAATGTTACCGCTTCTTGTGCCGGTGCGATTTCTCAGGCCCCGCCGCCTGATGATATTGGCGGCGAATTTCGGCCAGGTTCACGGTTGGCTTGGGCAATTGCATGTCCATCTCTTCCATCTGCTGGACGATGATCTGCGAAACAGCCAAATCGCGGAACCATTTGTGATTTGAAGGAATGATGAACCAAGGAGCATAATCGGTGCTCGTTTTGGTAAGCACATCCTCGAATGCCTGCGTGTAATCGTTCCAGTAGGCGCGTTCCTTGTAGTCCGATTCACTGATCTTCCACTGGCGAGTCGGGTCATCCAGTCGCTTCTTAAACCGCGCAAGCTGTTCGTCTTTCGAAACGTGCAGGAAAAACTTGAGAATACTGGTGTTATTTTGCCTGGCGATTAGCTGCTCGAAGTCGTTGATTTCGTCGTAACGCTTCGACCAGAGCTTTTCCGGCACCAAGCCGTGAACCCTTGCTACCAGCACATCTTCGTAATGTGAGCGATTGAAAATCACGACTGAGCCTTTGGCGGGCACGTCCGGGTGCACGCGCCAGAGAAAATCGTGCGCCAGCTCCTCCTTCGTTGGTTGTTTGAAGTTCGCGCAGATGCAGCCCTCTGGATTCATCCCACTAAAAACGTGGCGGACTGTGCCGTCTTTGCCGGCGGCATCGAGTCCCTGCAACACAATGAGAAGCGAATGATTATTCTCCGCATACATCTTGTACTGCAATTCCTGCATCTTCTGCAGGTTCTCCTGAATCTCTGGCAAAGCTGACTTGTGCGACTCATGTTTACCGTGGTAGCCGGGGTCGAAATGTTTTAGCCGAATCTTGGATCCCGGCTTTACGACAAGTTTTTTCCAATAATTGGACATCGTTAATGTTCTCTTCTTCTTGAGTTACCGCGCAGTCTTTTGCCTCGCTGTCATGGGAAATCGAAATGGCTGGAAAAGCGATTTGTTCCACGACTGGGCTGGATCCAGAATTTGATAAAGCCCGAGCTTCGTCACATCCTGCACTATCATCCAAACCAAATTGTAGCCCCAAACAAAACCGATGATTCTCCATGAAAGCGACGGTACGAGCCAGCCCTGGCTACACATCAACACCGCAGCGATCTGAGTTGCGACAATTGCAAAGAACAGCTTGGAGCTTGGGTACGGTGGCTTCCAAAAGATCCCACGCGTTCGAGTCACAAACAACAAAAGGTGACCGCCCGCAACAAGTTGCAGGAACATCATCGTCTGCAGCTGTCGATGGTCCAGGTGGTGAACCGTGTCGCCGAGGTAAAGCAAACCAAAGCTTTGCATAACTCCAAGTAATCCCAGGACCGACGAAATCACTAACACGCGATCCAACTCCCATTTTACCGGTTGCGGCGGCACGCTGGCATTGTCAAAAGCGATAGTCATAATGGGTACGTCGTCCAGAAGAGCTAGCGCGATAAGCATGATCGCGGTGAGCGGAAAGAAATGGTAGTAGATCGACGCCAACACCACAAAGACCATGATTGCAATGGTCATGGCGATCCGGTATAACACATAGCTCATCATCCGCTCGAAGATGCGCCTGGCTTCCGCGATCCCTTCGATAATCACCGATAGACCTGGTGCGGTCAGAACCAAAGCCGCGGCCGCCCGAGCTGCTTCGGTCGCTCCGGAAACAGCGATCCCCACGTCTGCTTGCTTAAGTGCTGGGGCGTCATTGACCCCGTCGCCGGTCATCCCAACGATGTGACCGTTCTCCTGCAATATTTTTACGATGGCGTATTTATGTTCTGGGAAAACTTGAGCGAAACCGTCGGCTTCATTGATTTTTTCCACAGCATCCAACGGGATTTGTCCTTTTGTAACATCACCTGGAAAAAGTTCCGTCGCCGGCTGGATGTTTGGGCCCATGCCTAGTTCCGATGCGATCTGCCGGGCAATGGCGACATTATCGCCGGTGACCATCTTCACCTTAACGCCGTACGCGCGGGCCCTTGCTATCGTGCTCTTGGAATCGGGTCGGGGGGCATCAAGCAGCGGAAGAATTCCCTGGAATGTCCACTGGCCATCGCCGTGAGCGACAGCAACACCAATAGTGCGGTAGCCGCGACTGGCCAAACTGTTCACCGTTTCGCTTGCTTTCTCGAGATCAGCGCCAGAGAGCTTTGCAAGCGTGAGAATGACCTGCGGCGCACCTTTGGTAACCCGAAAAACTTTACCAGACGCATCTTTGATCGTTGCCTCAGTCCGTTTGTTCACCGGATCAAAGGGAACATAGTTTTCCTGTTTATAGCTGTTAAGTATCGAGGGGTCTTTCAGGCCAGCCAGTACTGCGAGATCGATCGGATCGTTGTCCGCTGCGCGCGAAGCTAGGGACGCCATTAGAATCAATGTTGTTGCGTCGGTTCCGGACCAGGGTTCTGCTTCGCCAAGGGTTAACTTGTTCTGCGTCAACGTGCCGGTCTTATCGGAGCAGAGGACATCGACACCTGCCAATTCCTCGATCGACTCCAGTCGGGAAACGATTGCCTTGCTCCTGGCCAGCATCCGTGCGCCCAAGGCCATTGTCACCGAGAGTACGGCAGGCATCGCCACTGGCACTGAGGCCACCAAAAGGATGAGAACGATTTCGGCCAGCCTTAACAATGCAACGCGATCGTAGTGGCCTCGCATATCGGAAAGACGGCTGGCCACCAGAATTGCAACCAGGACCAGCGCCAGAATGATCAAGAAGTTGCCGATCCTCATCACAGCTCTCTGGAAGTGGGAAACGCTTCCGGCGGCGGCGACTAACTTTGCGGTTTGTCCAAAGAATGTATTCGCTCCAGTCGCCGTAACTATTGCAATCATTTCTCCCTGTTTAACGACAGAACCCGAGTACGCATCCTCGCCGGACTTTTTGGTGACTGGCAGCGATTCCCCTGTGAGCGCCGATTGATCTATGCTGACGTAATCGCCTTGAATGAGCTTGCAGTCGGCAGGGACAACATCGCCAAGGTACAAGCGAATGATGTCTCCCGGCACAAGCGTTTGAGCGTCGACTTGCTGCCATTTTCTATCACGAAGCACGCGCGCTTTCAACGCAAGGGAGCTCTTCAAGGCATCGAGGGCGTTGGAAGCTTCGTGTTCTTCCCAGAAGCCTAACAAGGCATTGAACAACAGCAGCGAGGCAATAATTGTAAAGTCGCCCCAATCTCTTACCACTAACGCCATTAAGGCAGCCGCCTCGATCATCCACGGGATTGGGCCCCAGAAATAGGTGAGAAGAGCTGAAAGAGCGCTTTTCTTTTCTTCCGCCAGCGCGTTTGGCCCGTACTTTCTCAGGCGTTCCTGTAATTGGACCGGATTCAAACCGGTCTTCGGATCGGTCCCGAGCTTCGCCAGAATCTCGGCTGTGTTCAAACTGGATGATCCAACGATATTTGACCCCGGCATACCAACTCCTCGACCGTTTTCGTAGCAGGAGGTGATAACTTGTCGCGCAGGGGAAGACTAGAAAAAAGAGCGAGAGCAAAACTGGCGAAACGCACCCACAAGCTCGGAGCGCTTAGAGCGCTTTGTAATCGACGCTGATAGTGCGATAGACGAGTTTGTCGTGTTGCGCTGAAAAATAAAAGAGCTCCAGCATCGTCGAGCCAACCATCCACTGGTAACCAACCAGCGTCTGAATGACATCGGTATCGTTGCCGCGAGAACGCGAAACCAATTTTCCCGTCCCGTACTTCTCGTCGAAATATTTGCGGATTTCTCCCATGCGCTGGTTGTAGCGTTCGATCGACCAGTCCGCGTACTCATATTGTAGCTCCACTGCTACAAGCGCTCTGTGCTTGAAAGTAAACACGGTGCGCTTTAGGCCGGGATGAACAAGCCCTTCTACAGTCCAGACGTCCCGGTTCTCTCTTTTTTCGCGCGAGCTGATTTTCGCCTTGGCGCCGTGCAGCACCGCTTCCACACGCGCCATCGAGTCGTTCCAACGAAAGCCGAACGGCGGCACCAGTTCATCAATCGGAAATCCGTGCGGCGCAAAAAGCAAAAAAGCGATCAGCCCAGATAGAAGCATTCGGCACATCAGGGGCCGGTTACCATTGCCGATACAGTTCTCCTGCCGGCTCGTCATTTCCGCGTCGATTGGCTGCATTTTCGATTCGCCGAGCGCTCCGTCTGGCATTCTGCGGGCGGGAAAATTGCGCCTGCAGATGATTTCGGTCAACTCGGGAGTGCCGCACAGAAGGACATCATTCGTAATTAGTGGCGGTCACGCGGCGTGCCGAAATCGCTCGGAATAATAATCATTTTTGTCTTTTCTCGGACACGCCCGTTTCAGTTTTTTAGTCAAGAAAAAATTTTTCGCGGCAATGAAAAATAAAATTCATTTTTTTCTTGTCGATTTTGAAAGCGATTTCTAATCTCAAGCCCGCTGGCGAAGACGGGAGCAAAGCGCATGTGAATAAGTTGTGAACATTTCTGAGAAAGTTTAGCAGGCAAGAATGAAAAACACTAGAAACTCCCCGAAAGAACAGGCGAGTGCGCACGCGCCAAAGGTCAAAACGAAAGCAACGTTGATGCGCGCATCTGTCCGTTTTCCCTCGTATTTACACGGTTTTGGCATTTTTGTTTCCCATTACCCCGGCGCATCACGCTGGGAAATAGCTTCTTCTCACCCTGTTTCGCCCGAGCAATGTCCCGCGGCACCAGTGACTGTGGCATTTGTGTAACACTGTTAACAACTCTGCTATGGACAAGAAATGTGCGCAGTTGTGGCAGCGATTGTCGGCTGCGCTCAAGCCGCAGATCAGCTCCGATAGTTTCAATCGCTGGTTTTCCGGTGTCGAGTTGATCGAGGCCAAAGACAAGTCGTTAACGATTGGCGTTCCAAACAACATCTATCAGTTTTGGATTGAGAGTAATTATATGCCGGCGTTGCACACCGCGATCCTCACCACGTTTGGCAGCCCGAGGTCGGTAAAGTTTTGCTCCCCGTCAGGACCTGGCACACAAACATCTCCGGCGGACTCCGCGCCTCTGAAAGAAGCGTTGCAGGACCCACCGAGCAACCCCAAGCCAGGGACAACAGTGCCCGGGCTAAATCCACGCAACACATTCGAATCTTTCGTGGTCGGCCCGAACAACGAGATTGCGCACGCGGCAAGTCTTGCTGTCGCGCAGGCGCCGACCCGCACGTACAACCCGCTGTTCGTTTATGGCGGGGTCGGTCTTGGCAAGACGCATCTGATGCAGGCCATCGGTCAGTACGTTTGGGCGAAGAAGAAAAACATGAAAGTGATCTATGTCTCGAGCGAACTCTTCATTAACGAGTTCATCGACGCGATCCAGCACAGTAATCTGGTCAAGTTTCGGAAGCGTTATCGCCAGGCCGATCTCCTTTTGATTGATGACATCCAATTTTTGGGCGGCAAGGAACGGTCCCAGGAGGAATTCTTTCACACATTCAATACGCTTTTTGACGGACACAAACAGATTGTCCTATCCAGCGACCGTCCGCCCTCGGAAATCGCAAATCTGGAACACCGCCTGGTTTCACGGTTTGAATGGGGACTTACTGCCGAGCTTCAACCGCCAGACATCGAGACGCGTCTGGCGATCCTGCGAAAAAAGGCTGACAGCATGCAGATCAAATTGCGGGACGAAATTCTTCAATTCCTCGCCAGCCGCATTCGCACAAATGTGCGGCGGCTGGAGGGCGCGCTCATGCGGGTAGCCTCTTTTGCATCACTAAGCGGCAAGGAACTCACGCAGGAAGTTATCGAGCATTTACTGAAGGACATTTTGCAGGAAGAAGGACGGCATTCCATCACGATCGAACAAATTCAGCGGCGGGTGGCTGAACATTTCGATGTGCGCGTGGCCGATATGACAAGCAAGCGGCGACCGGCCAGCATCGCCTTTCCGCGACAGGTGGCGATGTATCTGGCGCGCGAGCTCACCAAGGCGTCCTTGAATGAAATTGGCGAGGCCTTTGGGGGGCGCGATCACGGCACCGTCTTGCACGCGTGCAAATTGGTAAAGAAACGGATGGTGGAGCAGGACAACATTCGCCAGACGATCTCCTTCATTGACAGTTCTCTGCAAAGATAGCCCGCTTCACTCGAACCGCCCGGCCGACTTAGGTCAATCGCCCCTACCTGCGTTTATAACGGAGAGAGAGATTGCGGCTTGCCGAATAAAATCGAAGGCGTTACATCTTAAACGCTTCTGTCCATCATGAAATTTAGCGTTACGAAAGAAAAACTGCTCGAAGGTCTGCAACAGGTACAAAACGTCGTCAGCACTCGCACCACCCTTCCAATCCTTTCAAATGTTTTGCTGCAGGCTGGCGAAGACGAAATCCATCTCACAACGACCGATCTTGACGTCGGCGTGCGCGGCAGTTGCGAAGCGCACGTCGATAAAGCAGGAGCGACTACTCTCCCGGCGCGGCGTCTTTTCAACATCGTTCGCGAACTGCCTTCGAGTGAAATCCAGGTCGATGTGGACGGAAAAAATGCAGCTTCGATCCGCAGCGGTCAAAGCTTCTTCAAAATTCTCGGACTGCCTGAAGACGAATTTCCGCCTTTGCCGAAATTCGACGAAGCGAAAGTGGTCACTATCCGGCAGAAAGATTTGCGCGATGGCCTGCGCAAAACTTCCTATGCTATATCGACCGATGAGACTCGCTACGTGCTGAACGGCGTTCTGTTCAGTTTCAAAGACAATAAGCTTACGCTGGTGGCAACGGATGGGCGGCGGCTGGCCATGGCGGAAATCGAATTGGAATTCCCGCGCAGCCACGAAGCGGACCTGATCATTCCGACCAAAGCGGTGACAGAATTGCAACGCCTGCTTACCGACGACGGCGACGTCAAAGTGAGCATGGGCAGTGGCCAGATCGCATTCGATCTCAACAAAACGCTGCTCGTCTCAAAATTAATTGAGGGCAATTATCCAAACTACCGGCAGGTCATTCCGGGCGAAGCAAAAGAGCGAATAAAACTCGAGCGCGAAATGTTTCTGAACTCGCTGCGGCGCGTTTCGCTGCTGGCCAGTGACAAATCGCACTCCATCAAACTGAATTTCAGCAAGAACAACATCGACATAACCGCCAACACGCCGGAAGTAGGCGAAGCGAAAGAATCACTCGCTGTCGCCTACAAAGGTCGCGAATTTTCCATCGCGTTTAATCCGGAGTTTCTGATGGCTCCATTGCGTGCGCTGGCTGAGGACGAAGTGTTCCTCGATCTCATCGACGAGATGAGTCCGGGCGTTTTGAAGATTCAGACGCCGTTTCTGTACGTGTTGATGCCGATGCGCATCAGCTCCTAAGATACGTTACGAGACCCGCCGGCGCGGCATCGCCGATTGAATCATCATTAATTCGGTGACGTTCTCCGGCGTCAGCAAACCGACCAGACGTTTCATGCTGTCGAGCACCGGCACTGCCGGGCAGTTGCATTCCTGCATGATCCGGAATGCGTCTTCGAAACGGGTTCCCGTGGTTACGGTAGGAATGTCGCGGCGCATTACATCGCCGACGGTCAGCGTCGGATCGTTCTTCCTTAACGCTGCGATAAGATCCTGGCGGGTGAGCACGCCGGTAACGGTACCCGTGTCGTTCACAACTGGAAAATCGTGCTGCGAAGTCGCAAGCAACGCGTCTACCGCTTCCTGCAGACTGGCATTTTCCAACAGTGTGCGGAACTCCCGCACCATCGCGCTGGAGACTGGAAACCGGCGGGAGACATCTTTCATTTGCGCCAGGGCCGCCTCCTGCGACGCGCCGATATAAACGAAAAGCGCGACAAAAATCAGGAATGGATTCCAAAGCAGCCCGAGGAAACCAAAGACGAAAGCGAATCCCTGGCCAACAGTGGCGGCGACCTGCGTGGCGCGCGCGTAACTCATGCGCGTGGCCAGCAGCGCGCGCAACACGCGGCCGCCATCCATCGGAAATGCCGGAAGCAAATTAAAAAGCACGAGCATGATGTTGATCGTCATCAATTGCGCGATGAGGCCGCCGCCTTCGACTGTCGAAGGATTGAGCAAGGCTTGCGCTCCGCCAGCTACAAACAGACCGAGCGCGATTACCACATTCACCAAGGGCCCAGCCACCGCGATGATTAATTCCTGCATTGGCTCCTCCGGCATACGTTCCAGTCGCGCGACTCCGCCAATCGGCAACAACGTGATATCCGGCGTATTAATCCCGAACGCCTTCGCAGCGAATGCGTGACCGAATTCATGCAGCACGACGCACAGAAAAAGGAGCAGAACAAATATAACGCGGCTCGCCGCCACGGCCGAACCGCCTTGCGCGTAATAGCCGAACGCCAGCCAGACGATTATCAGCAAAAACGTAATGTGAATCCGCAATTGAATGCCAGCGATACGGAAGATTGGGAGAGACCAGCCCATTTACGCCAATCTGCTTTGCTATTGCATCGCGCGCCAGCACCGAATAGGTGGCTTGGACAGTTGAGGCATTCGTGTGATCAGTGATCCGTGACCGGTTAACGGACCTGCTGATCACCGTTCACTGATCACTGACTAAGCGGCAATGGAAAGTTTCGACGTTGCAATCGTCGGCGGCGGCCCGGCTGGGTCGAGTTGTGCATCGTTTTGTGCGCTGGCCGGTCTGCGCACGCTTGTTCTTGAACGGGAAAATTTTCCGCGGGAAAAGGTCTGCGGCGATTGTTTGAATCCATCGTCTTGGCCGGTGCTGGAGCGCCTCAATCTCGCGCAACAGCTCCGAGATTTGCCGCATTCCAAGCTGGACTCGGTCGAGTTCATCGCGATCGGTGGCCATAAAGCGCTTGTCGATCTTCCGACCGGCGTCGAGTGCGAATTGTCGGTGAAACGCAGTCTCTTTGACGATCTGCTGCTAAATCGTGCTCGTGAACTCGGCGCGCATGTTCGCGAGGGCACAACGGTCACAGCCTTAGCGAACAGCGGGAATTGGGAAATTGAAACTGATATCGGCGAAAGCTTTTCTGCGCGGACACTGATCGGCGCAGACGGACGCAATTCTACCGTCGCGCGATTGCGCAGTTTACTGCCGCAGCCGACTCGTGAACGCGTGGCGTTGCAAGCGCATATCCCGTTGCCGCAAAATTTTGGCAGGCGCGTTGTTTTGCAATTCCTTCGGGAAGGTTACTCCGGTCAAGCGCCGGTCAATGAGACGGAGTTGAATCTTTGCCTGGTCGGCACGCCACCCACCATTCCCAAATTGTGCCAATGGGCGGAACACCATTTCGAGATCGCCGCTCATCAAGCCTGGCGCACGATCACGCCACTTACGCGTTCCCCAGTTCCTTGCGCACACAAAAATCTGTTATTCATCGGCGATGCCGCGCGCGTGGTAGAGCCGTTTACCGGCGAAGGAATTTACTACGCCCTCCGCTCTGGGGAACTGGCAGCCGATGCGATCGCGAAAATCAATCGGGACAAGGATCGGCAATCAGCTTTGCGCGAATTCACTCGCGCTTGCGACCAAATGTATCGGGGGAGGCTCTGGATTAATCGACTGGCGCGCGCGGCGGTTTTGTCACCGCGTATCGGATCGTTCTTTATTCAGGCCGCCCGAATTGATCTCTCGATATTGAAGCTTCTCACCGCGAAGATCGTTTCGCCGGAGTTGTAGCCACGGTCCTATGGGCCGTCGGAGCATAGACGTGCCGCAGGCACGTTGCTACAGTGATTGCCGCGCCGCTTTTACCGTGTTCGCCATCAACATCGCAATGGTCATCGGTCCGACACCGCCCGGAACCGGCGTGATTGCGCTGGCTCTCTTGGACACTTCGTCAAAGGCGACATCGCCCACCAGGCGATAACCGCGCTCTCTGGTTGCCTCTTCAACGCGATTAATACCGACGTCAATTACGACCGCGCCGTCGTGCACGTGATCGGCTTTGACAAATTCTGCGCGGCCAATCGCGGCCACAAGAATATCCGCCGAGCGGGTAATCCCCGCGAGATCGCGGCTGCGCGAGTGGACAACCGTGACAGTGGCGTTCGCGTTCTTGTTTTTCTGCATGAGAAGCAGAGCCAGCGGTTTGCCCACAATCATGCTGCGGCCAAGAACCACGACGTGTGCGCCATCGATTTTGATTTCGGTTTCGGTAAGCAAACGTTGCACGCCGAGCGGAGTGCACGGCACAAAGCCGCTGGGATCGTCGAGCACGAGTTTTGCGACGTTTTCCGGATGAAATCCGTCCACGTCCTTGCGCGGGTCGAGCGCGCGCACGATCGCTGCTTCGTCAATGTGCTCGGGGGGCGGCGATTGAACCAGGATGCCGTGAATGTTGGAATCGCGATTGAGTTCTTCGACGCGCCCAAGAAGCTCCGTCTGTGTGATCGAAGCCGGCAGCTCGAGCTTCACTGAGTGCAGACCAAGCTCGCGGCACATCTTGTCTTTCGAGCGGACATAGGCGCGCGAAGCTGGATTGTCTCCAACGAGAACGACAGCAAGACCCGGGGTGACGCCTTTTGCTTTTAGTTCCGCAATTTCACGGCGAAGATCGACGTACACTTTCTCAGCAATTGCACGTCCATCGATTAGCTTTGCCATGTGCGGAACGTAAATGCCTCACCGCATTTCAACCAGCGTCATCATGGCATCCTGCAAAGCGAGCCGTTCAGATTCAAATTGCTCGGCGGTTTGCGTCGATCTGACAATATGTGGCCGGTCGATCAGCACGCGGACTCTAGAAAAAGGTCGCGGCACGATAAATCGGT
>Ga0137366_10002674_pt1 | contig 13646 bp, 10 predicted proteins | sample SagtaG_8_FD_104938 | JGI IMG/M metagenome (GOLD analysis project Ga0137366, IMG submission 104938) | Vadose zone soil microbial communities from Sagehorn Ranch, Mendocino, California, USA - Sage1_L_60_16 metaG | ecosystem: Environmental > Terrestrial > Soil > Vadose zone | place: USA... | reverse complement strand
GGCTCAGCTCAATCCCGATCACCCCAATGTGGCCATGGCCCGGGCCAACCTCACTCGGATACTGGGTGCCTCCACAAGCAGTCCGGGCAGCAAGACGACTGCTAATTGACCCGGTCCGTGGGGAGCACGCTCAGTGCGTCGGGGTCAACTCAACTTGTCAGGGCCAACTATCGGCGTCAGTCACAACATCCGCCTGTCCACAGGTTCGCAAGCTCGCTTGACATGCTCGAACTGGTGTTCGATTCTACGGGTATGGTGCTCACGAAAGGTGCTTATCCGACCACTGATAATGGTCGGCCGCAAGCATGGCTCGAGGATCTCGCTCAGCGGGTCCGGCCGGTGACCCTGGCCGGCGAACAGCTCTTGCCGGTGCCACGCGCGCTCGAGCCGCTGTTACCCGACCGGGGCCTGCGCCGGGGCGGCACGGTGGCGGTCGACGGTTCGCTCGCTCTGGCGTTGGCGCTGGTGGCCGGCGCATCGGCGGCGGGGTCCTGGGTCGTCGCCGTCGGCCTGCCCGACCTCGGTGTGGTGGCCGCGGCCGAGGCCGGCATCGTCCTGGAGCGCCTCGCGCTCGTTCCGAGGGCCGGCGCCGCGGCATGGGGGGCCGTGGTGGCGGCCCTGCTCGACGCGATCGACGTCGTGCTCGTGCGACCCCCGGCCCGGCTGTCCGCCGCCGTGGCCCGGCGCCTCGCCGCCAGGGCGCGGGAGCGTCGATCCGTGCTGCTTCTGGTCGGCGCTGGGTGGCCCATCCCACCTGACCTGCGCCTGGCCGTCACGGCGAGCCAGTGGGAGGGCCTCGGCCAAGGCGATGGGCGACTCGAGGCCCGCAAGGTTGAGGTCGCGGCCGCCGGTCGGGGCGCCGCCGTGCTCGAGCGGCGGGCCAAGCTCTGGCTTCCCAGTCCCGACGCTCAGCAAGGCGCCGGGCCGCGACACGATCGCTACGTCCGTGCCGTTGAGGAAGGGATGGACAGTCGGGTCGTACGACCCTGGAAGGGAAGGGAGGTGGATACCACGAGCGCCGCATCCAAGAGCCGCCTTCTCCAGTCGGTGTGATGGGTGGAGGTGTGATCGGCGTCGATGGCCCGTGTGCTGGCGATCTGGTGCCCTGACTGGCCGGTGGCCGCGGCGGGCGTGCCTGCCACCGAGCCGGTGGCCGTGCTGGACGCCGGTCGGGTGCTGGCGTGCTCGCTGGCCGCCCGTGCCGAGGGGGTCCGCCCTGGCCAACGCCGGCGCCAGGCGCAGGAGTGCTGCCCAGAGCTGGAGCTGATCGCGCACGACCCCGACCGTGACGCCCGCGCCTTCGAGCCGGTGCTGGTGGCGGTCGAATCGCTCACTCCACGGATCGAGGTGCTGCGGCCCGGCGAATGCGCCTTCCCCGCCCGTGGCGCCGCCAGATACCACGGTGGTGAGGCGACGCTGACCGCCAAGGTGTTGGCCACCGTCGACCAGGTCCTCGGCGTCCTGGGGCGCTGCCAGGTCGGCATCGCCGACGGCCGCTTCGCTGCCAGCCTCGCCGCCCGCCACGCCCCCCACCCCGACCCCACCGCCCGCGGTGGCCCCTCCACCCGCGATCTCGCCTCCCGCGCCTCGCCCGCCGGTCTCGCCTCGCGCGGTTTCGCCGCCGATCTCGCCTCGCGCGGTCCTACTGTCGACTCCGCTTCGCGCGACACCGCTGCAGACGGGTTGGCCGCTGGACGCCACTGGATCGTCCCCTCTGGGGAGACGCTTGGTTTCCTGGCGCCCTTTCCCGTCGAGGTCCTGGAGCGCCCAGAGCTCACCGATCTACTTATCCGCCTGGGCCTGCGCACCCTCGGCGACCTGGCGGCCCTGCCGCGGGCCCCCATGGCCGCCCGTTTCGGGCCCGAAGGCATACGGGCACACCGGCTGGCCACTGGCCTGGACGAGCATCCCCGCGCGAGCCGTCGTCCACCACCCGAGCTCGGGGTCGCGGCTGAGCTCGATCCTCCCGTCACGAGAGTCGACGTCGCCGCTTTCGCGGCCAAGTCGCTGGCCGATGAGCTCGTCGACCGTCTTGAGCGGCTGGGCCTCGCCTGTACGCGCCTGCGTATCGAGGTCGAGAACGAGCACGGAGAGATGCTGGCTCGAGTATGGCGGCACGAGCCGCCCGCACGGTCGTCGCGTCGAGGAGCAGCCGCCGACCCACGCGCCGTGCAGGTCGCCTCCATCGCCGAGCGTGTCCGTTGGCAGCTCGATGGCTGGCTGACCGGCTCAGCGGCATCGCGTCCTACCGGGGCGATCACCCATCTGGCCCTAATGCCGGACGAGGCGGTCGCGGCCCGCGGACGCCAACTCGGCTTCTGGGGCGAGGAAACCGAGGCCAGCCGGCGAGCCGCTCGTGCCCTGGCGAGGGTCCAGGGATTGCTCGGGCCCGAGGCGGTTCGCCTCGTCAGCCTGCGGGGAGGTCGCGCTCCTGCCGATCGAGTGGTCAGCGTGGCCGAAGGCGAGCTTCCTAGCACACCCGATGACTCCTCCAAGAGCAGCCGCCCGAAGGCCCGCGAAGGTCCCGGAACCCGAGCCCCCGGTGCCCGTGGGGGCGCCCGCACCCGCGGAGGCTCTGGAGTCCAAGAGAGCCCCGGGACGCATGGAGCCTCGGGATCCCGTAGCGCCCCACAGTCCTACGACGCTCCGAGCTCCCACACGCCGCTCGACTCCCACGACTTCCCGAATTTCCGCGGGCCCGTTGCCCCGAACGGAAGTTCTCCTGGTCCGCTCGATCCCGTCGGCTCGGCAAGTTCGCGCGTCATCGAGGCCAGCTTCGGCTCAGAGACCGGCCCAGAGCATCCCCGCGCCGCCACCCGTCCCCCCAAGCCGGGCCTCCTTGCCGCGTCGGCCGTGCCCGCCGCGCCAGACTCGCCGGCCGCGCCAGCAGCGCCCGGCGTGCCTGACCTTCTTGCCGCGCCGGTCCCGATCAGCCCAGCCGAACCGGCCGCAGCCGACGCGCCGGCCACGCTCCCTCTGCCAGGATTGCCCACCGCGCCCACCGCGCCGGACCCGCTCCCCACCCCCACCCCGGCCCTGCCTCCCCGGCCAGACTCGCCGACCCCGCTCCCGGTAACAGTCTCGCCGGCCGCACCGGCCAGGCCTGCCGTGCCGGACCTTGTGCCAGCGCCGGACCGCCTCCCGAAGGCGGAACGGGCTGCCGGGACGGCTCCGAAGCGCTCTGGCGCTTCGCGGGGTTCCAAGGTGGCCCCTTGGCCAGGACGGATCCCCGAGCCCTCACCGGCGATCGTCCACCACGAGCCGGTACTGGCGGAGGTCCAGGACGCCAGGGGTGCCCCCGTGACGGTCAGCGGCCGCGGGGTGCTGAGCGCGGATCCCAGTTGGCTGCGAATGTCCGGCGTTTTGGCGCGGATCGTGGCGTGGGCCGGTCCATGGCCGGTCGACGAGCGCTGGTGGGATCCGAACGCGCATCAACGCCTTGCGCGCCTTCAGGTAACCAGCCAAGAAGACGTCGCCTACCTGCTGAAGCTGGCTGAAGGTCGGTGGTGGATCGAGGCGACCTATGACTGAGCCTGGTCGATCCTGCCACCAGCCACCCTCCTGATCGCCGCTCCCCGTGTGGGCCATTGCCGGAGCGCTGGCAACCCCTGTGGATAGTCGTTTGCCTTCGATTGCCTTCGAATGTACAACGACGTCTAACTTTGCTTGTAAGCATCCTCGGAGGTGGGAGATGAACGGAATCGGCATCCGGGTCACCCCGGAGCAGTTGCGACAGGTGGCGGTCCAGCTCAACGGCGCCGCTGGTGACATCGACGGGACCCTGCGTCAGCTCGCCGCCAGCGTCGAGCCGCTCGGGACCGATTGGGCCGGGGTCGCGCAGGCACACTTCCTCGAGCTGTGGGGCGACTGGCAGCGCGGCGCCGCGGCACTACATCAGGCCCTGACCGGCATCGCGCAGCTCACGTCACAGGCCGCCACACGCTACGAGTCCACAGAGCACGGCATCGCGACCAGCTTCAGCCACCAGTAGCCGAAGCCCCGGTCAGGCCGAAGCTCCTGGGTCACGTGGATCCCCGGGCAAGCTCCTCGCTGCATGCTCCAGCGTTGCACCGACCCGCCACAGGACTGGCTGCCAGCCGCCACGGCGCTGGCCCTGAGCGTTGTTCGGGCCCACGGCGCTCCGGCCACGGCGCACGGGCCACAGCGCACGGGCCACAGCGCTGGCCCCTGGCGTTCGGGCCCTGGCGGTCCGGCCCACGTCGCAGGGGCCCATCGCGCATGGGCCCATCGCGCTCGGAGCAACGCGGCTCCCGGCCGAGGTGCTCGCCCTGCGCGCCGGCGTCGATCCCGTCGCCGAATCCCGTCCGTGGCCGCGACATGGAGCCGCAGGGGCGGAGCGCTCGGCGAGGGCCGACCGTCCGCTGCCGAGCTAGTGCGCCCGTGCCGGTCGAGCGCTCGGCGAGGGGCGACGGTCCGATGGGCGCCGGGATCGTCCGGCAGGCCGACCACTCGTCGCGGAGATGGTCACGCGATGCGGAGCGTGCTCTTCGCTCCTGGGGTGGAGAGCCGGGCGGTCCGAGCGCGCGCTTGCCAGCCAGACGCCGCGGTGCCCGGCGTGGCACTGGAAGTGGACGACGATGCCTTCCGAGCTGTTCTGGATCGCAACGATATTGGCTGGACCGAGAAGGAGGACTGAGCCGCATTGCTTGCAGTACGCCGAGAACATTGTCTGTCTCCGAGTTCGAGCCTCGCTCCCACGCGGGTGGACGGCGATGCTGGCCGGATCATGCGGGCTGTCGTAGGCGGTCAAGTGCACAAGACCAGGGTTCCAGCACTGGTCTATAAGAACAAATCCAGTTATGATCATTTTCGATTATGACTGCTAATGATTGGGCATCGGTCGAACTTCGCCACCTGCTGGCGCTGCGGGCGGTCGCCCGCAGCGGCTCGTTCAGCCGCGCGGCGGAGGAACTGGGGTACACGCAGTCGGCGATCAGCCAGCAGATCGCCACGCTGGAGAAGGTCGTCGGACTACCCCTCTTCGAGCGGCGAGGCGGTCGTCGGCAGGTCACCCTGAGCGAGTCGGGGGAGCTGCTCCTGCGCCACGCTGGCCCGATCATCGACCGCTTCCAGTCGGCGAAGGCCGATCTCGCGGCCTTCTCTGAGGGCGCGAAGGGCACGTTGCGCATCGGCGCGTACGAGAGCGTCAGCGCACGGATCCTGCCGGCCATCCTCGGTGTGTTCGCGGCGAAGTGGCCGAACGTCGAGATCGATCTCCGGGACTCCTCGGACAAGGACCTGCTCACCCTGGTCGAGGCCGGCGAGCTCGATCTCGCCTTCGTGATGGACAGTGAGGTCCTGAGCGACGGGTTCAAGACGACGGAGCTGCTCAAGGACCCCTATGTCCTGCTGGTGCCGGCCGGCTCTCCGCTGGCCGACAAGCAGCCAGTTCCGCTCGACGACCTCGTCGACTGCCGCTTCGTCGCGCAACACATGGTGGCCTGCCAGCAGTTCCTCGAGTCCTCCCTGCGGCGGTATGGGTTCGAGCCGCACGTTGTCCTCCGGTCGAGCGACAACGGGACGGTCCAGGGCTTGGTCGCGGCCGGGCTTGGCGTCGCGATCGTGCCCCTGCTCACCGTGGACGAGAACGATCCGAAGGTAGTCGTCCGCCAGCTCGACCCGCCGGTACCGGCTCGGACGATCGTGGTCGCCAACCATCCGGACCGCTACCTGTCGCCCGCGGCCGAGGCGTTCCTGGACACGGCCCGGCAAGTCGGCGCCGAGCTGGGAGTCGTGGATGGAGGCCGCTTGACCGTGGCCGCCGGCACCTGACCAGGATCGGCGAGGCCAGCCTGGAGCGGGTCGACCGCGGGATCCGGCGATCGCCCGACCGACGAGCGAGGGGTCCGACCCGAGCCGGAACCGGGGGTCGGCGCTGTGACGGCATTCCTCATTGGCTGAAGAATTCGCCGCGATGCTCGCGAAAGAATCGGTCTACCCAATTTTATGGACGCGTTCCGCCCGATGACCAGTCGGCCGGGCGTCTTCGGGCCGCAATGGGGGTGCGGAATGTCGTCCAAGGTGCGACCCGAAGAAGCAGTCCGCGAAGGAAGAGCAATTCGCCGTCATCGACAGCTCATCGTCGGCCGTGAGCACTTGTCCATGGTCATCACCAGGGACGGCGCCTGCTTGGTGGGTGAGGCCCGATGGCGACAGAGGTTGCGTTGCCACCAGTTTCTCCAATTTATAACGCCTTCTACGCAGCAGTCAATTAGGCCATTCGCTACCATTGCGATTCAGATTTGCGTTGAATTTAGGGCTGGTTGCGAATTCGGCCCGAGATAGGCGTCATGCGCTGTTGCCTGATACGAACAAGTGTTCGATCATGCGCGCCATGGGCTTTCAGAACCCACCAATTCCTTGGGCGGAATTCGCCCGGCTGGTAGACGGCCGGTCGCGGACCCGGACCAGAGCGGTCGGCGCCGGGGTCGGGGCGGTGCGGCGATACGAGCCGAAGCCCGAACGGCGCCCTGACCCGAAGCCCGAACGGCGGCGACCTTCCGCTCGTGCGGGGTCGCGGGCGCTGGCGACTCCCTATGCTGAGCTGCACTGCCATTCCAACGCGAGCTTCCTGGACGGCGCCTCGCCTCCGGAGGAACTGGTCGAGGAGGCGGCCAACCTCGGGCTGGAGGCGATCGCGCTCACCGACCGCGACGGCATGTACGGGGTGGTGCGCTTCGCGGAGGCCGCCAAGGCGTTCGGCATGCGCACGGTGTTCGGTGCCGAGCTCACCCTGGGCCTGGCGAGCGCCCGCCCGACCTTGCCCGATCCCGACCCCTCGGGGGAGCACCTGCTGGTGCTGGCCCGCGATCCGGAGGGGTACGCGCGCCTGTGCAGAGCCATCTCGACGGCGCAACTCGCCGGTTCCAAGGGAGCGCCGCGCGCGGGCCTGGAGCTGCTGGCGGGCCTGCACGGCGGCCACTGGCTGGTCCTCACCGGCTGCCGCAAGGGAGCGGTGCCCAGCGCGCTGGTGGAGCACGGGCCGGCGGCCGCCGGCTACCAGCTCGACCGTCTGATCGAGACGTTCGGACGCGACAACGTGCTGGTCGAGATCTGGGACCACGGCGACCCGCTCGACTCGGCCCGCAACGACGCCCTGGTCCGTCTCGGCTTCGCTCGCGGGATCGAGGCGGTGGCCACCAACAACGTCCACTACGCCACCCCGCGCCGGCACCGGCTGGCGGCCGCGCTCGCCGCGGTGCGCGCGCGCCGCTCGCTCGACGAGCTGGACGGCTGGCTGCCCACGTCGGCCGGCGCGCACCTGCGTTCTGGATTTGAGCAGGACAGGCGCCTCTTCCGCTACCCGGGCGCGGTCGAGCGGGCGGCCGGGCTCGGTCGCGAACTCGCCTTCGACCTCGAGCTGATCGCCCCGCGGCTGCCGGACTTTCCCGTCCCAAGGGGCCACACCGAGATGAGCTGGTTGCGCCACCTCGCCGAGCAGGGGGCGACCCGCCGCTACGGTCCTCGCGGCGCGGAGCGGGTAGAGGGCGCATGGCGCCAGATCGACTACGAGCTCGACATGATCTCCAGCCTCGGCTTTCCCGGGTACTTCCTGATCGTCTGGGACATCGTGCAGTTCTGCGAGCGCGCCGGCATCTACTGTCAAGGTCGCGGCTCGGCGGCGAACTCGGCCGTCTGCTACGCGATCGGCATCACCAAGGCAGACGCCGTCTCCCTCGGCCTGCTGTTCGAGCGCTTCCTCTCGCCGGAGCGTGATGGGCCGCCCGACATCGACCTCGACATCGAGGCGGGCCGGCGCGAGGAGGCGATCCAGTACGTCTACCAGCGCTATGGCAGGGACCGCGCCGCGCAGGTGGCCAACGTGATCACCTACCGGCCCCGTTCGGCCGTGCGCGACATGGGGCGCGCGCTCGGCTACGCCCCTGGCCAGCTCGACGCCTGGGCCAAGCAGCTCGATCTGTGGGGACCGCTCGGCGAGGCCGCCGATCACGACGTGCCGTCCACCGTCATGGAGCTGGCCGCTCAGATCCAGGGGTTCCCGAGGCATCTCGGGATCCACTCTGGCGGGATGGTCATCTGTGACCGGCCGGTGCTGGAGGTTTGCCCGGTCGAATGGGCGACCATGAAGGACCGCAGCGTGCTCCAGTGGGACAAGGACGACTGCGCCGCGATCGGGCTGGTGAAGTTCGACCTGCTCGGGCTCGGCATGCTCTCGGCGCTGCACGGCACGGTCGACCTGATCCGCTCCCATCACGGCGTCGAGATCGACCTGGCCGAGCTGCCGCAGGAGCCGGCCGTCTACGAGATGCTCCAGGCGGCCGACTCGATCGGCGTCTTCCAGGTCGAGAGCCGCGCGCAGATGGCGACCCTGCCGCGCCTGCGGCCTCGGAAGTTCTATGACCTGGTCGTCGAGGTGGCGCTGATCCGGCCCGGCCCGATCCAGGGCGGCTCGGTGCATCCCTACATCCGTCGCCGCAACGGCAGCGAGACCGTCACCTACCTGCACCCGCTGCTCGAGCGCTCGCTCAAGAAGACGATGGGCGTTCCGCTGTTCCAGGAGCAGCTCATGCAGATGGCGGTCGACGTGGCCGGTTTCACGGCCGCCGAGGCCGATCAGCTTCGCCAGGCCATGGGCGCCAAGCGCTCCGTCGAGCGGATGGAGCGGCTCCGGGATCGTCTCTACCAGGGGATGGCGGAGCGCGGGATCACCGGGGAGGTCGCCGACCAGCTCTTCGAGCAGCTCGCCGCCTTCGCCAATTTCGGCTTCCCCGAGAGCCACGCGGTGTCGTTCGCCTACCTGGTCTACTCGAGCGCGTGGCTGAAGCTCCACTACCCGGCGGCATTCCTCGCCGCGCTGCTGAATGCGCAGCCCATGGGGTTCTACTCGCCGCGGACGCTGGTCGCCGACGCCCGCCGCCACGGCGTGGTCGTGCGCGGCCCCGACCTCCACGCGAGCGCGGCGACCGCCACCCTCGAGCCGCTGAGGGAGGGCGTGGCGACCGCGGAAGGCGCCGCCGGGTCAGGCTCGGGCACGCAGGGCGCCGCTGGCGAGGAAGGGTCGGGCGGCGCCGCGGGGGCGGGGGTTGCGGTTCGGCTGGGGTTGTCGTCTGTGCGGACCATCGGGGATGAGTTGGCGGAGCGGATCGCCGCTGGACGCCCGTATGCCTCCATGGCCGACCTGGTTCACCGGATCGGGCTCAGCGAGGCGCAGGTCGAGGCGCTGGCGACGGCGGGAGCGTTCGGCTGCTTCGGATTGGAGCGCCGGGAGGCGCTCTGGGCGGCCGGGGCGGTGGCGCAGGCGCGCGCGGATCGGCTGCCCGGAGCGGTGGTCGGCGCGGAGGCGCCGCAGCTTCCCGGCATGAGCCCGGTCGAGCTCAGCGCCGCCGATCTGTGGGCGACCGGGCTGTCGACCTTCAGCCACCCTGTCGAGTTCCTGCGCGAGCGGCTCGACGCGCTCGGGGTAGTGTCCTCCGACGGCCTGGCCGCGATCGAACCGGGCGCCCGCGTGCTGGTTGGCGGGATCGTGACGCATCGCCAGCGTCCGGCCACGGCCAGCGGCACCACCTTTCTGAGCCTCGAGGACGAGACCGGCATCGTCAACGTGATCTGCTCGATCGGTGTCTGGACCCGCTACCGCCGCGTCGCCCGGGCCGCGACCGCCCTGCTGGTCCGCGGCCGCCTCGAACGGGCCGAGGGCGTCACCAACGTGATCGCCGAGCAGATCCACCCGCTCCAGACGGGCGTCGCCACCCGCTCACGCGACTTCCGCTGAGGCACGGGAGGATGGGGCACCCAGCGGCGGCTGAGGGCTACCTGGCCGACGTCATGGGCGTGTGAGCACGTGGCGCAGGGCCGCTTCGAGGTTGGGGTGCTGGAAGGAGTAGCCGCTCGCCTCGGTGGCGGCCGGGTGCACGCGAGCGCTGTCGAACAGCAGCTCGTCGGCCATCTGGCCGACCAGGAGCCTGGGACCGAAGCTCGGCACGGGGACGAGGGCGGGCCGCCCGAGGACCTTGGCGAGCGTGGCGGTGAACTCGGCGTTGGTGGCCGGGTTGGGCGCGGTGGCGTTGAGCGGGCCGTCCGCCGTACTCGCGGTCAGGGCATGACGGTAGATGCCGATGAGGTCGTCCAGCGTTACCCAGCTCCACCACTGGCGTCCCGAGCCGAAACGGCCGCCCAGCCCGACCCGGAACAGCGGCAGCAGCCTGGGCAGCACCCCACCGCGCGGTGTCTGCACGAAACCGGTCCGCACGTGCACCGTGCGGATGCCGGCGGCCCGCGCCGGACCGGCCGCGCCCTCCCACTGACGGCACACCTCGGCCAGGAACCCTTGACCGCTCGGACTGGTCTCGGTGAGCACCTCGTCGCCGCGATCGCCGTAGAAGTTGATCCCCGAGGCGCTCACGAGCACCCGCGGACCGTCGGGCAGGCTGGCCATGGTCTCGGCCAGCAGCCGGGTGCCCCGAGTGCGGCTCTCGAGGATCTCGCGGCGGACCTTCGGCGTCCAGCGCAGCGCGGCGATGCTCCTGCCGGCGAGGTGCGCGACCGCGTCGGCCTTGGACAGCGCTTCCGAGTCGATGGTGCCGCCCGCCGGGTCCCAGCGGGCGGCACCCGGTCCGGGACTCGGCGAGCGGGTGAAGCGGAGCACCTCGTGGCCCTCGGCGACCAGGCTGGGGACCAGTGCCGACCCGATCAGCCCAGTGGAGCCGGTGACGGCTACGAGCATGCTCGAGGCAATCTCGTCATGCTCCCTCCTTGCGGGCGGGCGTCCGGCTTCCTGTGTCCTTGGACCCCCTGGCCCCCTTGGAATCGGCGCTGCCGTTGCCGGGGCCGCTCAGGATGCTGCGCGCGAGCTGGAGCCCGGCGACACCCTGGCTGAGCGCCTGGGCGAGCGCCTCGGACAGCCCCTGCGCCCCGTTCAGCACGATCATCTGGTCGACCGCGCCGAACGGCTTGGCCGCCGCCTCGACGATCGCCGGCCAGTTCTCGGCGAGCTGCTGGCCGATCACGGCGTCCTGGTTCTGCGCGAGGGCGTCGGCTCGCGCCTTGATGGCGTCCGCCTCGGCCAGGCCGCGCGCCCGCGCCGCGTCGCCCTCGGCGCGGCCTCTCGCAGTCGTCGCGGCGGCCTCGCCCTCACCGACCTGCTTGGCGGCCTCGGCGTTGGCGGCCGCCTCCAGGCGCACCCGCTCGGACTCGGCCTGCGCCGCGAGCCGCACCCGTTGCGCGTTGGCCGCGGCCTGGAGCTCCACCTCCTGGCGCTCGGCCTCGGCGCCGGCGATGCGGGCGTCGCGCTCGGCCTTGGCCAGCGTGGTCCGCTCGTAGGCCCTGGCGTCCGCGGGCTTGCGGACGGACGCCTGGAGCCGCTGCTCCTCGCGGTGCGCCTCCAGTTCGGCGACCTTCGTCTCCTGGACGACGACCTGCTGGCGGGAGGTCGCCTCGGCCAGCGGGCCGCTCTGCCGCGCCTCAGCGGACGCGCGGTCGACCTGCGCCTGGTAGCCGGCCTGCTTGATCTGGCTGTCGCGGCGGGCCTCGGCCTTCAGCGCCTCAGCCTGCTGCTCGGCCTGGGTGGCCTCGCGGTCGGCGTGCGCCTGCGCGATCCGTGCCTCGCGCGAGACGGCGGCCGCGTGGGGCAGCGCCAGGTTCTTGATGTAGCCCGTCGGGTCGTGGATCTCCTGGATCTGCAGGGAGTCCACGATCAGGCCGAGCTTCTCCATCTCCATGCCCGAGGACTCGCGTGTCAGCGAGGTGAGCTTCTCCCGGTCGCGGATCATCTCCTCGACGGTCATGTTGCCGACGATCGCCCGAAGGTGACCGGCGAACACGTTGTGGACACGGGCGTCCATCTGGTCCTGCTGGTCGAGGAAGCGGCGGGCGGCGTTGGCGATCGACACGTAGTCGTCGCCGACCTTGAAGATCACCACGCCCTGGATCGCCAGCGGGATGCCCTGGGTGCTCACGCAGTCGATGCCGAGTTGCGCCTCGCGCAGGTCCAGCGAGAGGCGTCGCACCGTCTGGATGCCCGGCAGGACGAGGGTGCCCTTGCCGGTCACGATCTTGAAGCCGAGGCTCTCGCCGACTCCCTCGACCTCGGCGTGCTCCCGCAGCCCGGAGATGACCAGCGCCTCGTTCGGCTCGGCCACCCGCCACATGAGGCGGAACAGGATGAACAGCACGATGAGAGCGACGAGCACGCTACCGCCGATGATGATGGGGTCCATGACAATGCAGCCTCCTAGCCAGCCGCTACAGAGGGCTGACCACGACAGTCCTGGGAGGGAAGTACTCGATGACGACCACCCGCCTGCCGGTCTCGATGGTGTCGTCGCTCTCGGCGGAGTAGGCGTTGAACGCCTCGCTGCCTCCGCGGATCGCGATCATGACCTCACCAATCCGGCCCGGTGCGATGGTGCCGGTCACCCGCCCCACCCTCCCGACCATCTGGTGTGCGGCCAACCGGTCCTCGTCTCCCCCCGCGTCCTTCGGATGCTTCGCGCGCGCAGCCACATCATGAACCATCCGTGCGACCAGTTGTTCCTCAGGAGCCAAGTTGTGGACAATCGTCAGGCGAATGACAGTCCACGGACCCGACCCTGGCGACCAGCGGGTGGCGGACCCCTGGGACCCCGCCCGATACGAGCGGTTCGCCGCCGAGCGCAAGGCGCCGTTCTTCGACCTGCTCGCCCTCGTCCGCCCGGTCCCGGGCGGGCGCGCCGCCGACCTCGGCTGCGGGACCGGCGCGCTCACCGCCGAGCTGCACCGGCGGGTCCAGGCGGCCGAGACGCTCGGGCTCGACAGCTCGGCCGCCATGCTCGAGCGCGCGCGGGCGGTGGCCGGCGGCGGTCTCGGCTTCCGGCTGGGCGACGCCGCCGGCTTCGGTGCGCCGGGGGAGCCTGGCGGCCAGGGACGCTGGGACCTCATCTTCTCGAACGCCGCGATGCAATGGGTGCCGGACCACCCGCGGCTGCTGGAGCGCCTCGCCGCCACGCTGGCGCCGGGCGGTCAACTCGCCATCCAGGTGCCCGCCAACCATGATCACGTCTCGCACGAGGTGGCGGCGGAGATCGCCGCCGAGGAGCCGTTCCGCGGCGCGATGAGCGGCTACCGGCGCGTCAACCCGGTGGAGGCGCCCGAGCGCTACGCCGAGCTGCTGGAGCGGCTCGGGTTCGTCGAGCAGCACGTCCGGATGCAGATCTACCCGCACCATCTCGCCGGGCCGGAGCACGTGATCGAGTGGGCGCGGGGCACGCTGCTCACCGACTACCAGCGTCGCATGCCGCCCGCGCTGTTCGAGGAGTTCCTGGCGGACTACCGGGAGCGCCTGCTGCCACGGCTCGACCAGCGCCGGCCGTACTTCTACCCGTTCAAGCGGATCCTGTTCTGGGCAGCTGGCCCCGCGGATCGCGCGGCTCCTTGGTCCTGATCTCGACCCCGCCCATGAAGGCCAGGCCGCGCACCCGGAGCACCGGCGCGTCCGGCGCCAGCCGGTCGTCCGCAGCGCGGTTGTCCCAGCCGCCCAAGAACCCGAAGCCGCTGGACTCCACGCGCATGCCGGGCGGGACGACGATGTTGATCCCGCCCATGATCGCGACGGCGGTGATGGTGGTCTCCGGACCGCTCAGGACCGCGGTCCGGAGATCGAGCTCGACGCCGCCCATGAACGCGAACGC
>Ga0137366_10002673_pt1 | contig 13653 bp, 10 predicted proteins | sample SagtaG_8_FD_104938 | JGI IMG/M metagenome (GOLD analysis project Ga0137366, IMG submission 104938) | Vadose zone soil microbial communities from Sagehorn Ranch, Mendocino, California, USA - Sage1_L_60_16 metaG | ecosystem: Environmental > Terrestrial > Soil > Vadose zone | place: USA... | reverse complement strand
GGAGCGGAACGAGGAGAACACCCTCGCTGAACCGGACGGCGCACGCGGTCGCGACCAGGAAGCCGGCGAGGGCGCCGCACGAAGCGGGCCGCCGTCTCGCCGTTGCGAGAAGAATCGCCGCGAGAAAGAGCGCGGTCGAGATGGGCCGCGGATATGGCGTGCCGCCGTACGCCCATGGCAGCCAGTGGACGGCGTAGAGGAGCGCCGCAGCGAGCGCGACGGTCTCCGACGATCCGAACGAGCGGGCCACCGCGAACACGAGCGCGATCGCGGCCGTCGAGAAGAGCGCGGTCGGGACCGCCGCGAGGAAGGTCGCGAGATGCGGCGAAACGGGTCCGAGCCGGGCGGCGGCCCGCAGGATCGGCGCGACGAGGACGACCGGGTGGAAGAGGTTCCGCAGCGACCAGGGCGCGTACTCGAAGCCGGTCGCGCGGGCGAGCGCGGTCTCGACGACCTCGAGGTCGTCTCCGGTTGCGAAGCCGTCGAAGCGCCAGGCGAACGCCAGCTTCGTCGCGAGGGACAGGGCCGCGAGCCCCGCCAGAAGCGCTGCCGCCCGGTGTCGGGTCAGGTCTCCACTTGCCACATGCGGGGTCAGGTCTCCACTTGCCACTTCGCTTCACGAAGATGGCAAGAACAGCTCGTGTCGTTCATAAGGTCGGCGATCCGTGAAGACCTGACCCCACTATGATTTTTTTTTCGAAACGACGACGACCGGGGGGATCTCCTCCTTGCGCACGAGCGCGTTGAAGTCCGCCAGGTCCTTGCCGAATACTCCGTCGAGCTCCGCCAGGATCGAGGCGAGCTTGCCCGAGATCTCCTTGTAGTAGGTCCAGGAGGAGTCCGTCGGCTTCGAATCCGCCGAGGCGACTGCAACCGCGATCCCGATCAGCTGGTGGTCGAGCGCCGGCGGAAAGTTCAGCACGTCCTGGCTCGACTTCAGCTCCGGGTTGACGAGCTTCTTCTCGATCGAGGTCAGCTTCTCGGAGAGAGCCTTCCCCTTCTCTTTGAGTGCCGTTCCCTTCCCGAGCTTCTCCGCGCGGTCGCCGATCGCCTGAACCTGTGCCTTCGCGTCGCGGATCCTCGCGACGGCGTCATGGGCTTCCTCGATCCGGTCGCGGACGTCGGAAAGCAGCCGGAACTGGCTCTTCAGGTCTTGGTCGGTCGCGGACACGTCGGGATGGCGGCGCACTTCGACCGGCTCCGTGAGCGTCTCTCCCGCGTACTTCAATCGAACCTTGTAGGTGCCGGGCGCGACGCGGGGACCCTGGCGCGTTCCCCAGACGACGGCCTTCGGAATGAGCGCGGGCTTCAAGATCCGCATGTCCCAGGTCAGCCGGTTCAAGCCCGCTTTGGCCTCGATCGGCTTGTCGGCGGTCTCGTCTTGGGCCTCGCCGGCCGCCTCGTCCTTGTCCTTCTCCTTCTTTTCGGTCGTGTAGGTGCGGATGACCTTTTCGCCGTCGAGGAACTCGATCGTGAGCGGCTCCTTCTCGGCGGGTTTCTCCTTGAGCCAGTAGGAAAGCGCAACGCCGCCCGGCGGGTTCTTGCCGAGCGCGCCCGCCGGCCCCTCGTCGTCGGAGTCCGATTCCCCCATGCGAACCGTCGGGCGCGGGCGGAAAAGGTGGACGCGCTCACGCGCGATCTCCGGCCGGAATTCGTGGAGCGGGGTCAGGTCGTCGAGAATCCAGAAGGAGCGACCCTGCGTCGCGACGACGAGATCCTTCTCCTTGGTCGTCAGATCGGTAATCGGCACGATCGGCAAGTTCAACTGGAAGGGCTGCCACTTCTCGCCGCCGTTGAACGAAACGTAGAGGCCGGTCTCCGTGCCGGCGAAGAGGAGGCCTCGCCGCGAACGGTCTTCCCGCACGACCCGCGTGAAAGCGCCGGTGGGGATCCCGCCGTCGATCTTCGTCCAGGTCTTGCCGTAGTCCCCCGTCTTGTAGAGGTACGGGCGGAAGTCGTCGAACTTGTACATCGTGGCCGCTACGTAGGCGGTCGCCTTGTCGTGGGGAGAGACTTCGATCGAGTTGATCTGGATCCACTCCGGGATCCCCTTCGGGGTCACGTTCTGCCAGTTCTTGCCGCCGTCGCGCGTCACGTGCACGAGGCCGTCGTCGGTTCCCGCCCAGATCGTCCCGGGCTCGTGCGGTGACTCGACGACCGTGAAGATCACGTCGTAGACCTCGACTCCGGTGTTGTCGCGGGTGATCGGACCGCCGGAGTAGTCCTGCTTCGACTTGTCGTTGCGCGTCAGATCCGGGCTGACCTCCTGCCACGACTGCCCGTCGTCCCGGCTTCGGAGGAGCACCTGCGCCGCGTGGTAGAGGGTGTTCGGGTCTTGAGGCGAGATCACGATCGGCGCGTTCCACTGGATGCGGTACTTGAGATCCTTCGGAGCCTGTCCGATCGCCATCTGCGGCCACGCCATCACCTGCCGGGTCTCTCCGGTCTTGTGGTCGTATCGAGTAATCGAGCCGCCGTAGCAGCCGGCGAAGACGACGTCCGGGTTTTTGGGCTTCGGGGCGATCCAGCCGCTCTCGCATCCCCCGACCGGGTACCAATCCGTGACGTCGATCCCGGATCCCCGGCTGCGCGAGGCAATCGCGACCGTCGTGTTGTCCTGCTGCGCTCCGTAGACCCAGTAGGGGAAGCGATCGTCGGTGACGACCCGATAGAACTGCGCGGTCGGCTGGTTCATGATCGAGGACCACGTCCGCCCCCCGTTGAAGGAGACATTCGCCCCCCCGTCGTTCGATTCGATCATCCGCAAGGGGTCGTCCGGGTCGATCCAGAGATCGTGGTTGTCTCCGTGCGGGACCCGGATGGGGTTGAAGGTCTTTCCGCCATCGTTCGAGCGGTAGAAGCCGGTGTTCAGAACATAGACGGACTCGGGGTTCTTGGGGTCGGCGTAAATGCGGCTGTAGTACCAGGCGCGCTGTCGGAGCTTGTTTTCCGTGTTGACGCGGGTCCATTTCTCGCCCCCGTCGTCGGACCGATAAACGCCTCCCTTGTCTTTCGACTCGATGATGGCCCAGACGCGGTCCGGCCGCGCCGCGGAGATCGTGACACCGATGATTCCGACGACCCCCTCGGGCAGTCCTTCCGTGAGCTTTTTCCAGCTGTCGCCGCCGTCCGTCGAACGATAAAGCCCGCCCTCCGTCCCTCCCGAGATGAGCGCCCAAGGCTTCCGGTAGGCCTGCCACATCCCGGCGTAGAGGATTCTCGGGTTCGTCGGGTCCATGGCGAGGTCGCAGGCGCCGGTCTTCTCGCTGACGGAGAGGACCCGCTCCCACGTCTTGCCGCCGTCTTTCGATCGATAAATCCCCCGCTCCGGGTTCGAAGCCCACACGTGCCCCTGAGCGGCGGCGTAAACGAGGTCGGGGTTCTTCGGATGCACCCGGACCCGGGAGATCTGGTAGGTCTTTTCGAGTCCGACGTTCCTCCACGTCTTCCCGGCATCGGTCGACTTGTACACGCCGTTTCCGTGCGAGACGTTTCCGCGGATCGCGGCCTCTCCCATCCCCGCGTAGACCACGTTCGGGTCGGACTCCGCGATTCCGATCGCGCCGACCGAGCCGGTCTTGAAGTCTTTGTCGGACATCGGCTGCCAGTTCGAGCCGCCGTCCAAGGTTTTCCAGACGCCTCCCCCGGCACCGCCGAAGTAATAGACGAGCGGCTGACCACGGACCCCCGCGACCGCGTCGACGCGGCCGCCCCGGTAGGGGCCGATGTTCCGGAATTCGAGTCCTTCGTACAGCTTCGCGAGAGAGCCCTCGGCCGGCTTCTCCGGCGCAGTCTTCTTGACGGCGCCGTTGGAAGCGCCCCGGATCGTGGCGAGCAGGACGGCGCATATGCCCAGATTCAGAAAAATCTTTTTCAAGAGGGCCTCCCGAAGGGCGGGTATTTTATTCGGTGCGAGGCCGGAAGGCTTCTGACTCTCTCCTCCCGACCGCGCGGCGTCAGCGATGCGTCGAGATCAAGGTCCTCGCGCGGTCGGGCGTCAGAGTCTCAACTTCCCTGGGGGAGGGAGAAGTCGCTGTCCCGCGACGAGACGGCGGTCGAAGGAACCGCGGCACCGGGTTGGCGCGAGTAAGCTTCGACGGCAGCGCTCAAGATCTCGACCGAAGCGCGCAGATCCTCTTCCTTCAGGACGTAAGCGATCCGCACCTGGTTCGCGCCGAGACCGGGCGTCGCGTAGAAGCCGCGCGCCGGCGCGATCATCACGGTCGAACCGTCGAGCTGGAAATCGGTCAGGAGCCAACTCGCGAAGTCATCGCCGTCGGCGATCGGCAGGCGCGCGACGAAGTAGAACGCGCCCTCCGGCTTCGGCAGGAAGACGCCGGGGATCTGCCGTAGACCCGCGTCGAGAACGTCGCGGCGGCGCTGATATTCGGCGACGACTCCCGACATATATCCCGGTGGAAGGTCGAGCGCCCCGACCGCCACGAACTGCGCGAGCCCTGGCGGCGAGAGGCGCCCCTGGGCCATCCGCAGGCACGCCCGGTGGACGTCGCGGTTTCGCGTGGCGAGGCAGCCCAGGCGGATCCCGCAGGCGCTGTATCGCTTCGAGAGACTGTCTACCAGGACAACCGAGTCTTCGCACCCCCCGAGCGCGAGCGCGCTGACGGTGCGCCGCCCGTCGTAGACGAACTCGCGGTAGACCTCGTCGGCGATCAGAAAAATTCCGCGGTCGCGGCAGAACCCGGCGACCGCTTCGAGCTCCTCGGGCGAGTACACCGTGCCCGTCGGGTTGTTCGGGTTGCAGAGGAGAACGATCTTGGTTCGCGGGGTCACGGCGCGCTCCCAGGCCTCGCGCGGCGGCAGATGGAATCCGTTCTCGACCCGGCTCGTGAGCGGTACGAGTGTCACGCCGGCCATCGCGGCGAACGCCGAATAGTTCGTGTAGAAGGGCTCGACCACGAGGGCCTCGTCGCCGGGGTCCGCGCACGCCAGGAAGGCAAAGAGGATCGCTTCGCTCCCGCCCGTGGTCGCGATGAGCTCGTCCGCGGTCACAGAGAGGCCGAGCCGCCGGTAGTACTCGACTAAGAAACCCAGGTACTCGGGCGTCCCGCCGGACGGCGAATAGGCGATGACCCGTTCCGGGTATCGCGACAGCCGGTCCCGGATCGCGGCGGGAGTCTCCAGGTCCGGCTGCCCGATGTTCAGGTGATGGACGTGGATCCCACGCCGCTTCGCGTCGTCCGCGAGCGGCATGAGCCGGCGGATGGGCGAGGCCGGCACCCGCCCGCCGCGCGCGGAGCCGCGAAGAGGTGCGATTTCCGTCCGCGACGACACGTCAGTCGGCGATCTCGTGCGTATCGATCTGCGCCCTCTGCAGCCGGCCGGAGAAGTCCACGTAGATGGACTTCCACTCGGTGAAGACGTCCAGGCCCGCGATCCCCGCCTCCCGGTGGCCGTTCCCGGTGTTCTTCACGCCGCCGAACGGGAGGTGGACCTCCGCCCCGATGGTCGAGGAGTTGACGTAGAAGATCCCGGTCTCGAAGTCGCGCATCGCCCGGAACGCCCGTTCGACGTCGCGGGTATAAACGGATCCGGAAAGCCCGTATTCGACGGAGTTCGCGATCCGGACTCCCTCTTCGAACGACGTGACCGGGATGACGGTCGTGACCGGACCGAAGATCTCTTCGCGCGAGATCCGCATGTCAGGCGTCGCCTCTGCAAAGACCGTCGGCTCGAAGAACCAGCCGCGCGAGAAGTCCCCGTCGGTGAGTTTCTCGCCGCCGCAGACCAGCTGCGCGCCTTCGTCCTTCCCGATTTCGACGTAGCGGGCGACCGTCTCCCGCTGGCGCTCGGAGACGCACGGACCCATTTGCGTGCCGGGTTCGAGTCCGTTCCCGACGCGAAGTGAGCGCACCCTCGCGACGAGCTTGTCGACGAACTCGCCGACGACTTCCTCGTGGACGAGAAGCCGGGACGCCGCGGTGCAGCGTTGCCCGGTCGTCCCGAAGGCGCCCCAGACCGCGCCTTCGACCGCGAGGTCGACGTCGGCGTCCTCGAGCACGAGGATCGCGTTCTTTCCACCCATCTCGAGGTGAAGTCGCTTGAAGGTCGGCGCACAGGCTACGGAGATCCGCCGGCCGACTTCGGTCGAGCCGGTGAAGGACACCACGCGGACGTCGGGATGGGTGACGAGCGGATCTCCGACCTCGCCTCCCGAGCCGATGACCACGTTGAACACCCCCGCCGGCAGCCCCGCCTCCTCGAAAACCCGCGCGAGCGCCACGACCGATGCGGGCGTGTCACTCGCGGGCTTGATCACGATGGTGTTCCCGGCGATGAGCGCCGCCATCGATTTCCACGCGGGGATCGCCATCGGGAAGTTCCACGGCGTGACGAGGGCGCAGACGCCCAGCGGCTGCCGAATGCACATCGCGAACTTGTTCGGCAGCTCCGAAGGCGTGGTGAAACCGAAGAGGCGGCGGCCCTCGCCCGCCGCGAGGTAGGCCATGTCGATCGCTTCCTGCACGTCGCCGCGCGTCTCGGCGAGGACCTTTCCCATCTCGCGGGTCATCAGCCGCGCGAGCTCTTCCTTGTCGCGTTTCAGGATCTCGCCGGCGGCATAGAGAATCTCCGCGCGCCGGGGAGCGGGCGTGTCGCGCCATCCCGTGTACGCCTTTCGGGCGGCGCCAACTGCCGCAAGGACGTCCTCGCGCCCGCTCTCGGGGAAGATCCCGACGAGGTCGTCCCGATCCGCCGGGTTGCGGTTCTCGAACGTCTTCCCGGAGGAAGACGTCATCCACTCGCCGCCGATGAAGTTGCCTTGCAAGCCGACGGCGGCGAGCTCCGTCGTCATCCGCCGGTGCCCGGGGGGGACGGACGCCTCGCGGTCTCCTCCGGTTTGGGTGGAGCGACCTCCGGCCGGGTCGGAACGATCGGCCGCTTCGCCACTTCCTCGGCCTTCTGCGGAGAGAGCGGGCGCGTCGCCGCGTCGCTCGGCATCACGACCCGACCCTGGATCTGAGCGCCCTCGGCCATGACGATGCGCGGCGAATGGACGTTGCCCTGGACGCGGCCGGACGGCAGGAGCTCGGCCCTCTCGGATGCCATGACCTGCCCGTGGACCCGGCCGCCGATGATGACCCATTTTGCCTGCACGTCGCCTTCGACTTCCGCCCCGGGGGAAACGACGACCTTGCGGTCGACCCGGATCTTTCCTTCGAGGCGGCCATTGACGAGGACGTCCTCGTCCCCGGAAAGGTCGCCGACGATCTTCACGCGGGAACCGATGACGGTCGCCGCGGAGGACGAGGTCGCGGTCGAGGCGACCGGGGAAGGGACCGAAACGCGTTCGGGCGGGGCGGGAGACGGGGACGGGGAGTGGGAAGGTGAAGGCGCGGGTGTATCGGGTTTACCAAAGAAGGCCAAGGGGTACCTCCGAAAGTTCGCAGTATAAGCCTCTCGAGGGCCTTACGGGATACCTAGACCCGGTCAGAAGAAAGGGTTCGGGCGATCGGACGGAGTGGAGCGGGCAACGGGGCTCGAACCCGCGACATCCAGCTTGGGAAGCTGACGCTCTACCAGCTGAGCTATGCCCGCGCGATCGCGCGAAATATAGCGGAACCGGGGCGGCGAGGCAATTTGTCGACCCGACGGGTCAGAGCGAGACCGACGCAGTCGCGACCCGGAGCAGCCGGAACTTCGAGGAGAGCCGAGGCAGCCGGATCTTGGCGAAGAGATGTCCGTTGACAAAGAGGACCGGAATCGAATCGCCATAGCGGAGTGCGAGCTCTGCGTCGGAATCGACGTCGACGACGTTCCATTCGTGCGGCCGGTCCGCGAGAAGCGCATCGACTTCCCGCCGCATCTCGTCGCAAAGGAGGCAGCCCGGCCGGGACAAGAGCGTCAGCCGGATCACGCCGACTCCGGCAACGGCTGGGGCGAACGCGCCACGCGAAGGACGTAATCAAATCCCGAGAGGATGGTTGCCGTCGCCGCCGCTCCGAACGCGAGGAGAAGGAGGGGGCGGGGCCAGTTCCAAACGTTCGCGCAGAGCACGAAGAGAACCGTCACGATCAGCGTGACCGTCGCGACTTTGCCGAGCCAGGTCGGCGGAAAACGCCGTTTGTTCGAGCTCAAGATCAGGAGCAGCGCGACGAGAAGGAGGAGAACGTCCCGGGAAATCACGAGTACGGCCAGCCAGACCGGCATCTTGACCGTCGCCGGGTACGACGGGACCGCGAGAAACAGGTAGGAGCTCATCAACAGGAGTTTGTCCGCGATCGGATCCAGGTACGCACCGAGAGCCGAATTCATCTGAAGCCGCCGAGCGAGATAACCGTCCACTCCGTCGGAGATTCCCGCCGCGACGAAAAGGGTGAGGGCGATGCCGAATCGACCTTCCGCGATCGAAAGCAGAAAAAACGGGAGCGCCGCGAGGCGGACGAGCGTGATGAAGTTGGGAAGCGTCCAGAGACCCTTCACCGGCGGCGGGGGCCCTCCCCCTTGCCCGTCGGCCGGGCCGAAGGCATCTTGACCTCGCCGGCCGATTTATGCGTTCCCGACGGGGTCGTCCGCAGCGGCTCGTCGCGGATCCACACGGTCGAGCCGCGCATCCGGATCAGGCCGCGCTCCGCGAACTGACGAAGCAACCTCGTCACGGTTTCGCGAGAAGCGCCGATCGAGTTCGCGATGACCTGGTGCGTCGGCCGCGAGACGGTGTACCACCCGTCCTCTCCGGGTGCGCCCGAGTCGACGGCGAGACGAAGAAGGTAGCGGGCGAGACGGCCGCCGACGTCGAGGAGCACGAGCGATTCGATCATGTCGTTGGCCCGGCGCAGGCGACCGGAGAGAGTCGAAAGAATCCTCCGCGCAATCGTGAAGTCGTCGGCCAGGACGTCGAGAAAATCCTTGCGCCGCAGCACGACGAGCTCCGAGGGGACGAGGGCCGACACCGAAGCGCTGCGAGTCTCGTTGTCGAAGAGCGCCATCTCTCCGAAGAAGTCTCCCGTTTTCAGGTGCGTGAGCACGACTTCCCGGCCATGTTCCGAGTCGACGAAAACCTTCACCTGACCCCGGACGATCACGAAAAAAAGATCTCCAGGCTCGTCCTCCCGGAGGATGGCCTCCCCCGCGGCATAGGGGCGAGTCGACGCCACCCGCGAAAGAGCGTCGAGGTGAGGCGGGTCGAGCTCGGAGAAAATCGCGACCTTCGCAAAGAGGGCGGAATCGATCATTCGGCTCCTTCCTTTCCCGTCGCGAGAACCCGCACGCGATCGAGACCGCGCGTGAACTCCCGTCCGCCAATCCAGGTTCCCTCCGCGTCTCCGACGAGACCGCACCCGGCTGCCGCTCGGATTGCCTCGACACCGGACCGCCCCGACTCCGGAGAGCCTTCGAGGCAGCGCGGTTTCGAGCCGGGACTCACGATTCGAAGGAGCCGCAGCAACATTCTCGCTCCGGTCCGGCGGGTCAGTCCGGCGTCGGGACGCGCCCGATGGGTCTCGCGGTCGACGTCGAGCAGGCCGAGCGAGACGGCCCGCAGGATGGCCCGGCTGTCACGGCGCGACACGGCGTCGCTCGCGATCGCGCTCGAGCCCACCTTCGCCTCCCGGATCTCCGGGAACATCCACCAGACGAGGGAGGCCGCTCCCGCCCGCGTCAGCCTCTCCGATTGCGCCGCCTCCCGTTCGGCGAGAGGCCAGTTCGACACTCGAAAAGCGAGGCGTGCCTGCGCGGCGCGCTCCCGGTAGCGTGGCTCACGACGGGCGAGCGAATCGAGAACCGACACCGCGAGCGCCGGGTCTTCCTCGAGAGCAAGATCCGCGACTTTCTCTTGGACGGCGATGTTCTTCGGGTCGAGCCTGTAGGCCTCGCGGTACCTTTCGAAGGCCTTTTCGCGCTGACCCGCGGCGAGCTCGATGTCGCCGGCCAGCGCGTGCAGGTTCGCTTCGCCCGGATCGAGCTCGATCGCCCGGCCGATCCTCCCGCGGGCGTCGGAATAATTCTGACTCTTCGCCCCGGAGGATGCGGAGTGCACGAGCGATTCCACGGCCTCCCCCTTCAATTCGTCCGCGCGCTCCCGGATGTGCGAGCGGCCGTCCGACCGCGCTGCGGCACGCGCATAGAGCTCGTGCGCCTCGAAGATCTGCCCGGCACGCGCCCGGGCCTCTCCGCAGGCGACGAGAAGCGGCGTCGTCAGGGGGCCCCCGGCAAGCGCCTCCCGGCAGCCCGCGAGCGCCTCCTCAATCCTGCCGAGCAGGACCCGGCTCTCGATCAGTCCGATCTCGGCCGCGAGGTAGGGACGCCCGCCGCGCGAGCGGAGAAACTCTCGCTCGGCGGACGCGGGGTCGCCGCCGGAGAGCGCAATCCAGCCGGATTCCACTCCTTCGGGGAAGGGCCCCGCGAGCTCCTCCCGCGGGTCGAGCGGGAACTTCTCGCTTCGCCGGGTGACGCGGCCCGGGGGTGAGCTCGCGCAGGAGACTGCCAGGAGGAGCGGGATGACCGCGAGAAGCGGCGCGACGACTTCCCGGCGAGCGCGCGTGGGAAGCGAAAGCCTGGAGAGCACCGATCGCAGAGGAGGTCCGGAGGCCGACGCCGACGCCGGTCTCCGGGAGATCTTCACGAGGTCGGGGGGAGAGTCTCCGCCCGAATCGACGCGATCGCGTGCTTGTAGATCATCTCTTCGTGGCCTTCGACCTCGAGGACGAGTGCGAACTTGTCGAACCGCCGCAGCCGACCCATGCGCTCCTCTCCCGACGTGAGCCGAACCGTGATCTCCGTGTTGTCCTTCCGAAGGTTGTAGAAGAAGGAGTCCTGGACGTTGATCGGAGCCTTGTTCATCCGCTTTTCTCCGTCTGGCCGTGGCGGCCGAGCAGCTGGAGGATTTTCGGGACGGCGTCCCCAGGTGTCAGCCGGATCGCGTCCCGGTCGCGCGCGAGCCACGTCATCTGGCGCTTGGCGAGGCGTCTCGTGGCGACCGCGATCTCCCGTTCCGTCTCCTCCCTTCCCGCGCGTCCCGAGACCCAGCCGGCCACCTCGCGATATCCGATGGCGCCAAATGCGTTTGCTTCGATGGGAAGTCCGCCTCGCACCAGCTGCCGGACTTCGCCATCCCAACCCGCATCCAGCATTTGGCGGACTCGATTTTCGATCTTAGCATAGAGGTCGCGACGCGAAGGTTCGATAACGACCTTGATCACGTGCCACGGCGCGCTCCACCGGTCGTCGTCCCGGGACACGCGATCGGACGCACGCGCCCCCGTCGTCAGCACGATCTCCAGAGCGCGAAGCGTGTAGCGTAGATTCCGGACGGAAATGCGCGAAGCGGCGATCGGATCGTTCCTTTCGAGGAGGCGGTGCACCGCTTCCGCTCCACGCGCGTCCGCCCAGGAAGCCAGAGATTCCCGCAGGCCCAAATCCCTCGCTTCGCCGGGCGGCAGCCCATCGAGCAGAGCCGACACGTAGAAGCCGCTTCCGCCGCAGACGATCGGAAGACGGCCGCGGGAGACGATCTCGCCGATCGCGCGGCGCGCTTCCGCGGCCCAGCGGCCGGCGGAAAACACCTCCCGGGGATCTGCGACGTCGATCAGGTGGTAGGGGATCTCCGCGCGCCGCTCGCCGGAAGGCTTCGCCGTCCCGACGTCGAAGCCGCGATAGACCGCGAAGGCGTCGGCCGAGACGATCTCCCCCGATCGACGGCGGGCGATCTCCTCGGCAATACCGGTCTTTCCGGCCGCGGTCGGACCCAGGATGACGAGAAGGGTCAGACGCTCTTTCGCCTCGGGGCTCACTCGAGGCCCCTCCATTCCACGTGGGTGCCGCCGGCCGTGAGATCGATGCGGACATCGGAGAGCCGGTCGGTCCGGAACACCGGAACGCGGAACGCCGCGAGCGTCGAGAGCGTCTCGTGGGCGGGATGGCCGAAACGATTCTCCCGTCCACACGAAAGAAGCGCCAGCCGCGGCCGCAGGAGAGCGATGAAGCGGGGCGAGGTCGACGTGCGGCTGCCGTGGTGACCGACCTTCAAGAGGTCCGCGGGAACGATCTGGTTCCGATCGATCAGTGCCTGCTCGGTCGGCGCCCCGGCGTCGCCGGTTAAGAGAACGCGCTTTCCATCCCGCTCGAACAGCGCGACGACCGACTGGTTGTTGACCGAGTCGACTTTGCGCCCCGCGCCGCCCGAGTGGAGCACCGTCAACCGGGCGCCGCGCCATGAGACGGTCCGGCCGGCGGAAAGGACTTCGACGGGCACACCGGCCGCGCGCGCATCCACGCGGAGCCGCGCGAAGAGGTCGGACTCGTCGTCGCCAGCGGACAGCCACAGCTTTTCCACCGGCAGCTCCCCGAGCACGGAGAAGAGGCCCAGGGCGTGGTCGGGATGCGGGTGCGTCGCGAGCACGGCGTCCAAGCGGGTGATTCCCCGGTCGAGCAGTTTGGGAAGGAGGTGCGTGCGTCCGAAGTCCTCGGCTTCGAGATCGAAGGGTCCGCCGCCATCGACGAGGAAAGCGTGCCGGGCCCATCGAACGAGGATCGAGTCGCCCTGTCCGACGTCGAGCGCTTCGACCGAGAAGCCGTTCGCGGGTCCCTTCGGCCCCGGCCAAAACGCGAGCCACAGGAAGAGCCCTCCCGCCAGGACCGCCGCCGGAGTTCGAAGCCGCTGCGGCCCCTTCGCTGCCGCAAGCGTCAGCGCTCCGACGGCGAGGACGCCGGTCAAAGGCGGCGTCGGCCGCAGGAGCGCCAGACCGGCCGCGCGGTCCGCGATCGTCTCGAGCAGCCGCGACCCCAAGCCGAAGAGCGTCGAGAGGAGTCCCGCTGGAAGCCCGATCGCGAAAACGAGGAGGAGCGCTCCCCCCAGCGCAATCAGGGCCGCGGACAAAGGAATCGCGAGCGGCGCTGTCAGCCACGCGCCGACCGCCACGAAGTTGAACCGCCAGAAGACGACCGGCGCCGTCGCGCACTGCGCCGCGATCGCGGTGGCGAGACCGGAGAACAGGGCGTTCGGCCGCGCCGGGAGGCGGCGGCGCACCGGCTCCGCGAGGACCGCGATCCCGCCGACCGCCGCGAACGTCAGCACGGTTCCGATCGAATAGAACTGCCGGGGATCCGCGACGAAGAGTGCGAGCGCGGAAAGGCCGAGCGCCTGTGCCGCCGGGATCGGCCGCTCGAAAAGCCGGGCCGCCAGGAAGATGGCGATCACGATGCCCGCTCGAACGGCGGGCGGGTTCGCGCCTCCGACGAGAACGAAGAGAAAGACGGCCGCGAGGAGGATCGCGTCGCGGCGCTTACCGCCGACGCGCGCGCGACGAAGTCCGCCGAGGACCAGTCCCGCCGCGAGGGCGACGTGAAGCCCGGAGACCACGAGGAGATGGTAAAGCCCGCCGCGCCGGTACCGCGCGACCATACCGCGGTCGAGCTCCGACGTTCTCCCGAGGAGGAGCGCGGCGAGCGGGCCGCGCACGTTTCGGTCGAACGCTTCTCCCCGGGAGCCGGGCGGCGGGAGGGCCCGGTGGAACAGAAGGTTCGGCAGCGAGAGGTGCGAGAGCGCGGTTCTCGCCGTCCGGCGGATCTGGAGCGCGCTCTTGACCGACAGGCGATATCGAGTCCACGGAAGGGCGAGGTCGCGCGACGACGCCGGAAGGTCTTCGCGACGCAGATGCCCGACGAGGCAGACGCGGTCGCCGCGGTCCGCCTTGCGCT
>Ga0137366_10002671_pt1 | contig 13656 bp, 11 predicted proteins | sample SagtaG_8_FD_104938 | JGI IMG/M metagenome (GOLD analysis project Ga0137366, IMG submission 104938) | Vadose zone soil microbial communities from Sagehorn Ranch, Mendocino, California, USA - Sage1_L_60_16 metaG | ecosystem: Environmental > Terrestrial > Soil > Vadose zone | place: USA... | reverse complement strand
TATCAGTCAATTGCAAAAGCTGGGCACTCTCATCCAGCGTAATCCGAAAGCTACCTTTTCCGTGGAAGGTTACACGGATTCATTCGGCTCATTCGAATACAACCTTGATCTGAGTCAGCGCCGCGCTGACAGCGTGAAACGTTATTTAGTGGAGGCAATGCGGATTAATCCTGCGCAAGTCGAAACGCGCGGTTACGGCGCAGCGAAATTCCGAGCGTCGCCAAACGGATCAATTGAAGAGCAAAGTCCTAACCGCCGTGTGGAGGTTGTCGTGCACACGAGCGAAGGGTGAGTGAGAATTGCGGATCGCGAACTTCGGCATTCGTGTGGCCGGCGCTCTGTGCGCGCCGAATAAATAACGCGCCTACCAGTTCTTGATCCACTGAGGAGTTACCGTATCAGGTGGAGTCCCGGGAGGATTGGTAGTTAGGCTTGCGGTGCTCCAAAGATCAAAAGTCGGATTATAGCCGTGGGTTGGGGGAACTCCTAGATCGATGTCATGCTGAAACGCAGTGGAGTAGCCGTAGCTATTGCCAAACGGATCTTGAATGTATTGAACGTTTTGGGTTTGGTCGACCGGAAAGAGCATCTTCGGCTTGAATTCCATGTAGCTCTTTGCCGTCGGGCTACGGTTTGCGCTGCTGTCGCCGCTTAACTGTTTATATAGCCAAAGGCTGGCCTGAGCATAAGAAGGGCTGATGGGATTTCCGCTGGTTCTCGCATCGAGGTTATTTGTATCGGTGCTATTCGGGTAAACACCATTATCTGCCTTGTAACTCTCGCAAGCCGCAGACATGGCGGCGATTTCAGTTTCGGCGCGGGCCCGGGCACCTTTCTTCTGAACGTAGCCGACTGTGCTTAGAACCAATCCAGTTAGAATGATGATGACAGTGGTGACTACGATTAGTTCAATGAGAGTAAAAGCGCTCCTAGAGGAAAATGACGAATGACGAATGACGAATGACGAATCAATGACGAAGCCCGAATGACGAATTCGACCAGCCGTGACTTTCTCGCCATTCGTCATTCTGTCATTCCGTCGTCATTCGTCATTCGTGCTTCGTCATTGGCGCCGCAGGCGCATCACGTTTGCTGCTGCAAGCCGGTGATGATGCTGATAAGCGGCGTAAAAAGAGCGAGCACGATCGTGCCGACAATCAGCGCCAGAAACACGATCATGATGGGCTCGAGCATCGATGTGAGGGCCGCAACCGCGTTATCGACCTCATCATCGTACACATCGGCAATCTTCAGAAGCATTTCTGGAAGTTTACCGGTTTCTTCGCCCACCTCGACCATGCTGGTCACCATCGGCGGAAAAGCGCGACTGGCTTCCAGCGGTTGAACGATCGATTCGCCTTCCTTCACGCTGTCGTGCACCTGTGAGATCGCAGCGGCAATTACGGAGTTGCCGGCGGTTTCGCGGGTGATATTTAGTGCCTGCAAAATCGGCACACCGCTCGTGACCAGCGTTCCAAGTGTGCGCGCAAATCGCGAGATTGCCGTTTTGCGATTCAAATCGCCGAACAGCGGCATGCGTAGTTTGAAACTGTCAATCACGAATCGCCCGGCTCGCGTGCGGCCAATGAATTTGTAAGCCGTCACGGCGACAATTACCGCTCCGAGCAGAACAAGACCATGATTCTTTACGACGTTACTCGTTCCGATAACAAACGTGGTGACGGCTGGCAGCGGTTTATCGCCAAGCATGTCGTGAAAGATCGCTTCGAACTTCGGCACAATGAAGACAAGGAGAAAAGCCATGATGCCCACTGCCATTGTCATCACAATGAGCGGATAGACCATTGCTGCGATGACCTTGTTCTTAATCTTTGCAGCTTTCTCCTGAAATTCCGAAAGCCGGTTGAGCGCCATCTCGAGCACACCGCCCACCTCGCCAGCTTTGACCATGTTAACGAACAAGTTGTTAAAGATCCGCGGATGCAGGGCCAGCGCGTCAGAAAAAGTATTCCCGCTCTGAACCGAATCGGAGAGGCTGTTAATTGTATTCTTCAATACCTTGTCGCGTTCCTGCTTTGCTAAGACGGTCAAACTTCGCACCAACGGCAATCCGGAATCAATGAGCGTCGCCAATTGACGCGTGAAAATCATCAGAATTTTTGGCTTAACCTTCGTGCGCTTGAAAAGGGCAATTCCGGCCTTCGCGCGCGGTTTCGTCGCGCGCACCATCTTCGCCGCGCGGCGCCGGGCTGCTTTGTTGTCGGAGCGGGCCACAGCCTCCTCGTAGACACTGGTTGGGAAATACCCAGCCTGACGCAATCGGCCGATTGCATCATTTGTCGAAGCGGCTTCAACCAACCCTGTCGCTTCTTGTCCCCGGGAATCGAGAGCTACGTAGTTAAAGCGAGCCATGGGGAGCGATTTTAGTTAACTCGGGATGTCGTGTCGAGACCTGGGATTCGACCAACCTTTTAAATGACGAAGCACGAATGACGAATGACCAATTAATGACGAAGCCCGAATGACGAAGAACAGTGGTCGCGTCGCATAGTTTCTGATTTCATCATTCGGATTTGTTTCGTCCTTCGTCATTTGTATTTCATCATTTTCCTTCACGTGTATCTCAGCACTTCCTCGACGGTGGTGTCGCCAGCGAAGATGCTGCGCAAACCGTCCTGACGCAGTGTTACCATTCCAAGCTCCACAGCCTTTTGCTTCAAGGTAACCGTTGGCGCGCGTTCATTGATTAGCTCACGAATCGGGTCGGTGAGTCTCAACAGCTCGTAGATCCCCTTTCGTCCTTTGTAGCCGGTGTTGTTACAAGCGTCACAACCTTTGCCATAAAAGAATTGGTTGTTGCCCATGTCCTGGCGAGAGATTCCCAGCTCAGCAAGTAACGTCTCGCTCGGTGTGTAAGTCGTGCGACACTGTCGGCAGATGCTGCGTAGTAAACGCTGAGCGAGGACTGCCTCGAGGGTGGATGAGATTAGAAACGGCTCAACACCCATGTCGATCAAACGCGTGATTGCTCCGGGCGCATCGTTTGTATGGAGCGTTGTGAAAACAAGGTGCCCGGTCAGAGAGGCTTGGATTGCAATTTGCGCCGTCTCAAGATCGCGTGTCTCGCCGACCATGATCCGATCCGGGTCCTGGCGCAGAAACGACCGCAAGACACGCGCAAACGTCAGACCGATCGCATCGTTCACCGGCACTTGTACGATCCCTTCCAGATCGTATTCGACCGGCTCTTCTGCAGTCAGGAGCTTCGAATCAATCGTATTGACCTTACGCAGACAGGAGTAAAGAGTCGTTGTCTTTCCAGAGCCGGTCGGACCGGTCGCGATGAAGATGCCGTTCGGACGCTCGATCATCTCCAGTAGAAAATTGTAGATGTAATCGGGCATTCCGAGGGCTTCGAGGTCCAGATTAACAATGCTGCGATCAAGAACCCGCAGCACGAGGCTCTCCCCGAATTGAGTTGGCAATGTTGAAACTCGGAGATCGACGTTGCGTCCGGCGATATGCTTCTGAATGCGACCATCCTGGGGCAAGCGTCTTTCTGCGATGTTCATATTTGCCATCACTTTCAACCGCGAGATGACGGGCAGAGCAAGGTGACGTGGCGGTGGCGACATTTCGTAGAGCGCGCCATCAACGCGATAGCGGATCTTGAACTCATTCTCGAATGGCTCGAAATGAATGTCGCTCGCGCGGTCCTGGATTGCCTGGTAAAGAATGAGATCGACAAAGCGAATGATCGGAGTTGCGTTTGCTTCGGCTTCAACTGCCGCTTCGCCGTTTCCCTCGGGTCCGCTAGAGACGGACAGAAACTCGCCAGCCTGGCCGAGTTGCTTGAGAACTTCGTCCATGCTCGTCGTATCGGTGCCGTAATGCTGTTTGATCAGGTCTTCTATTTGATCCGAGGGCGAAACCACGACGTGGATATCTTTACCGAGCGCAAAGCGAAGATCCTCCGCAACGTGGAGATCGAACGGATCAACGAGGGCAACTCGCAAAGTGGTTCCGCTCATCTCAACTGGAAGAGCACCGTGTAACCGAGCCAGACCGCTGGGAATGAGCCGCAAAATCTCCGGCGGGATATCGCGCTCGGTTAGATCGATCAAGTCGGTGCCGAGCCCGTTGGCAATTGTCTGATAAAAGCCGTGCTCGTCGATGAAGCCCCCATCGATCATCGCCTGAGCAACGGTTTTCCCGTTCAGTTCTACTTCCCTCAGGACGTCTTCCGCTTGCGAAGGCTCGACCACGCGCTGCTCGATAAAAAATTCGGCTAACTGCTTTTCCGTCATGTTTGTTAGCTCACGTCGCCGACAGTGATGGAGATGACTTCTTCCGCAGAGGTGAGGCCGGCGAGCACCTTGCGGACCCCGTCTTCGCGAAGCGTGCGCATGCCAAGTTCACGCGCTCGTTGCCGCAGCGACAAAGTCGAGCTGCGTTTGTTGATCATGTGGCGCACATCGTCGTTGATCACAAAAATCTCGAAGATGCCGATTCGACCCTTGTAACCGATCTGACGGCATCGCTCGCACCCTACTGGCTTCATTACTTGAGCCTCGGAGAGCTGACCGGGCTCAATCCGCAATGCGCGCAATTCGGTTTCGCTGAGTTCCCCTGGTTGTTTGCAGTGTGCACATAATCGGCGGATAAGCCTTTGAGCCATGATTGCTCGCACGGAGGAAGCCACCAGAAACGGCTGAACACCAAGATCGGCCAAGCGCGCCACCGCAGAAGGGGCATCATTGGTGTGCAGCGTACTGAAAACGAGGTGACCAGTGAGACTCGCGTTCGTAGCAATGCTCGCTGTCTCGAGATCTCGAATTTCACCAATCATGATGATGTTCGGCGCCTGGCGAAGAATGGAACGCAACGCTGCCGGAAAAGTCATCCCGACCTCATTATTCACCTGCACCTGATTGATGCCGCTCATTTGATACTCGACCGGCTCTTCCACCGTGATGATTTTGCGGTCGGGCTTGTTAATGTAATTGAGGCAGGAGTAGAGGGTGGTTGTCTTTCCGGAGCCGGTAGGGCCGGTGACGAGTAAAATGCCGTCCGGCAGTTTGATCAGGCGCTCGAATGTTTCCTGGTCGTCTAAGAAAAATCCAAGCTCCGGCAAGCCAAGTTTTAGACTGGATTTATCCAGCAGGCGCATCACTACGCCCTCACCGTGATTAGTAGGAATCGTTGAGACGCGAAGATCTATTGGCTTCTTTTTGATTTTTACCTGGATCCGACCGTCCTGTGGCAGGCGTTTTTCTGCAATGCTCATTGAACCGGTCATAATTTTGAGCCGGCTAATGATTGCGGATTGCAAACGTTTCGGTGGCGCTTGCATCTCCTGCAAAACGCCATCGATTCTGAAGCGAACGCGAAACTTCTTGTCCAGCGGTTCCAGATGAATATCGCTTGCGCCGGCGCGGTGCGCCTCGATCAACAACATGGAGACAAGCCGGATAATTGGCGCGTCGGCTTCATCGACTGCGGTCGTTTCCGAGCCATCACCAATTTCCAATCCGAGATCGATGTCGTCTCCGATTTTTTTCTGCAGGACATCGGCTGCTTCGTCTGCCGTCCCATAGTATTTGATCAGTGCATCACGAATTTTCTGGGGACTGGTGCATACCAGTTCCAGCTCGCGTTGCAGGAGAAAACTCAGGCTGTCGATCGTATCGATGTCCAGTGGATTACCGACCGCCACTACGAGACCGGTCTCGCCGAAGGCGATCGGGATCACTTTGAAACGGCGCGCGTCTTCGCCTCGGATTTGATTGATGATCTGTGGCGGAATTACCATGGAAGAGATGTCGATCCAATCCATGTGCGCTTGCGCCGCGAGCGTGCGCGACACCTCCACGTCGGAGACAACTCCGTCGTCGATTAAAATATCCACTACGCCGGGTTCGCCGTTCAGAAGTGACCTCGCGCTGTCGATCTGCGGACGCGTGATGAGTCCACCTTCTTCGAGGACCTTGAGCACGTACTCTTCGTTGTGTTGCACCGGAGGAAAGGATGCTGGGAGCGCGCGCAGTTTACTGCAAAACCGATAAAATTCCAGCGACAGCGGATATTCGGGCATCGCGCTGCCCTAACAAGGTGGAGATTATTCCACGGTCACACTCTTGGCGAGATTGCGTGGTTTATCGACATCGCGGCCCAGCTGAACTGCCAGGTGATAGGCGAGAAGTTGAAGCGGGACGACAGACAGTATGGGCATCACGTACTCAGGCGCTTCCGGCAGCACGATTATGTCGTTGGCGACTTCTTTGAGGTGCTTTGCGCCGTTTCCACTAGTTACCGCGATAATCGGCCCTTTGCGGGCTTTTACCTGCTCCATGTTATTCAGGTTTTTGGAGAAAACTGAATCGTCGGGCGCGATAAATACGGAGGGCAGATCAGGGCGAATCAGCGCAATAATGCCGTGCTTGAGCTCAGCACTTGGGTGCCCTTCCGCAAACAGATACGTGATCTCCTTCATCTTCAGCGCGCCTTCAAGCGCGACGGGGAAGTTGAATTGCCTGCCAAAGAAAAGCATGCCGTTTGCATTGGCATATTTTTTGGCCACCGCCTTAATTTGGTCGCTGAGACCCAGAACCGTTTCGATCTGGCCGGGCAACGCTTCGAGCGCTTCAATCACTCGGCTCCCGTCCGTTGCGGAAAGATTTCGCATCCGGCCAAAGAGCAACCCAAGGAGCGTAAGAATCGCAAGTTGCGACGTAAAAGATTTTGTAGCGGCGACGCCGATTTCCGGACCGGCGTGCATATAAACTCCTCCATCGCTTTCGCGGGCAATCGTGCTTGCGACGTTGTTACAAATTCCCAGAGTGCGAAAGCCTTTGCGCCGGCTTTCGCGCAGGGCTCCGAGTGTATCCGCGGTTTCGCCGCTCTGACTGATCGCAAAGACCAGCGTCTCAGGAGTCATCGGTGTATTACGATGACGAAACTCACTCGCGTATTCGACTTCGGTTGGAATATTCGCAAGTCGCTCGATCAAATATTCACCGACAATGCCGGCATGAAGCGCGGTGCCACAGCCTGTAAGGACGATACGGCCGACGTCGCGAAGCTCGGGAGGCGTCATGTTCAAGCCGCCCAGCTTTGCCGTGCATTCCTCCGGGTTGAGACGGCCACGCATCGCGTCGCGTACCGTGTCTGGTTGCTCAAAGATTTCTTTGAGCATGTAATGGGGATAATCCCCTTTTCCGATGTCTTCGGCTGTAAACTCAACCTTGCTGACTGGATGTTCGCTGCTATCTCCCGCGAGCGAAGTAATCTCGAATTTGTCGCTTCCCGCAGCGACGATGTCGAAATCGTTTAGATAAACAGCGTCACGGGTGTAAGCGACGATTGCACTGACATCACTGGCCAGAAAGTTTTCACCTTTGCCTACTCCGAGCACGAGTGGGCTTCCCCGCCTTGCGCCGATCATGAAATCCGGCACATCGGCGTGGACCAAAGTAATACCATAGGTGCCGATCACCTGGCGAAGCGCGGCGCGAACAGCCGCAAGCAGTCGCGCCTTTTTTTCGGGCACATCCACCGTGTTGGCGCATGAGTCGTCGTAGAGTTTCCCAATCAGATGCGCTAGCACTTCGGTGTCGGTTTCGGAGCGAAATTTTGTATCACCGCTTCGGATCAGCTCATCTTTGAGCGTCTGATAATTTTCGATTACGCCGTTGTGGACCAATGCCAGTTTGCCGCTGGCGTCAAAATGCGGATGCGCGTTTTGATCGGTGACTTTGCCGTGTGTGGCCCAGCGCGTGTGACTGACTCCGAGCGAACCTGAGACCGGTTGCTTCCGCATTAGTTTGGAGAGCGCCGCGATGCGTCCGGCGCATTTGCGCGTTTCCAGGCGCCCGCCGTCTATAATGGCGATGCCGGCTGAGTCGTAGCCTCGATATTCAAGGCGACGCAGTCCGTCGAGCAAAATGGGCGCGGCTTGAGCGCGCCCAACGTAGCCAACAATTCCACACATCTTTTTTGGAGTGTAGCGGCGGCTGTCCTCAGCCGCAAGAAACAGACGCTTTCGCTTGCACCTTCATGAAAAACTCGAGTCCCCGGCGTCGCTTTAGCTCGCGCAAAAAAGTTACCGCAAAAAAGCAGGCGCTGAGTTATTGATTGGTAAACAATGCAACACCAGCCGCAGCGCGACTCCCTTCCAAAAAATCCCGGCGCAGAAGCGTTCGGGGCATTGCCGCCCGGCACGACCCAGCGAACGCTTGCCATAATCATGGGCGGTGGTGCCGGCAGCCGTTTGTTCCCGTTGACGAAGGATCGCGCCAAACCGGCTGTGCCGCTTGGAGGGAAATATCGGATTGTCGATATTCCGATCAGCAATTGTCTCAATTCCGGGCTGCGTTCGATCTATGTGCTCACCCAGTTCAACAGCATGTCGCTGCATCGGCATATTCAAGCCAGCTACAAGTTCGACAATTTCTCGCGTAGTTTTGTGGACATTCTTGCCGCTCAACAAACGCCGACCGGCTCGCAGTGGTATCAGGGGACTGCTGACGCTGTTCGGCAAAATATGCGCTATTTCCTCGAGCGCCCGTTCGATTATTACCTGGTCCTAAGCGGCGACCAGCTTTACCGGATGGATTTTCGTGCGCTGCTGCATCAGCACATCCGGCTTGGCGCAGACATCACTTTGGCTACTAAACCCGTAGCGCTGCATCAGGTTTCGGAGTTTGGCATTATGCAGAGTGGCGTTGATCGCCGAATCACGCGTTTTGTCGAGAAGCCAACCGATCAAGCAGTCTTACAGGAAATGAAGATGAGCCCGGAGCTTCTCAGCGCCATCGGCTCCAACGACGATGAAGAATTGTTCCAAGCCTCGATGGGAATTTACGTCTTCAACCGCGACGTGCTGATCCAATCGTTGCAGAACGATCTGGTCGATTTCGGAAAACATATTATCCCGCAATCGATCAAAGACCGGCATGTCAGCGCATTTATTTTTGAGGGTTATTGGGAAGACATCGGAACAATCCGCGCGTTCTACGAGGCGAATCTGGATCTCACAGATGTAGTGCCCGAGTACAGTTTCTTTGAGCCCCAGTCTCCGATTTACACGCATCCGCGCTTTTTGCCGGGAAGCAAAATTAATGGCGCCACCCTGCGACAGGCAATCATTTCGGATGGATGCATCATTTCGGATGCGCACCTGGAACGATGTGTGGTCGGAATACGCAGTGTTATTCAAAGCGGCGCAACGATCCGGAACAGCATCGTGATGGGCGCGGATTATTTTGAATTAGAACAGACCGATTCGTCAAACCTGCCCATAGGCATTGGACGTAATTGCGTGATCGATCGCGCCATCATCGACAAAAATGCTCGCATCGCTGATGGCGTTGTGATTACGCCGGAGGGTAAACCCTCAAATTTGGATGCAGAGAATTACTTTATCCGCGACGGCATTGTCGTGATACCCAAAGACGCAGTTATTCCAGCCGGCTTCTGGATTTGATCGGAACGGCGCTTTGGTTCCTCGCCGCAGTCAACGCCCGCGGCTAGCGCCTATCTGTCATTCCGGCAAACTGCCCTTGGGTTTCCCATTTTTCCTGCTTGTTCCATGGGATCTGCGAGTCGTGACGATTGTCCGGATCGCTCACCAAGGCAGTTTCCTTTTGTGTCGCGCATGAGGACATGCCTACCGCGAACGCACACAGCAGAAGAGGGACGACAATTGTTCGAAGATTACGGATTTGTGCCAGCATAAATTACGTTGTCTCCGGGTTGCATTTGAGCGCCACGCGCCAAACTACTGGTGATGATATCGCCGATGGCGGTCGCCGGTTCAACTGAAGAAATGCGAATTTTTCCGACCAACGTCCCATCCCGCAGAACAAGCATCTCCGCATTCGACTCGACTCCGTGGCGAGTGCCGAGATTCAATACCACGAAGTTGTAGGCCTGATTGACTGCAAGGACCGTCCCGCGCAAACCTGTTCGGCGGGGGGCAGTCTCGCGGACAGCTTCCCGGCGTTTCTTTCCTTCCTTCGGCTGATCGGCGCGATCCTGGATGGCCTGCAGCTTTTCGGAGAGAAAAGACTTTTCTTTTTCCGCGCTGTCCAATTGACGGCGAAGATCATCGATTTGGGACTGCAAATCCGCGGCCGGCGCTGTCGCGGAGTTGTCAGCCGGCGAAGCATTTGGATTTTTTTCCGCTGCTTGCACGGGCGTCTGTAAAGCAGCTAACTCTTTCTGGTTCTCGTCTAATTTGGTCTGCAGATCGGCCTTCTCTTTCTGTATTTGGGCGAGCTCTGCCTCGGCTTTTGCGACTCTGTTTTCCGCTTGCGCGACTTTACCCTGGTCTTCTACGGCACCACCGGCTGGCGGATTCAGTTTCTCGCGTATGCCGCGTTCTGCTGCATCGCGCGCGGCCTGCGCAGTTGCCACCGTCGCGCGAAGCGTTTTCATTTTTTGGCTGTTTAAGAAACCGAAAAATGCTGCCAATACGAGCAGCAAGATGGCAAAGCTGGCCACGCCTTTCGGTGTGACCGCGGAAACCGCGGATTCCCGGTGCGTCATAGAGAGTGTGAGGAGTGAGGCTTTTTTAAACGAATCACGCAGAAACGCAATCTTGATTTCGAGTCGAATGCCGGAATGTGAAACAATCCGAGTTTAATCAGATTGCGTTTCCCATCGTTTCAACCGATAGACATTCCGTGGGACAACAGCACCGTGTACGAGGCAAACGCAAGCGACGTAAGGCGTATCTGGAGCGCAAGAAAGCAGCGCTGCGAGCCAGCGCCATGCAACCAGCTTCAGGCAAGCAGCGGACAAAGAAGGAATCCAACGCGGAAGAGTAAATTCGACTCGATCGCTGTGTGACGACCTGGGTTTGGTGATTTCATGCACAGACGTAGCAATGCCGAACCGAGCCCGTTATCTGATTGTCGACGGACACAGCATTATTTTTGCCTGGCCTGAATTGCGCAAGCTCCAAGTGCGGCGGTCCTCGCTGGCCCGTGAAGCGCTGACAAAGCGCTTGCGAGATTATCAAGATTGGACGGGCGTGCATGTGGTAGTCGTCTTTGATGGCAAAGGAAAAAGGATCGAGGCGACTTCCGACCCGGCTGACGTACAAGTCTTTTATTCCCGCACAGGGCAGACAGCCGACGCTATCGTCGAGCGACTCGCAAGCAAATACGCGAAGCGATTCGAGCTAATGGTCGCCACTTCCGATTCTATGGAAGCAGAAACGGTCCAGGCGTGCGGCGCAGAATGGATTTCCGCCGAAGGGTTGCGCTCGCTTCTATTGAGTGCGCGTCGAGCCTAGAGTCCTAATTTTTTCTCGATCTCTTTCACTCGTGCAAAGAGCCTTCCGAGCCGATGGACCCAGGCAATCTGTTGCTTCGCTTCTGCAAGCGGAACCGCGGGAGAACCGAACCAGACGCCGCCCGGGATGCTCTTAGAGATGCCGCTTTGCGCGCCAATCGCCGCGCCGTCGCCAATTTCGATATGGCCTACAATGCCAACCTGCCCCCCCATCATGACGCGCTCGCCCACGCGCGTGCTGCCTGATATGCCGGTCTGGGCCACGATCACCGAATTTTTTCCAATGACGACGTTGTGCGCGATTTGCACAAGGTTGTCGATCTTCACACCTTGTTGAATCCAGGTCCGGCCAAACCGGGCGCGATCAATGGTCGTGTTCGCGCCGATCTCGACATCATCATCGATCTGCACGATCCCGAGCTGCTGAATCTTTTGTTGCCGGCCATCGATCATTTCAAAACCAAAACCGTCCGCGCCAATGACTGCGCCGCTGTGAAGTATTACTCGCGAACCAATCCGGCTGCGCTCGCGAATGGTCACGAGCGGATAAATCAGGCACGCCGACCCGATTGTTGTTTCATGTCCAATGTAACTTCCAGCGCCAATAATTGTGTCATCGCCGATTTGGGAACCGTCTTCGATGACCGCATGAGGCTGGATTGATACACGTTCTCCGAGGCGAACGCCTGATCCGACAATCGCGCTCGGATGAACGCCTGGAGCAAAGGTGATCGGTTTCGGTGCGAATTTGATCACAACCTGTTCGAACGCTTTGGTAGGATTTGAGACGCGAACTTGGGCCGGCGCCAGCGGTTCGGCGAAATCGGGCGGAACGAAAACAGCTGAAGCCCGCGTCTTGCGCACCAGCCCGATATATTTTCGATCAGCGAAAAAACTGATCTCTCCGCTGCTTGCTTCTGCGAGCGATGCAGCGCCGGTGATGTTCAGCTTTGGATCGCCAACCAACTCGCCGCCAGACATGCTGGCCAGTTCTTGAAGAGTGAAGGACGCCACGAAGTTCGTTAAATCATTGAACCGTTAAATCGTTGAAGCGGACCGGTGGTCCCAAAGCGCCGCTACAGTCCGCTTTGGCGCCGTTTCGCCGTTTCGCCGATTCCTTCTTGTTTCCAGCGCGGCGGACGCTTGTCAATGAATGCCTGAACGCCTTCGAGCGCAGCTTCATTCATCATGTTGCAGGCCATGGTCCGTGCAGCCGCTTGATACGCTGACGCAATGTCCAGTTCAATTTGCCGGTAAAAGAATTCCTTTCCTATCGCCACAGCGGCACGCGGCTTCGCGATGATTGCCGCAACGAGGTTCTCAACTTCGGCGTCGAGCTGTTCCGGGTCCACAACGCGGTTAATCAACCCGCGCACTTTTGCTTCATCGGCGCTGATAAATTCGCCTGTTACGAGCATCTCGAACGCCGCTTTACGCAAAAGATTGCGCGAAAGCGCCACGCCCGGTGCCGAGCAAAAAAGACCGAGGTTAACTCCGCTGACCGCGAACTTTGCAGTGCTCGCCGCTACGGCGAGATCGCACATCGCCACCAATTGGCAGCCTGCCGCAGTGGCGACACCTTGAATACGAGCGATCACTGGCACAGGCAATCGCTGAATGCCAAGCATCATTTCGGAACATTGATTGAACAGCCCCTCGTAGTACTGAAGCGATGGCTTTGCCCGCATCTCTTTGAGATCGTGACCGGCACAGAATGCCTTGCCCTCCGCTGAGAGAACGACTACCCGCACTAACTCGTCTTTGGCTATTGCCTCGAATTCGCGCTGTAGTTCCGCAAGCATCATCTCCGACAGAGCATTGAACGCATGCGGTCGGTTTAGCGTCAGCGTGACTACGCCGCCCGCGTCCTGGCTGCGTAAGACCACGGGTTCCTCACGCTCCAACGGTTTCGCCGTCGGGACAGATTCCATTGAAACTGAAGGAGCTTTCACAGGCTCTTAACGCTACTGCTGAAATTCCAAATCTGAAATCCGAAAAATTTAGTTTCCGTTTGCAGCGACTGGCAACATCATCTGGCCAGCTTCGAACACGGCAAACAATCCTCCAGTCCTGATCGATTAGATTGACTATTCTAATTTATGAAGATCGTCGCGATCGCTAATCAAAAAGGCGGCGTAGGCAAAACCACTACGGCCGTAAATCTCGGCGCGGCACTGGCTGAAATAGGTCATTGCATTTTGATTATCGATCTTGATCCACAAGCGAATGCTACCAGCTCGTTTGGGTTGCAAGCAGTAGAACAAACCAGTCTTTACGAGCCGTTACTTGGGGGCGCTTCCATTACGGAAAGAATTTTTCCCACCGAACGCGAAGACCTGTTCATTGTGCCTTCCGATCTCGATCTTGCTGGTGCCGAGGTCGAGATTGCGCGGATGC
>Ga0137366_10002670_pt1 | contig 13657 bp, 6 predicted proteins | sample SagtaG_8_FD_104938 | JGI IMG/M metagenome (GOLD analysis project Ga0137366, IMG submission 104938) | Vadose zone soil microbial communities from Sagehorn Ranch, Mendocino, California, USA - Sage1_L_60_16 metaG | ecosystem: Environmental > Terrestrial > Soil > Vadose zone | place: USA: California... | reverse complement strand
CGGAAGCGTCTGATCTTGCGCTGCACGTCGAGCAGGCTGAGATGATCGGCATTGACCTCCGGAATCAATAGCGGCACATCCTCATCCATGCGGTAAGCGGAAGAGTTGCTGATCACCGGATAACCTGCCCACGCAAAAGCATGCTCAGCGTCACCGCAATCTCAGATGGCAAACTCGAAAACACGAAATCGCAGTCGAGCGGCGGGCATGGCGCTTCGACCATCAAACGGCGAACCGATTCCGGCATCGCCCCAGGCAAGCGCCAGGTGCAAGCCGTCTCATACCGCTGGCCCTGCGAACGATCTGATCCGGCCAGCGCGGTCACCCTGAACTGCGGATGATCTTCCAGCAGTTGAATGAACCGCTACCCGACAGTTCCGGTCGCGCCCAGAATCCCAACTCGATACCTGCGATCACCGTTTCCGTTTGCACGGATCGCGGAAATTTCTTCTGCCAACATCGCCATTAAGCTGTTGCCACCTCGCATTTAAAGCTAATCTTTGTCTGAGCGCATTGCGTCTTGGCGATGGAGAATGCCTGATCGAGATCCTCCATCAGGTCATTAGCGTCTTCGATTCCCACCGATAACCGCACCAGATCAAGCGGGGGCGCCAGACGCTCCTTCAGTTTCGCGGGAATACTTGCATGTGACATGTGAAAGGGCAGACTGATGGTGGAGCCGACTGAGCCGAAGCTCACCGCAATCTTGAATAACCGGGTGGCCTCGACGATGCGCGCGGAAAGTTCTGCGTCGCCCGTGGTGAAGCTGAGTACGGCGCCGTCACCCGTTGATTGGCGGCGATGAATTTCGTGGCCGGGATGGTGAGTGAAGCCGGGGTGATAGACCCTCTCCACCGCTGAGTGTAATTCCAGAAAGCCGGCTACCTTCCGCGCCGTCTCATTTTGCCGTTCAACCCTCAAAGCCAACGTCTTCATACCGCGGAGCAGCAACCACGATTCAAATGGACTGAGCCCGGCGCCTTCGGCATTTTGCTGAAAAGAGATTCGCTCGTGTAGAAACGGATCATTGGTAATCAGCGCGCCGGCCGTGACGTCGCTGTGCCCACAAAGAAACTTGGTCGCCGAATGGATCACCACATCCGCATCAAGCGCGAGTGGCTGTTGCAGCACCGGCGAGAGCATGGAGTTGTCCACCGCCAGGATTGCACCCACCGCGTGCGCCAGTTTGGCCACCTGCCGGAGGTCGGTGATCCGCAATAAAGGATTGCTGGGAGTTTCAATCAAAATCAGTTTGGTTTGCGGACTCAGCGCCTCGGCGACCGCGCAGAGATCTGTCGTGTCGACATACTGCACGTTGATCCCGTGTCGCGGCAGGATTTGCTCCAGGAGACGCACCGTTCCTCCATACAGATCGTCACCGGCGATTATTTCTTCGCCGCTCTGCACCAATCGGCACAACGCCGTGATTGCCGCCATGCCGCTGGCAAAAGCATTTGCATACCGGCCGCCTTCCAGATTTGCCAATTGCTGTTCCAGCAGCGTGCGCGTGGGATTGCCGCTCCGCGTGTAATCGTATTCCCCAAATTCCGAAGCACTCGATTGCTCGAAAGTCGCCGTCTGATAAATTGGCGGAACCATCGCCCCATGCGGATCAGTCGGTTTATCGAAGTAGACACAGCGAGTTGAAATCTTCATGCGACACAGGCCTCCAGCTCTGCAAATTCTTCACTGATGTCGAGCAGCTTCATTTCGCGTCTGATATCAAAGAGATCGGCCAGCACCGCTTCCGTGGTTGGCCATCTTCCCGCTCCAGTTCCTGAGATGATCAAGGGCTCGCCGTGTATGAGCTCCACCATCAGACGGTTCTCTGCGCCATGAACTTCCGCCAGCGGGTGGTCAAGGGCAACGTCACCGGCTCGACGCTGGCTTCAATCCGTTTCTCTGCTGGGTAGCATCGCACCAGCAGACGAATTGTCTGGCCCCGTTGTTCTGCTTGGCGAAGTGTCTGCGTCTTTAAGCCCTCCACTCCCCTGCGCGGTAGGGCATCGAGTGTTGGACTGACGCCAAACGCCGCCCTTGCCAGGAGGATCAATTTCTGTGCCGCGTCAATGCCACTGAGATCGACTTCCGGGTTCGCTTCGGCGTAACCATGCTCCTGCGCTTCCCGGATCGCGGCATTCATACTTGCTCCCGCTGCCAGCCGATCGAGAACGAAATTGCAGGTGCCATTCAGTACGCCTGAGAACCCCTTTAACGGACCGAGATGCTTCGCTCGTTTAATCGTTTCCAGCGCCGGCAGCACCCCTCCAACCGCCGCACTGTAACGAAGTAAGGCTCCGTTTTCTTCACCCAAGGCTTCCAGCTCGTTACCTTCGGTGGCCATTACAGCCTTATTCGCTGTCACGACACTTCGTCCCAGTTGTAGTGAACGCATGATCAATGAGGCCGCGCGCTTGGTGCCGCCAATTAGCTCAACCACTAAGTCACATGGCTCCTCTATCAATGCTTCCAAATCGGAAGTCATCAACTCGTTGGCCACTCCGACAGCGCGTGGGCCGGCGCCCGTCCGCGTTCCAACGCCAATCACTGTGAATAGTTCAGGCATTGCTGCAAGGCGTTGGTAAACTCCACCGCCAACCGTGCCGCACCCCAGCAGCGCCACCCGTATTGGTTTGGAATCCCTGAAGTAGCCATCGAGCAGATCATTGAATGGTCCCACCTCGGTTGATTTCTCCGATCCGATGCTCGTGATCGAGAAGCGCACCCGGTTCGCCTCCGCAAAGCGAACTGCCTTGAGTTGCACCACCGGGCCGCCGACCCGGGCCGCAGTCTCGTAACTCACATGCGCGAATCGCGAAGGACGTAGAGTGATGGACGCGGGATCACTGGTGTAGAGACCGTCGACGTCTTTTACCAGCACGCACCGCGCTGCTAATCGATGAGCCAGAAACAGCGCGGTGAGATCTGAACCGCCGCGGCCGAGCAGAGTCGTATCGCCGCTCTCACCTCGACCGACAAAACCGGGCAACACCACGATTGCTTTTCGTGATTCGCTAATTAGCCGGGCTGTATCGACGGCAATCGGATCGGCGTCGAGTCGTCCACCCACGGTGCGCAATCCAACCTGGGCCGCATCAAACACCCGCGCCGGGATTCCGGCTCGGCGCAGTGCCAGAACCAGCAGAGCCGATGAGGCTGCCTCACCCGTCGCCAGCAATGTCGCCAATGCAGATTTGTCAGGTCGGCCGCAAATGTTTTCCGCACGCTGCAATAACTGATCGGTGGTGTCGCCAAAAGCCGAGACCACGGCGATCACCTGTTCCCCGTCGCGCCAGTGACGATAAATCTCATGAACGACGCTGGGTAAATCTGCTTCACTGCGAAGTACTGAACTGCCAAACTTCAAAACCGTGATGTTATTTTTCTTGTTCATTTATCTTGTTCCCTTTTTCCCTTTGCTCTTTGCCTTCTACCTTCTGGTTTCTGCCTACTGCTTCAGCGCTCGCTCCAAATCCGCGATTAGATCGAGCGGGTTCTCCAGCCCCACCGACAAGCGCACTAAACCATCGGTAATCCCTGCCGCCTTTCTTTGTGCCGGCGGCACATCGGCATGGGTCATCGATGCCGGATGCGTGATAAGGGTCTCTGCCGCCCCGAGGTTTTCCGCCAGCGCACATAACCGCACCGAATTCATCAAACGGATTCCTGCTTCCACGCCGCCTACCACTTCGAAAGCGATCAGCGCCCCTCCAGCTCTTTGTTGACGCTGCGCCAATTCAAATTGCGGAAAGGATTCAAGCCCGGGATAGATAACCTTGGCTATGCGATCGTGAACTGCTAACACGCGCGCAATCTGCAGAGCGCTCTCGGAATGTCGCGCCATGCGTATCGGCAATGTCTTGACGCCTTGTAACGTGAGCCACGCGGGAAACGGCGATTGAATCGCGCCGATCGCGTTCCGGGTAAACGCGAAACGCGCGTGGAGTTCGGCATCGCGGGTGATGAGCGCACCACCGACAGTGGCATTGTGGCCCTCAATGAATTTTGTGGTGGAATGAAGTACGACGTCCGCGCCCAGCTCGAACGGTCGCTGGAGCGCCGGGGTCAGCAGAGTGTTATCGACGACCAGCAACGCATCTACTTCCTTGGCCAGCCTGGCTGCGAGTTGAATGTCAGTAAGTTTCAGCGTGGGATTGGCGGGCGTCTCGATGAAGACAAATCTGGTTGGCGGTCGGAGTGCGTCCGCCAAAGCCTGTTCATCCGACGTGTCAACGAATTCCGCCTCGACTCGAAACGGCGCGAGCACCTGGCGGAAGAGTCTTACCGTGCCGCCGTAGACAGCTTGCGAAACGACCACCCGATCGCCAGCGCGAAGTAACGCCAAGCACAACGCTGTAGTCGCCGCCAACCCTGTTGCGTAACACGAACAGAATTCCGATCCTTCGAGTGCAGCCAATCTTCTTTCCAGAGCTGCGACAGTTGGATTACCTGAGCGGCTGTAGGTAAATCCTTTGTCTCGGCCGACCGCTTCTTGTCGATACGTGGTCGTCTGATAAATCGGTGTGAGCATCGCGCCGGTCGTCGGATCGGCAGGCGTACCGGCGTGCAGAGCGAGCGTCTCGAACTGGTAGTTATCAGACACGAGCTCTGGCTCCGGATCGGTAGCCCGAGCGTTAGCAAGGGAGTCAGCTGTTTCTGAGTCTTCTAGTATTATCGCCATTGCATTTTGCCCTTCGCGGCTCTGCCACCGCACAGTGCGGAAAGCCTCCGGCTTTCCGGCTCGTGCTCAATTTCCTCTCAGGCTACGCCTCCGCTTGCAAGGCGCAGCTCGCAATTTGTCTCCCTTTCTCCCACTGCAAGAGGGGATGAGGGCTTGTTGCGGCTGTTAAGCTCCGCACCCGCACTCTTCCCTCTCGCAAGTGGGAGAGAAGATCCGAAAGTTTTTGTTCGCGATGAAATTTAAGGCGAGTTAACTGTTGTAGGTGCGAGGTAAAAATAAAAAAGCCCCGCGCCTCAGAGTGCGCGAGGTTCCGGTGTTACTTGGAGAATCCCAGCAGCTCTTTAGCAGTTTTTTACGTGGAGCAAGTCGCCTTAAATCGCCACGATCAATAAATGTCAAAGACTACATGTGCTCTGTATAGCACAACGACTGAGCCAGTATCAAGCAACGCTTCCAATTCGTCCGTCCTCTTCATTGCACCCAACCTTGCATTACTACGGTTATCGCGCCTGCCCTGATGTTTCCTCAGTGCGACATAAATAACACGCGGACTCGCGCGAAGCAATTTAATTGTATTTATCTGAGGTTAAGCGAGAGTGGTCTAGAACATCATCACCCTGGTTCAGTCCGCAACGACAGAGCAAAATGGTTCGCTTAACTCCGTCCGTCAGCCATACTTACTTCATGGTCTGCGCAAGCTCTTCTCAGTCGCAGGCACCGCCGGTTCAGCAACCTCTTGATTCCTGGCACCCTTTTGGGACTCCCTAAATATCATTTGATCGAAACGAGCAAAATCCTCTGGCTTGAGCGGGGGTTCACCGTTGCGCGACTTTAGCTTATCGCCGTTCCAAAGGATATTGCCCTTCGCATCGCGCGATACGTCCAAAAACTCATCAAACCATGCGAATGTCCGGTACCACATATCGCGAATGTTGGCTGGACTCGATAATACGTGTCCCTCGCCCCAGTAGCGCACAAATTGTGCACGTTTGTTTTGTCGATTTAGGGCCGTAAAAAACTCTTCGCCTTGTTGCATTGCAATCCTATCGAGATCGCCATAGATAATTAACAAAGGTGTCTCAACTCGATCTACATAAGAGATGGGGCTGTTGCGTATATATCGACCTAAGTCCCTCCATGGAGGGTTGGCCATCCGCATCTGATATCCGGATTCCAACTCCCAAATCATTTCTAGATTCTCATGTGGAAACTGCCCATTCCGTTTCATTGCATCGAATGTCCCGTAAAGGCTGACTAGGTTAGCCGGACCTGCTATTGAAATCGCTGCCTTAAACCTGTTCGTTTGTGTAACTAATCCATATGTGCTGTACCCGCCAAAGCTCTGACCATCAAGTCCGAGGCGGTTCGGATCCGCATATCCAAGCTCAATCGCCCTGTCTAGGGCGGGCAACACACCCTTTGTCAATTCCATGTAAGGGTCTATGGCCTCAGGCCGAGGCTTCAGAGGCATACTTGGCAAGAGCACAATAAAACCTCGTGCGGCCAAGAGTTGCAGATTCAGCCAAGAAACGCGGTTGATCTCAGTGCTAAAAGGTGGTACGCCACCATGAACAGCGCCCGCATATACCCATGCAATCGTTGGGTAGAGCTTTCCGACCTTATAACTCGGAGGTAACAGAAGCCACGCCTTCAAGTCCTGACCATCTAAACTTCGATAATTGAACTCCTTCGCTTCGCCCTTTTCAATTTCCTTCAAGAATATGTTTGCCTCCGCAACCGTCTGGATCGGCAATCCCGGTCGGGTCAGCCACAGATAACTTCCTTCTCCGCTGCGTGCCAAAAAAACGCCTTGTCGCTTGTTCGAATCGTACGAAAGCATTCTGCACTGCGGATCAGGCAGAGCGAGAGCTTCGAAAGTACCAGAAGCCAGATCCACTCGGTAAAAGTTGGCATTCATTCCCTTGCGTGAAACTACGACCATTTGCCCATACGTGCCGTATTCGGCTTGTTGCCATGCCGGCCAGACCACCGACGTGACATTCAGGTCAGAACCTGGTGTAAACTCGGCCGGGTCAGAGCCGTCTGCAAATATACGCCACAGTTTTCCGTCCACGAGGCCTATGAATGAGTTCCCAACGGCTTCAGCGAACAACTGCGCTGGCACGGTTTTAAAAGACGATGTCAGATTTCGCACTTTCCCCGACGAGTTCGCAAGCCACCAATCCGCTCGATTGGATTGATGCTCTGAAGCCTTTGGCTCGACCTGCACGGCCAGCTCATTTCTCGCGGACCATACTAATCCACGCGAGAATTCCGTTGGGATAGTCCCAACCTCTCCTCTCTCCGTGACTTCTTCTCCATGAAGCCCACTTGGCATGCCGCTTCCAAGCATGTAGACATACACCCTCGATGCGGAACCGCTGATGCCAACAACAGCCAGACCCGTTCCATTTGTTGCCCACCGGATCGAGTTATCGATGAAGTTCACATCTCGTTTTTCGGTCTCGACTCGACTCCCATTTGCGGAAAAAACAGACAGTTGCTGGGTTGTCGAAGAGACAGGTGATTCCACTAAAGTATTCGGGTCCCGTGCGATTACATGCACCTTTTCCAGCATCGCAACATAACGGCTATCAGGCGAGAGGGTCATGCTCGAGAAGTCGCCCTCAGCGACCACCCGGTCGCTGTATTTAATAACATCAACATAGACAAGGGCACCCTTCGGCCGCTTTTTGTAGTCGGAAGGGGTGCCGCTGTCTAACACGTTGGCCGTTGACTCCTTGCCTTGCCAAGCCTTTGGCCATTCGCGCATCGGGACCTCGGCAGCCTGTCTTAACGAGAGAATATCGGACTCTCCTTTAGGTACAACAACACATGCGACCTCGCGATCTGACAGCCATATTGGAGGATTAGTTGATGAAATTTCCCGATCCATCACTTGTACAAGCCGATGAGCGGGGCGCTCCCACACCCACAGCCGAATTCCTCCGCCACGAGTAGACAGCATAGCCAGTCGTTCCGAGTCAGGTGACCACACCGGAAAGAAGAAACTAGCGCCGTCCATCGCACCTTTTGTAATGTTTACTGGCTCTCCGCCGCCAGTCGCGACAGTCCATATGTCCGCATTATCATTTCTGAGTGCCATCACATTGGTGGCTAAAGACAAAGGACGCGTTTGCCCGTATGCGAGCCACCTACCGTCGGGTGAGAAAATTGGTGGAGCAAACCCAACGCCGATTTCCTCCAAACGGAATAGGTCATCGGGGGTAAATGGCCTCTTTTGCGCACAAACTGGGGCGCTAAGAGACGCTAACATCATCCCCGTGAGCAATATTGTTGGTAAATAGTGGAGCACCTTTTTATCGGAATCTCCAAACCTTTAATCGAGAATTTACGGGCTCGGATATCGATACTGACGGCGGAATACTAAATCAAATCGTACTAGATCCAACTGCGGCTTAATGATTCTTAATACCCAGCTTGCTGCCAAACAAGAAATCAGAATAAAATTTTCGCCGAAAATTGCATCGAGCGCGGTCCACCCTGCTGATACAAAGCGTTCATGCCTGAAAGTGAGTTCGCAAGCGTACTTGTCGCTTGGCCAAACGTTGAAGATCCAAAAAACGGGTCAACTCTTCCGAAATTCGGATGGTTGAAGATATTAAATGCTTCTATTCTAAACTGAAGCTTTAACCTCTCATGCACAACAAAGTCCCGCTGGATTGCCATATTCACTTGCCACGCGCCAAATAGCCTTGCGAAATTACGCGGAGCGTTACCGAGCCCCGAACTAACCGCACTAAAGGCTTGTGGGTTAATTGCGCGATTACCAGGACATCCGTGGCCAAGCGCGAGATTCCCAAGGCTTTGAAGCACAGCGGTACAATTGTCACCGTATAAGTAGATCGGTTGACCCGGAACAAGGTTTAGGCCTGCATAGTAATCCTGCCCATCTGGTTTCACTAATGTGTCCCCAAATAAAGTTATGGGAAATGCACTTCGCGCGGTAAATCGCCCATCGAAGCCCCAGTGGCTGAGGAGAGCCTTCTGAAACGCATTTCCCTTTCGCCCCACCAAAGGCAGGTCATACGAGATCGCAGCCGAAAGGTTATGCCTGATGTCGAAATCACAATTCCCACGCTGAGCCTCATAGTCAAAGTCCGTGGAGCCGTAGTCTAGGCAGTGAGACCAAGTGTAGGACCCCAGCGCACTCAGTCCCTTGCTTAGCCGTCGGAGGAACTGAACTTCGAGTGCGTTGTAATCTGAAGTGAGTCGGTTTCGCACGAACGTGAATGCCCGAGCATTGGGATTGGCGGGCGTTTCATATAGATTCTGAGCAAGCAGCCTTGCGCCATGTGAACCAACATAGGAAAGCGTAAGAGCCTGCATCGTACCCATCGCTTGTTCAATACTGGCGTTCCACTGGATCGTATATGGCAGTTGCAGATGCGGATCAAATCCAAAACCTGAGTATGTGAAAGGCTTTGGAGGATCAGCAATCGCTGGAATGGCCGGAAGAGTCGGGAATGGCACTGACGACAACGCGGCGTTCGCTATAAACCCCGCTCCGCTGAATCCTAGTGAGCCGAGTTGTTGGCCAGTATCAAAGTAAAGACCTGCTCCGCCACGCACAACGGTCTCGCGGCCAAGTCCGTTACGAAGAACATACGCCAAACCCACCCTAGGTGCGAAGTTGCGCCAAGTGGTTTGCCAAAGGGCCGTACCTTGAGGCGCCAAGCTCCAAGTGGCCGGATCGGAGCCCTGAATAGTGTATGGCTTTGAGCCGCGCGTCACATCTGGAGCGGGGTTAACTTCCCAGCGCAGGCCAAACGACAGATTAAGGCGCTGCGAAAGTCTCAAGTCGTCCTGGGCAAACGCGGAGAAATTGTTGTACAAGGGATAGGCCGGACCGAACACACTCAAAACAGAAAAGAGAGGGGTGTTGGCCATTACTCCACTGCGACTCGTAAAACGAAAAGTGGCCGAGGGGTTAACTGGGATTCCAAATGGAGTCAATCGACGATAATCCACTCCAAATTTGAACTGGTTTGGCCCTGCTGACAAATTTAAGGTGTCAACCACATTCCACTGCTTCTGACCACCAGTCTCCGAACCTTGGCGGAGCACGGAATTATATCCCCCGTACCTGAGAAAAATGCTTGTTTGTGAATTATTTCGGAGACTGGTGAGCTGTCCGAGATCTACCGGAGTGCTGCCTCCTAAAGCAGTGATGGAATTAGAAATGATCGCTACGTTCGAGCTGTAATTGAGGCGGAAATCATTAGTTAGAGTACGAGACAAAATACTGCTAACGCCAGTCGTGTAAGTCTGCATGGTATAGGCTGACTTTGTCTGCACCGTTGGGACCGGATTTGTTGCTCGGGTCGCTGAATCGGAGGTGGTGCGACTGAACCGGAAGAAGAGCGTGAGGCTTGAATTCACTACATGGTCTAACCGGATGCTGGCAGAATCGAGTGAACTGGGGTTAGACCAAGTACCAACGTATTGAGCAAACCCATTGACGGGGTCAGCAATTCCACCCGAGGTCGGAAATGGGTATGCGTTGAGCACCTGTTTTAGCGGTCCCGGAGCGCTTACCCGCAGAGCGGTATCCGGCACGTAGGTGGCCGTAGCCGGCTGCGGTGACACCAAGCGCAAACCTTCATATGAGAAAAAAAAGAAAGTCCTGTGTTTTCCGTCATAGAAACGAGGAATTCTTACGGGCCCGCCAAGCGTACCCCCGAAATCGTGCTGGCGAATATCGAGCTGAGGCATTCCAAAGTAGTTATTGAACCAGTCTTGGGCATCAAGAGCGCCATTCCGGTAATATTCAAACCCAGAACCGTGTAATTGGTCTGTTCCCGATTTCGTAACAAACGTGAACTGGCCGCCTGGTAGGCGCCCATATTCCGCAGAAAAGGTTGAACTTTGCACGCGGAATTCCTGCAGAGCATCTACGGACACCAAGGCTTGGGTAGTTCCTAAGGCGGTCGATGCCGGAAGCGAACCGCTAGCTCCGGCGTAGAAAGTCACAGCTTGGCCTGTTGATGTTCCAACGTTAGCGCTCACGCCATCTACAAAATAGTTGTTAGACTCCGTCCGCTGGCCATTCACGCTAAATTCGCCGGTCAAGCCCAGCCCAAACGCCGTCCTCCCGCTGGGGCTTTGCGTCGAAACTCCTGGCGTAAGTAGGATCAAATCCTGAAAGCTACGACCGTTAAGTGGTAGATTGCTGACAAATTGCCGGTCAATAACAGTCGCCACCGCTGGCGATTCATTAATCAGCAGCGCCTCGCTGTTCACTCGAACTTGCGCATTAATATCGCCAGCCTTCAACTCGATCTTCAACGCCTTCTGATCGCCAACATTCAACACCACACTCGTAAACTCAGTCGGAGCAAATCCTTGGCCCTGTGCCCTCACGGTGTAACCACCCGGGGGTAGCAGCGGGATCGCGAAGTCGCCCTGCTGGTTCGTAGTCGCCTCTCGCTTTAGCTGCGTGCCTTTGTTCACGACTGTAACGGTGACTCCTGGTATCGCTGCGCCGTTTTGATCTTCGACGGTGCCGCTCAACGTCGCAGTCGTCGACTGCGCGTGCGCGACGGCGAAGGGCAAAGAGCAAACGGCGAAGAGAAATAAACTGCGAAGGGCGAAGCGAAAGGGCAAGGGGTGCTGGCGAGTCATTTGGTGTTCCTCCGAAAAAAGAATTACTAATTTTCCATTTGTCATTTGGGAAGGTGTGGCTTACGCAGTCGTAAGCCCTCGCACCCTCACCTTGCCTCTCCCAGAAGGAAAGGAACTACGGTCAATGCAGAGTCTGAATCTTTGCCGCTAAATTCTCGGCGCTAGTCAGCGAGCGAAAAAACTGCGGCGACTTAATCGCCGACGCGCCCGAGCCGCTCTCAGAAATAGTGAATGCAGAGCGCACCGACTGGTCGGTCGCAGAACAAAGCTCAAACAAACGATGGATCGCTTGCTGCAAGTCCTGGTCGCTGTTGATCGGCTGCCCAGCACCCAAAGACGACCCGGAAGAAAGAAATGGTCCCAGGTCGCGATGCAGTCCACTCAACTCGCGCTCAAGCGCCAGCGCGTGCCCCCGCAAGAGACCTAACCACTTGTTGCGCGCTTCCGGGTCGAGCGTGCGCAATTGCTCCAGTGAAAACCTCTGCGCAAGACGATCCATCGCGCCGGCATGACGCAAAGCCTGAAGCGAGCGCTCCACGATTCGTCCTGCATATTGATTGACGGCCTGATCGAGTTGCGCGCCGCTCAAACCCTTCGCGGCGAAGTAACGTCGCAACTCTTCATCGGCAGGAATTTTGGAGGCTGCCGATTCCAGCCGCTCGACGGTAGTCGGACCAGAAGATTGTCGGGACTTGGCTTGCTCCTTCAGCGCCTCAGCCATGGTCTCAACTTTGAGCTTTACCGCGGGGTTACCGGCGACTCGGGCCAACGCGCGTAGCACTTCATTCTTGCGTTGATCAGTTTCGACAATTCCCTGCACCAGCAATTGACCTTCCGGCGTGCGGCGCACGTTGACTTGATCCCCAAGGTCAGCGCCGGACTGATTGATAAGGCGAAGCACTTCGACCTCAAGTTCAGTCGTTGCCGCGACGGGCGAAGGGGCCAGCGTAGTCACATTACCCGTTTCAGGTTTCGAGTTTCGACTTCCGGGTTCAACCGAGGACGTTAGCTCTGGCTCTGGTTCGAAGACAGCGGGCGCAACTGTGGAAGGCGGACGACGCTCAAAGCTGATCTCCATCATGCGAAACTCTCGAATGTCATTGCCTTGTTGCAGTGTTAGCGTTTGTTCGATGGCGTGGAGGTCGGCTTTGCTTAAAGTCAGCGTTGCTTTGAACAGAGTCGCGGGTTGCGTCTTAACCGCAGAGGTCGCGGAACTGTCCGCAGATTTCACAGATTGCGCAGATTGCGCGGAAGCCGCCCGGTCGCTACCGCTCGCGGTACTGACAGAACCGGTTGCGTCATAACCAATGACATACGTGTTCGCGGTTTCCTGAACGTGCGCATTTTGAGCGTTGCTGATTAGTGCGGTGAAGTCTTTCGCAGCGAGATCTGTCTGCCAAACATCTTCAAGATTGCGAATTGCGGATTGCGGATTGCGATTTTGAAGTTGAGGCTTCGTTCCGTGATGATAGATTGTTTGCACTCCATCGGCTCGTCTCCAATCGCCGGCTACCAGGTTGTTTTGATCATCGAAGACTCGACGGGCAGTAATTCCATTTTCAGCACTGTGCCAGATCTCAATTCGATGTCGCGCAATCAAAGCGCCGTTATTCGCATTGCGCTCTTCAACGGTAATTCCGCGATGCAGGACAGTGTCAGTCCTTGCCGCCAGCGCTTGCTCAGCATCAGCAGCCTGTCGCAACAACTCAGCCGCCATTGGCGCGGGAGGACCAACGTGCAAACGCGTCAGTAGTAATGACGCCATCAAAACAAGTGCAACCATCGCCGTGATAGTCGCCGGGCGTAGCCAGAAGCCCGTGCCGAAAAGATCGCGAATGCGAGCAACGACGCTTCGATAATCGACAAATGGCGACGTAAGCGTTCCCTGCTTTTCAATCGCGGTCGGAAGCACTACCGGAAGCGCCGCGTCTTCTGACGATGAATCTTCGAGTAGCCCCTGCACTTCCTTGTAGGTCGGATCGTGATAGGCAACATGAAGCGCCGGCCAGGGACTACGGAACTCAAGCTTCAAACTGAGCGTACGGCCATCACTCATCTCGATGAGCTGCTCGCGTTCGCCTGGACCTGCTGGCGGCAGGTCATCCACACTCAGCATCAACAGACGAAGCTTCTGCTCACTGAATACTTCGACGAACGAGATCTCTTCTGAGAGATCGATGTTCAGGTTCAGCTCACTCAGCTCAGAACTAACCGGCTGCGAAGCCTGCACGTAACCATTGACGGCGACAGAAAGTTCCTGCGGCTTGTGCTCGAAGACGCGGCGAGCGCGACGCCGCCAACTACCGATACCCGCGCCGCCGGTTCCTTTCG
>Ga0137366_10002662_pt1 | contig 13669 bp, 16 predicted proteins | sample SagtaG_8_FD_104938 | JGI IMG/M metagenome (GOLD analysis project Ga0137366, IMG submission 104938) | Vadose zone soil microbial communities from Sagehorn Ranch, Mendocino, California, USA - Sage1_L_60_16 metaG | ecosystem: Environmental > Terrestrial > Soil > Vadose zone | place: USA... | reverse complement strand
GTGGCAATGGCACTCACCCGAGCCAGTGGCCAGCTACCTCGTCGAGAACAGCGTCGGTGCGTACGACCTGAGCCGATACCTTGCGCCGGACGGCATCGAGTTCTAGGAGGCGCAGGCCAGCGCGATCAGCCCGGACCAGAAAGCGGCAAACCGTGTGATCATGGACATGCAGCCGGACATCACCGACTTCCAGGCCCAGTTCAACGGGCCGTTCCCGTTCACAACCGACGGAGTGGTGATCGGGCTGCCGAGCGCGAGCTTCGAGGAGGAAATGCAGACAAAGATCACCTTCAACGGCGGCCGCATCTCCCTCGGGACGTTCGTCCACGAGAACATGCACCAGTGGTGGGGCGACAACGTCACCGAGAGCAACTACAACATGACCTTTTTCAAGGAGGGTTTCGCGACGCTCGGCCAGTATCTGTTCGCGGCGCGCCACGCGGAAGACGCAGCAGGCGGCCCGGGCACGGCAGCCGGGCGGGCAGCGTTCGAGGAAAGCCTGATCGACCGGTTCAACGGCAGCTACGCCAGCGACGGCGACTTCTGGACGCTGGCGCCGTCGGACCCGACGCCCTACACGCTTTTCAACGGCGCGCCGACCTACGTCCGCCCGGGGACGGCCTACATCGCGCTGCGGCAGATCCTGGGACACAAGAACTTCCTCAAGGCGCTGCGGCAGATCCAGCGGCACTACAGCGGCGGCCACATCACCGAGCGGCAGCTTGAGGCCGCGTTCCAGCACTGGCTGCCCAACCACACCCCCGCCTGCCACGCGCGCCTGGCGCAGTTCTTCACCCAGTGGTTCGACACGGCGTACCCGCCGGGCGGCGGCGCCAACCGTCCGCAGCTCACCGGGCCTGGGCTCGCCGGTCCGGGGTTTTACAACAGCAGTGGTGGCTGCACCTAACGGCGGCCTCGCGTGGTCACCAGGTGAGGCGGCACTGCGAGGTGATCGCGAGATCGCCTGCCTCGGTCCACGGCATGGTGGCGATCGCGCGCAATCGTAGCCGCGTGCCCGACCCGCTGCCGACGCGCCCGGCCGGTGGGTGCGTCGGCACGCGGCAGCCGTTCGGGATCATTGTCCATAACGGCTGCCGCTGGCGTGTCACAGGCCCGCGCGGAGGTCCACGACTATCACGACGCGGCCCGATCCGGCGAGGGTGACGCTGCTGCAGCCGGTGTCCGCCCGGGTGGCATCGGGGGGACGGCTGCTCAGGTGGAGATGTCGGGGTGGGGCAGGGTCCAATGCGCCAGCCGCGCGGCGTATTCGCGCTGGTAGGACAGCGGCTCGGGGTGATCGCGTTCAAACAGGGCGATGAACAGCGTGAGGGTGAGGAAGGGATGCGCGCCGAGCTCGAACAGCGCCACGTGATCCTGGGAGGCCAGCGCCTCGCGCTCGGCGTCGGTGAAGGCCAGCCACGTGCTCGCCTCTGCCGGATGGCTGCCGAGGATGACGTTCGCGCGCTCGGCCTCCCACCAGGTGACGGTGCCGCGGGGGTCCCGGCGGTAGCGCTCGACCAGTTCCGGGTCCCTGTCGATGGTGTACAGAAACTTGTCGAGAAGGTACCTGCTCATGCCGCGGCCTCCGGGTACCAGGTGAAGTACGCCTCCATGGTGTGGAACAGGTCGAGCGAGTCCGCGTAGTCGGCCTTCACGTTCTCCCCCGCGACCCCCATCATCAGCAGGAAGTCCATGAAACCATGGGTGGCGTTGCCGGGTTTCCACAGGCTGTCCAGGCTCACCTCGGCGAGGGCGGAAGCAAGATCGCCGGAGCCGATCCACGAAACGGCCTTGCGATCGAACTGGGGGTCGGGGCCGTGCGGGCCGAACTGCCGCGGTCCGCCCAGCTCCAGCGACAGGTGGCCGGTGCCGATGATCGCGACCCGCGCATGGCTGGGCCAGGACTCGGCCAGGGCGCGGATGGTCTTGCCGAGCTGGACGAACCGCGTGGGCTGGGGCATGGGCGGCGCGAAGATGTTGGTGTAGACGGGCACGATGGGCAGGTCTGCCTGCGGTCGCAGGGTAATGATGGGGCAGGTGATGGAGTGGTCGATCCGCAGCTCGTTGCTGAATGCGAGGTCGAAGCCGGCGTCGATCCCTTCGCGCAGCAGGTAGCGGGAGAGGTCCTCGTGCCCGGCCAGCCGCATCCGCGGCAGCCCGAACTCCCGTTCCTCGTTGTAGAAGTTCCCGTCGTAGTACGGCGCCTTGCCGACGAGGAACTGCGGCATGTTGTCCAGCCATAGCTGGTGGAAGTGGTCGGAGCCGACCATCACGAGGACGTCCGGCCGGGCGCGGGTGAGGGTTTCGCGGAAGGCGTCGATCTTGGCGACCCATTCGTCGGCGAACGGCGGGCGGTCCTCGCCGGTGGCGGTGCTCGCGCGGTAGTAGAACGGGTGATGGGTGGAAGCGATGACTGCGGCGACGGTGGCCATGCCGGCTCCCTAGTTCGAGCGGAACGTGAGTAGCGTCACAGTCGGCGGCCGGCTCATTGTGGCGCAGGCGTCCGATTGTCCGCGTTCCGGACAGTTGTCCGGATTCCTGGTTGGGCGATCGTTTCCTGGGGTGCCGCCTGGCACGCCGCCCAGTCGGCGCTGATCGCCCCGGCCGTCTGCAGCAGCAGCGGCAGGTGCTCACCGGTGAGCACCTGCAGCGGCGTCTCTGCGGCATGCGCGTTGACGTTGAGAGAGGCGATGACGTGCCCGTTTCCGTCTCGGAGGGGCGCGGCGACCGAGCGGATCCCCGGCGCGAGCTCCTCGTCGGTCAGCGCCCAGCCGCGCGCTCGCACTTCCCGCAGCGTGGGCGCCCGCTGCTGGGCCGAGGGCTGAAAGCGCGGCGTGATCCCGGATCTGCTTGGCTCGGCGAGCACCCGGTCGACCTCGGCGGGCGGGAGCGCGGCAAGCAGCACCTTGCCAAGCGAGGTCTGCATCGCCGGGAACCGTGTGCCGATCGTAACCGCCAGGGCGACGATCTTAGGCACGGCGACCCTGGCCACGTAGACGATGTCGGCGCCATCGAGTTGCGCGATGGACGAGGACTCGTGGGTGCGCGCCACCAGCCACTCCATATGTGGCCGGGCGATCTCCCACCGGTTGCGGGACAGCACGTAGGCCGTGCCAAGCTCCAGAACGCGTGGGGTGAGCTCGAAGCCGCCGCCGACCGCGCGAACGTAGCCCAGTTGCTCCAGGGTGAGCAGGATCCGCCGTGCGGTGGGCCGCGCCAGCCCGGCCGATCCCGCCACCGCGGCAAGCGACATGACAGGTCGCCGCGGCTGGAAGACTCGGATCACGTCGAGGCCACGGGCCAGCGACTCGATGAAGTCAGGGCTCGCGTCACGGCGTGCCATGCCGGCTCTCCTGCCTGCCGAGTTGATTCGCCCGGGCGGTGCGAAAGGTCGACCGGTCCGGCACCCGCGTCCGGCCACGTTCGTGACGACTGTAGCGTGCCCTGGCTTGGTTGTCCGCATGGCGGACAGGACCACGGGATTCCGGCGGCAGGCCGCAGCTTCTTCCCTTGACACGAACGCGCGTGCCGGGCCAGTCTTCCGATCAAGCCTCATTGGCCGTGATGCGGACATAGGTCCGGCCAGCGTGGCGGCCGCCGCCTCACCGTGGAGGTATCTGATGACCGCCGTACCTGCCACCGACCAGCCCGGTGGCGCGCCAGCGCCACGCGTGAGCGCCGCCGACCTGACGCCCGGCCGGCCGTTCGTGTTCCGCAACGCGACCGTGCTCGCGATGGACGCCGCCCACCGCGTGCTCCCCCGCGCCGACGTGCTGATCACCGGTGAGCGCATCGCGGAGGTCGGCGCCGGGCTTTCCGTCCCCGCGGGAACGGCAGAGATCGACGCGGCGGGTGGCATCGTGATGCCTGGCATGATCGACACGCACCGGCACATGTGGCAGACGGCGATGCGTGGCTACGGCGCCGACTGGACCCTGGCCCAGTACTTCGTCTGGTACTACCTGCAGTGGGGGAAGGTCTTCCGGCCGCAGGACATTTACGCGGGCAACCTGCTTGCCGCGATCGAGGCCATCGACGCCGGGGTGACGACCACCGTGGACTGGTCGCACGGGCTGCAGACGGTCGAGCACGCCGAGGCCGCCGTGGACGCGCTTGAGGAGGTGCCTGGCCGGTTCGTCCTGGCGTACGGCAACATCCAGCAGGGTCCGTGGGAGTGGTCGGCCGCGCCGGAGTTCGGTGACTTTGTTCGCCGACGCGTCAGCGGCGGGAGCGACATGCTCGGGTTCCAGATGGCATTCGATGTCACAGGCGACCCGGCGTTCCCGGAACGCGCCGCCTTCGAGGTTGCCCGCGATCTGGGCGTGGCGGTGACCACGCACGCGGGGGTGTGGGGCGCGACAAACGATGATGGCATCAGGCTCATGCACGAAAACGGGTTCATGACCCCCGCCACGATCTACGTGCACGCCGCCACCCTCACCGCGGACTCCTATCATCGGATCGCGGCGACCGGCGGGTCCGCCTCGGTGTCGACCGAGAGTGAGCAGAGCGCCGGGCAGGGTTACCCGCCCACGTGGAAACTGCGCGAGCACGGGATCCCGGTGTCGCTGTCCATGGACACCAGCGTGTGGTGGAGCGGGGATTTGTTTTCGGCGATGCGGGCCACGCTCGGGGCCGACCGGTCTCGCGAGCACCTGGAGGCCCATGCCCGCAAGGGGACCGTGACCCACTGCCACCTGCGCGCCGAGCAGGTTGTGGACTGGGCCACGCGGGGCGGGGCCAGGGCCCTCGGGCTCGACTCGGTGACCGGCAGCCTCGAGCCGGGCAAGAAGGCGGATGTGACCCTGATCAAGAACGACGCGTCTCCCGTGATGTTCCCGCTGCTCAACCCCTATGGCCACGTCGCATTCCAGGCGCAGCGCGGCGACGTGCACACCGTGGTGGTGAACGGGCGCGTGGTGAAGTACGATCACCGGCTCGTCGGCGTCGATCTCGCGAAGGCCCGGCAGGTGGCGGCACAGACCGTCGACTACCTGATGGGCGAGCTCGGCGCGCAGGCCTGGGCCGAGGGCATGCACCCGGAGATCCCCGAGACAAAGGTGCTCGACAACCCCTACACCTACACCGAGTGGGACGCGGGCACCGCCCAATGGAAGGACCGTGGCACCGACGACCCCAGCTGATCCGGGCCTGGCATTGATGCGGGCGGCGGTGATCTGCCGTCACGGCGAGCCCCCTGCCTACCGTGACCACCCTGTCCCCCGTCGTGTTCCCGGCCAGGTCCTGGTCCGGGTCACCGCGGCGCCGGTCAACCCGCTCGACGTGCTGTGCGCGTCCGGGGGATCCTACTTCGGCCCGCCGTCGCTGCCCTACGTGCCCGGCGCACAGGGCGTGGGCGTCATTGCCGAGGCCGAGACCCTCCCCGCGGGGCGGCGGGTCTGGTTCAGCTGTGACGCGGGCATGGCGCCCGGCGACGGCGCCATGGCGGAACTGTGCGCGGCGGCCGAGCCAGCGGTCCTGCCGCTGCCGGACGCCGTCGCCGACGACCTCGCCGCCGCGCTCGGCCTGTCCGCGATCGCCGCGTGGATGGCGCTCACCTGGCGGGGTCGGGTGCAGGCGGGTGAGCACGTCGTGGTCCTGGGCGCCAGCGGCGGCGTCGGGCAGGTGGCAGTGCAGGCCGCCCGGCTGCTCGGGGCCCGCCGGGTGGTAGCCGCCTGCCGTGACCCGAGCGGCCGCGCCCGCGCGGCCGAGCTTGGCGCCGACGCCGTCGCCGACCTGTCCGGAGACGACGTGGACGTGATCACGGCCCGCCTGGCGGAGGCGGTCGAAGGACGGGCCGACCTCGTCGTGGACCCCGTGCACGGCTTGCCTGCCGAGGCCGCTCTGCGGGTCTTGTCGCGCAACGGCCGCCTGGTCAACCTCGGCTCATCGGCCGGGGCTCAGGCCCGCCTCAGCTCGGCCACGCTGCGCAGCGCCTCGCTGTCGGTCCTCGGCTACACCAATGCCGCCCTCAGCGGCGAGCAGAAGGCCGGGGCTCTTCGCGAGATCCTCGGCCACGCGGCCGCCGACCGGATCACCGCCGACCGTGAGACCATGCCACTCGCCCGCGCCCCGCACGCCTGGTCCCGCTGCGGCCGAGCGCCATACCGGCGGGCCGTTCTGGTTCCGTGATGCCGACCCAGCTTGCGCTCGGATTAGGTGGCCATCCTCCGGCGGCCGTGCAAGATGATTGGCTCGCGTGTTTCCAGGTGCCATGCCTGGCGGCATTGGGTGATCGAGTTCCAGGCGAGCTGCGTATCGATGGTGAAGGCGAAACGGGCGGCTGCCCGTGCGTCGAAGGTGCCTGCCTTCGGGCGAGGCGCGGGGCGCGGGGCTGATCTCCGCGATCGAGCAGGCCTACCCCAAGGCTCTGAGGCAAAGATGCCTTGTTCACCGATGCCGGAACACACTTGCCAAGATCCCGGCCGGGATGCAGGCCGAGGTCAGGCGGTCTTCGACACCGAGGACCTGAAGACGCCACCCGGCCCAAAGCTGGTGGAGATCCGCCGGGTCAAGGTCATCGGCCGGCTCCCCGGCGAGACCAGCTGCCTCACCCTGGTCTGGGCCGTGCTCGACCGGGCCTCCCGCGGCTGGCGTGGCTTCACCATGACCGCCGCCGGGCTGCGCCAGCTCCAGGATCTGCGCCGCTCGCTGCTCGAACCACCCAGCCAGCTTCGGCCACGCACCGCCACCGCCAGCCAGCTTCGGCCACGCACCGCCACCGCCAGCCAGCCCGGCGACGCCGCCGAGAATGTCAGCACCGTCGCCTAACCTCACCCACGAAATCGGAACTGCGCCCCGCCCGTCGACTTGCACCAGAGCCAGACGGCAGGCAGCGGTCTCGATCGGGATCTGAGCAGCGGAAGGAGGCTGGGTGGCCACATTCGTCTTGATCCACGGCGCTGGCGATGTCGGCTGGTACTGGCATCTGGTGGAGGCCGAACTGCGTGCACGAGGCCATGACACCATCTGTCCGGATCTTCCATGCGACGACGACTCGGCCGGCCTGCCCGAGTACGCGGACACCGTGGCCGGCGCGATCGGCGACCGGACCAATCTGATCGTCGTCGCGCAATCGCTCGGCGGCTTCACAGCCCCGCTCGTCTGCGACCGGGTGGCGGTGGAACTGCTCGTCCTGGTCGCGCCCATGATCCCCGCGCCGGGAGAGGCGCCCGCCAGCTACTGGACCCATACGAGATATGACAAGGAGGTGCGGAACCGGTACGGCGATGCCATCGCCCTGTTCTACCAGGATGTCCCGCCGGAGCTGGCCGCCGAGGCGCTGAACCGGGCGCGCACCCAGTCTGAGGCCCGGATGGGGGAACCGTCGCCGCTCAGGACCTGGCCCGACGTCCCCACGCGAGTCCTGATCTGTCGCGATGACCGCCTGTTCCCCACGGATTTCCTTCGCCGCGTCGCCCGGCAGCGCCTGGGCATCACCCCGGACGAGATCGACGGCGGGCACACCCCCGCGCTGAGCCGCCCACACGAGCTGGCGGACCGCCTCGAGGCGTACGCCGCCGAGCAAGGACTTCTCGGTGACCACTAGCATCGCGGCATGCCTTCCCACGCGCTCAGGATTCCTGCCGGTCTCCGGCGAGCTAACCGGCCCCAGGGCTAAGCGGCGGGGTGCCATCCATGATGGACGCCGGTTACCAACACCGCCCAGGCGACCCCGGCCGTCGTGAAGGGTCCGCGGTGCGACACGCCGCAAGCGAACATACGCCCGGCCCCAGCGGCTACGACGCCGAACTGCGGCGGCACAACGAGGTACTGCGCCGGGCTTTTGGCGTTCAGCTCCACGACCACGTCCTCGACATCGGCTGCGGGACAGACGACCCGGCAGGCGGCGCGCGCGGCCCGGGCAGGGAGCGCGCTCGGGGTCGACGTCTCCGCGCCCGCGATCGAGCGTGCCCGCGAGCTCGCCTGGGCGGAGGGGCTCCGCAACGTCACCTTCGAGCGCGCCAACGCACAGGTCCACTGCTTTCCGCAGGAGCGCTTCGACCTGGCAATCAGCAGGTTCGGCACGATGTTCTTCGACGACCCCGGCACCGCGTTCACCAACATCAACCGGGCGCTGCGCCCGGCCGGGCGCCTGGTGATGATGGTCTGGCAGGCCCACCAGCGCAACGAGTGGGACGTCGCTATCCACCAATCCCTCGGAGCAGCCGAAGGGCCAGTGGCCGTCCCCTCCGGGGGACCGGATCCGTTCTCGCTCGCCGACCCGCCGACCGTGACGGGGATCCTGGAGGCTGCAGGGTTCGCCGACGTCGCCTTCACCAACGTCCACGAACCGGTCTACTACGGCCCGGACGTGGCCGCCGCCCTCGACTGGGTCTGCGGCTTCGCGTGCACCAGCGAAGTACTGAAGCGGCTGGATCCCGCCGCCGCGGCGCGCGCGGTCGGGCGTCTGCGCGAGGCGCTGGCCGCGCACCTGAGCGACGGCGGTGTCTGGTTCAACTCCAGCGCCTGGATCGTCACCGCTCGTCGCCGCTGAGAGGGACACAACCCGCTCAGCCAGATGATCAGCCCGAAACTGTCAGCACCATCGCATAACCTGACCATGAAGCCGGAACCGCGCCCATCGATTTACACCGGATTTCGGACGCCACCGCGGTAAGCCCTGAGAGGGTTTTGCCGCTCAATCCGGTTGACATGCGAAGTCCGACCAACAACACCTACAACCGCTGCAGTTTGGCGGTGATCCGGCGGTGGACGATGAGATGTACATCGACGTACACCTCGGCGCCAAACGACTGACGTCTCCCGATGCCCGACTCGACGCCATCATCAACTTTGTTGCTCACGCACCCGGGTCGTGTGGCGGGTGCGCGCAAGCGGGGTGGGGAGGTGTCCCCTTGTTTGTGGCATTGTTGTTGGCGCACTCTGTGTCCAGGACGCCAGTGGGTGGCCGCGCATCGCTCCGGGAAACAATGATCGCCGCGACCCGGCGATATGTGCGGACGGTGCGATGAGCGTCCATGGCTCGTGGCACAGGCGGCGGGCCGAACCAGGGCCGCTGCCGGCGTGGTCGCCCGGGCCGAGGCCGGAGTTGGGGGACATTGGGGGAATTATGGCTGGCCAACGGTGGACCGACGACGGCCATTTGATCGCTGCGCTTAGCGAAGCTTTCCGCGAAGCCGGCGCTGTGCCCGGGGAATTCGTCGAGGCCGCCCAGGCGGCCTCACGTGGCGCAATCGCGGCGCTGGCTGAGGCATTGCAGCCCGGCGCGACCGACCACCAGGTGCTCGCCCTGGCCGAGCAGGCATACGTCGCGCAGGGCGGGCTGCACCAGATCCACTACCTCGGCATCACGGCCACGGATGACCCTGCGCTGGGGTGCCGGCTCAGTGGTCGACCGGACGCGTGACCGGGCATCGCGACGTCGTCACCTGCGAGATCAGCGCGGCAGCCGCGCCAGACTACGCCGACCAGCTGCTGCGCACGTTCACCGTGGGGGGACCCCCGACAGCGCTGTACGCCGAACTGCACGCCGTCGCCGAGGCCGCGGTCGACGCTATCGCGCGGAAACTGGTCCCCGGCACCCGCGCGGCGTAGCTTGCGGCCGCGGCGCGCATCATTACCGAGGCGGGCTTCACCGGGATCGACGACCTTGTGCACGGCTTCGGCGGTGGCTACCTACCGCCGGTCGTGCCGACGCTGGGGCCGGTACCCGAATCCGGCTTTGCCCTGGCCGCCGGCATGACCCTGGTGGTGCAACCCAACGTCGTCACCTGCGACGGGCGCGCCGGGTCCAGACCGGCGAATTGCTCTATGTGACCGAGCAGGGCCCCAGCGGCTGCATACCTTCCCCCGCGGCCTCCACCAGGCAGGGTGAGCCGAGCGGCTGCGCAGCACCCCCCTGCGCAGCCCTCCCAGGGGATAGCCCCGCGGACGCCGGCGAGTGGTAGCAGATACCGAGCCGGATGAGCGATGCAGGCGGGGCCAGGAAACCAACCTGCTGGCGTGCCAAGACGTCTACTGCCCGCGATATTGTCCGGCGAGTGAGAACGGTCCTCAACTGCGCAGGAGGAAGCCGTGAGCCAGCGACCGCCGGTGCCGCCCTTCACCGAGCAGACCGCCCGCCAGAAAGTCCAGGCCGCCGAGGATGCCTGGAACACCCGCGACCCCGAACGAGTGGCCAGCGCCTATACCGAGGACACGGTGTGGCGGAACCGGGACGAGTTCCTCACCGGCCGGGCCGAGATCATCGAGTTCCTGCGCCGGAAGTGGAGCCGGGAACTCGGCTACGCGCTGCGCAAGAATATGTGGTCATTCCACGGCAACCGGATCGCTGTCCGCTTCCAATACGAGTCCCATGACGCGAGCGGCCAGTGGTACCGCAGCTATGGCAACGAGCTGTGGGAGTTCGACGAAAACGGGCTCATGCGGCGCCGGGAAGCCAGCATCAACGACGTTCCCATCGGCGAGGCCGAGCGGCGCATTTTCGGCCCCGGGCCGGAGACCGAACGAGGGCAGTCGCTCCCGGTCCGCTGACCAGCCCACCAACACCCTGAAAGCCAGCGTCGCCGCGCAGAATGCCTCGCTCTCGGATGGTCGGCCAAGATCAAGCGCCCATCACCCGATCTGTGCGCTAGATAGCCGTCGGCAATTGTCGGTCCATGAGAGAACGTATCGGCGGGCCGGAGCGCGCTTATTTAACGCCTATCACTATGCCGGCGTTCCTGCTGTCAGGGGCCAATGCCGGGCTCGGGCGGGATCACCCAGGCCCGCCAGCGGCTGAGATCCGAGCCCGTGCAGGGACTGTTCGCCGAGGTGGCGGCAACTGTTGCCGAGCAGCTGACAGCTGGGGCGTTCCTGGGGGGCCGGCGGCTGATGGCCATCGGCGGGTTCGAGTGGGACGCCCCCGATACGCCGGAGAACGCCGCCGCGTTCGGGTTCGCCGGCCCGGGGGCTGATGACGCGGCCCGGCCGGCGTACCCGAAGGTGCGGGTGGTCACGGTCAGCGAGTGCGCCTCCCACGCGGTGGCGGACGCGGCGATGGGCGGGGTCGCGGGCAAGGGCGCCGGGGAGCAGTCGCTGGCCCGCAAGCTGTACCGGCGGCTGGAAGAAGACTGGCTGCTGATCGCCGACCGGAACCTCTTCAACTGGGCGGACTGGCGCACGGCCGCATATCCTGGCGCCGCGCCGCTGTGGCGGGTGAAAGCTGACCTCACGCTGCCGGTCCTGGAGATCCTGCCCGACGGGTCGTACTCCTCGGTGCTGGTCAGTCCCAAGATCCGCGGCAAGGCCCGGCAGGCGCTCATCGAGGCGGCCCGCGCCGGGGAGGACCTGGGGAGGACAAGCCCGCCGCGTCCGGGTGGTCGAGTACGAGGTCCCCGACCGCGACGGCGACGGGAAGGGCGAGGTGATCGCGCTGGTCACCACGATCACCGAGATGACGGCAGCCCCGGCCCCGTCGCTCGCGCAGGCCTACCATCAGCGGTGGGAGCACGAGACCGGGAACAAGCAGCTCAAAACCCACCTGCGCGGCCCCTCCTACGCAGTCGAGGACTCCAAGCTGTCGGGTAGCGATTGTTCGAGCGCGTTCACGGCGCCGGCTAGGTCCCCCGCGTCCGTACGAACGATCATCATCGGGTCTGCTTGGGGTCGCGTGAGCCGATGGAAGCGTCGCGGGAGAGGAGTGCCGAGGAGGTCGTCTTGGCCGTTCAGGTGAGAGCGGATTAATTCGGGACGGGCATGATGGTGGTGATGACCCAGAGTTGGGCCTGCCCGGTGGTGACGGGCCGGGTGCCGGAGATGATCGCCATCTTGGGCCTGACGGGATCGGTGGGGTCGGTGACCTGGAATGTGTCCGGGCCGGTCTGGCGGATTGTGGGCCGGCTGCTGAAGCCGGTGGCCCAGGCGCGCACGACCATGGGCGGGGAACCCAGCCACGGCTGGTGGCCGTTCTCGAAGGCGGTCTGGGTTTCCCAGAACTGCCGCCAGCTGGTGATGTCCCAGATGCCCGGGAACTTGGGCAGCGCCGCGTGCGGGAGGTCGATCACCACGCGGCTCGGATTGGTGAGCGTGTAGACGCGATACCCGGCGCGGCCGCTGAGGCCGAGCCCGAAGCTGAGGTGACCCTCGAAGTTACCGGCCGCGCTGACCTGCAGCAGGGTCGGGAAGTAAGGGCTGGTTACGCCTGGACCCGAGTACTGGGCCGGCCCGGCGGGCACCGTGCCAGTCTCGCTGGCCGGGTGGAATGCCATCCGGAGAAAAGATCTGCCGGGCAACGGCACCGGTGTGCCCTTCGCGTCCTGCAGTACCGTGGGCACATAGCTGACGCTGTAGCGCGGAATCCGGTTCGCGAACTGGAACACGGCCCGGTCGTATGCGCGGTACTGAGCTACCCGGATCGCCGTCAGCTCCGGTTCCCGCCAGGCCGACGCTGTCGCCGCGGTTGAGGGCGCGAGGTTAGCGGAGCCGCCGCCAGCCGGGCCCGATGGGCTGGCACCATGCACCGGGTCCCCGGTGGCTGGCGGCTTCGAGCTGATAGTGGCTGCCACCCTGGGCGCTGGGCCGTGGCTGGCGCACGCGGAAGCAAGCGCCACCGAGCAGGCCGCCGCGGCAAAAACGCACAGGGTGCGAACGGCAGGCCGTCTTGGCATAGCCGTGCACGATGTCGGCCGCGTGGGCCGCTGCCCCACCCGTTCCGCTCCTCGCCTGCTCTGCCGGACTTCAGAAGTGATCATCATTCCCCCACTTGGTGATCCTGCGCGGCACCCCGCGCGTGATCAGAGCGTGCGTCGCCGGCCGGGCAAGAAGAAAGGGGAGACCTCCCCATCCGGGGAGACCTCCCTATACGGCGCCAACACCACACGGCGCTGACCGAAGGCCCTGGCGTCGAATGTGCCTAACAAGCCGTCCAGCGCCCGCGTTTACCGTTCCGACGCCTCGGATATGAGGATTTCTCAGGCCGACTTGACGGCGAGCCTAAGTACAGGGCTGCCGGGCATGCACAGAAACCGTCCCAAAGAATCGTGTTCCACCAAGCCCCGGCGGAATTCCAAACATTGGCCTGCGACCCTTCACCGCCGTTGCTGGTCAATGGCTGGGTACGGAATGGATCGCAGACTTGCCACGAGCCGGGCGACCTGATCTTCGAGTGCTGCGGTCGCGCTGAGCCGGTTGTCGATAATGACGTGCGGGGCGGCCGGCTCGACATCCAGCCGCATACGGGCGGCGAAGGCGGTGAAGTTCGCCAGCTTGGCGGTGTCCCGCCCGGAACTGCGAACGGCAAGACGGCGGCGCAGGGTAGCGGCATCCGACCGGACCCACACCAGGCGCACTGTCCCGCCACCGAGGTCGGCGACCCACGACTGCCACCGGCAGGCGTCGTGGATGTGCTGGGTGAAGGGAGCCGACAGCACCACCGGGCAGCCGTGGGAGCGGATCTCCCGGGCGGTGGCGGTCATCCCGCCTCGCCGGGGAGCTGCCTCTTCTGCCTAACGCCGGTTTCCGTCGAGGCCCAGGAACAGTTCCGTCGTCCTGCGCTGCGCGTAGTTCATTTCGTCCACCACGCTGGCCACGCGCCGCGCGATCCGCGCGATCGCGGTCATCGCAATGCTCCTCTCTTCGCACCGACCGCCTCTGCGGTCGTGCCTCGAGCATCGCCGTAAGGCCCCTGGCGCCGAATCGGACGAATGCCCTAATTCCTGCCCACTAC
>Ga0137366_10002659_pt1 | contig 13673 bp, 15 predicted proteins | sample SagtaG_8_FD_104938 | JGI IMG/M metagenome (GOLD analysis project Ga0137366, IMG submission 104938) | Vadose zone soil microbial communities from Sagehorn Ranch, Mendocino, California, USA - Sage1_L_60_16 metaG | ecosystem: Environmental > Terrestrial > Soil > Vadose zone | place: USA... | reverse complement strand
TTCCCGCGCGATGGTCTCCTTCCCCATCTCTTCGACGGCGTTGAGGCGCTGGTTGATTTCGCTCGCGTCAATCGACGGCCGCAGCATCCACGCACGCAGCAGGCGCTTGCCCATAGGGGTGACGGTCGCATCCATCGCGCGGAAGAGGGTGACTCCGCTGTCCGTGCCCGCAAACAGCGGCTCGATCAGCTCCAGGTTGCGCACCGTCACCGCATCCAGCACCAGGAAATTCTGCCGCTCGTAAAATCCGATCCGGTCCACATGCTCAAGCGTCCCCCGCTGAGTGGAGCGCACGTAGTAAAGGATGGCCCCGGCCGCCGCCGCCGCCGCCGGCTTTGCCGCGAGACCAAAGCCCTCGAGCGAAAGCACGCCAAACTGATTTTCAAGGATGGGAATGGCGTGGTCGGGGGCGAAGATCCAGTCGTCGAGCGCGGTGAGGGCCCAGGTGGTCGCGCCTGACGCGACCGGACGGGCGGGGGCCCCTGTCCCCGTCTGGCCGGAGCTATCCAGCAGCGGTGCCGAACTAGCGTACAGCAGCTCCTTGGGGCCGAGCTGATCGAGTTCGTCGCGGATGCGCCCTTCTGCGCCCTCGCCCACGAACTCGGTCGCGCGAAACTCGCCGGTCGAAAGGTCTAAAGCCGCAAAGCCTGCCCGGTCAGGCGACGTGACCACCGCCGCCAAAAAATTATTTTCTTCAGAGCCCAGCGAGGAATCGGCGGCCGTGCCCGGCGTGACCACGCGGGTGACCTCTCGCCGCACGAGTTTCTTCGCTACCCGGGGATCTTCCATCTGGTCGCAAATCGCGACTTTATAGCCACGGCGAATCAGTTTCGCGATGTAGCCCTCGGCGGCGTGGTAGGGAACGCCGCACATCGGGACGGCGGCGCCTTTCTCTTTGTTGCGCGAAGTCAGGGTGATTTGCAGTTCCTTCGCGGCTAGCACGGCATCATCGAAGAACATCTCGTAGAAGTCGCCCAAGCGGAAAAATAAAAGCGCAGAGGGGTGCTCTTTTTTGATGGTGGAATATTGCCGCATCAGCGGCGTGGAGGGGTCGGTCATTCAATTACCGGTTGCCAGTGATCAGTCGACAGGTGCCGCACGCAAAAAGCTTTTAAGCGCAGAGATCGCGGCACATCCCAGGTGGTTTCGCGGCGGTTGCCCTTACTGGCAACTGACAACTGACAATTGGCCACTGCTACGCGGATTATAGATTCAGCATAGCTGTGCGAAGCCGTGGAAAACGGGTCCCTTACTACCTTGGTGCCAGAAACACAACTCGTGGCCACCGATCTACACCGATTCAGGTCGAAAGCATTAAACCGCCGAGATCGCAGAGTACGCGGAGAAATTCAGTTGATTGCTTCTCTTCCTGTCGTAGGGGTGACTTAGATTGGAATCGCCATTTCGTTCCCTGTGATCCACTAACCAGAGATTCATTCTCTGCGAAATCGGCAACCTCGCGGTAAAAGATCTTCAGGTTCATCCGCGTAAATCCGCTGTAAATCTGGGGCCAAGAAGTATGAGTCTTCTCTGCGCGCTCGGCGATCTCAACGGCGAGCGTTTCTGACACTGGCAACTGACCACCGACAACTGGTCCCATGCGATAATTTCTCCTCCCATTGATCCGATTATGGAACTGCGCAAAGATCCCCTGACCCGCTCCTGGGTGCTGACCGGCGACGATATTCCGGAGACCGCATCGCGCCCGGCCGCCGAATGCCGCGTTTGCCCGAACTCGCCGGCGCGCCTGCAGCAGGTCTCAAGCCGGGCCCCGGTTCGCGGCGGTCCCTGGGCGGCGCGGGCGGTGGTCCATCCTGGCGCTATTTATCACATCGAAGTCCCGCCTGACCGCCGCGGCGAAGGCCTCTATGACCGCATGCCCACGCTGGGCGCGCACGAGTTGCTGGTCGAGAATCCGCAGCACGACCGCCAGTTGTGGCAGGCCGACGATGCCGAAGTCGAACAGTTCCTGCTGCTGGCGGCCCAGCGCATCCAGGACCTGAAGGGCGATGCCCGCTTCCGCTACATCAGCGTTTACAAGAACTTTGGCATTGGATCGGGCCAGGAGTTTGAACACCCGACCTCCGAGCTTGCGGCCACCACCTTCATCCCCCGGCGCGTGCTCTACGAACTGCGCGCTGGCCTCGACTATTTCAAGCAAAAGGAGCGCTGTGTGTTTTGCGACATTCTGGCGCAGGAGATGCATACCGGCCAGCGGCTGATCGAAGTGCGCGGGGATTTCACCGCCCTTTGCCCCTATGCCACGCGCGCGCCTTATGAAGCCTGGCTGCTTTCCCGCACCCACGACGCATCGTTTGAGCGCTTTGCCCAGTCCCGTCCGGGCCCTATGCGCGATCTTGCGGGCCTTCTGAAACGGACACTGCAGCGCATCCGCACCATCACCGAGTCGTTCCATATGGTGGTGCATACCTCACCTAATCGCTCCCACCAGTCGGCGAGCCTGGGATATTGGAAGACACTCGATGACGACTACCACTGGCACATCGAGATCCTGCCGATTCTTGCCGCCAAAGCGAAGTCCTACACATTCAAAGAGGTCTATTACTCGCCGGTCTCGCCGGAGACGGCGGCACGCCGGCTGCGAGAAGCCCAGCTGGAGACTTAGGCCTTGCGACGCGCTATGATCGGCTGCGGTTTTCTGGTTCTGACCATAGTTCTTCATGCGGCGCAGCCAGCGCCGGCTTTTTACCGTGATGTTCTTCCCATTCTTCAAGAGCGCTGCCAGTCCTGCCACCGCCCTGGCGAGATCGCTCCTTTTCCTCTGGTGACCTATCAGCAAACTCGTCCCTGGGCGCAAGCGATACGTACGGCAATCGAAACGCGCAAGATGCCTCCCTGGTTTGCTGACCCCTGTTGCGGCCATTTTGCGAACGATCCCTCTTTGACGGCGCAGCAGGTTGCGACCATTACCGATTGGGTGACGGCGGGAACGCCTGTGGGAGACCCGAAGGACGCTCCTCCCGCTCCACACTGGATCGGGGGATGGAACATCGCCACTCCCGACCTGATCTTGAAAATGCCGTCCCCCGTGCATCTTCCACCCTCAGGAGATGTCGAGTACACGTACGAGATCGTGCCCACAAACTTCTACGAGGGAAAGTGGGTACAGACGTCGGAGCTGCGTCCCTCGGCGCGCGATCACGTGCACCACGCCGTGGTGTATATCCGTCCGCCGGAATCGCGCTGGCTGAGCGGTGCGCCGACCCGCGTGCCCTTCACCGCCTCAACTTTGCACGATCCACATTTAATGCATGAAGCGCACGCGACCACCAGCGACCTGCTGTTGGTTTACGCGCCGGGCAGTTCTCCTGATAACTGGCCGAAAGGGATGGCCAAATACATTCCCGCGCATTCCGATCTGGTGTTCCAGATGCACTACACCACGAACGGACGCAGAGCGATTGACCAGACCAGGCTGGGACTGGTGTTTGCAAAATCCATGCCGGCGAAACGCGTGCTGACGTTGCAGCTGGCGAATGACAACGATCGCATCCCCATACCCCCGCATGCCCCAAACTACCGCGTCGCGGTCGAGGGCACGCTGCCCAACGACTGCGAGCTTTTGAGCTTTTTTCCGCACATGCACCTGCGCGGGAAAAAATTCGAATACAACATTGTGCCTGCCGAGCACGCCCGTGAGACCCTGCTGCGCGTGAACTACGATTTCTATTGGCAGCTGAGCTACCGGTTGAGTGAGCCGCGGCATCTTCCCGCAGGCACGAAGCTCGAAGCCGTCGGCTGGTACGACAATTCACGCAACAATCTCCATAATCCGGATCCCGATAGCCCGGTTGCGTGGGGCGACCAAACTTACAACGAGATGATGGTGGGATTTTTCGATGTGGCGGTCCCCGCCGATATGGACAAGGAAAAGTTTTTCATTCGCAAGAAGGAAGACAAAAGCTTTTAACCGCAGAGATCGCCGAGATCGCAAAGAAAAACGAATTCTTGGCCACGGATTTGCGCGGATTCGTACGGATTCGGACCAATGAGGATCCGTGGAAATCCGTGCCGATCCGTGGCCGTGTTTCCTTGCGACCTTGGCGATCTTAGCGGTGAAAAGCTCTTGCCTTTGATCTACTAGCCCAGTTTCTCAAAAAAAAGGCAGATGGACTCAATACCGCGATAGAAATTCGGAATGTGAAACTTCTCGTTGGGCGCGTGTAGGTTGTCGTCGGGCAAGCCAAAGCCCATCATCACTGAAGGAACCTTCAGCACATCCTGAAAATCGGTGACGATCGGAATCGAGCCTCCGGAGCGGATAAACACGGTGTCTTTGTTGAACACGTTGCGCAGCGCTTCCGTTGCAGCTTTGATGTATGGATTGTTTGTGCCCACGACACAGGCCGGGCCCTTGCTCCAGACTTTGATCTTCGTCTCAATTCCTTTGGGCGTAAGTTTCTTCACATAGGCGGTGTAGCGCTTCAGGATGTCATCGGGATCCTGATTGGGTACCAGACGCATTGAGACCTTGGCCTGCGCTCGAGCCGGAATCACGGTCTTTGCTCCCGGCGCGGTAAAGCCCCCCGGCATGCCGTGGACCTCGAGGGTGGGTCGTGCCCAAGTTCGGTAGAGCACGGAATATCCTGGTTCTCCCGTGAGCTTGCTTGATCCCACTTCGGTCTTGCGGTAATGCTCCTCGTTGAATGGCAAACGCTTCCAGGCCTTGAGTTCGTCGGGGTTGGGGGCTTTTGCGTTTTTGTAGAATCCCGGAATCAGAATTTTGCCCTTTGCGTCTTTTAATTTGCTGATGATTTCAATCAGTGCGAAAAATGGATTGGGCGCCGCGCCGCCGTACATGCCCGAGTGCAGATCAACTTTCGGACCGATGGCTTCGATCTCTGTGTAAACTAGTCCGCGCAGGCCAACGCACAGCGTCGGAAGATCGGGTGCGAACAGTTCCGTATCGCAGACCAGCGCGAAGTCGGCTTTGAGTCTTGCCTTCTGCTTGCGGACATATTCGGCGATAGACTCGCCGCCAACCTCTTCTTCGCCTTCGATAATGAACTTGACGTTAATCGGCAGCTTGCCGTTATGGCCTTTCATGAGGGCTTCGATGGCCTTGATCTCCATCCAGAGCTGGCCTTTGTCGTCCACTGCGCCGCGCGCGTAGATGTTGTTATTGCGTTCAGCGGGCTCGAAGGGAGGCGAGATCCATTCATTCAGCGGATCGGGAGGCTGCACGTCGTAGTGCGCATAACACAGAACTGTCGGCTTGCCCGCGGCGTGCAGCCAGTCGGCGTAGATGAGCGGGTGACCTTTGGTCGGGATGACCTCGACGTTCCCCATGCCGATGCGGCGCAACTCGCCAGCGACATAATCTGCGGCGCGCTGGACATCGGACTTATGTTCCGGCGCGGTGCTGACGCTGGGAATGCGCAGCAGGTCTTTCAGTTCGCTCAGGAAACGTTGCTGGTTCTGGCGGGCGTAGGCAACAGCTAGAGAGGCCATGGAAAATCCTTTCACGGAAACGCCCCAGTATAGCGAAAAATCAATTCACCACAGAGACACGGAGGCACGGAGAAAACAATTTCGAATTACAAAGCCCGAGCCTCTCGATGCCACCTTCCGCAGGATTACGGACTCAAAGAGGTTTCTCCGTGCCTCCGTGTCTGTGTGGTGGACGGATTCGGACTCAGCTTTGGAAGCGCGCCGGCGAAAAAGCTCGGAGGTCATGTGCGGGTGATTTATGCAGAATGATTTCGGCCATGACTTGCGCCGTAATTGGTGCGAGCAGAATTCCATCTCGGTAGTGCCCTGTAGCCACGAAGTAACCGGGTGTCGAGGTCTCACCCAGTATGGGCAACTCGTCCGGAGTGCCCGGCCGCAGCCCGGCCCAGGCTTCGTGCTGGCGCGACCCGGCAAGCTCCGGCACCAGCTCGGTTGCGGCTTGGAACAGGCTTTCTATCGTGTCCACGTCAACTCGCTTGTTATATCCGGCGTTTTCGAGCGTTGAGCCAATGACGATGCGGCCGTCGCTGCGGGGAACGAGATAGACATTTTCTGATCGGATGACGTGGTTCAGTCCAGGTCCTCCCACGACTGATAGCATTTGTCCCTTCACCGGTTTTACGGGGAAGTGTGTCGGGCCAATACATCCCGACCATGCGCCTGCGCAGTTCACGACGACCGGGGCCACGTAAGAAGTCTTGTCGGTTTCGACTCCGGTCGCCCTGTCGTCCTTCACGAGCACCGTCTTCACCTCTGCGCCGGAAGAAACGTCCACAGCGCGATGTTTGGCGGCTTTGATCGCCGCAGCTACAACAGCCCGTGGATCAACCGAGCGTTCCCTCAGATACGCAGACTGCACACTCTGAGATAGACGTAATTCCGGATCGAGTGAATGCAAGCGGTCGGCCGGAACAGGTTTCGCTTTCTCCGGAAACCTTCCATCTTCCGAGACCAGAATTGTCCCCTGATCCCTCAGATCAACTCTGGTTCCCGATTCATCCTCGAGTTCGTGAACGAACTCGGGATACATGCGCGCGCTTTCTTCCGCAAGGGGCTTCAGCGCGTCGGGAATTTCGCTTCCCGATGCGGCCAGCATTCCCGCAGCGGCATGCGACGCCTCACGCCCGAGTTCGCTCCGCTCCACAATCAGTATCCGCAATCCATGTTTGCGGAGGGAGATCGCCAGAGAGAGCCCAATGATTCCCCCGCCGACGATGATCGCGTCCCAGGACTTCACGAGTGAAATTGTAGAAGACTGGATCAGCAATCGCTTGCGTTTCGCGGTTTTATCGCGGATGGTCTCCCGCGAATTTGCGAACGTAATGCGAAGCTAAGCGACTGACCGGATTTCAGGGCGCGTTATATTTTTCTTGCCCATAATGGCGATGGCCAGTGGAATGGTCGTAAAGCCACCTACAACCGTGAGAGCTAATCCGGCCGCCTTCATCGCGTCCTTACTAAGCCCTCTTGAAATCAACAAGCCTATGCCTGTGCCAAGCGCGATACGCGTACCAGTCCAAAGAATCATTTCTGGCAAAGTGACGTTCCGTTCAATCATGGCTCCTCCTCAATGAAGAAAGATGGATCAGAATTTTGGTGATTGGATGCGAGGGCATAACCATGGGATCGCCAGGAAAATCCCGTTTCTGACAAAATGTGGTCACGCCAGAGGTCGAAGCCTGACGCCTGAAGCCTGACCCGACACTTGATCACAACCTGCTCAAATATTCCACGATCTCGGTCTGGCTCCAGTCCACTGGGCCGATGAATTTGCGGCGAATTATGCCATTGCGGTCAATGATGTAGGTCTCGGGAACTTTGATAGTGCCGTAACGCGAGGAAACCGGCGCAATCACGCCATTTGGTGTTCTTTCACCGGACTCCCGCACCGTAAGCAGGTCAACGCTGTGGTCTTTTAGAAATTTATGGTAGTCGTTGGCGTCCTCGTCCACGCTGACCGCGAGCACGGTGACGTCCTTGCCTTGAAACTTCTTCTGCATTTCGACCAGCGAGGGCATTTCTTCGATACAGGGTGGACACCACGTTGCCCAGAAATTCAGTACAACGATCTTGCCTCGTAGCTGGCTGAGGGTGACACTGTGGTCGGAATCTTGAATAGTGAAATCGGGAGCGGGCGTATTGATACTGGAAGGCTTGGAGCGCCCATAACAGCCGCTCAGTACCAGGGCTGCAGTAAAGACAAGAACGAGGACGTAATTACGCACACCGATATAATAAACAACTGTGCGGCGCGCTTTGCAGCTTTGCTTTTCTTGTTCGTTTTTTAAGTGATCGTCATCTCCTAAGTGATGTCATCCCGAAGCTGCCCGCCCAAAGAGGGTAGCAGGGGACCTTACGTAGCCCATTCATCATCACAAGCGCAATCAGGAGCATCATGGCGCGTACGCGAGGATTCGGTCGAGTCAAGCTGCATTGATGGCCCAGTGCGACGTCAGGTCCCTCTCTCGCCCGACCTTCCGGCGCGCGAGTTCGGGATGACATGGCTTTTGGTTTAGGGGATAGTCGCACACCACGTTAGCGGTGGGTTTAATATTCTCGCGCGATGACAAGCGGCAACAATCCAGTGGTTTCGGTCATCGTTCCGGCGCGGAACGAGGAGAATTGCCTCGCGTTCTGTCTGGAGTCGCTGGTTTCGCAGGCAGGAATCGAGTTCGAGATCATCGTCGTGGACGATGCTTCGACTGATCGGACAGCAGAGATCGCGACATCGTTTTCTACGAATCGTGTAGGGGCGGCCCTCCAGGCCAGCCCCAAGAGCTTGGATTGTGGGGGGGCGGGCGTCCCCGCCCGCCATCAACTCACCGTGCTTACCGCTCCTCCACTCCCCGAGAACTGGACCGGCAAGAACAACGCCATGTCCGCGGGCGCGAAGATCGCGAACACAAACGCGAAGTGGCTGCTGTTTACCGACGCCGACACCGTCCACAAGCCCGGGTCTCTCGCCCGCGCCGTTGCCGAAGCAGAGCGGTACGGGGCCGCGCTGCTTTCCTATTCTCCCGAGCAGGAGGTGCACAGCTTCTGGGAGAAAGCGGTGATGCCGGTGATCTTCGCCGAGCTGGCGGCAACATATCCTCCGAAGAAGGTGAACGATCCGGCGTCTGCCATCGCCGCCGCCAACGGGCAATATCTCCTGATCTCGCGCGAAGCTTACGACGCGGTCGGCGGCCACACAAAAATCGCCAGCGACCTGCTCGAAGACGTGGCCATGGCGCGCCTGGTGAAGTCCTCCGGCCGCCAGATTTTCTTCCGCTACGGCGGCGACGCTGTCCGCACCCGCATGTACCGCAGCTGGGCGCAAATGAAAGAAGGCTGGACGAAGAATGTGGCGCTGTTGTTTTATCCCGCATCGAGCATCGCCTGCTTACGATTATCAGAGATTGTTTTCGTTGCAGTCACGTTGGCGCAATCGGCTTCTCTGCTCACGCTGAAGATTGGCGGATTCCGAGGATTCGCAAGCATGCCGCTCGGCGGCTGCTTGATGCCAGCCCTGCTAGCGATGTTCACCTGGATTATCGTTTTAATTCGAATCCGAAAAGCACACTTCCCCTTGTCTTCGAGCTTACTTTCAATATTCGGACTGCCGGTGTTCGCCTACTTGCTGCTTGAGTCAGCCAAATTGCGGAACTTGGGCAACATTGGCTGGAGAGGACGCCAATACAAATCAACAATGCGAGCGACTCCACGGTGGTTTGTAACCCAGGGCGGGTTATTTCTAATTGCGGCCCTTTTGTGTGCAGTACTCTTTGGAGCAATGCTAGTCGTCGTAGCCTTACCTCCCAATTTATTTCATGCTTCAAAAATTCTAAGTGAGCCGCAGCCACCAGCTCCGCAGACGCAGCGCGCAAGGCGTTTCGATCCTGATACGCTAGTTGGAGATGCTCTATCTCACCCGCAAAGCTGAATTCGCCGCGTCGCACTACTACCACAATCCGGAGCTTTCTCCGGAGGAGAACCGGCGCCTGTTCGGCAAGTGCAATAACCCCAACGGACACGGGCACAACTACGTGCTCGACGTTACGGTGAAGGGCGAGGTTGATCCGCGCTCCGGGTTCGTGGTTGACCTGAAGCAACTCAAGGAAACCATGCACCGCGAAGTGCTCGACGCCATGGACCACCGCTTTCTGAACAAAGAGGTCCCGGAATTTGCCACCCGCATTCCCACGACCGAGAATTTGGCGATCGCTATCTGGCAGCGCCTCGCGCCGAAGCTGACCGCGGCCAAGCTGCACCGGGTGCGTGTGTACGAGAACCATGATTTGTTTGTGGATTTTTATGGGGAGGAATGAGGCGGATTGGATAATTTTGTAATTTGGTAATTGTGTAATTTAGAAATCTTGTCATCCCGAACGCGCCGCCAAAAGCGGCGGGAGAGGGACCTTGCGTTGGCACGTATGAACTGTGTCGCCAACAGGATTGCTAATCTGATTGACGCCAGATGATATTGGTGATTCTCGTCAGGTCCCTCTCTCACCTGTCGGCGAGTTCGGGATGACAGAAGGTTTGGGTATTGGTTGGGGAAATGTCGGGAAATGAAGGAATGTAAGGATGAAGGCTTATCTCAATCGCCGTTACCGCTTCTCGGCATCGCATCGCCTGCACAGCGAGCAGATGTCGGAGGCGGAGAATCAGGCGACCTACGGCAAGTGTAATAATCCGCATGGGCATGGGCACAACTACGTGCTCGAAGTCACGGTCAGCGGACGTGTGGATGAGAACGGCATGGTCTGCAATCTGGTTGATCTGGATGAATGCGTGCAACGAGAGATTGTCACGCGCTTTGATCTGGAAAATTTGAATATGAGGCCGGAGTTTGCGGATTGGGTGCCTACGACGGAAAATCTCTGTACTGTCATTTACGATATTTTGAAGCGGGAGTTTGGCCAAGCACATCTGGAAAGAGTGCGGCTAGAAGAGACGATGATGAACTCGTTTGAAGTGACCAGCTCTGAGCCATTAGCTATTAGCTCTTAGCCAAACCGCTCCGGATAAGGCTAAGAGCTAAAGGCTAAGAGCTAACAGCTGAGTAATGGCACCACATGTCGAAACTCCGACCGTGACTTCCGCCAGCTTTGAAGAGCTGATGAAGGAGATTATCGTCCGCTTGGGCGAAGATCCCGAGCGGGAAGGCCTGGTGCGCACCCCAGGCCGGGTGCATAAGGCGTTTGAGTTTCTTACTCGCGGCTACAGCGAAGATCCGGAGTCCATGTTGAAAAACGCGCTCTTCACAGTCACTTACGACGAAATGGTGATTGTGAAAGACGTCGAGATGTTCAGTCTGTGCGAGCACCACATGCTGCCATTCTTTGGCAAAGTTCACGTGGCGTACATTCCCAATGGGAGAGTAATTGGACTCAGCAAAATCCCGCGTCTAATTGAAATCTTTTCGCGCCGTCTGCAAATCCAGGAACGGCTTACGACCCAGATCGCCGAGACCATCCAAAAAGTGATTCAGCCACAAGGCGTGGGCGTGGTCATTGAAGCGCGCCATCTCTGCATGATGATGCGTGGGGTCGAGAAGCAACATTCGGCTGCCGTGACCTCATCCATGCTCGGCTGCTTCCGCGATGAGCAGGAGACGCGGACAGAGTTCCTGTCGCTGATCCGACAGCGGTCGAACGGAGTGTGAGAAACGGTCGTTGGTCGTTGGTCGTTGGCAAAACCAGCCCCGTCCTCGATTGTTCTTCACTCCCGATTTTCTCTGCGAATTCTGTGGCTTTTCTCTGCACTCTCTGCGGTTAAAATCTCTTCTTGGCCCTCCAACAAAAAATCGCACTCGTCACCGGCGCAACCCAGGGCATCGGACTGGCGATTGCGCGGGCGTTGGCGGATGAGGGCTGCAATCTCGTCGTCTGTGGCAGGAACGATAGACAACTGCGCCGCGTTGCCCAGCAGTTGGCCCGCTACGACGTAGATGTCCTCGCCCACGCTTGCGATGTGCGCGATCAAAAGAGTGTCGCGGACCTGTTTCGAGCAGTTCGTCAAAAATTCCGGCGCATAGACATCCTGGTCAACAACGCCGGAATCGCTCACGTGGATTCTCCAGTATCGAAACTTCCGTCAGAAGTATGGACGGACGTTATCGCTACCAACCTGACCGGGCTGTTTCTGGTTACGAAAGCAGCTCTGCCATTGATGAAGCGTGGCGGGATAGTCGTCAACAATCTCTCGATCGCTGCGAAGCAAGTGTTTCCTGGATCGTCCGCCTACAATGCCTCTAAGCATGGGGCGCTCGGATTTAACAACACGCTTCGCGAGGAGTTGCGGACGAAAGGCATTCGGGTGATTGCGATGCTGCCGGGGGCGACCGACACCGCGATTTGGAACACGCTGTGGCCCGATGCGCCGCGAAAGAAGATGCTGCCGCCTACCGCAATCGCTCAGGCGCTGATCAGCGCCATTATGCAAAAAGAGGGCACGATCGAAGAGATCAGCATACTCCCGAGTGCTGGAGCCCTATGATGCTTTTCCTCCACGCGACCAAAGCAAGCGCTTAAACCGCAAAGTTCGCGAAGTGATAAAGTACCCGCGACCTGTACGAATTAACGGTTGCATCATCGCGCCACGTGGGTTAAGGTTCTTGCGACGTGCGGTTGGCGTCGCAAGCTTTTAGGGCAACTTATGCAGTTCCGCATCGCAGCCCTGGTCGTCTTCCTGATTAGCTCTGTTCTCACCGCGCTTACTCAGTCCCGTGTGCCGCAGGATGCAGATGCAGCCCCTCAAGTTCATGTCGTCAAGCAGTATCACGACGGCCGTATCCGTGACATTGACGCGATCGGGACGAGAAAGATTGGTTGCAACCGCGGTTTTGGCAACTGGTACAGCCTGGAGAGCCAGATCGCGATGGGGAAAGATTATTCCAAACAGGTCGAGTCAACTTCGCGATTCATAACCGATCCTGTCATTACGGAATACATCAATCGCATTGGCCAGAGCCTGGTGCGAAATTCGGATTCCCAGGTCCCGTTCACCATTAAGGTGATTGACTCCGACGACATCAACGCATTCGCGCTTCCCGGCGGATTTTTCTATGTGGATTCGGGTTTGATACTTGCCGCCGACGATGAAGCCGAACTGGCAGGGGTGATGGCACATGAGATCGCGCACGTGGCGGCTTGTCATGTAGCACGCGAGCGCACGCGCGGCCGGTTGATGAATCTGGCTTCGGTTTCAATGATGATGGTTGGCGGACCTATCGGGTACGGGGTCTATCAGGCGGCTGGGTTAGCAATGCCCATAACCTTCCTCAAATTCTCACGCGGATTTGAGTCAGAAGCGGATTTTCTGGGCGTGGAATATATGTACAAAGCTGGCTATGATCCGCAGGCGTTCACGGCATTTTTCGAACGAGTGAAGAACCTGGAAAAGCGGAGGCAAAACGTTGTCGCTAAGGCGTTCGAGACGCATCCGCAGACGCCCGATCGGATTGCAAAGACCCAAAAAGAAATTAATACGCTGTTGCCAGCGCTCTCCGAATACAAAGTTGATACTTCAGAGTTTCAGGACGTCAAGGCGCAGCTCAATAAGCTTCAGAACCGCCGCAACGCTATTGAGAATGTGACTCGTCCGACGTTGCGCCGCAGGCCTCATCCGGAAGTCGAAACGAAACCCGACCGAGCCGACCGCGAACCCACGCTAACCAGCGAGTCACAAGATCCGCAGTGACGATTACGGAGCGAGCTTGCCTCCCGCAAGATTTTTCACCAGTTCCAAATCAGCCTCGAGAAAGTCGAACGCAGGCAACTCCGACGGCTGGGCCCAATGCACTGCGCGAAAGATCCGATTCTCAAGCTCGCCCGAATACGCCTTGACATCGTAAAAGCGCAGCTCAATGGCATTGCCGTTGGGGTATTCGTACCGAAAGCGTGTGACCTCATCTCCAACGTTCGCTTGAATTCCTAATTCTTCGTCGAGTTCGCGCCGCAGAGCGTCCCGAGGCTGTTCGCCTTCCTCAATCTTGCCACCGGGAAATTCCCACTTCAGCGGCATGACCTGATGGCGTGTGCGTTGGCAAATGAGGAGCTTGCCATCCTTCCAAATAAGAGCAGCAACGACACGTTTCACGGGTGCCTCAATTGGGATTTAGTAATTTGAAACCCAGGCTATTCTGGTGCTCCGCACGCAAAAGCTTTTAACCGCAGAGTTCGCGGAGAAAAGTCTCCGAGTGCGCAGAGAAACAAGAC
>Ga0137366_10002657_pt1 | contig 13690 bp, 8 predicted proteins | sample SagtaG_8_FD_104938 | JGI IMG/M metagenome (GOLD analysis project Ga0137366, IMG submission 104938) | Vadose zone soil microbial communities from Sagehorn Ranch, Mendocino, California, USA - Sage1_L_60_16 metaG | ecosystem: Environmental > Terrestrial > Soil > Vadose zone | place: USA: California... | reverse complement strand
TAATCAACCAATGCGCCTGAATCTTGCGCATGATCCGAATTCGCTGGCGCCGTATTTTGTGGAGGAAGTCCGGCGCTATCTCGAAAACAAATACGGCACCGACGAAGTACACTCCGGCGGCCTGCGGGTGTACACAACTCTCGACATGGACCTGCAATCGGCCGCGAATCAAGCAGTGCTGGATGGTCTGGCAGCGTACGAACGCCGCCACGGCTGGCAGGGGCACCTGGAGAATGTTCTATTGGAGGGGCAGACACTCGCGGGCTACAGACATTCCGATTGGGACGAGACGCCTACCCTCGGCACCTATGTACATGCGCTGGTGATAGCAGTCTCTCCCGGCACGGCGAGACTCAAGATTGGAAACGACAGTGCAGTTTTGTCGCAAGTTGACGTTGCCTGGACGAAAAAGCCGCTTACGAAATTGCTGGGTGCTGGCGACGTGACCTATGTAAAAGTGCTGTCGCGGGCCGCCGACATTCAGATGCGAGTGACTCTGGAGCAGGACTCGGGATCGCAAGGCGCTTTGCTCGCCATAGACAACGCTACAGGTGAGGTGCGTGCAATGGTCGGCGGTCGCAACTTTAACGTCTCGAAGTTCAATCGTGCCACGCAAGCGTTGCGGCAGGTGGGTTCTTCGTTCAAGCCTTATGTATATACGGCTGCGATTGATCAGGGTGCGCGGCCGGATGACGTCATCCTTGACGGCCCGGTGACGTTTCAGAGTTCGTCGGGCCCGTACTCTCCGCATAATTTCGACGAGAAATACGAAGGCACTATCACGCTGCGTCGCGCGCTGGCACAGTCCCGGAATATCCCTGCACTTAAGCTTGCCGACAGGACCGGGATCCGAGTGGTCGAGGATTACGCGCGCAGGTTCGGAATCAGCTCGCCGCTTCCACCTTACTTGCCGGTTGCGCTGGGCGCTGCTGAAGTCACACTGATGGAACAAACTTCCGCGTATAGCGTGTTTCCCGACGACGGAGTGCGCTTGGTCCCTCGTTTAATCACCAAGGTGACGGACTACGATGGGCGGACTCTCGAAGAAGATTATCCCGAAGTGAAGGACGTGATCAGTTCGCGCACTGCGCGGCTGATGACATCCATGCTCCAGGGTGTGGTGCAGCACGGCACTGCCGTTGCTGCGACAAAATTGAAATTACCCTTGGCCGGAAAGACCGGCACCACAAATGATTTCACCGATGCGTGGTTCGTCGGCTTCTCGCCGTCGCTGACCGCAGGAGTATGGATCGGTTACGACGAAAAGAAAACGCTAGGTCCGAAGGAGACAGGCGCGCGCGCGGCGTTGCCGGTCTGGATGCAATTCATGTCTGCGGCGCTGGCCGGGAAAGATCCTGGTCAGTTCCGACTCCCGCCTGACCTGCCGCTGCAGAACACGGCACAAAACGTCGATACGTCAGACCTCGCGCCGGCGGGGGATGAAAGTCACTGACGTCAGGAGCAAAATGCGCCGCGGATTTAGTGGCGCTGATCAGTTGCGAAGCCAATGACAATCGTAATCATCCCGCTTGCTTCCCCGACGGCGTCTCCATCCACCTTTGTTGAATTTTAATTAACTCAAACTTAACGGCATCGTCATTTTTCGAGAATTACTCTCCTACTTCGCTGTGAATTCGTTGCTACTTCTAGCGATTTCAGTATTTATCCAAGGAGGAACTTTCTATGAACGTTCGCCGGCGTATGTCGGTAGGCGCTGCAACCCTCTTAGCCGCGACATTGGCGTTTTCACAGTCGGGCATTGGGCCAATTACAACTTCCGTTCCCAATGCAAAGCAGCGTCTGGGTGCTCCGGCCACAGTTATTGCTGGAGGATTCAGCTTAAAAACGGTTGTGACTGGTCATGCTGCGCTAGAAAATCCGTCAGGCGTGATAACCAACTTCGGCTTCCTGAGCGATGGCACGCTGACAGAACCCGACGAGAATGCTTATCTGGTCTTTGACAGTAATCCCGGCGGCCCGAACGCAGATTTTGACTACGGCCATCACTTCGTTTTTCAAGGCCATGAGAACAGTGGCAACCTGGCGTATATCACGCGCGTGAACCTGGATGTCACCGATTCAGTCCACCGGGTCACGCTGCTGACACCGCCCGATGCGGTCACCGGCCTTACGAATTTCAATTCGATTGACGGTTCAACCTACGATCCGTTCACAAATACGTTGCTGTTTACCCAAGAAGCGGGAAGCAGTGGCGGAGTGATTGAAGTTTCGGCAAGTTGGCCGCCAGTGGTGAAAACGCTTTATGGAATTCTTGGACAGGGAGGTTATGAAGGTATCCACCCTGATGATTGGGGCAATTTGCTGATCATCGAAGATTCGGGTGGTGTGTCGGTGAACATTGACCCCAATGACCCAAACAGTCCGAAAGTGGCGCGGCAGCCGAACTCGTTTGTGTATCGCTTTATCCCGAAGGATCCTGCGGATATCTCCGCCGGAGGCAAGCTACAGGCGCTGCGGGTTTGGATTGATGGCGAGCCAATCATATTCCATGCAGCTGATCCGGTGGGTGACGTGTTCTCAAGCGCGCAGCTGGCGCTTCATAAGCCCGGTACTTCCTACCCAGTGGACTGGGTGACGGTTCACGATACGGATGTGGACGCCACCGCAGCATTCAGCGCAAATGCGGCCGCTAAAGCTGCCGGCGCGACGCCCTTCAAGCGTCCTGAGAATGCGCAGTTTTTGCCGGGATCGAACTTCCTGACTTTCTTCTTCGATCCAACCGCAGACACCAATGCAGATGCTGGAACGCCTGCGTTGGCGGCGCGCGGTTCGTGGGGTTCTATCTTCCGCGTGAATCTTGACGAAGACCGCAATACGGGAACGATTTCGATTTTCGTACTGGGTGATGCGGACCACGCCTCGTTCGATAATTTGAGCTTCGCGGATGATCACACGCTGCTCGCCGCCGAAGATCGCGGAGACACGTTGCACTTGCAGCTCAACAAGCTGGACTCAGTTTGGGCATTTGCTACCGATGGTTCAGCTGCTCCTCGCCGCTTCGTGGCACTAGGGCGCGACAGTCTCTCCTGGGCAAGAGGAGAAGATAACGAACCTACTGGCTTACATGTTTCCGTGGGCAGCACAGCAGTGGATGGTTTGCCGGGCACCACGAATAACCTGGTCAAACCGCGGGCATTTCTCACGCGGCAGCACGGTGAGAATGTGTTGTGGGAAATTCGAAAGTAATCAAGCGAAGCCGAAAGAAACGCCGCCCCAAAATTGGGCGGCGTCTTTTTGCAATCAAGATCTGAGTGACCGGAAGACTACGCAGTTCCAAATGGATCACTCAGAGACGCGCTTTGTGGAGTCAGCAATTCGGCGCCGTTTTCGGTGATGTGCATGTCATCTTCCAGGCGAATTCCAAACTCTCCGGGGATATAGATTCCGGGTTCATCACTGAACATCATGTTGGCTTCCATCGGAGTCGCGTTGCCGCGCACCAGATAGGGCCACTCGTGAATGTCCATGCCCATGCCATGGCCGACACGATGTGTGAAGTACTTGTAGCCTGGACCGAAGCCAGCATCAACGATCACTTTTCGCGCGGCCGCGTCAATGCTTTCGCAAGGCACGCCGGGTCGGGCTGTCGCGAGTGCGGCGCTCTGGGCGCGATGGACCACATCAAAAACGGTTTTTATTTTGTCTGTGGGTTTTCCAAGAACAAAGGTACGGGTAATGTCGGACGTGTATCCTTCGACGTCGCATCCATCATCGAGCAGCACGATGCTTCCCTCATGCACAACCTGTGGAACTGTGGATCCGTGCGGCGAGCCTGAGTTTTCGCCAATGGCAACGATCACGTCGCCTTCAAATTCGACTTGTTTGTAGCCTGAGCGCACCAAATTTCGGATATCACTATCCGTCATTCCCGGCTGCAGGCTCTTGAAAGTGGCCTCATAAACGTTCACGGTTGCTTTGCATGCAAGCCGCACCAGGCCGATCTCATGTGCGCTCTTGATCATGCGGCATCCGGCAGTAACCTGAGTTGCGCTCACGATCTTCGCCTGTGGGGCCACTTTCGCGATCGCAGCGCTGAAGACAAACCGAACGGTTTCTTCCATCCCAATCGTGCCGGCCGAAAGCCCTAAATCGTGCAATCCTTGCGCCACCCGCTGATACGGACTCTCATCTTCCTGCCAGATGCGAATGTCAGCGCCGCTTGCCAGGCCGCTCTTCGCAAGCTGTTCGTGGGTACGGCCTTGCTCAAATGCAGGACAAACGAAAAACGGCGTGCCCTTTGCCGAAAGCACCATGGCAAGCATCCGTTCGCTTGGCCACCACTCGATTCCCGTGAAATAACGCAACGAAGTTCCGGGCATGAGCACGATGGCATCGATCCCTTTCTCCTGCATCAGCCGCCGGGCTTTCTCCTGGCGCCCGGTTCGTTCCTGTGGAGTGATCGGCTGCGCTTGATCTTTCAGGGATTGAAGCTTGGCAATGGCGGGAGGCAGCGGTTTGCAATCACTGGACGCTTCATCTGCGGAAGCAAGATTCGAGAACGCCGCCACGGTAGCGGTGGTCGTGGTGGACTGCAAGAAACGACGACGAGAGATCATGGAGGTTCTCAGATAGAGCGCCGTACATTATTGCATGTTGGGAGTTGCAGATCGCGAACATCGCGAGGCAATCTGGGGCCAGAACGAAAGCTTCAGGTACCCCACAGTTTCCAAGCCTTGAGAACGTCAGTGATCGCTATCGCCTGTTTCAATCATCCTTGGGCGCGACAATGGCCGTCGAGCGACCCTAATCTCCCAAAGCCGATGGCACATACGTTTGGCTCTGCGGCACGGCGATAAAGCTTCTCGTGTTGATGTGTGCGTCAATCCATTGTCCGACCACAACCTTGTTGTTGTTGACGCCCTCAGGGTGGGTCGCCCTTGCATTCGGGTAAATAATTTTTACGAAGGCCGTTCCCTTCTTGAGGAATCCGATGAGCGGCGAGAGATTCGGGTCATCGTAATCGCCCACCATCCAACCAAAATCGTTCATGCGCGTCAGAAATGTGGTTCCGGGCTCCGCACGCAAAACGTTCATGGTCGTGTACACATAATTCTGGAGCAGAAACCCGTGCGCGCCGAAGGAACTGTCCTGCCATGTTCCGCTGGTCACATCTCTATTATTGATTCCCGCCGCCTCCGTGAATTTTGCGTGCGGTACCTTGAGCTCCCTGAAGCTGCCGTCATCCCATTTAAATGAATGAAGATTGCCGCTTTGATCAATAAAAGTCCCGACGATTTTTCCGGCAAGGTTCACGTCTCCTGGACGTATCTCCCACGCCTGCGGATAATTGAGATCAACGAACAAGCCCTGCACTAAAACAAATCCGCTGAAGCGGTGAAGCTTGCGATACGAACCTACAATCACACCCGAGTCGCTGATGCCATAGATGTAGGTTTCTTGCGTCAATGGGTGATCGATAGTTTTGTAAACACCATTCTTTAGCCTAAAGCCATGAATGCCGGTTGAATTGGAATAGTAGCCGACGATGGTTCCATGATTGTTAATGTCAGTCGCTGCGGTCATGGACGAGCCTGGCACCCGGAGTTCGGCGTACTTGTAGGCAGCCCAGACAGGTGAAACGAGCAATGACAGAGCGCACAGCACCGGCAGATTTCGAGGGCGAGAGTATTTCATCTTGATCACTCCTTCAGGTCCTAGGCGGTGTGGAGTGGAAGGTCTAAAAGTGCTGCACGAACGAGGCATACGCAGCTTGTTAACTCGGTTGCTGAGATGACGTTCTGAAAGCGTTAGTTGCTCCTCGAGACGCCGTCGCAAACTTCACGTTCTCGGTACGTAGACAGCATGAACTTTTCTCCTATGGGCGGGCCAGAATTGCGGCCTGCATTTCAGGATTCGGATGTTCGTGATGCAGCGTCATCCCTCAATGGAATGGCAGCATGCTGATCGCGCTCTTGGGACTGACGGATAATACCTACGGCCACCATCCCCATCGAATTCAGTTTACCCAACCCGGCTCATCCCATATCCCGTCGGAAGAAGTTCTGTTCAAAGACCAGTTTGGACGCCTTCGCGATGTTGTGCAGGGCCCCGACGGCTTCGTGTATTTTTCAAGCTCGAATGGCAATAGTACGGATGTGATTGTGCGAGTCAAACCACAATAGGCTTGGCTCGCTATTGAAGCCTCTACAAATGTCCTTCTTGCTTGAGACATGTTCCGATCCGCAGGATTTGGTCGGAAGAGAATGTCCATAGGAGTAATCGGCATAGGGGGAGTGGTCGCCCACTCTCCCCTGCCACACCACCGTACATGCGGGTCCGCATACGGCGGTTCAGTTCGGTTGAGCTAGAGCACGTCCAGCAACCGAGGAAGACCGAGAGCATCGAAGTAAGCAATCGGGAGTGCAGACTGCAAGGCCGGGCTGTTGGCCAAGCGCCAGGGGCCATGGGGACTGCCGGCGGTTTGTGCCGCGAGGTCATGTCCGATGTTCCGCTGGCGTAGCCGAACATACCGCACCTTGCTGCGCTTCCATTGCTTCCAGATCACGGATCGCAACCTGCGTCGCATCCATGCCTCTAGCTTTCGCAGCACCGAGGGTGTCTGGCTGAAGCCGAAGTAACTCTTCCAGCCTCGTAAATAGGTGGCGAGTTCCTTCGTCATCTGTTGCAGACTCATGCCCCGCGTCCGTCGCGTCAGTTCCCGGACTCTTTGCTTACACCGGAGCAGAGCCTTGGGCGCAATGCGCCGCTTCGGCTCCTTTCCGCCGGTAAAGCTGAAGCCTAGGAACTTGCGCTCCTGCGGTCGCGCCCCCGCGCTCTTTGCCTCATTCACCTTGAGCTTGAGCCGTCGCCGGATGAAACCCGTCACGCTGTGCATGACTCGCTTCCCCGCCCGCTCGCTGGCCACGTAGATATTGCAATCATCCGCGTAACGCACGAAACGGTGCTGGCGCCGCTCTAACTCCCGGTCGAGTTCGTCGAGCACGAGATTCGACAGCAGGGGTGACAGAGGCCCTCCTTGCGGAGTTCCTTCCTCCACCGGACTTACCAGCCCGTTCTCCATCACGCCTGACTCCAGAATGGCTCGGATCAGCTTGAGCATCCTCTTGTCGCTCACCCGCCGCGCGATTGCCGCCATCAGCTTGTCGTGGTTCACCCGGTCGAAGAACTTCTCTAAGTCCAGATCCACCACCCAGCGGTTGCCGTTAGCGATATACTGCTGCGCCTTGGCCACCGCCTGATGCGCCGAGCGTTGCGGTCGAAACCCGTGACTGTGCTCGGAGAACGTCGGGTCCCATCTGCGCTGCAGGACCTGCATCACCGCCTGCTGGACAAACCGGTCCAGCACCGTCGGGATGCCCAGCTTGCGCATCCCTCCGTCCGGCTTGGCGATTTCCACTCGCCGCACCGGTTGTGGTTGATAAGTCCCGCTTAGCAGTTGTTCCCGTAAAGCTGGCCAGTGCTGCTTCAGGTAGCCGGGTAACTCCGCCACTTTCATGCCGTCGATTCCCGGACTGCCCTTGTTGGCCTTGACTCGTCGTAAAGCCTGCTGGCAGTTTTCCCGCCCGCAGACCTCTTCCATCAGTTGCTCTGTTCCAGCCGGACTTTCGCTTTCGCATTTCGCCGCGAACGATTCGGTCCCTTCCCGCGGAGCCCTTGGAGCTTCACTCCTCCCCTCACCGGTAAAGGCCAGCGCCATCTGTAGCTGGTTCTTCTGCCGCTTGTCGTTCATCGAGTCCTGCGTCCTACTCGCCGCTCCTTACTGTTTGGGCCTTCGACCTTGCGGCCTACTATGCCCGCTGCTGACTCCCGCCCCACGGTCAGAATGGATTGCTCCATCCTCAGTCACGATGCCGTGACATGCGGCGGGTCTCCCGAAGTAAGTTCGACCGCCTTCAACGCGCAACCGCCGGATTTACCACCAGTGTGCTTGGTGGACCTGGGCTTCGCTGTCCTTTGCCAGCTCGCCCCACACCGTAGGCCTCTTCATCCGGTTCTTGTTCATCGGCTCGCGTCTTTGATCCACGCTTCTTTCAGACTCCGCCTCGCGACGACGCCCTTGCGCTTCTCTAGCCCTTCACCTCCACCAGGTTGGGCAGGGGACTTTCACCCCCTAGCTGTCGAACATGTTCGGCACACACAACAAAACCGCCGGGCCTTGCGGCCCGGCGGGCAGGAGTGTCGCGCAAATCAAAATACGATCTTGCCTCCAAGCTGCACGATTCGTCCGGGACGGGCCGCCAAGACCTGACCGAAGCCAGCATTATTGGGATTGTTTCCCACCGGCGATCCAATTGTGGTGCTGGTGAAGGGATCGTACCCGTACTGATGATGGTTGAAGACGTTAAACGCCTCAGTCCGGAACTGGAACGAGACTCTCTCCGTAAATTTGAAATCTTTACCTAGTCCTATATCCCAATTGTTGATCCCAGGTCCGCGGAATATATTTCTTCCAGTGTCGCCAAACTGGCCGTTAAACGTCTGGCAGAAAGCGGCATTGTTCAAGTTCGGAGCAACACAGCTCGCTTTGAATTTGTCGTTGGGATCTCCCGGGAATGTCGAGAATGAGATGTTATTGTTGAACCAGTGATTGATGTCCTTATGGAACCCGCTCGGCTCCGCATTGCCGATTTGGTTACAACGATTGTCGAAGCTGAACATGACGAGCAAGTTGTTGTTACAGACAATTGAGAACGGGAATCCGCGCTGGAACGTGGTGATAGTGCTAAGTTGCCATCCTCCGAGTGCCAGGTCGACCGCCTTATTCATGTTCCCACCGAAACGTTTTCCTCGGCCGAGCGGCAACTGATATACCAAGCTCGTCACAAGTCGGTGGTCAACATCGAAATCGGAACGGCCATAGTCCAAACTCGGGTTGAGGTCATTCATGTGTCCTGAGAAGCCACCCCCATTTGCACCGACTCCGGCGGCTGCCGACTTATCATCAAGGCTCTTCGCCCAGGTGTAAACCGCGAGCAGAGCGAGCGAACTCGATCTGCGCTCCAGTTTCAGGTTTCCGGCGTGGTAATTGGAATAACCGTTATATTCACTGTCCAGAAATCCAAGAATACTGGTGAAATTCGCATAGGGTGCCCTTTGCGAGAAGAGGCAATTTGCAGAGGTATTGGTGGGACCAGCATTGGGCATTCCGCTCAAGCTGTCGCACGCAGCAGGATTGGGTGGTGGAGGCTCGGCACCGATATTGACGCGGTTTAACAAGTGCGTGCCCTTGTTGCCCACGTAGTTTGCTTCAAAGGTCGTATTCCGTGCCAACTCACGCTGCACTGAGAACGACCACTGTTGAACGTACGGATTGTGGGGACGTTCGGAGATAATCACCGCGAAGAACTGGCTACCGTCGGCCGCCGGAGTAACTTGATGCAACGGAACCTGTGGGAACATCTGGTCCGTGACTTTGGGCAGTGAAGGGTCGGCGGTTGGTGTGTCGTTCGCGCGGACCACGAACGGGTAAATGTCGCCTGAATCGTCAATCTCTCGAGTTTCAAAAGAATCGAAAAAGATGCCATACCCTCCGCGCAGGACCGTCTTATCGCCCAAGCGATAAGCAAAGCCTATACGCGGAGCGAAAGGTTTCTTTGAACCGTCCGCTGGATTGGGACGTCTGCAGTAGCTGTAGAATCCGTTGCCTTGGGGGGCAATTGGACCACCAAGGCTGGAGACCGTTTGCGTGCCCAACCCCTTGTCGGCGTAGCACAATCCGCCAAGCGGGTTTGACCTATCAAACCAGAACATCTTGTTGTCCTTTTCGGTGGGTACAGAACGATAATCCCAGCGCAACCCCAAGTTCAGGGTTAGGCGACTGGTAGCCTTCCAATCGTCCTGGATAAACGGCGCGAAATACATGAAACGATACTGGTTCAGATTACCGGCCACATTTGTCGGACTGAACGGACCCGGCTGGAATGTAGTGGCTCCGCTATAGTAACCAAGCAGGAAATCCGCGATCGCATTGCCCGTTCCGCAATGGCTCGATGACGTTGTGCAGCCACCGTCGTTGTTGGTTATCGTGTCATTCCCATAGGTGAAGTCGCCGAGGAAGTCAGCAGAGAGATCTCGTCGCTGCAACCACCGGCGGTAATCAAATCCCGTGCTAATCGTATGCCGCCCTTTAATGATGGACAGGGTATCCGAGAATTGCCAGGTGGGAATATCGCTCGTAGTTGTGTCATTGACCTGGCTGCCCATAACCTCACCCCCGTTCCCGTACGGCGCGCCCAAATTAATGGTTGGGAACAGACTCGCATAAGCGGGTAGATTTGGGTACACGCCCGTAATGCCCAGGGCTGATGCCTGGGACGACGTTATCGGTGTTCCTCCCTGGACAGAAATGGGCTCCAGGCGGCCAAAGCGAAAGTTGTTGATCATGCGCGAGCCGATGTCTTTAGTGTGAGAAATCATCCAGCTCTCGGATTTCTCATTGAAAACACCAATGCCATATGGAACGGTAACCGAACCGTTGATGTTTGTGTTGTTATACTTTGCTGTGGTATAGCGGAAAAACACTTTTCCTAAGCGGCCCAACTCCTGATCTAAACGATAAGTTTCCTGGTTGGTGCTTTGCGGCAATGTGACCGCCAGGCGATAGTTGAATCCTCCGGGACCGCCGCAGCCGATGCAATTGGGCGCCGGAATCACATTCAGGGCAAGTGCCTGCTGCGCAAGAATCGAAAATTGAGTCGAGGGTATTTTATTGCCCGGGAACCCAGCCCCGGTGAGCGGATCAATGGGCATACAGGGGCTGGTCGCCGTTGGAGTACAAGTGCCCCCTGCTTGCGTGGGCAGTGCCAACCCTGACCCCGAAAAATCGCCGTTCAATTGTGCCGGGTCTGGAACTGTGAAAGTACTCTGGTCGAAGCCATTGCGGATTCTCCACCCTTCGTAGTTGACCAGGAAAAAAGTCTTGTTGCGGCCGTCGTAAACTTTGGGGATGTAGACTGGACCTCCCACAACAAAACCAAATTGGTTCTGGCGCAGTTCCGGAAGTGTTTGTTGGAACGGCGCTTTCGCATCGAAGGCGTCATTCCTGAGAAATTCGAATGCCGTGCCATGCAGTTGGTTCGAACCGCTCTTCGTAACAATGTTCACCTGGTTGGCGCTGAATCCGTATTCCGCTGAGTAGGTCTCGCTCTGAATTTTGAACTCCTGAATGGCATCCTGGGACAGAATCACCGCCGGAGTATTGAGCGCCGTGTCGGTGTTGATCAAACCATCAAGAGTGTAGTTGTTTGAAGTTGGCCGGCTACCATTGATGCTGATCGCATTGCCTTCCCCCTGACGCATCTGACCCTGCTCTCCGTTTGTCTGCACGGCGCCGGCTCCAATGAACAAGAGACTTAAGAAGTTGCGCCCATTCAGCGGTAGCTGATCTACTTGTCTTTGCGTCACAATTTGCGATATTGCCGAGCTGTCTGTGTCGAGGCTTACGGCGCTGGCTTGAACTTCCACGCTTTCTGAAATTGCGCCTGGTTTCATCGTGACGTTGACACGCTCCTGCTGCGCTACCACCAGCGTCACACCCTCGGTTACCGATTTTTGGAAGCCAGGGGATTGAACCGTAATCCGGTAAGTCCCGGGAGGCAAAAACGGAACGGTGAAGTCGCCCGACGATGTTGTCTGCGTCTGGTTGGTAACGTTTGTTGAGATGTTCGTCACATCAACTCGAGCGTTCGACAGGACCGCGCCAGAATTGTCCGTGACTGTGCCGAGGATGGTTCCATTCGCTCCTCCCTGGGCATAGAGCAAATTGGCAAAAGACAGAGTCACCAGCAGCACAAAAAGACTTCTTATCTTTGCAAGCATCGTTGTTGCCTCCTCGTCGCAGAGGACGAATTCGACTTGGTTGCAGCCACTTTTAGCGATGTCAGAAAGAGAGGCTGCCGCAAATCCCCACGAAGGTGTTTTGCGAGCGCGATGCTCACATCCGCTAACAAACACTGTCAAGCTCAACTGACGAAATGCGTTTGTTCTGCAATGAAAAACGATGCTTGGAAACGTTTTAGTGATGCGAAAGGCGTGATACTACGCACGAATAATCAAATCGCGGTTGCTTACCGGGATCGTTCGGCGGACATTCATTCCATTTCGCAATGTGAACCGGAAAGTGGGTGTGCAGTCAGCTTTTTGCAACGAAGCAGTTCTGAAAACGGAAATGGAGTGGGGTCGGTAGAACTCAAATTGAGCGGGTACGTCAGGCAGAGGCGACGCTCAGATTCAGTGCGGAGGCGGTTCCCATCAGGCGATCGTTGGGATAAAAATGATCTATGGTGGCCGGAGTCACTAGCTTGTGATCGACGAAGACGGCGGGTGGAACGGGTTTCTTGTTTAATATGTCGAGGCTGACTTTCACCAAGTCAGGACCGTAACGTTCGGGGAAAAAAGCAACCGAGCCGATAAGCCTGGTGCTTGCTTGACGCATTTCGGCGCGGCCCTCTGGAGAAGCGTTCTGACCCATGACCGCACAGGTATCAACCCTGCCAGCTTCTTCAAACGCTCGTAACGCGCCGATCGCACTGACGTCATTGATGGCACCTACTAATATGCGACGCGAGCGGGAGACACGAAGATGTCTGCGAACAACCTCAAAGCTTGGTCCCATCTCTCCGTCTCCATTCAGGTGAGTTACTCGGCAATTCTTAGCACTCGGAAGCGCCAGATTGATGCCCACCAGCATGCCCGTCAGACGCATCTGCGGCAAATTCCCAGCCCGGGGCAATTCCAACATGATGATCTCGTCAACGTCCGACTCCCAATGCTCTTTTGCCCAACGCCCGAGATAGCGACCGCCGATCAGTCCAGCCTCGTAGTTATTTGCGCCGTAATACGTCGCTCCCGGATGTGGAATATCGATCGCGATCATAGGAATACCAGCCTCTCGATACTTGGCGGCAACAATAGGCGCGATCGTCTCGTCGGTTTGAAATTCGATTGCTAGATCGACCTTTTCACGAACCAAAAGATCCGCATTCCGCTGAGCAATCTTGGCGCTGTAACGATTGTCGAGCGCGATGAGTTCAATACCTTGTTCTCTCGCCGCACGTTCGAGGCTCAACGAAACTTCTCTCGAAAACTGATAGTTGGTCCCCTGCGCGGCGTACCCTAATCGGCAGAGGCGCTGTTTGGCAGGGCGCACTATAGCCTGATATAGGTTCGTGCTAACTTTCTCGACCATGCCGCATTTTTCAAGGGTGTAGAGAAGTCGAAAACACATTGTCTTAGGAAGTCCGCACCGTTGCACGATTTCCTTCAATGACAGGGCCTCGCCGGCAGAGCGGAAGCTATAGAGAATTCTTGACGAGTGGATTACCGACTTGACGAGATAAGGATCTCGAGCTCGAGTCTCGCGTAGCGTGGCGCGAGTTACCATGAGCGTACCAGATACGACACCCAATGCGGGTTTACCGGCATTCATGGTCAAAGGCCTTTCTAAACAACTATGCTTTTACACTCGCTTCGAGGAGCCTTCTGTCGATACCTTAAGGCAACAGACTTCGGCCAATACCAATACGGTATTGGCAATATGCAGCCCACATATTGACATAATCGTTTTTTCCGCGCAACCATTACTTTCATTACTTTCATGGTGGGGGCCGCGAGGGGGGAAACCCAGTTGGAACAGAACCGCGCAGCATCGGCCCTGAACATCTTGATTTTCGGACCCAAGCAACACACGTCCGCACCGGAATAACTATCG